>SDBT01000084.1_pt1 | contig 114653 bp, 123 predicted proteins | sample 2277101 | NCBI WGS metagenome assembly SDBT01 (sample SAMN10404973, study PRJNA504765) | marine sediment metagenome | isolation source: marine sediment core GS10_PC15, 103 cmbsf | place: Arctic Ocean: Southern Knipovich Ridge | collected 2010
TACAATAGAACTGAATCTGGACATCGAAATATAGATCGCATGAAAATCAAAATTTGGTTTATCGGTCCGATAAATCAAAAAATATACTTAGCTAGAATAACTCGAAATTTAAATACTCTAACCCTAGCAGGTTTGCCAATTTTAAAAATTTTTGACACCTTAAAAAAAACAGTAGGAAATGATACATACAAAAAAGAACTAGGGGATGCTCAAAAAAAAATCGAAGGTGGGGAAACAATATCAGAAGCATTGTCGGCAAGTCCTTATTTTTCTCCACTGGTAATCCAACTTATCAAAGTAGGTGAAGAATCAGGGGACTTACCTTCAACACTTGAAACTGTGACAAATTTTTTGGAAAACGAAGTTGACCAAGTTACGAAAAATTTATCTACTTTAATAGAACCTATACTTATAGTCATACTAGGCGTAGGAGCAGCTTTTATTGTTGGAGCAATTATTTTACCAATATATAATCTAACAAGCGTTATCAAGTAATATGAAGAAAAGTTATAGTATAGTTGAATTAGTTGTAGTTATAGGTATTATAGCTTTACTTACTGGAGTACTAGTACCTTTGCTTGGTTGGTTTGCACCACAAACCCGTTTAAATGGTGATGCAAAAATAATTATGTCAAGCCTACGTAAAGCTCAACAATTATCAATTAGTGGACAAAGAAGATATGGAATAGATTTTTACCCAGATGAAAACAAATATACGCTTTTTCGAAGAGATATAAACGGTGGAGTCACTATTAGTGATGTTGAAACCATAAATTTATCTTCTGGGATTAATATTCAAAATATAAATTTTGACGGTATTACTCAAATAATATCTCCGGGGGGTGCTATAAGAATGCAGTTTGATTCTTTTGGAGCACCACGAAACTCAGACGATGATCATATTCATGGAGAAGTTATTATTAAAAATCAAAAAAATGCTACACTAAGTATAGATGTTAGAAAAAATACTGGCCATGTTAAAATACTATAATAAATAATTTATAATGAAATCTCTGAGGGGTAAAAACATAAAACTTGGCTTTACTATTGTAGAGGCTTTAATAGCTGTAACGGTACTTTCTATTGGGTTAGTATCAGTTATTCAAATATTTCCAGGAGTTATTAGTTTGAACTCAAGAAGTGAACACTTAACTATATCCTCTCATCTAACCGAAATGAAATTAGAAGAGTATCTCTCTACCCCATATAATAGCATCTCGATAGGAATTCAACCTGAAGAACCAACAACTTATACAGAGGAAGGATTTGAAAATTTCAAATGGCAAGCTGAAGTAATCGAACCAGAAGATACTACCAATATCAAACAAATACAGATAACAACTTTCTGGGGTAATAACAATCAATACAATACTGACCTGATAACATATAAAACTAAATGATAAGAAATAATATCACAAGAAATAAAAAAGGGTTTAGTATAATAGAAGTAATGGTAGCATCACTTATTGGAGTAATAGTTATTGAAGCTGCTTATCTATTTGTTCCTATAGGCAACCAAATATCAAGAAGAGGTGAGGCATTAAATGAAATATCTCAAGACGCCAGAATAATGCTAAGTAGAGTAAATAGGGACTTCCGCCAAACTCCAAATATTATTACAAATATTCCGGAAGGACGAAACAATGGATTGGAAACAATTGATATGGTAGATGGTTTTAGGGAAGATGATGATACAAATCCACATTATATCAGGTATCAAAAAACCTCTACAAATTTCGAACTAGTGTCTATTCACTACACAGATCCAAATAGTCCAACAACAATAGTGAGTCACAGCTTCGCAGGTGCAGTAGAAGAGATAGAAAATATAGAACAAATGGTAGAAAATTTAAATAATATAAAAATATATACCGAAGATAACATTGTTAAGATATATTTAAAAATGACAAAAAGAAATGAGGATATTACATTATTAACTGGCGTATATCCTAGAAATGCACAACCATGAATATAAATATTATTAATACAAAAAGAAAAAGCTTTGCACTGATAACTGTATTGGTTGTTACTTTACTTTTATTAATAACTGCTACCTTTTTTTTAACCTCAGCGATATTTGAAGTAAAAATTACACGTAATCAAGTATTTGACAAAAAATCATTTCACGTTGCCGAAGCTGGTATTCAAGAATCTTTCAATTATATGAAAAATCATCCAGGATTAGTAGAATCTGGGCATGAAATATCGGGAACGCTAGATAGTATGGATTACACGTGTGTTACGAGTTTAAATGACGATGAAGGAGCTTTTTCTAAACTATATGAGGTTGTTTGCACTGTAGATGACGCAATCACCGGTGCACGCAAACGAATTAGTGCAGTAGTACGAATACAAACTTATTCTAAATATGCGTATTTTACTAACTCAGAAACATCAGCAAGTGGTAGCGATGTATGGTTTATGGGTGTATCGGATACTATGAAAGATATAATGGGAAGAAAAGCTTGGATAGAAGAAGATCAGGCTAGTGAGGGATTGATACATACCAATGGACGTTTTAATTTTTTTGGAAATCCAGAATTTTGGTGTTATATAACTAGTGTTGACCAATACGTACAATTTTATCCAAATAAAATAGAAGATGCAGATACTTATCCTCCAAATCATATACCGGTATACATGAAGCCATTTAGTAGGGGTGTTGCAGAAATAGACTTCCCAGAAAATATCAACCACATAGATCTTACTCCCCCATCAAAAACCTTAAACATTCCAGCTAATAGCACAATAGAGTTAAACGGTACAGAGGCTATTATCAATGATGTCCCTCAAGATATTAGTAATATATGGGTAATACGTGCATCGGGAGACATCACAGAATTACATGGAATTTTAGATGGTTACTTAACTATTGCATCTGATGGAGATATATTTATTACTGATAATATAATATATGCGGAAGAATCAACTACAAGCGATGACATACTTGGTATATACGCACAAAACAATGTAGTTATTAAAAACGATGAAAATGTTTCTCCAGGAGTTAGCAAAGAAATAACCGTCGATGCTGCTATCATGGCCTTAAACGAACTAACGATATACCCTTTTGAGGGAAGTGACCATGCTGGAAATCCAGTTGGTAGAAAACCAGGATCGATCCTTCATGTAAATGGTGGAGTAACTCAGAATTCTCGAGGAGTTATGGGTCATTTCAATCCGCTTGCCAATAAAGTTGAAGATGGTTATGTGCGCGATTATCGCTATGACGAGAGGTTAAAAAGTTTTCCACCCCCATTTTTTCCAACAACTGGCGAACCAGAAATAATATCTTGGAAAGAAGAGGTTATAGAGTAATGATCAGAAAAGATTATTTTAAAATTTCAGAACCTATTATTGGAGTTGATATTGGCTATGATACTCTAAAGATTATTCAAACTCGTCAAGTTGGTAAAAAACACCGTGTTTTAGCTTATAGTAAGGTACCGATACCCCCTCGTTCACTTCAACATGCAAAAGATAGTAAACAAATAGTAGTAGATGCTTTAAAAAAGGGATTAATGGAAGCAAAACCTCATAGAATATCTAGTAGTTATGTAATTTCTGGACTTCCTGAATCAAAAGTATTTACCACCGTACTAAAAGTACCACCAATGACCTTACGAGAGATGGCAGAAGCTATACCCTTACAAGCAAGCAAATATGTCCCAATACCAATAGAAGGCCTAACAATCGACTTTCAACCCTTAGCACCAAATTGGGAGGGCAGTCTAGATGTTTTAGTTATAGCCGCTCCAACATCTTTAGTTGAACGATATGCTGAAATATTTTCTGAAGTTGGACTATCTTTATTTGCATTAGAAACCAAGCCTATTGCAAATAGCCGTTCATTGCTTACAGAAAACGACACAGAGCCTATACTTATAGTAGATATCGGTGCTGAGGGTTGTGGGCTAACATTATTTGATAATAAAATAATTAGATTTACAACTTCATTACCTCAAGGTGGTAACATATTTACCAAAAGTATCTCTAGTAAATTGGGCATTTCCGAACATGAAGCTGAAAGCTTAAAAAGAAAATATGGCATAACAGGACAAAACGAAGACTTAGCTTCAGCAATACAATCAGATATTCATGAGATTGTTGAGGAAATAAATAGAGCTATTAGTTATTATGAAGCTAGAACTGAAAGAAATAAGCAAGTTTCCAAAATCCGTCTTTGTGGTGGTGCAGCCCAAACGCCTGGGATAGTTGAGTTCTTACAAAAAAATACAAAAAAACAGGTTGAAATCGGAAATTTATTAATAAACACTACACAAAATTCAAATAAGATATTCACTGAAAGCTCTCCAATGCGATATAGTACAGCAATTGGTTTGGCTTTAAGAAAAGGATATTTCTAATGTTACAGATCAATTTAATTCCACCAAAATTTCAAGAAAAAATTCGCAATAAAAGAGTTAGGGGTGCGCTTTTAGAATCATCTATTTTTTCAATTATTATAATAGTAATAGTAATTATAGGTATATTTTTACTTAACGGCAGTTTCAACTTGCTTAAAAACGACATCGAAGATCAAATAAAGAGTCAAGAAGAAAAAACTAAAGGATTTTCTAAATTAGAAAAACAAATAATCAATTACCAAGAAAACTCAGAACTATACGACGAAGCATTAAAAAATCAATATAATTGGTCAGAGGTAATTATCCATGTTAGCGAAATTACACCAGACAATTTACAAATCACAAAATTAAATATTAAAGACAGCTCTGAAAAAGATTCAACAGATACCAAAGCAGTTGATTTTACAGGAAAAGCATCTAGCCGTCGTGATATAGCTAAATTTGTTAAAAAGCTTCAAGACTCAGAAACATTTGACCAAATTGAATTAACTTCCTCTAGTTTGGACAATGAAGGGAAGGCTGATTTCAAAATCACAGCTGTATTAATAAAATAATATGCATCAAATTTTAACTGACAAGAAAAATATAATTTTGACAATAGCATTAGTTATTATTGTTGCACTAAGCTTTATACTGATTATTCACCCAATGTCCAATAACCTAAAAAAAACTTACCAAGATTATATTGACAAAAAAGCTGAGTTAGATGCTACCGAAGAAAAATTTCAAAGCTTAAAAAAATTAGAAAATATTCAAGAAGATATTATTAATGCAAATCAAAATTTTTTAAAATTTATCCCAAATGAACAAGAAACTGAAGATATAATGGTTTCATTGGATGCATTAGCTCGTGAAACTAGTAACAACTTACCTGACTTTAGCGTAAAAGATGGTGACAAGAAAAAAAATATAAAAGGTACAACTCGATTTTCCAAAAAAAATATTGAAATTAGTTTAACAGGAAACTTTGATACAGTTTTAGATTTTATCCAAAAAGCTGAAAACTTACAAAGATTCAATCAAATTAATTCTTTAAACTTATCAGCAGACTCTTCAACCGGTATTATTGATCTAGGTCTATCATTATATACTTTCTATAAAAAATAAATGACAAACAAAATAAACCGACAACCTATAACCAATACTAAGAATAAGCCACAAACAAAAACTACTTTGACTACAAAGCTGAAGAAAGAGTTGTTCCCTACAGGTATTAAGTATTTTTCTTTAGCATGGATAATCTATGTTGTTATAGTTCTTATTGCTATATATATGAGCTTTTGCGCATATTCTATATTTCAATTAAATTCAGATATCCCATCAACATCTTCAGTTAAAATAGATGAAAGTTATATTAAAAAATTAAATACTTTGGAAGATTTTGGTAACCCTGTCAAAAACAATGAATCTGGTTTTGGTAGAGATGATCCTTTTGGTAATTTGAATTCTAGCGAAGAAGAGTAAGCCAACATATAAAGATAATATAAAAATAGAGGCCTCGGGCCTCTATTTTCTAATAACAAATTACTTTTAATAATCTATCTTAGTGTCAGTTTTAACTATCTCATACCAATGCACTCCACCCACTAAACGTATTATCTTCCCTTCATTGTCCAAAAATACCGTACGATCAGTTTTGGTATCTTTTTTCCATTCCCCTTCTATGGTTTCACCATCTTGAAATATTAATAGCTTACCCCTACCTATTGTTTCTATTTCTAAATTTTTCTTTGCCAAATTGTATGTTGATATTGAGGTAGGAATATGCTGTACTATTATTGACTTTGCCTTTAATTGATTATTGTTTTTTGAATCTATATGAGCAGTTCCAGCCATCTCCCTAGAATACTCATTAGTTTTTTTGTCATACTGCCATGTTACCTGATAGGTATATGTTGAGAAATTTATTGTAATAGGCGTAATATTTTCTGGTCTGTCTGCAAGAAGATTGTCTTTTTTAAAATCACCACTAGAATAGTCTGCGTTCAAATCAAACTTTTTTTGTTTTGCATAATCAATTAAGTTATCTGTAGAGGTATAGAGATTGTGCGGAGCGTATCGATCGTTTGATCGCCAAAAATGAGATTTATCGTGATTCAGATCAAAAACATCATCAGTTATTATTCTAGCCAATGCTTCGTCACTACCCCCAGCATGTACATAAAAAGATCCTAAGCCTAATACCCAGTCAAGATAATACGATCTAGCGCTTCTTACTGGACCTATTTCATCAGCTGAATTTTCTAAATATACTGCCATAAAACGAGTAATGCCACCCTCTACCAAAACTTCGTACACTATACTAGCTTTATCTAATCCGGATTGAGGTCGAGCATCGGAATGATTTTCTATCATTACTGCATACGGTCTAGAGTCAGTAAAACGTTTTTCTATTATAGCTCCATTAAGCGGACTTTCTGTTAAAGTTGTGTCATTTTTTCCGTTTTTAACAAAATTATCATTATTTTCCTTAGGTACCCCCCAAAAATATATATACAAAACTATACTTACCCCTATTACCAAAATTGAGACAGTCCACAACCAAAAAGCTTTTTTTGATAGTTTGATTAAAAAGAATCTTTTGATTTTTTGCCACATAATAAAACCCTAACCTTTATTGATAGATAATTACTTAAAATATTATTGTTTTTGATTCTTCTTGCTAGCTTCGAGTACTTGATTTACTTTTTTTATTACTTCGCCTGGCATTACTTCTGATTTCATAAGATAATCATCTGCACCAGACATCAGGCTTTTTACTTTTGTTACGTCCTGTATTAAAGCTGTAAGCATTATTACCGGCATAGCCTTGAACTGTGGATCTTTCTTTAGTTCAGCAAGCACATCTAGACCGTTTATCTTTGGCATCATGATGTCTAACAAAACCATATCTGGCTTTTCTTTTCTAATTTCAGCTATAGCTTCTTCGCCATCTACTGCTGTAATCACTTCATAATCTTCTGCTTCTAGTCGAAGCTTATACATATCCATCAGTGTGATATCGTCATCAGCTATCAAGATTTTTCCTTTTGACATATTACCTCCTTTATTTTAAATTATATTCTAAATAGAAAATTCATATAAACCATTATTGGTAGCTACGTATACCTTTTCTCCTTGTAAGATAATATCATTTATATAAACATTCTTTTCAGGTAATTTTAATTTACTTTCTATGTCTTTTGTTAAATCAATCTTAAATAATTCGGATTTTTTCTTATCTGGCGAATAGTGCATATATATTGTATTGTTACTTTCATCCCAAATTACTTTTTCAAAATTAATTGCAAACTTAAGTTTAATTTTTTTAGATGGCTCCTTTATGTTCGGTAAATAAAACATGTTATCACTTTGACTATCGTAATAAATGATCTTTTCTAAATTAGGGCTAATTGAAAATTTAGTTACATTTTTTAATAATATCGTAGATTTATTATTTTGATTTATTAAAATATTGTTTTTATCTTCATCTAGTAAAATTAATTTCTTAATATTAGAATCATATCCCAATACCTGACCATAAAAATCTATCTCTGTTAATTTCTTCCAATCGCTACCATCTACGTTCGACATAGAGATACTTATATTGTCCTCGCTTTCGAGATACCTGTATACTATCTTGTTTATTGTTTTGTTATAATAAATATCATAAATCCTATCAGATAAAAGTTGGAATTTTTTCGTTTTAGTATTATATAACCAATAATTTTTAGAATTATCTGGTCTTTTTGAACTATATATAGGGTTTACGTTTGTTGCAAAACTAAAATTTTTTGATTCAACTATTAAGAGTTCTTCGTTTAGACCTATTACGTCCCCTACTCCACCTAATACTTCAGAAATATCATTGGATTCTTTTTTATTTGAAGAATAATTATAAAGTCGATTAGTTTCAATATCTTGATATAATATATCCTTATTATTTACATTTAAATAATCTATTTTTTGATCTAATATTTTAATAAATTCAACATCTTTATCAACCGATTTATTACTTGAAAATAAAAACCAAAAAATTATAATTACTGAAACTATTATCGTAATAATGACTATATATAATATTTTTTTTGATAGCTTCATTATGGTTCTAGCTCCACATGAATATGATCGCCATCGTCCAAAACATCTTCAATGATTAGATCAATCATATTGTTTATATAACTAATTATATTATTCCAAACACCCCCTGTACCATCAGAGTTTCCAATATTATTTATATTATCTAGATCTACTGCTTTACCTATATAGTGACGTGATCCAGACATATGGCCACCTCCTAGTATCGCATTTACCCATAATGTCTGATACTGATTAGATACTCTATATATTACTTTTAATATATGGGTATTTATTTCAACTGAAGCACCGGCGTCAGTTTTGGGTGTTACTCCGTTCTTTGTGTCTATTATATTTTGTAACGCATTTGAATCAGAGTCTCCAATTTGACTATTTAAGTGTATCTTACCAGATGAATGAAGACCATAAATCTTTTGTGCACATTCTTGTCTTGAATTACAATCTCCCTGACCACCACCACTGCCTCCTATTGTTAAATATCTTTGATAACTCTCCCAAATTGCCGAACAATAATTACCGCCACAAGCAGCAACGTCAGTACATGAACCACAGTAATCATCAGCAGCTGCATACACTTGTTCTCTGGTCCAATCACCGCCCGTGTTTCCACTTCTCGATTTAATTTTTTTACCAGCAGCATATACTGAGTCTTTGATATTTATCATACTTGGATTAGTTCGATCACGTAATAATTGAATATCATCGATATACTCCTCCCATGTACCCACGTCTGGTAAAGCGCTTCCTCCATTTGGTCTATTGTAATTATAATCCATGCCCCTTGACCTAAGATAATCAATACCTACTAGAAACTGCATAGGTCCCCAACAATTCCAACCATTATTATAACCACACCCGCGTCGATCTACGTCAGACTCGGTTTCTATCCAATTATTTAATTCATTCTCTGGAACATTCCAAAGCCTTCCACATTCCCTGCTTGAAAAAGCAGCCAATAAAGCAGGAGGTGTGCCTGTAACGTTTCCAACTTCTACAAAAACTTCTCTTAAAGGACCTGGCACTTCATCAGATATTCCTCCAAATATATAATAACGAAGACTTGTACTTTCTTCGATATTATTTATTGCAGCTTCTACTCGACCTAACCAACTCGTAGTCTCACTTCTTTTTATTTGAATATTTTCAATTGGGCTTTCAGTTCCACCGCAATTAAGATAATTATTAAATAATATTATTGCTTCTTCGGAAATTGCACTGTCTAAAGAATTAAAATCTATTATATCACCATATGAATTTTCACCATCACTATTACATTCACCGATTAAATCTCTTTCATTAAACGGATTGTTTGTTTCAGAAAGATAGTTCGAGCTATCAGAACTTGCGTAACCAGTTTCTACTTCAGCTATTGCCATAATAATAATCGGATTAACACCTATTCCTGAACCAATATTTGTAGGATTTCCTGCATTAATAATTTTAAATCCAACACCTTCTACTTCATTAAAAAGAGAATTTGGATAATTAGACAAGATATATATCTCGATCTCATTTGCTATCTCTTCTTTTGACTTCCCCAGATTATTTGTGTTGTCACCACCCTGGGGTAAAAGAGAGTAATTTTGATCTTTTGGCTCCCCCATATTTAAAAAAGCTAATGCGATCAAAGCAATGATCCCGCCCACTACCAGTATTATCACAGCTACCCCGTAAGCAATTAACTTAGTTTTACCACCAATTAAAGAATTTATTGCATTTTTTGCTAATCCACCGGCCCCGCCACTAGATTTTTGTTGCTGTTCTTCTGCTATATTCCCCCCTTAAGAAATATATAAAACTAAACGATTACTCGTTATTTTTGTCTTTTTTTATTGTATCATTATTTATCGGTACAGAAAAACTAAAAATACTTCCCTTACCATATTCACTTTCTACCCAAATCTTTCCACCCATCATCTCAGTAATATTCTTGGCAATATACAGCCCAAGCCCAGTACCTTGAGTATTTCGAGTTTTCCAATCACCAATTCTATGAAATTTTTGAAATATTGTATTAATTTCTTCTTTTGGTATTCCTATACCAGAATCCTTTACTTCCACTACTACAAAATTACCTTTTTGAAATATACGCTTTATACTGCTTCCGCTACCTTCAAGCTTTATACCTAAAGCTTGGTTTTCTTCAAACTTCGTATGTACTTCAATTTCACCTTTTTCAGTATATTTAATTGCATTGCTTATAATGTTTGTTAGAACTTGTTTTAACTTGTCTTTGTCAGCCATAACTTTGAAATGAACTTGTGGTGACCATACAATTTTCAAATTCTTTTCTTGAGCTTTGATCTTTAATTCACTGACAGTAGTTTGAATTACCCGATTAATATCAAAGCTTTGCTTTTCCATTATCATCCTACCGCTCTCTATTCTAGATACATTCAAAAGGTCAGTAACTAAACGAGCCAAGCGATTACTTGAACCATATACTTTTTTCAACACCTCTTCTGCTTTTGGGTCAGCAAGTGAGATTATCTTTTCCTCTAGAATCATATGTAAATAGCCCTGTATGGCTGATATGGGAGTAAGTAGTTCATGGCTGGCCATAGACACAAACTCAGTCTTAAGCGCATCCAGCTCTGCTAAACGCTTGTTAGCTACCCTAAGTTCGTTAGTAAGTTCTTGGAATCGTTTTCGTTTGTTTATTTCATTTAAAACGTTACGAATCAATAAATATCCTCCATAAGCAACTAGAATAACAATGATTATTTTAAATATCATTTTTTGCCAAGAATCAGAAAGAAAAGCATCAAACAAAAGACCCAATACTATTAATATAGTAATTATTTCAGTAATAATAACCCTTGTATCAAATAAATGATGTTTAGTTATTGCATATGCAGTAAATCCTATTAAAAAAACTGTACTGAGCGTGCCGTATTGAGCTATTTCGTAACTATTTAAAAAAATTGGCATTATCACATTAAAGAAAAAACCAAAAAAAAGACTTAAGAATATACCTATAGCGAAATACTGTAATTGAAATTTATTAGTTTTACTAATAGAATTTTTGTATTGCTTATATAACAAGAACCCCACAATAAGTGTTATAAGTACAAAAAATATCGGATGAATCAAAAAAGTATCTGCTAAAACTGGTTCTGTACCATATTGAACAAACTTTATATCAAGAATAATGTATTTAGTAAATAATGAAATATAAAATACAAATATCGTAGATGCTAAAAGTATGAATCTTAAAATATTTGAAATTTTAAATCTATCTATAAATGTATAAGAAATTTCAAACAATATATAGGGTATAAGAGCTGAAGCTGCATATGCTGATTTATTCCAAAATATTGCAGTCTCATAAACTTCTGAGTTTGCGAGATAATTTGATAGTATCCAGATAATAGAAAATAAAATCAAAATACTAAAAATTATGTTTTTTTTCTGAATAGGTTTTTGTACTAAAACAAATCCACCCAACAAACCAGTGGTAATTATTAAAACTATCGCAATCGATAATGCAATACTCATATTTTTATTATAACAAAAAGCCGAGTTAATAACTTAATAAAACTCGGCTATGATTTCAAAAACTCATATAAAACAAGGTGGTTCTTCTGAATAGTTTCCATCGCTTCATGGATTTTAATACAACCCGAGAAACACTCGTCTCCCCAGATTGTCTTAGCATCTTCACTCATAATAAATCCAAAAAGTGAAAAGACTCGATTAACCTTGGAATCGACAATGGCATAATATTCTGAAATTTCAGATGTTCGCATTAAACGATGAAGCTCTCTGAATAAATATTTTAGAGAACTAGTTCCACGATATTTTTTACGAATTGCTACAATTGCAATTTCACCAGCACGGTCAGGAATCTGGTAAAACTCCTGCTCAAACATCAAAGAAGTTTGTGCTTCCATTTTAAGAATAATCTTCATACCTCCTGCTAATTCACCGTCAGCTAAAAGTATGAAATTTCGCCCATCTGGTCTGTTAATTAAATCCTCAGCAGACCAACCCTTTTCAGTAATGAATACATCTCGATAAACATCGATAACTTCACTGAGTTCACAAGAACGTGCTGAAAATTCCATTGATTTCACCTCCGGTGATGGAATTGTAAAAAACTATCCAAATGAAAGAAAACATAAGAGATAATAACAAATAATACTTATAATTCAGTTTTATTTCGGTAAATTTCTTAACCAACATTACTGTCATCAATGGACCGATAACAATGTTAATTAAAAATATACCAATCATGGACTGACCAACATGTTTCTCAGCCCAATTACTTAGTTTGTTTTGTCTGGGTTTAAATTTCCCGGTACCAACTAACCAAGTCAAAAAAAATAGAATTATAGTAAGTAATACAATACTTCGGATTACCCCAAATGTTGCAATCAATATCAACATCCACGATTCTCCCAAAATTACAAGGAGAATCATAAGTAAAACACTTAGAACTTCCTTGATTTTTTGAAGATTCATGGTTCAAGTTTCTCCAGTTTTTTAAGATTCAAAACGTTAAATTATAGCACTAAACTAAACAAAAGTCAATCTAATCCCAGTCCTCTATTTTGTATACAGCTCCAACCAAGGTACATACAGGATCTGTCTCACAATTTATTCCACTTACTGCATAATTCACTCTTCCAAATTTCTCTTTACGATATTTTTTCATATCATAAAGTGTCTGTTTTATTAATCGTCGTACCTCATTTTCAGTTGAGCCAGTATGCTCCACAAAAAGACCCCTACCATCATCGGATTGCATCCAGCCGATTCCTGCCCAAGCTTCTCTTCCGATTTCATTTATTCTTTTATTTGCCATCACACAATACAGTTTTTGACCATATTTATTATTGTTTTTTAATATTTTTCGAATTATTCTGGAATTGGGTGGGATTACCGAAGATAGATAGATTAAATTTTGATTAGCTATTCCTGCATCCCAAAGCGCAGCATCAAATGCTGATAGTAGTGTCTTGCCGTGTCCAACACCTTTTGTAATAATAATTTCCATATTTGTATTATACATAAAATGTATCAATTGTCTATCTGATTATTAACAAAATACCCGCATTTGCGGGTAATGAATTTACGTTTCATATAAAGCTTTGAGACATAGTTTGATAGTCTCCGAATCTGGTAATATTGAATCTGGTTTTTGAGGAAAATCAATACGTGAATCAAATACACGAAACCGTGGACCAATTCGGTCCAAGACATCTGTTAATCTTTCTTTGTCTTCAGTACCAGAAAACTCCGATCCTAATAAAAGAATTACTGCCAAAAGGTCAAATGAACCCTGGTTTGTTTTAGATTCAGAGTTCATGATTACATCTGCTATTGCTGGATTATGACGAATTAAATACTCCAACATTTGAACTCTTGTACTGCAATCAATTTGTGCCGACAAACTAGCTGCTAGCTTTGAATCAAGCTTACAAGCAGAAGTTAATGCTCGCCATATAACACCTTGAAAATTCTGTTGCGTAATCTCTTCCTTGTTGAATTGCATTGTTTTTCCTCCAGCTGAAAAGTTCAAAACATAACACTATATCATTTTATAGAATTTATTTCAAGATCTGAAAAGGAATTTCCCTCAAATTTGAGGGAAATTGAATCATTCAAACTCTCTGTCTTCATCAGCACCTCCTTCAACTTCGAAATCCTCTGGATTTACACCTTCAATAAAATCGTGGAAATCAACTGTTTCTTGGTCTGCTGGATGATATTCATAATATAGATAACCAGCTACTACAACTATTGCTGTTTTTAAATTGTTCGAATACCTTTGATATCTTTCAGCAAGTTCTATAACCACATTATTTAAAGCTGGGCAATGGGTCTGAACAGTTGATTGAATAACTTCAATTCTCGTGGAATTAGCAACATGACCATACTGATAAAAGTCAACGGAAGTAACAAATTCAGCTTTACCAGTAATCAAAGCTTCTAAAACAAAGCGCAAAAAACTTAGCGTTAACTTTCTAGTTGGCTCAGCTAAACATAAACCGTTCAAAAACTCTAACCATATACGTATTTTGCCTTTTTCTTTTTTTTCTGACATTTGGATCACCTCCATGTCAGAAATTTGAAACAGATCGTATGTTAAAGATCGTCTATTTCAGCTCTGGCACATTTTTACCTTGAATCAAAACTTTGAATCCATCATGAAAAAAATGATCGAGGGTTTTATGAGCTTCGTATCCGGAGTCAAAATCCCTTTTCCAACCAAGCCAATGCTTAAAATATTGATATTCATCTAAATATAAAAGTTTTTGCAGTTTTTCTTCTTGGCCAGCAAACACCAATGAACTAAAATCAACCGTAGAAGTAATGTCTTTTTTCCCAATATTATTATACGGGTAAGATCCGCGTATCTTTTTTCTAAATGTATATAGTCGCGACAAATCCTCATCAACTAAATGATCTGCCGTTGTGCCATAATCTATAGCTATATGGTAACCTTGTTTGATAGCTAGAGCGATATTTTTTATTAATCTTATGGAATTAAGGTTAACATAAAATATCTGATCTTCGTCTAAATGAATCCGAATTCTTTGAAAGTATTCATGAATCTCCGGGTTAGAAATCGGTCCATATACTTCTGAAAAATATTTATCTTTATCGTCCCAAACTACATATATTTCTGCCAAATCACCACCGATTTTTTTAACTTTGTGTACAGGCAGTGAGTCGAATAGTTCGTTTGACAAAACACACCCTACTACTTCCTGCCATCTATGGTCCAAAATAGATCCTTGGATAAATTCAATCTTATTGTGATGATTTCTTAATATATTTTTTTGTTGACGACGTATAAGTTCAGGACTAATCTCTACTACCACCACCCTAAGTGCATCAAACAAGGCTGGGAACTCAATTTCTGTTTCATATAATATACCGGCCATAAGCTTGCCGTCCCCTGCTCCAACTTCAATCAAATCAAATCTTGGAGGTCTATCCATCTCGTTCCACATTGAAGCTATCTGACGTACTAGAGCTCTGGCAAAATAAGGAGAACATAAGTCTGGATGAGTTATAAAATCACCTTTTTCACCAAACTGTACTTGTCCACTACGATAAAATCCGATTTTGGGATGATATAAGGCCTGATCCATAAAATCAGCAAAGCTAATTCGCCCACCTTTTTTCTCGATATATGCTGATAAATTCAAAAATTCCTCCTTTATACAAAGCCTTGCACTAATATTTTACCAGAAAGTAAAAATAACATCTAAAAAAAGAAAAGCGAAGGATAACCTTCACTTTTCTTCATCTCGTTTTCCACTAAAGTGGGTCTCGAGCACGCTATTTTCAAAAACCGGCTTAACTCTTATTAGTCTTCTTCAAATATGGAAGACCAGTTCTTGTGTTTTCACCTACTTCGTATCCGTCCGGTACTGCATCTAATTCGAACTCGGCTTTTCTTTTGTCTTGTCTTGAAAACCAGTAAATTCTTTGTAGTCTGCCACCTTTCAAAGTAACTTCCTTAGAGTGCAAGAAGTATTCTTGACCCTTGCTATTATTGTGTGTAAATGACATATTGTATCACCTCCTCTCCTTAAAAAGATAGATATTCCTAACATTTTACTCAGAAAATCATCAGGAGTACAACAGATAGGGATCTAAACCTATTATATAATCTGGAAACCTCCTGTCAAGCCCCGTCTATTCCTGAAAATAAAGTTTTTTATATTTTAAGATTCAAATATAAAAAAACCCTCAAAACAACGAGGGGTGTTGATTTCAATGCGCGTGCGATGCTCTATTGGTCCTTGAGTTACTACCTCCGGATAGAAACGAACTTATCAATGCCTTTGTTTGAATCATTCGTGAGCAAACACACGCACATAGGTTTCCAGTAGATAGCTGGAAACTCGAAGAGGAAAGAATGATTTAACTATTCTATCTTCAATATAAATATTACACAATTATTAGAATTTGTAAATAAATAAGACCTCAAAATTGGTCTTTCTATTTCTGTCAAATTGGTAGCCCGTAGGGGAATCGAACCCCTGTTTTCACCTTGAGAAGGTGGTGTCCTAGGCCACTAGACGAACGGGCCAAATATAACTAGAAATTGTATCATATATTATAGTCCAAACCAAGACAGGAGAGTTTCAAGCACAGGCATTGTCTGATTGTTTTTATAATATATATACCCTAGAAAAAAAACTGTAAGTACTAATATTACACCCAATATAAATGCTGATGCTTCTAGAAATTTACGTTTAAAAAATAAGTAAATTACATATATTAAAAATATTCCTCCAACAATAGCAGAATATTGAATAGCTTTCATTGTCGCAGGAACAGGATCATAAAAATTTCCTACTATAAATAAAACTATTGTAAAGATTACGCCAAATATTACAGAAGTTATTAATAAAAATCTAAATATTAACCATAGCACTGTACCAAAATTTATCTTAGATTTTTTATTTTTAGAATATTGATTTTCAGTACCTTGATATTCCCAATTCAATCCTTTCCTTTCAAGCATCATTTCTTCTGATTTTCTTTGATTCTGTTCAATAGGTTTTTGAATTGTTGCTTTAGGTTCTAAAGTTGATTGAACTGATTGTCTAGGAGTAACATTGGGTATTTCGTTATTCTGATTATTTTCATCTAATTCTAATTCAAAGTCAAGATTTGGCTCTGATTCAACTTTTGGTTCGTTATTTGGGTCTTTTGGTTGTATATCCAAATGTAAAGGCATCTGCCCCTTCCTTTGGTTTTTATAATTTCTATATATATTCTAACATTTTTATATTTAAAATAAAAAAAACCCGCCACGCGGGCGGGATAAATATATATTTTTGAAAATGTTTACTCCTGACCAGGCAATTTTGCCATCGGTCCAAGTTCCTCCAAGACACCCGGATACTCTTCAGAACATTTACTACATCTCTTTAAATGCTCTGTAATTTGCATATATGCTCTCGAAGTATTTGAGTCTGGGTTTCCCCTAATACTTCGAATAAGTCTCCGAACATTTTCACATCTTGGATTCCCCTCCTCTTGTAATTTGTTTCTATTTTCTTCCAACTTTATCACCTCCAAAAACAGGCATTAATTATACTAAAATTGATTAAAAATGTCAAGCGTGTGGTCGAAGTATTCTCTTACCCGAAATCCTTGGTTTAATTGCCCATTTTTTTATTTCATTTTCTTTTTCTTGGATTAATAATTCAACTAAACATATACTCGTCTTAGTTGTTTCATTTATAAAATTTCTTTGATTTGAAAAAGTATATTGGTAAGATTTTAGTTGTCTTTTTTCTTTTTCCTCATATTCTATATTTACACCTCTCCCCACTAACACATTTTCGGTTTTTTGTGTAAAAAAATCATTTGAATTTATATAGATTCCATACCCAAAAAAACCTCGCCATTTTCTCTTAATATTCGTTACCTCTTCTCGATCTCCAACTAAAGTATTGTCTGAGCTTTCAACAACATCATGGATCGGATAATATCGGTCTTCGGTATCTTTCTTGGATTTTATTTGAATTAAACAAAATTTAGATTTTAACTCTAATAATCTCTTTCGTGAAGCTTTATACTTACTAGACCCTTCAATTCCTCTGGGATTATTTAATCGATATTGTCGAAGTATCCCACCTATTTCCTCAACTTCTGAGTTTGAAGTATCAGTATTAAATATAATAAGATCTATACCGTCTTTTGCATCACTTTTACCCGATGGTAAATCATATGGCAAACCATTAAAGCGGCATATTTCACATATGCTTAACAGACCCATAATTCCGCTCTGAAAACTTTCAAAGCCACCCTTCAAACCATACTTTGGTTCAATCCTTGCCCATTGATTTTCTACATCCTGCATATGATCATTAAAACCTCTTTTTTCAAAACTACCATCTCCGAAACTTTCCATATATTTTGTAGCTAAATAGTTTTGTAATTCAGACCCAATTTCTTGTAATCTATCTGGTTTTCCTGGTTGACTTTCAATAGAACTTAAAAATATAGAATACTCAATTGCTGCTCGATAAAAAATTTGTTCACGTTTATCTTCTCTTTCATTAGACAATATTAATTGATTTGAATCAATTTCACTAATCTCTTCTAAGTAGGGTTGATTGATTTGACAGATTTTCTCCTTGATATCTTCATTAAATCTTTCCCTGCCTTCACTGGATAAACTTCCCTCTAATGCAGCTTCTGTTGATGGAAAAAATTCGCTCATAATTATTTAATTATTTTTTTTTCTATTTTTATTTCATCTTTATAAACTTTTACCAATAAATAATGTGGTTCAGCTTTTATAAAGTCAAACTGTGGCTCACCACCACCCCCACCAGTAACCGTAACTGGAATACCGTCTAGTTCATAATCCAAATAAGTATGAATATGACCAGTAAAAATATGTTCGATTTTATCCTTATATGGTTCAATTATCTTCAAAAATGCTTGGATATTAGCATCGGACAATTCATTACCTCCCTTTATTATCAAGTCAGCATTAGGTACATTTAAGGGCCGGTGCATTACCAATATTAATTTTTTACCATCATTGAGTATAAGGTCATCCTTTAACCACTCTTGTTGTTTCCAGTCAAATCCATAATAGGCAGCTGAATTATCCAATACGACAAAATGTCTATCTTCATAATCAAAAGAATAATACGGTTCATCATAATATAATTCAAAATTATATCCGCTTTTATCAGTATATATGTCGTTATTACCTTCAGCTGGGTATATAGATGGTACTAATTCTTCGATAAGTGTATCAAATATTCGAAATTCATCTCTAGTTCCAGTAGATGTAAGATCGCCTGTATGAATTACAAATGGAACTTTTTCTTTATTAATCTGTTGAATTGCATCTTTAAATACTAAATTATCAGTCATTGTATCAACCTCTGTATCACCGAGCACTACAAAAGCAAATTGTTCTTTAGCTGTTGAAGCTAGTTGAGTGTCAGGATTTTGTTGCTTTTTATCACTTGAATCTTCTTCGCTTACAGTTCTTTTATATGATAGATAGAAAGTACCGGCTCCTAGAGCAAGTATAAATACAAAACCTAAAAATAGAAGAAAGTATCTTCGTACCATATTTTTTTATTATAGCAAAATTTATTTAGTACAACTAAAATAAATTTTAAAACTCTTCGGTTGTTTTTGGTTTGTTTCGCATAAACAACAAATACCCACTAATAATTATTAAAGCAATACTGAACCACTGAGCTACAGATAAAAATCCCCACATAACATTATCAATACGCCAAAAATCTATTACAAATCGCAGTATTGAATACAGCAATAAATACATTAATGCTATATTTCCAGCTTTTTTGTTAAACGCAAACGCATATAGTAATATAAAAAATATTAAAAAATTTCCGAGTGATTCATATAAAAAAGCTGGGTGATAATAACTCTCGTTTATCAAATCCAAAAACCTTCTACCGGGTGTAATAAACATTCTCCAAAGTACATTGGTCGAAGAACCGTAAGCTTCTTGATTAATAAAATTACCCCACCTGCCTATAGCTTGACCAAGAATAATTCCGGGTACGAGAAAGTCAGCAAACTTAACAAAAGAAATTTTATGTCGCCAAGCTAGATACCATAAATATAAGCCAATACCCACCAAAGATCCGTGTATAGACATACCACCCTGCCAAGTAGCAAAAACATCTCCAAAACTATCAATCCTATCTAACTGAAAAATCACATAACCAAGTCGTGCAAATAATAAAGCAATAAGAAAACCTATAAAAAAGTTTAATAGATATTTATCTATATTTATGTTTTCTAATTTAGCTAATCTACGAACCACTAAATAACCTGCTATAATTCCGACAAATAAAATTAAACCATAATAATGTCCAGTAACACCAAAAATCGTAAATTCTGAAGGTATCTGAATGTCTCCTTTAAAAGCTAGATATATAGACTTGCCAAATACCAAAACAAAAAAAATTGTCAGGCTGACTACTAATAATGCGATTTTTTTTATTTCAGTTATTTTATTCATTTTTTTTGTTATTAAAACCTCGAACATGCCAAAAATTTTTTACTCTATTGTCGTCCTGCATTATAGTATTTGTAATCCAACTAAATATCCATATCAACATTGCAGCGAATATTGCAACACCAACACTTTGTACATAAAAACCTTTTACAAAAGTGGCAACAAATAAAATTATTATTGCATTAATAAAAAAAGTAAAGAGACCTAATGTTAAAAAATTTATTGGTAAGGTTAAGATAATTAAGATAGGTCTAGCAACAGCATTTAATACTCCGATAAATGCTGCAGCAACAATCGCAGCATAAGGTGTTTCAAGAGTAAATCCAGACAGAACTTGAGATAAAAGAAGTAAAAACGCTGAATTAAGTAACCATCTAAGAAATAAAGCCATAATTAATATAAATTAATATTAAGTTCGGGAATGAGTTTCAAGTCCAGATTTAAATCATATACTTTGCGGATCTCTGCTTCCTTTTTTATTTTAGCATTTAAAAACTGAATAGAGAAAGGCTCAACGCCCGTTGGATCTTTACTGTCAATATCAGGCTCTATACTGATAAAAACTTGCGTAGAACCGTTATTTAAAATAAATGGCATATCAAGATTATAGTCTATGCTGGGCTTATGTAAGAAATCTTCTCCTGGAAAAGTCAGTACATTTGCTTTACCGGAAAACCTGCCTTCTGCGTCGGCTACTCCTGGATCACTAAATTTACCCATACTAATAAAATTATTTTGATAATTTATCCAAGATTCATATATCCAACCTTCGGGTAGTACAGGTAAGTCTAAACTAGGTATTTGATTGTTTTTTACCTCATATTCAAACCATATTCCGGCATTTTCATTTGAATACTTATTTCCATCAGTAGGAGAACTAAGTATAAATGAACCTTTAGTACCCTCTAAATCAACAATATATTGAAGTTTCGCTTGATTTTTTTGATTTAGTTTACCTGAAACCAAAATAGTTGGACTAGAATCCAAGCTATCATCAGGGTTTGACTCGATACTAACTTGAAAACCTCGTATAGCCTGTATGTCAGTATCAGTTAAAGCTAAATTAAATTCATTATTTTCTATAATCAAATTATACAAATCAATAATCTGGCCTTGTTCATTAATATTAAACTTACCTAAACTTATTTCTTGATTTCGGTTGATTTGCCATAATTCATAACTTGCTTTTTCTAAAATCGGAAAGTTTTTAACTTCTAGTGTTAGCGTTGTCAAAGATTCTTCGTATATAGTAATAGGCTCAACTTTTTTAAATGAGTATCCAAAACCCCAGAGAACCATTACAACTGCCACAAATATCAAAAACCCAACTATGCGTTTTTTGGGTACTTGTTTAGTTGGTTGAGTTTTATCCTTCTTGAGTTTGGTCTTTTTTTGAATTTTCTTTGCTTCTGGTTTTAATTTTCTAATTTTCTTCCGATTTAGTCGGGTCTTTTTTTTAGCCATGTCAAAATTCTATAACTTTAAGATTAGTAACTTTTATTTTATTTATTAATTGTTTCTTATCTAATAGTCCTTGTTCAGTACCCAATTTTTGGATAAGGGAAGTAGAGTTCAATATACCCCAAAACAGAGCCTCTTCTACTGATTTTTCACAAATCAACGCACTTACAAATGCAGCACTAAAACTATCCCCAGCCCCAGTTGGATCAACTACTTTTACTTTTATAGAAGGAATATGATAATTTTTGTTATTTTCACAAACATATGCACCTTCTCTGCTATTTGTAATTACTACAATATCAGGTCCTAGCTTAGATAGTTCGTACAAAATCTCTTTGATATCATTTGGTTTCTTATTAATAATTTTATGTGCTTCGTCCAAGTTTACAATCAAGCAATGGGTTTTTTTAATAATCTTTTTTAAAAAAACTGAACCGAGCTTGATATGAAATGACCCTGGATTGTATATAATTTTACGGTCCTGAATTTTATCTATTGTTTCAAAGATAAATTTTTCTGAACCTGGACCTGTTGAGGTTAAAAACAACCAGTCACTTTTCGGAATTTTTGATAATTTATAATCCCTTTTTTCTTTATAGGAAAATATAGTTCTCTCATCTTGAAAAGATATTATTGAGCTCTGATTCGTTAAACCTAAAGAACTAACATGGTCAGTATTTACCCCTGTTTTCTTTATAATACTTATTGCTTTTTTTCCTGCATCATCTGACCCTATGAATCCTACAAAGGCAGTATTTATTCCTAGTTTTTGGCTAGCTACGGCTACATTTGCAGCATTCCCACCTACTGAGGTATGTAATTGATCTACACCTATCTTTCCCCCATAATCAAAACATACCACACAGTCCTGATGATTTTTAGAACAGTGCAAACTTGCATCATGGATCTTCATAAGCACATCCCATGTTGCATCACCTATGGTAATTAAATCAAATTTATTTTGCTTTGTTTTCACTGCCAAATACCTTTATTAGTTTTTTAACTCTTTCTTTTACTTCGCTTCGACCTTCAGCTAAAAATTCTCGTATGTTATACAAATCTTCATCTCGCAGCTCTTCTCTCACACCCTCAGTAAAAGCTTGTCTAAGCTCAGTGTCTATATTTATTTTTGCTATACCCATACGAATCGCTTTTCGAAAATCTCCAATAGTACTATTACTTGATCCATGTAAGACTAATGGAATATTTACTTTTTCACCTATTTCTTTTATTCTTTCAAAGTCAATTATTTCTTGTGCTTGTGGCAAGCCATGAGCCGTGCCAATAGCTACCGCAAGAGCATCTACGCCAGTACTTCGCACAAATTCAACTGCTTGATTAGGGTTCGTCAGACAGTTTTCTAGATTGTTTTTATCTTGAATATTTTCAAGCATTATTCCTAGTTCGGCTTCTACTGACACATCCCTACCCCGTGCTAAATCTACAACTTTTTTTGTTATTTTAATATTTTCTTCAAATGGTAATTTCGAACCATCAAACATCAAAGATGTGTAACCAGCATCAAAAGCGCGCTTTACTATTTCAAAATTCTTTCCATGATCAAGATGCAATACAACCGGAATATCAGCTTTTTCTGCCATATTCTTCACAATATCTACGATATTTTCTATCCCCGCATAATCAATCGCACTTTCGCTCGTACCTACTATAACTGGTGAGCGAAGTTCCCGAGCTCCATCAATGATACCTTGGGTTTCTTCCAAATTAGAAGTATTGAAATGCCCAACAGCATACTTGCCATTTAAAGCATTATTTAATATTTCTTTAAAATTCGTAAGCATCATTTTCTAATTTTATTTTTATACATTTCAAAGGCTTTATCAAATATATTTTTTGTAGATAATTGATATTTTTCAAACAACTCTTCACTATCTCCACTCTCCCCAAATATATCGTGTACCCCCATAATCTTTATTGGAATTGGGTAATTTTGAGACAGAAGTTCAGCTACGGCACCCCCAAGGCCCCCATTTATCTGATGCTCTTCGCAAGTAATTATGGCTTGAGTTTTTTTGGCAACCTCTAATATAGCTAAATGGTCGAGAGGCTTAATACTAGAGCAATTTAAAACAGTTGCTCGTATATGCTCTTTTTCTAAATCCTGAGCAGCTACTAGTGCTTTGTGGACCATACTCCCACAAACTAGAATACCAATATCATTACCTTCTTTTAATATTTGAGATTTTCCGATTTTAAATTTAGTTTTTGGATTAGTAACTTGTGGTAAACCTATACGGTGATAACGAATATATACAGGCCCTTGATGTCTAACTGCTTCATCAACCACTAACTCCATCTCTCCTGCATCTGCAGGAGCTAAGACAGTCATATTGGGCAATACTCTCATCATCGCTATGTCTTCAAGTGCTTGGTGGCTCGCTCCATCTGCACCTACTGAAATTCCCACATGAGAAGATAATATTTTTACGTTTGCTTTAGAATAAGCAATACTTACACGAATTTGATCCCAATTTCTTCCAGGAGAAAAAGCTCCAAATGAACTAATAAAAGGAATCTTATCAGACAATGCAAGGCCAGCAGCAACTCCTGCCATATTCTGTTCTGCAACTCCAACTTCTATAAATCGATCTGGAAACTCTTCAGCAAATTTATCTGTACCACAAGAATTTGAAAGATCTGCACTCAAAACAACAAGATTTTTATGTTCTTTGCCAAGCTTTGATAAAGCCTTAGCAACCCCTTCTTTTTGTTTTATTAAATCTAAGTTCATTTATTGAAAATTACAATATTAATCTTTTATTATAATAGAGCCGCTTTCATTATCATGAATCGTACAGTAATAACGGTATTCCCCTTCTCCATTATCTTTAAAAGTATACTCCCACACATCGCCTGAAGCTATAGTACCACCTGGGACTGGCGGGTCATATGGAAAAACCCCTAGTGGATCATGAGCAAATTTTATAGTATGCGTAGACTCAGTGTGATTTAATATTGTAACTTTTACATCTGATGGATAACCATATGACATATTAGTTTCCCATAAATGTGTTTTTGGAACGTAAAATCTAGCATGATGTTCATTATTTTTTGAGAAAAATATTTTTTTACCATATTCTACATCATTAGTAAAGGTAGTAGCGTTTACTTGCCAATACAATTTATTTGTCCCAGCAGGTATAACGTCAAATATTTCTTGTGTTAACACCCGTTCTGTTGCAGTAGATTTCGTATTAATGTAAAAAATTACTTCCTCCACAGAATGAGGTTTTGTATATTCTGCTTTAATTACATAATTCTTTGCTCCATCAACCTCTTCCCATATAAACTTATCACCTGGCCTCACCCATTCCTTATCGCTACCCTGAGATACTGGTTGTATAAGTTCTGCTGCAGCTGATCGTTTAATAAAAATATGAGACGCTGACCATATCTTATTACTTGTTTCTCCTGTTCCGTATTGTGCAGCAACCCTCCAACGCCACATTCCTGACAACTTATTACTATCAAGCTTATCCAGTATTTTTGCAGATACATTACGACTAGTATTATGACCCATATCTATTCCTGAACCATCTTCAGGTACAAATGAGGGGCGAATTGAACTATCAGGATTATCACCTAAATACACATCTATCCAATATTTTGTAGGAATCGTTTTTCCTGGATATGGATACCACTTAAACTCTATTCCTTCATAGTTGTATTCATCCCCATGTTTTGGAGAATCTAAAAGAGGTGCTTCGGAAACTATTGCTTGATATGGATTAACTGACCCACCCCCCATAAGAGGCTGTGGCCCTAGAATTCCAGTATCTTTTTTTATAGGGTCACCGGTTTGAGTAATTATATCGAAAACTTGTTTATTAGTAAGTTCAGGCCTATAAGACCAAAGTAAGGCTACAGCACCAGCAACTTGTGGAGAAGAAAAGCTTGTACCGCTCCAAAATACATAATCAAATTCTGGATTATGTATTGGCATCAATATATCTTCCCCATAACCTGAAATATCAACTGTAGTTCCATAATTTGAAAAGTCAGCTTTTGTACCATCGTGACTCAATGCGGCTACACTGATTACATTTTTATGACTACTTGGATAAGAATAAACTCCATTTTCGCCGTCTTCACGATCATCATTCATTGCTGCTGCAACAATTACTTTCTTATTTTCCCAAGCATAATTAATAACTAATCTTTGTAATTCAACACCAGGATCATCTTTGGGCCAATTAGCCCCTAATGACATATTGATAATCTTAACCTGGGGAATATTCGCACTATAATTTACCGAATCAAGAATCGCTTCAAGAGGACACCAAGCGTGATCGTTTTGACCATTATCTTGAGAAAATTCTCCGTTCCAATAATTCTTACATATTCTTAATGGTACTATTTTAGTATTATATGCTGTACCAGCTACACCAATTTCATTATCACCTGATCCTGATATTACTCCCGAGGTTCCAGTACCATGACCAAGCTGCTCATCAATATAATCATTGTCATTATTATCAATCCCATCACCTGGAGGTTCTTGTCCATGCTCCACATTAGTACAATCAAATTTGTCAGGATCACAGCCTAAAAAGTCTCTTCCGTATTCTATTATAATATTATCTTCTAAATCTGGGTGATCTAAATCAACGCCAGTATCAAGATCTGCAATCCAAATATTTGCGTCCCCTCCTGATATAGGCTCATCTTTGTCTTTAAGTAATTTCCATGCTTTATAAGTTTCTGAATTGTAATGTTCTTCCTTATCACCTACTGGCGGATTCATATATTCGTCATCGGTCCAATAACCATCTGAAACATCTTGTTCTGCATCTATTTCACTCATGTAATTCAATCCTACTATTTTAGTTCGTGAATCTTTTTGTAACCTTTCCCATCTTTCTTCTAAGTTTACATATCTAGTTATAGACCCTAAATTAGAACCGTCCTGAAGAAGATCTGAGCTCTCCGGAGTATTAGTGTTTATATTAGGTAAAATACTGGACTGTGCGCGAACTTTAGTATCAAATAAATTTATCTTTCTTGTATTTACGTTAATATTACTAGGTCTTAATCGTACTCTATATATTGGAAAATCCTGTGTGGACCTACGCAATACCTCAAAATTATATTCTTCAGCCAAGTCAGACAATGTACTTTCAGGTAAAGTAGGAGATAAATCAATCATTCCAAATAATTTTGAAGTTTCTGGATTTACATATACTAATAATTCATCTTTTGCAGCTGTAATTAGTTCTTTTTCTGAACTATTTATATTGTGGTATTTTGTTATTCCAGTAATAGGAATACGTCTATTTATATCATAATTAAAAGTAGTTGGGTCGAGATTAATAGCAGAGCCTCTTTTAATAATTCCATTAATTGAAAATATAATTGCCCCAACGATCAATAAACTCATAATAGGCAATATTAGAGGTGTTATTTTTCTTACTAATATATTATTGAACTTATCATCAACCTTCATACTCCTCCTTATATATTTCTTTTATAATTTTTTTCTAATTCCTGAATTGCTTGTTTGATTTCATCACCTTTTGGAACTTTGCCGTGCCAACTGTATTGACCTTCCATAAAATTCACACCTTTACCTGGAACTGTATTTGCAATAATTGCAGTTGGTTTTTCTATGCTAGACTTTGCTTCATATAATGATTCAATTATTTCATAAAAACTATGCCCATCAATTTCTAAAACATCCCAACCAAAAGAAATATATTTATTTTTTAACGAGTCTAGAGGCATTATATTTTCAGTGCTGCCAGAGATCTGTATTCTATTTCGATCAATAATCAAAATAAGATTTTTTAAATTGTATTTACTTGCAAGCATTACTGCCTCCCATGTCTGACCCTCATCTTGCTCCCCGTCACTTGAAATACAAAATACTTTCCAATCTTTTCTATCTATTTTCCCAGCCAATGCAAACCCAACTGCCTGAGAAATACCCTGACCCAAAGGCCCACTAGAAGCTTCTATGCCTACCAAAGATAAATTGTGTGGATGACCTTGTAGCCCTGACCCAAGTTTTCGCAAAGCTTTCAATTTACTAATTGGAAAATATCCTGAATGCGCGAGTGTTGCATATAAAACAGGACATATATGACCTGCAGAAAGTATGACCCTATCTCTGTCTTCCCAGTCTAGATGTTTTGGCTTATGATTAAGTACTGAAAAATACAACGATGCAAAAATATCGGCCATACCAAGAGCCCCGGCAGAATGCCCTGACCCAGATTCGCCAAGCATCTTTATAATACTTTTTCGAATTTCAAAAGCCTGTTTTTTTAGTTTTGTCATTTCAAGTTTCATCGCATACCTTTATTATGTCCTTATAAGCTTGTTCAGGATCAGAAGAGTCAAATATCGCACTTCCAACTACTGCGATATTTGCTCCGGCTTTATCAACCAAACTAATATTTTTTTTATTGATTCCTCCATCTACACCAATAACAATCTCTGGATACATATCTCGTACTTCACAAACTCTACTAACTACATGCTCTTGAAATTCTTGACCTTGTTCACCTGGAGTAACACTCAAAAGCATTACTTCGTCAATTTTGAAATCTAGTTCACTCAATCTACTCAAAGACGTATCTGGAGAAAGCGCTACTCCAGCTTCACACCCCAAAATTTGTATTTTGTCTACAATTTTAATTGGATTTTCTACTGATTCTATATGAAAAATTATTCTTCCGGCTCCGAGATCCACAAATGGAGCAATATACTTATCAGGCTCACTTACCATAAGATGTATTTCCAAAAAAAGCTTTGTGTCAACATCTTGCAAGTCTTCAAAGTTAATAGTTGTAGTTGGTACAAACTTACCGTCACTAATGTCAATTTGTAAAATCTTTGTAAACTTTTCAGCTTGCTTAATCTTAGTATGTAGATCTTCTGGGTCAGTCGTAAGTATAGTGGGGATAACTTCAATCACTTTTTTTCTCCAATTCTTTTATCTGATCAATTCGTTTTTGATGTCGGTCTTGCCTATCATACTCAGTGTCAAACCAACTATCTAGAATATCTTTGGTTTTTTCCTCATTTGTAAAATCAGAAGCCAATACTAGTACATTTATATCGTCTTGTTCTTTAATAGCGCGAGCCATCTCAGCGCTTGTTGCAAGACCTGCATAAACTCCTTTGATTTTGTTTGCAGAAATAGTCATACCTGCCCCACTTCCACATATAAGAATACCTCGATTTTCTGTTCCAGCCACTTTACTTCCAACTTTACGGGCAAACTCAGGATAATCTGATTGTTCTGCGTTGTTCGCACCCATATCTTCAAACTCAATAGCTCTATCGTCTAAATATTCACCAATATATTCCTTTAACTTATAACCTCTGTGATCAGCACCAATATAAATCATATTATAATTTCCTTTCTAATTTTCTTTAAAATCTCAATATTTTCCTTATCTGATCCTTGCTTTTCAAAGCCAGGAGTTTCAATAATTATAGGTAATTCCCTGACTACAAGATGTGAAAAAAATGCTTTAAAACCATCTATACCTATCTTACCCTTTCCTATGTTTTCATGCCTGTCAATATTTGATCCCAAATTACTTTTTGAATCATTTGCGTGTATCGCTACCAGTCTATTAAGTCCAACATGTTTGTCGAATTCTAAAAAAAGCTTACTGACTGATTTTTTATCACGTAGATCATATCCTGAAGCAAATATATGTTGAGTATCAAGACAAACTTTAATACGTGAATCTCCTCCAGACAATTGAATTACTTCACCAATTTCTTCTAACGTATCTCCGATCAAGTTTCCTGCACCAGCACTATTTTCTATTATCAAATCTATTTTTTGTGGTGCTTTTTTTAACACTTCCTTTATGCCTTTTATCACCAAATCTGATACTTCTTTGAATTTTTTATCTTTACCACTTCCAATATGGAAAATTACACCCGTTGCATGAATATCTTGTGCCAATTCCATGCTTTTTACTAAATTACTTACTGATCCCCAAAACACTGTATTTTTGCTTGATGCTAAGTTAATTAAATAAATCGAGTGTATAAAAACTGGGTCTATTTTTGATTCTTTCCTTAAAAAATTAAAATCTTGAATTTCTTGTTCAGTTCGGGTAGATACCTTCCACATTTGGGGAGGTGCTGGAAATATCTGGATACATTCAGCGCCAATCTCGCGGGCTTTAATTATCGCATTAGTTAGTCCCCCAGCAGTTGTAACATGCGCACCAATCTTCATATTGTTTTTATAACTTTGAATATTCTAAATAAGAATAAATTGCTAAGGCAATAATAAGAAGTAGTATCCCGCCGATCATTAAATATAAACAAATTGTATAATTAAAAAATGCAGTTATTATTGTAATAACACCTAAGATAATAAACCATGGCTTAGAAAAAAAATGGGTCTTGTTCCATACTTTTTCGCTAGACAAGGTCCAAGGAAGACGAATTCCTAAAAACCAGTTTTGTTTAATTTTTGGCATTATATATCCTATATATACTAAAAGTAATCCCATTAAAATCATGATAAATTTCAGAAAATCAAAATTATAGCCTATGGTTTGACCAATCACTGCAAAATATATCAATGCGAAATATGTCAAAAGTACGAAACCAAAAGAATAATACACATTCGCAAAAGAAACATAGTGTTTTTTCATTGGGTCAATTTTTGGAATATAAAATAAAAGAATCAAAAACGCTAACATTATTCCTGGCATAATAAATAACGCTTCAGCTTTTGACCCCCATCTGTCTGCAATTCCTTCTATGCCCCAATATATTGGAACAGTTTCGGGAAGCTGAAAATATGCTAGTACTGCGATAATAAATACTAATATTACTGGAAATATCCAAAATAAACGCAAATATTTATGGTCTTTTGGTTCCATACCCCTCCATTTATTTATACTTCTTTTATTGTACTATATATCTGGCTTTTCCAAAAACAAAAAACCGCGTTATGTGAACGCGGCTTTTGATATTACATTGAACATCTGCTTTACCACCAAATACCACTACTATTCGACCCTGTCCAAAATGTGGACGAGTACTGCCACCCATTACGAGTAATAACTCGTACTCGGTACTTAGTGTCTTCGGAAAGTTCTCCTGATGCTGGATCAATTCTCCATTCATATGGAGAGATAGGAACTGGATCAATCCTGACCACGTTCCAACCAAATCCATACGAATACAGCTTAATTTCATGCGGAAGAAAATCTGATCTTTCTTCCGATCCATACATCCCCCATGAATCAAATCGAACTCGTATTGACTCTTTTGTCCCTACGTGATTTGCACCATCATGGGGTTGGAAGGAATAATAATTCGTAGCCCAGTGAGGGGGTAATGTAGAATCTTCTACAGGAGGAAGTGTAGGAAAGGGGTTGTATGCTGTGGTACCTCCACAGGCAATACTGCTGATAAGAAGGAGGAAAATCACCGGGATGTAAATTATTCTCAACATTCACAATCACCTCTTAAGGTTCAAATTTTTCCATACTGGAAATCATCTTAGTATATACTATTTCTCCTGATAAGTCAAGCCCTTCAAAGATCTCAGAGTAAATTAAAATTGCATTATTTCTGTTTTATATATACAATGTTTTTATAATTATCAAGGAATTATATGGCACTAAAAAATATAAAAGTAGACGAGGAAACTTGTATTGGTTGTGGTCAATGTGTAAGCATAGCTGACAAGGCTTTCAAACTTGGTTGTGAAGGAACCTCTGAAGTTCTTGATAGCTGGAAAAAAGAAGACGAAAACAAAATCAAAGAAGCAGTAGAGTCTTGCCCTACTAATTCAATAGACATAGAGGAATAATTACACTATTTTAGAACCTGGTTTTAGATCTTTTGATGGCATAAGTAATGCTAGATTTTCTAATTCATCTTCAACTACTAGAATCATAGCTTGGCTTTCAACCCCCCGAATTTCTACTAGTTCCATATTGAATACAAAAGGAAATAATTTATCTTTTAATTCAGACTCAGAAAATTTATCGGCAATACCGGCAACTACCTGTCGTTTTTCAGAAATAAAATCTACCTGTAATTTATATAATTTGTCTGCATTCTCTACTTTCTCAACATCCAATATTTTACCTAAACGAATATCCATTTTTTGAAAATCATCATATTTGATCATTTGACTCCTATTTATTCAAATATTAATAGTGCCAACATAACCATAATACCCAAAACAAAACTAAACAAAGACATAAGTGACCTAACTTTATCAGTTTCTTTATGTACTTCTGGAATAAGATCAGAAGCTGCAATATAAATAAATCCTCCGATAGTAAATGGAATTAAAAATCTTGTTAGTCCTTCTACGTAATTAAACAAAACCAAAGCTATGATAGCTCCAAGAACGGCTGTAAGTGCAGACAAAAAGTTGAAAAACAAAGCCTTTTTTCTACTAAACCCACCATGTAAAAGCACTCCGAAATCACCTATTTCTTGAGGAACTTCATGCAATAATACTGCGACACTAGTAGCAATACCGAGAGGAATACTTACCAAATAGCTACCACCAATAATAAGTCCGTCTATAAAATTATGAAATCCATCTCCAACTAAATTCATTATTGCTAAACTTTTTGGATGTTTGTCACAATCAATACTATGGCAATGCTGCCAATGCAAAAATTTTTCAATAGTAAAAAATATTACTATTCCCAATAATATAAACAAAGATAATGTGATACTGGAGCTTGAGCTCTCTATTGCCTTGGGTAGTAAATGAATAAAAGCTCCGCCAAGCAAACTCCCTGCTGCAAAACTTACCAAAAACAATAAACTATTTTGTAAGGTTTTTTTCTGTAATGGAAAACTTAATATCCCAACAAAAGCCACCAAACTAATCAAAAAAACACTAGCTAACGTATAAATCCAAACTTCAAACATAACACTTTCTCCATTTAATAATTATATATAATTTAATATTTCGGGAAACTCTAATATTGTAAAATGACCTTTTGGTAAGATAATTGGTTTTGTCTGCAATATCTTTGCCCACTCTTCTCCATGACTTCTCGGTACCATTGGGTCATCTTCAGAATAAATTACAGTAAAATCAATATTCACAAAATTAATATTATTTATATTTTCAGGTAAATCAAGAAACTTTTCTATTGGTGCTAGCTTAGGCATATAGTCAACATGGAAAAAAGGCGGAGCTACAACAATAACTTTCTTTGCTTTACCTCCGGCAAGTACATAGTGTATTGCAAGAGTACCACCCAAACTATGTCCAATTATCACACCGACACCATTTTCTTGTACTGTTTTATTTAACACATCCATCCATTCCGAAAGTCGTGGTTGTACTGAGCATGGAAAATCTGGTACCAAAACTCGATGACCTTGTTTTTCCAATTCCTCCTTTAGCCATGGAAACCAATTATCATCTGAATCTGCTCCCAACCCATGTAAAATATAGTAGATTTTCTGATCCATATAACTATTATATTAGAAATCTGTATAATATCCTAAAAATCTTCAGATAAGATTTTTGTTAGCTCTCTCATATTTTTTATTTGCATTAATTTTTTTCGAATATCTGGTGCACCATCAAATCCTTTTATATACCAACCAAAATGTTTTCGCATCTCAATTATAGCTTTATTTTCATCTCCAATTTCATCTATGTATAATCTGGTATGTTTTAATAAAATATTTTTTCTTTGCTCTAGATCGATAACTATTGTCTTTTTTTCTTTAATTTCCTGAAATATCCAAGGATTTCCAAGTGCTCCTCTACCTATGAGTACGCCGGCAAGATTTGAGTTTTCCAATCTTTTATATGTTTGTTGCCAAGTATTTATATCACCATTTCCAAGTACTGGAATCTTTATATTTTTTGCAATTTCATATATTGGTTGCCAGTCAGCTAATCCTTTGTATTTTTGCTTTGTTGTTCTACCGTGAATAGCCATAGCGTCAATGCCGATTTTTTCCAACTCCTTACAAAAATCTAAAATATCGTATTTTTGCCAACCAAGACGTAGCTTTACAGATAGTTGACCTTGGTAATTATCTCGAACTATTTTGATAATTTCTAATGTTTTATCTAGATCTCTTAGTAATGCACTACCACACTCATTGCCAGTAATTTTTGGCGCTGGGCAACCTAAGTTTATATCGATCCCATCTGGTTTTATTTTTTTATCAATTAGATTTGTGGCTTGGCTTAAGATATCACCACTATAACCAAAAATTTGGACAATTATTGGCTTTTCAGATTTTTCAAACTTGAGCATCCGCCAAGTTTTTTCTGAATTATGAATAATAGCATTGCTAGAAATCATCGGCACATAAACAATATCTGCACCCATTTCTTTACAAATTCTACGGCATGCAGAAGTTGTTATCTCTGCCATTGGTGAAAGTCCAAAAATCGGTTTTTTATATCCTGACCATTTAAATTTCATCATAGTAATTTATATATTTGTTTAACATAAATGAAGTTGTAAAAAAACTTAGAACGTCTTTATTCTTTTGATAATTCTTTCTTGGTTTTCTCGTCAATAGATGAATTAAACCAATCCCTTAATCTCATCCAAACTTTACCAAGCTCATTGCGACCCTTGCGGTTTTCTCCCCACCCCCAAAAACTATCCTTAGGAGAATCTTCTACCATATATAAGTCTTTGGTTTGTAGTAGTTTTCTCTGAACATATAGGTGTTGTTGAAGCTTATGTTTACATATATCTTCCATAATATCTACTTTAATATCCCCCCAATTAGCCGGAGCTTTTTTAGCATTACTTTTCGCAATTTTATAAGCTTCATGTGCCGAAGAAATATTAAATATTTTTTCTACCAATTCTGGCACAGTATCAAAAAAGTGTGATGCTTGATATGCATGTTCAGATGTTTTCCAAACTCTTCCATGCCACTTTACTTCAAAACTAGAAAAGTTTGAAAAAGGATAAAACTCTCTCTCATAAAAACCTATTACTTCTCCTGAGGTTTCTAGTTGTGGATCTCTGTGTTGTTTTAGTTTTTTAACCATATGTTATTATTCTATCAAAAAACCACCTGTTTGAGGCGGCATAATATAAAAAAGTCCCCGGAAATCCGGGGACATGATATTAAAATTCAAATCCTTTTTTCTCGCTGACATCTGGTCAGAAAGAGATCGGGTTCGGGTTGTCGTTCGTCTTCTTCTTGGCCGGCGCGCTTTCTTCGTTGCACCAGGTGTTCTTCAACGTTCCGCTCGATCCGCTTCGCTGCTCGCTGTTCTTACTTTTACTATTTCCAGTCATAATTATTGTCTCCTGTATCTACGTAATTCAAAAGGTTAAACAAGGAGTTAAGTGCCTTAAAGCTTGTGCCAAATTGATTTACTTATAGTACTGTCATTTACCTACATTATTCCCGATTTACGGGTTCCCTTTTTCTTTTTTTTCTAGTACCTCCTTAATATGTAATGAGCAATGTTTATACAAACCGTATAAATACGGAAATGTCTACCTGACCTTTGAATGAATATAGGTAGTTAATCAATTATATTGTAACAAAAAATCATCTAAAAGACGATTCTATCCCTGTTGGTTGGAGAGTTCGGACAACGTTAGAACTTTGATAACAGAATAAAACTAAATCAATGAATCTCAATCCCTTTAATTTTTATCCCATATTCTTTTACCTTAACTTGTAAATCTTGTACAAATTTCTCAAATAATTCTTTATTTCTTACGATACTATAAGATTTTGGGTATTTTTTAGCTAGCAATTCTCCAAATTCTTTTCCTGCTCCCCTCATATTAATAACTTCAAACCAAAAATAATCAGTATATTTTCTTGCTTCCTGAACCACTTTATCTAAATCAATCAGTTGAGGAATTATTGGACTAACAAAAGCGTAAGTTTTAATTCCATTCTCTTTTAAAATCTTTAATGCTTTAATTCTTTGTTCAAAAATTGGTGAATTCGGCTCAAATAATTCTTTTTCCTCACCTATAAATGAGTTTAAAGTAAAACCAACCTCTACATCCTTAAATTGTTTTAAAATATCTATATCTCTTGTGACTAAATCAGATTTTGTCAAGATGGATAGATTAATGTTTTTATCCATATTCTCTAAAATTTTTCTTGTTAGTTTTATTTCTTTTTCAATCGGTTGGTAAGCATCACTTATTGAGCTCATAAAAACCGATCCTGAAACATATTTGCCCTTTACAAGGTCAGGAGCATTTTCTTTTACTTCAATCCAACTACCCCAATCTCCATAACCTTTCCATCTTGAAATAAATCTTGCATAGCAATAAATACAACCATGACCACAACCTACATATTGATTTAAAACATAATCAGCGCTAGGAAGTTTACTTTTGGTAAAAATTTCCTTAGCCTTGACCTTTATAATTTTGGTATTCTTCATAGAAGACTAACTGTTAATTTCATCGTATTACTTACATCCTAACAATTATTTTCCCAGTTTTTTACTAACTGTAAAATTTCTGGTTCGAAATCTAGAATATTAACTAATTCTATTTTTCTACTATTCGACTGATTTATCTCATTTATATTAGTTAAACCCTCATAGTAATTCTTTTTAATTGCTGCTTTAGTTTTTTTAAACCCATAAACTATTTTTGATATTCCTGCCCAATTTGCAACTGAAAAACACATTAAGCAAGGTTCTAGGGAAGCATAGAGAGTCGCTCCATTTAAATCAGTTGTTTTGAGAATTTTGCAAGCTTCACGGATTGAGGTAGTTTCGGAATGACCAGTTGGATCATTTAATTTATTGCCAATACTTATACCTTTGGCTATTACTTTTCCATCTTTTACAATTACTGCACCAGCTGGAAAACCACCCTGCTCAACAGATTCTCTTGCTTGTTCTATTGCTAATTTTAGAAATTGTTTGTCGTTCATATTTCTATATTACCAAAAAAGACCCCAAAAAGATCTCTCTACTCCTGTAAAATTGTTGGCTCGAGGTAGTAGACGACGTTAGAGCTAAATATATTTCATTTTTTTTGATATCATAAGTTTATGATAAAAGAGATTCCTACTATTTTTCCCGTAGTTACTAAGCGTGAAGAAAAATTAAGTAAAATAATTCGATATAATCTATATTCACCGATGTACTACCGTAGTAGTATTTTAGACCACTCGAAAAGAGTATGGCTTATTACTAAAACTCTAGAACCTTTTACACAAAAAGCATTTAAAAACTTGGATATTAAAAAATTAGGATTATTGGCCCTTGTCCATGACGATATTGAAATAATTATCGGAGATATTCAGGCAGGTAATAAAAGTAAAATGTCTAAATCTCAAAAAAAAGAACTATATGATCAAGAAAAGAAAGCTGTTTTAGCACTATCGAAAATATTTCCTAAGTCTGTTAATGGCTATAATTATCAAAAGTTGCTTGAGTCTGCTACTAAAATCGATTGTCGCGAATCTGAAATAATACAATACTTTGATAAATTAGATGCCTTTGGTGAAGCTCTCCATGAGATCTATGCTGGAAATAAAGAATTTGTAACTAATATAATAAATCAATATGGAAAAGTTCCTCATCCTATTGAGTATTATCTAGACTACTTTAAAAATTTCTTAAACAAGTACCCTAAAATGAAAGCTTTCTTTCAGACTAATCCCCCAATACCCTTAATACCGCAAGAAGTTAATTACATAAAAATAATTCAATCCAGTAAACTACACACAAAAAAATCAATTCAAAACACTACTGGATATATCCACTATGATTTCTGGAAAAATATCATATTAGAACACCCAGATATAATTCCAAAAAAATATTTATATACACAAGTAGAACGATAATTAATCATTAATATATCTAAATCTTGAGACTTTTTTAGATTTAATAAGTACTTTTTCAAAAAACATTTTCTTGGGCCTTATCCACAGTAAACCTTCAAATTCTTTTTCAATTTTAAAAAGTGGTTTATAAACTACTAAATCTTCCATAGTTTCGCTGTGTTTAGCTAGACCAATAACTTGATATTTCTTGCCTTTAAAATGCTGGTATATTCCCAATTTGATATCTTGCATATTTTTATACTATCAAAAAACCGCCTTAAATAGCGATCTTATTCCTGTTGGCTAGGGGGTTCGGGCGACGTTAGAACTAAAATTTCTTTATTATCACCCGATCATTTAAAGCTTCGACTTTTGGAACAAAATTATAAATATCGGCTGCCAAACATAAAGCAAAGTCTTCACTTGGAAACTCAGGGATATTTGGATCTAAAAATCTATTTGAACATTCGTGTTCTTTTAAATATTTGATTATTAAATCAATCTCTGCACTTTCATTCAATAATCTCGCCTTTATATATTCTGCAAATTTATCATCTTCTCCCCCTTTTCCTGCTTTATTGATTTCAGCAATACCTCCCATAGATACCAATGAAACAATTTCTGGTTTCTTGTTTTGTATATATTCAACTATTGCTCCTGCTTGTGGAAAAGATCCAAATATTATTTCATCTGCATTTTCAGCATTTACTATACCTTGGGTGCCTTGGCTTGTACGAAACACAACAATTTTATTCTTCAAATCATTTTTATTTATTTCATATGGTGAATTACCGATATCAAAACCTTCTATAATAATACCTCGCTCCTCACCTACTAAAATATAATCTGGATTATTTTCTTTTAACCTAAAAGCTTCTTTTGGGTCAGACACTGGAATGATATACTTTGCTTCTCTATTTAAAATATAGGCAGCTGTACTAGCTGCACGAAAAACATCTATTATAACCGTTATACCTTTGGCAGATTTTGCACCTTCTACGCCAAATAATACATCTATCTTCATATGTCTATTATATCAAAAAATCACCTAGAAAGACGATTCTACTCCTGTTGGCTAGGGTGGTTGAACAATCTTAGAACTAAAGTTTTAAATATACCTCTCTCAACAATTTAGCGTCATCCAAGGCATTATGTTGTATATATTTGTCTGGATTTATTTTAAGTTTTTTTATGAATTCTTTTTGATTCTTGAAATATTCTTCTGGGTTATGACCTTTTGTATAAAGAATACTAGCAAAATCTATTGATATCCAAAAGAAAGTACTATTAAAATCGTCTTTTCCAAATAACTTGTGTAAATATACAACATCAAATTGATTTACAAAGGCGACTAGATATGGCTTAGAATTGCCAACAAACTTTTTTATTTGTTCTTTGGTCTCTATTCTAGATAATTTTTCTTGTTTTAGATTTGGTAGTATATTTTCTTTTACCCAGTCGTCCACTTCTCCATCAAATTCTAACTCTAAGTATAATTCGTCACTGTTTTCTTTTACTAAGCCAATACTTAGGATTTCTCCTTTGTAAGGATTCAGGCTTGAAAATTCTGTGTCTAGAAATATCAATTCTTTTTTCATCTTGATCCTAACTTAAATCCTTTCAATATTTCAGTACAAGTACCATGTTCTGACATTTTATAAATCGCTATTTCATTAACTACAAATTTATTAATATCCCACTTAACATCTTTTACAGCTTTTTGTGCTAACTCTTCATCTTTTAACCTAATAATGGTCATGTGCGGTTTATATAATGCCATTGCACTTGGATAACCATACTTTGCAATATTCTTAATTTTTTCTTTGGTTAGAGTCATTCTGTAATCAGCTGCTTGTAGTTTCTTTCTAATATGTCCTTCTCTTAACGGATTAAATATTTCTACAACTTCTTCATGAAAGACTTTGATCTCATTAGTTAGATTAAACTCTATGGTTACATAACCTTGGTTGGCTTTTATTGTTTTGAATTGAAACATAAAATCTTGAGATTTAACAAGGGATAGTATTTTAAGTTTTTCTATTATCGTATCAAGGTTCTTATCGGGGTATTCGGGGGAATAAATTGTAATATGGGGATAATAATTAATACCATCTATTGTAAAATATGCATCATGTTTATTACCTAGTTTTTCACTAAAAAAAATAACTTTTTCTATAACATCTTCTGGTGGTTGAAAAACAATATTTAATCTTTGGTAATTCTTTTTCATACCTAAATTATAACAAAAACCACCAGTAAAAACTGGTGGTATGAATTTAAAATTAAGTTAAGCAGTGATTTTCAGAATCTCAAGTGCAAGATCAGCCTCTTTTCCTCTATTATTTAGAGAGTTGGAGACGATTTTTTTCACTCGATCATCTATCTGGATAAGGTTGAGTTCTTTTATCCAGTTCAACCAGTTCTCAGGATCAATTTGATTACGATGAGATAAAAGCCAGCCAGCCAATCTTTTTCTAGCATCGGCTCCTTCAAACAAGTTCGTATACAGACTAGGTTGCTCTCTAGCTATCCCCATCTGCCCTCCATAAAGAATGTCTGAATCTGGTATTACTTCCGATATACCACGGAAAAAGAGATCTAGTTGTTTTTCTTGAGTAAGAATAACTTGAGCTATCTCCTTTTCGTGAGATAAAAGCCAAGACCAGTTTCTTTGACAATATGATTGGATTAAAACTGTTCGCTCACCCTCTTCCAGCCATTTTTGCCAACGCCCATCTTTGATTAAAACTAAACGAGCTAAACGACTAGATGTTGAAAAATTATGATCCGATTCTCTTGGATCTTTATTCCAGGCACAAGCACATAACGCCTTAGAGAGTTTAGAGCTTTTGCAACACTCGGGAACCAGAACTTCCTCTAACCAATCAAGTCTTTCTTGTCGTATATCTGGGCTTGAAGCTGCTGTAATCAATGTTGATCGAACTATCCAAGCTGGTGCAAAGTCCGAAGCAAAAATAACTTCTGACCAGTGTGGATTGTCCCAAATATTTGATCCTGACAGTTTAGCGTATACAGGGTTATCGGATCCTGCAAGCAACCTGATAACCTGATCTTCGCTTTTAAGATCTTCTGGCAAAAGCTTATAACCCAACTGTAATAAACCGCTTACATTATCTGGTGTTAGCAATCTACCAACCGACAGTTGGTTTGGAATAATATGTTGAGTCAGAAGCTCGTAATCTTCAGGTTTCGGTTGATAACTACTTACCCTATATCTGCCAGTATACTTCTTCAACCAGTGAACCAAAGTATCTCTACCCTCATCAAAACCAATATGTTTTAAAAAGAGTAGAATGCCCGAATCGTCGATCAGCTCAGACCCTACTTCATCTAAACTTTGGATCTTATCTGCCAGAACACGCAAGAATACCTGACATTTCTGACGCGGCTCTTTACACATAATATATCCGCCGGTCAACATAGCTTGTAGAGATTGATTGGCATTACCTTGCTTAATCGAACGCTTGGCAAACTTCTCAACAATTTTATCTGGGACATGCATCAAGGCTTTATGAAACTTATCCATCTCGACTTGGCTCAAATTATCCCAAAGAAAGTCCGGCCAAATATTTCCCATCGGCCGACTATACCCATCCTGATATCCTCTAGAGGCGTTAACACCTAGCCAAGACACCAGCAGTTTAGGAACAAATTGCCAAGATCCCTGATTCTGCTCGCAAAGTTCATCGGCAATAGACCAAATCCAGGGATTACTATGAGCGAAAAGTAATCTTTGAATGCATCGCTGTTTATCTCTCTTACTAAGAGAAATAGAGCAATCAAGAAAAAGCTTAGCCAGGCGAAAGTATCTTCCGTAGAACTTAATGTGATCTTTATCCTCCAGACTATGACGCTGTATACCAGAATATAGTGTCCTTGGTAGTGTCTGATCAGAAGAAAGAATCTGAACAATCTCTTTGACAAAAAGAGAAAAGTGTCTTTCTAAGATCACAAAAACTTCCTCTGAATTAATTGACAAAGCAGATTCTACAATCCATTGCCTTAAGAAAGACTTGTCTGTAAGATCTGTGGAAGAAACAACCTCTTGAAGAGCAGCTAGGGTTTCTCCTTTGTGACAAGGGTCAGGCATCACTCTCCAACAATGAGCAAAAAGATTAGGCCGATTATCTGGGGGCAAAATTTGGTAGTTACCAAGGTTAACTGCTTCCTTAATCTCTTCCCAAGAAACTTCGTCACCATCATCCATTTTAAAGAATAAAGCTTGTATTGACTCGCTTTGAGTCAGACGATGATGGGAAAAAATAAGAGCTTTTATCTTTGCTCGAATTTCTGGAGTTCGCTTTGCACGAATTAGGGCAACAGCAAGAATCAAACGCTTATCTTCTTGAGCCGCGATCCATACCTGAGCTTGTTCAGCCAATGGACGCCAAGCCTCAAGCACAAGAGAAACTATTGCCTCAACTGCATACCTACAATTACCAACCCCTTTCCATTCTAACAAGCGTTTAAGATCGAACTCTCTTACGCTTACACTATCTCTTCGATGCTTGAAGAGTCGACCAAGAGCCTGTTCCAATAATGTTGATTTGTCGTTTGACATTTCATATCTCTCCTTTACAGAAGTGTGCAGGTAGCCGCCTGCTACGGTTTTGAAATTAAATTCCTTTCACTTTATCCGCAGGTTATCTTAGATGTTCTCGGCTTATGCCGCATCTTAATATGCATCTGCTGATAGAGATAATAAGATATCTAATCTCTATTTGTTAAGCTACTTCCTTTTCAAATAATGAAAAAGACATTAAATTATAACAATTCTAAAAAATTTTGTAAATAAAAACCGTCTTAAAGACGGCTCTATTCCGTTGGCTGGGGTGGTTGAACAAACTTAGAACTTTAATTGCTGCGTTTTAGTATTTTAGGCAGATGGGGTAAAGTTGCTGCAATAATAATTAGAGTTGCACCTATTCCAACACTTAAAGTAAGGGATTCTTTAAAAATTATTATCCCGAGCAAAACACTAAATACTATTTCCGTTAAACCTATAAGCGCTCCTCTGCCTGCATCTATATACTTAAACCCCGCTATAACCAACCAAAAACCTAGCAATGATGCAATACTATAACATAATTGCCAAAACCAAGGCATTGTAAACGAAGGAATGATTTGGGTCTCACCTATAAGGATTGAAATAATACCGTTAGTAATTAAAATAATAAACCAACTTAAAATCACTAAGTAAAGTGGCGAATACTTGTCGGATAGTTTTTTAGAAAACGCTACTTCCCCGCCGCTAGCAATACCACCTATAATCGCCATAATTATTGCAAGGACTATAAAAGAAGTAATCGAAAAAGAGAAAACTAAATACATACCCAAGATAGCTATTATTGAAGATATGATTTTTATTTTACTTAATTTTTCTCCCAAAAAAAGAAATCCAACTGCATACATAGTAAGAAACATAGTTACAAAAAAGAGTAATGAAGCTGAGCCAATATCCATATTGTTAAATGCATAAAATAGTGGAGCTTGAGTTAAAGAAGTAAATACTAAAAAAACGATTAACCACTTCCAATCTTCTTTACCTATATTAATAATTTCCTTACGATAAATAGCAATCGGTACAAGCAATATTAAGATTATTATTGCTCTTGTCCACCCTTGAAAAAAAATACCGAATTCAAGACCTATCAAACGAGACCAAACACCATAACTTCCAAACATCAAAGCCGAGCTTAAAACCAATAAGGGACCAAGTTTGTTGTTAAATTTTTTTGAATCCATATTCTCATACTATCAAAAAACCGCCTAGAAAGACGATTCTATTCCTGTTGGCTGGGGTCTTCGGACGATGTTAGAACTATTTTAGAGACTGGGGTTATTAGGTTTAGTTCGTTTTAGCGTTTATTTATTGTGGCTTACTTGATTCAACCTCTTCCCCAGACTGCATCTTTTCATAAAATACCGTGTGGGTCGGATCACCCTTAAATTCTACTGCTTTAAAACTTTCATTTTCAAATCCAGAACCGATAAATGCAGAATTATTTACTGTTATCCCACCATCTTTCAACACTCTATTAATTTCAAATTTCATTGCCTCCTCATAAGCTTGGTGGTCTCTATATCCTTGATTGTGTCGTTGTATTCCTGCAATTATTATTACGCCCACTGACTCATCTGCTAATCGACTAATGACATTTAACATATCTCCTTCGACAAAAATCCCACTATCGAAACTAGCTCCTGTCTTACGTTTCGAACTGTCATCAGTCAAACGACTACTGTTTTCGCTATCTTCACCACCTAAACCCTTTATTGTAATAAAGTCGGGTCTACGCGGATGAACATCAACACCAATATATTCTCTTGCTTTAAACTCATCAGTAAGTTGCAATCCTTCACCATATCCACAACCTAAATCTAATACCGTTTGATCCTTAAATTTTTCCTGCATATATGTATATGTCTCTGACGATTTCCCTCCACGCTGCCAAAAATAATTAGTAATAATCTCAGTATATGAGTCTGACATTTCAATGTACATATGTGGTTTAATAAATTTACTATATTCTTCGGGCATATCACGAACTAAAAGACGTTTTTTAATATCTCCAACCAACTCTTCTTGTGGCCTTACTTCTTCTTCGCTTGGTCCTATTTGTTCTGGCATATTTTTTCCTTGATAAATTATATTTAATTATATCAAAAAAGACCTCAAAAAGGTCTTTCTATTGCCATTCAACAGGAGTGGCAGGCCACAAGGTTACTACTTTGAACCTACTTTCTGTATGAAACGACCCCAGACTCGTGCAGATGATGCACGGCCGGGGTCATGTTGCGGACGAAGGATATTCTCTCTTTGTTGGAGTAAAGATGACAGCATACTCGTGACTGAAAGCCTCGGGGCTATCACTAGCATGCACTCCATTGTCGGTAAATCCTGTATCGGGGTTAATCACACCTGTGCCGTAGAGGTGACGGATGGTTCCAGTTGCGGGATTTTTGGTATCTCCCAGAACCATTCGACCTTTATCTATGGCCTCATCGCCTTCGTAAACGAGAACGAGCGATTGACCAGCCAGGTGAAGATCTACGATCTCCTCCCAATATGATCTGCCGACATCCACTGGATAAAAGTCCTCGAGATCAGCCCTGTTAAGCTGATACATGCGAGAACTGACTATACTTAACCCAGCCTTCCGAAGTATCTTCTCGATGTTCTGTACGGCAGTTGAGTTTTCCGCAACTCGCGGACGGATCAAAACCAGAGTTTTCTCCATCAGTAATCACCTCTTGTAATGTTCTAAATAAGTAATTAACACACTATTTTAGCATTATTTTGTGTTTTTATCAATCAAAAAAGACCTCAAAAAGGTCTTTCTACTCCTGTAAAATACTTGGCTGGGGTCTTCAGACGATGTTAGAACTATTTTAGAAACTGGAGTTGTTAGATTAGAGTTGTTTTAATATAAAAAATCCCCTCATTTTCGAGGGGATGAAAGTTAATTGGATTTCTCTTAGAATTTACCACAAAGATTAATTTCAAATTCATCAGCACGGTAACTGAGACGGACAGTGCCGATTTCAGTGTCGAATTCCAGAAATGGCCCATGATCTTCGGTAAAACCCTGAGAATCCAGGAAAACTACAGAACTCATTCCAGCTCGAATTTCATCATTGAGTTTGGCGTAGACCCGAGCTTCATCAAAGAAAGTATAGTTGTAAGCTTCATCATTTAGAGCAATATACTGAAAAATTGGAATATTAAATCCCCAGTCTTCTTCTTCGCCCCAAACGATCAAAGCCGGCTCCAACCACCATTCACCATAATTACCTCGAGCCAGGTAGCCTGCAAAAACACATCCATATGAATAGTCTTCACGCCAAGGAAAGACCTGACCACCGCCGATTCCAAACTCTCGATAATTGTCTGAGGTCTGAAATCTATAGATATCCGGAAAGATACTGCCGTCCTCATGCTCCTGATACCACTCAAAGGAATAATATCCATCTGAATGATATTCGGTGATGTAATTGTCTGTTGTTGCCCATACAGAACTGCTCCCGACCAGGGAAAGCAACAAAACTAGAACTCCGATCAAAACAACCTTGTTATTCATGATTTGTCTCCTGTTTATTAAGGATCAAAGCTGATTTTGAGATTTTCAGCGTAACAAATAAGTATAATAGATACTTGTTATTTTGTCAAGAGTTTGGACGATAATTTACTCACCCCCAGTACATCTAATGATAGACAGCTCGATTGTTGACGAAAATGTTGACAATACTCAATATCTTTGATATACTTAGAATATGAATATTGAATCAGCCTTGCAATCTCTGGGATTAAACGAAAAAGAAGTTAAAATATATTTGGCTAACTTGAAATTAGGCCCAGATACGGTAAACAATATTGCAAAAGTTGGCAACCTCAAACGTACTACTACCTACTTTGTTCTAGAACAACTTAAGGAAAAAGCCATTGCTAGTATTAAAAAAACCAAAAAAACTACTCATTATAATGTGGTCAGACCAAAGGTACTATTTGAAAGGTTTAAGAAGCAAGAAAAGGCCCTAGAACAAGTTCTACCAGAAATTGAAAAATTATATAAAGACCAATTGCATCGACCAAAAATTGAAGTCTTCGAGGGTATACATGGAATTAATTATATCTACGAAGATGCTGAAAAATATTTAAATTCAAAAGAGGGCGTACTTTATTATGGATCTTTAGCTCAATTTCTAGAGAAAGATTATGACGAAGCTCATAAAAGATGGACAAAATTAATGAAAAATCCAAAAAATCGAGCTCGAGAAATCGTAAATCTAGAAGATATGCCGCTCATTGACTATTACAAAAAAAATAAAAATCCAAATCATCAAATAAGAATATTGCCCAAAGGTCTAAAATTTCTTGATAATGACAATGCTGTTTATGGTGATAAATTTGCTATCATTTCTTCCAAAAAAGAAGTATTTGTGGTCGTAATTGAGAGCGAAGCTATTGCAGAATCTTATCGAAATCTATTTGAACTCGCTTGGAAATCTGCAAAACCTGTTAATAAAATATAAAGCCTACATATCAAAAAAAAGACCTCAAAAAGGTCTTTCTACTCCTAGTAGAGCGAACGGTTCACTGTTCGAACCAATTATCAACAATTTAATGGATGAATTCAAACACTGGACGTTAAATTGTGATATTCTATAAATGGATGAATTGCAACATTCGGTGCACCATCGAACATCACACACAGTTGTGGTCTCTTCTAGAGGCAGTCCCTATCAACTCGATATAGTTGGTGTACCGTCTGAAATCTCAGCTCCCCAATGTGGGAGCTTTTTCTTATCAAAAAAGACCTCAAAAAGGTCTTTTTATTCCTGTAAAATCGTTGGCTGAGCACGCTGGTCTGGAACATTCTCACCAGTTTAGACTCATGCTTCACCAAACGTGACTCGAATCATTGAGTATCGAGGCCTTGACCTTTCAATCTATGCAAACATAAAGAAGCGAAGGTTATCGTATAGAAGCTTAGTAAGCTTTTGTCGCGCCGTCTTCTAGTGCTTTTTCAGCATTGTCTTTAGACATCATTGCACAAACAGTTGTTCCGCATTTCTCATGCTTCCCCTTGGCCATGAAACCACCTCTTTTAGTTTGGTGAATCTCTGGTGCTAACAAATCAACGCCTTTTTCCTTACATTTAACGCAATATCCTGTAGCCATGTCTATCTCCTCTTATATTTGGTTATTAATAACGTTGTTGTATTATAACGCCTTTTTAGAATGTATCAAGTTTCGTCTTTTTCTAATCTCATGGGCTCTTTGAGTTTCATTCCTGTTGGCTGAGCATATCGGTCTAGTACATTATACTAAGAAATGAGACATTTCGGACAGCACAAAAAGTAAATTGCTAATATGGGTATTTGCTACCGTCTGTTCTCAAAAAGCTACCTGTCTTTTCTGGGCTCCAACTATCAACGATGTTGTCGTATATTAGTTTTGCGGCTTCTTCGGGGCTTGTTAAACCATTTGGGTTCATGTCTGTTTGGACACTGCCTGGATGGACTGCAACTACGCCTATGTTTGAAGGCAAGTCTTCAACCATAGCCAAAGTGAGCATATTCAATGCTGTTTTACTCGCCCGATAACCATAATTTGCCGACGTATTCTCATTCTCATCATGGAAAGACCCACGGCAGCTCGATATATTAACAATAACTCCACCAGCTATCATAAGGGGGGTGATATATCTTGCGAGAATAATGGGACTCGTCGCATTTACATCAAACATCTTGTTTAGTGCAGCACGATCTAGTTGATCCAGCGTGCAGACAACATCCTTATTCCCAGCAGCTACGGTATCTTTATTCAAGCCTGCATTATTGATGAGGAGTGAGACAGTATCACTATTATTTTTAACTAATTGAACCAGTCCTTTGATCAAGTCGTCTTTTTCTACATCCAATTTAGCTGGAATTATATTATCCGATTTGAGCTCAAAGCCTCGAATGTCACGCATAGCAGCATAAACTCTATAGCCGTTCTGTGACAGCATACGAACAAAACCTAAGCCGAGACCACGATTTGCGCCAGTTACAATAGCTGTTTTCATGAATTTATTATACCTTTTATGTTAAATAGGTACTACTCTCACCTTTAGTATAAGTTATGGCTGGGGTGATAGGATTCGAACCTATGATCACGGAACCAGAATCCGTTGCCTTACCGCTTGGCTACACCCCAATTACAAGCTGAATTATATAGAAAAAACAGGAGGAAATCAACCTCCTGCTTTCTATTATTACTGCCCAGAAACTATAAATTCAGTTTCTGCTAAAAATTCAGTTCCATTGTACCATTCAGCCTTATACTCTCCAACTGGAAAAGTATCAGAGTAAGTCTGATAGGGCACTAAGTTTGCTGGCACCATACCTATGTCAACGCTAGACGCAATCCACTTTCGATCTCGCCAATCAGTCAAAGCCTCTGTATAGAACGGGGTCTCTTTTGAAAATGGGTTATAAAACCATTTAACCCTAAATTCATCTGTGGCTGAACCAGATCTTGAGAGCTCGGCAACAACTAAAAGATATGGAACTTCTGCTGAAAAGGATCCAAGGTCTATGTCCTTTGGTCTTCCATCTTTATAAGTAGTTGTTATAAAGGTTTTTTCAATTAATTTATCAGTATCGTCATCTTCGGAATCTTGAACTTCTTCCATAGTATCCTCAAATACATTTTTAAAATATTGATAACCAAAATACCCAGCAGCACCCAAACCTCCAAGCACCACGAATATTATAACTAAAACTATAATTAAACCATTTGAGCCTTTTTGTGTTTTAAGTTCATTTGGTTTTTCTTCAATTTTCTTACTAGGTTCTTTATCTACTGACTTACTACCGCATTTAGTACAGAACTTGTCGTCACTTAATCCTTCTTTCCCACATTTAGTACAAAACATATCGCCTCCTTAAAATATTTAATTGAGCTTATTAATTGCTTTTTTTATTCTATTTAATGACTCGTTTTTACCCAGTATCCATAATAATTCAGTAGGAGAAGGACTTTTTTCAAGTCCAGACAAAGCAACTCGAACTGACCAAAAAACATCACCATTCGATACGTTTTCTTTTTCCACTGTTGTTTGTAATATTTTATTTAAATTTTCAGCCTTCCAATCACTTTCTTTCAATGTATTTAGATTTATTAGTACCTTATTTAAACCGTTTTGTGTTTTTTGAACATCACTTTTTTTAAATACCAAAAGTTCTTTATTATAGTCTGAAAGTTTAAATAAATACGTAGAAAGTGTATAAAAATCATTGAATTTTTGAGCTCGATCACGATAAATCTTGACTAACTTGGTCAAGAATTCTGTATCCTGATTTTCAAAGACTTTGGAACTAATAAGTTTATCAACAATTTCAAAATCTTGCATTTTTTTCATGTATTCCGAATTTATGTTTTCTAATTTTTTAATATCGAAAACTGCTGAGCTTTTATGCACATTCTTTAAAGTGAATATTTTTGTAAGCTCCTGTTTGGAATATGTCTCTTTGGTCTCACCTTTACCTGGATGCCATCCCAAAAATACCAAAAAATTAATCAAAGCTTCGGGAATATATCCATTTTTTTGATAGTTTGATACCCAGACCACTTTTCCATGTACTCGTTTAGAAAGTTTTTTACGGCTTTGATCAACTATCAAAGGCAGGTGAGCAAACTCAGGTAATTCCCAACCAAAAGCTTGATAAAGCAAAATATGTTTTGGCGTAGAGGGCAACCACTCATCTCCTCGTATCACATGGGTAATCTCCATCATATTGTCATCTACTACGTTTGCCAAATGATAAGTAGGATAGCCGTCTGATTTCATCAAAACCTGATCATCAATATCTTTTGTATTAAACTCAATATCTCCAAAAACCACATCTTTGAATTTAATCGTTTGACTATCTGGAACCAACAACCTTATAATATGTGGAGTTTTTTTCTGAAGCAATTGATCTATTTCGCTTTTTGGTAATTTCAAACATTTCCGATCATATTTTGGCGCAAGCTTATCTTTGATCTGTTGTTTACGCATTTTATCAAGACGTTCTTCGGTACAAAAACAATAATAAGCTTTTCCACTATCTATCAGTTCTTTGGCTTTCTCTTGATAAGTCCTTAATCTTTCTGATTGTAAATTAGGTCCCTGATCCCAGTCCAAACCTAGCCATTTAAGATCCTCTTGAATTCTCTCGATACTACCTTCAACGTACCTAGACCTATCGGTATCTTCAATCCGTAAAATAAATTCACCGTTTGTTTGTTTAGCAAACAAATAATTAAAAAGTGCTGTACGTGCTCCGCCTATATGTAGTTCGCCAGTTGGACTTGGTGCGAATCTAACTTTTGTTTTTTTATTCATAGCTTATAATGTTTTTTATATGTCTTATTATTGACGGTTGCTCTTTTTTCATCATAACAGAAATTATATCTATCTGGAAATCTTATATTTAGCTTGATATTTCCTGATCTTGAAAATACGCTTTTGCTAGAGTTATTGCTTCACAGAAAATAAAAATATCATTGCTTTTTGCAATGATATCTATTTCTCAATATCTAATGTAGTAGTTTGTATTTATTGTCTGATAACTATTGTTTAATAAATATTCCTGTACTAATTTTATTTTTTTTCTTCATCCTTATTATTTTCTTGGGGTTTTGGTTTATCGGTCTTGTCTGTTTTAGTCTCTGCTGTAGTTGAATTATCTTTGCTTTCTTCTGGTTTTTTGTCCTCTACTATTGCTTTGTCTTCACTCTCAAGCATCTCTTTAACTTCCCCTTGAGCCTTTATAGCTTCTTGTTTTTGTTCTTCTTCAATCTGCTTTTCTTGAACATCTTGCTTTTCCCAACCAAGCAACTTCAATGTATCTGCATCAATATCTCTTTCTTTCATTTTGGCCTTTTTACCAAATCTTTCTCTCATATAATATAGTTTTGCTCTTCGTACTTTTGTTCTTTTCAATATCTCTATCTTAGATATAGTGGGAGAATGAAGCGGAAATACTTTTTCTATACCAACCCCAAAACTAATTTTACGTATCGTAAAAGTAGCTCGTAAGTTATTTGGATTTTTGATACCCAAAATGAGACCTTCAAAAATTGATTTTTTTGCTCCAGATTTACCTTTTTCAGTCTTGGTCTCTTCTAGCTTTTGTTCAACCCGGATTATATCCCCTACTCGAAGCTCAGGTCTTTTGCTCTTTATTTGAGATTTTTCAAGTTCTGTTAATTGATTCATAAAAATTTAATTATTTTAACTTACTTAATATAACAGTAAATATATATTTTTGCAATACTTATAAAACGAAATGTCTATGAAAAGGGCAGCAATAAATTGCTGCCACATGAATCCTAGATGAATATCGCGATATTCATTTACTTATTATCTCTGGGGTCACACCTGTAGCTCGATCTTTCAAATCCTCCCAATTCTTCCAATAAAGCTGCTGGCTTATTGCTTTTCTCCAAAGATACAACAACTCTCGGATGTTGCGTCAAAAGTGCAGAAATACCAACTTGTGACTTGATTGATCCACATTCATGACAACAACTACGAGACACCCTAATGGGTTTGATAGCATTGCCGTCGCTGTTAAAAACAACATGAGATTCAGTTCCGGGGTTATCACCCATAACTATTTCATTTGGCAAAGCTCTAGATCCATTGATAGGGTGGATTTCAGCGGTTACTTCTGCAATACATCCCATAATGCTTTGCAAAAGTTCTCCTTCTTTAACCCGAACCGCACAAGCATTCCCAACCAAAATCTTAATCTTAGATTTTTCCGTACGATACGGAATTTTACCTAAGTCTTGAATTTGACTAGAAAGCTCAATACACCTCAGGCAAGTCGGGTGCGTTACAGAGCAACCACTTGAATTTTGCTCACTGTGTACACCCGTCATATGCGTAGGAAAGGCACCGGTCATAGGTATTATCCAAACGTAGTTTGGATTACCATTGGATCCTTTAAATGGTCCTCGCGCATTTTCGGGAACGTTCCCGTTTGATGGAGCTACTGCTTGAAAAAATGGTTTTCCATCTAAGAATTTTTCGGGTTTCCGAAGAAATTCTTCTATGGGAAGAACTTTTCCAATACTTCGCTCTTCCTTCTGTTGTCCCTCGTTCGACATTAAGATCTCCTTGAAAAATTAATAATTAGGGGTTCTCCTTCCTACCGCCCAATTATTTTTCCCGCGTACCTCGAAATACTGAATATCACCTCCAAAGTTTTTTGAAAACCAAATCAATATATTAAACAACGAAAATGTAAGACAATAATAGCATACTTACCCTGTTGATGTCAAGGTAAAGTTTCTTGACGGTTGAATAATTTCTAAGATTTTTTCTTTCTACGCTTAGCATGAAAAGCTCTGTGAACTTCTTGAAGCTGCTTGTTAGTAACATGAGTATATATCTGAGTAGTTGTAACACTGGAATGACCTAGCATCTCTTGTACGCTACGAAGGTCAGCACCACCATTTAATAAGTCAGTGGCATATGAGTGTCTTAATACATGTGGCGTAACATTTTTCACTACACCTGCAGTTCGAGCACAGCTACTTACTATCCGCTGAATAGATCGTGCGGTTAAAGGCTCTAGTTTTATATCTAATTCTTTTTTACCAACATTGTGACGTACAAAAAAATACTTAGATTTGTCAGTTCTTTTAGAAATATATTTTTTTGCCCAACGAGTTGCATTTTTTGATAAAAATACCAATCTAACACGTGCACCTTTTCCCTTAATAGCAAATTCCCCAGTATCAAGATTTACTTGATCGCGAACCAAACCAACCAACTCAGACACTCTAAGACCAGTTGAAAACAACATTTCCAAAATAGTACGATCTCGAAGCCCAATAATTTTTCTTGTGTCACATGCAGAAAATAATCGGTCTAAATCATCGGGTGTAAGAAAATTTATTTCTCTTGCTTGATTTTTTGGTAGTTCTACTTTTTCAGGTGAAAGTGATAAAATATCTCGTTTAGCTAAAAACTTCAAAAATGCTCTTAAGGCAATGAGGTGATATGCTTGAGTTGACTTGCTAAGCTCCTGGTCTTTATTGTCTTTATAGCTATTTAAATGCAGTCTATAATTACGAACTAAATCTTGGTTTATCGCAAAAGCCCCTACCTCACCCGCAAAATCTGTAAATCTATTTAAATAATGCTGATAATTTTCTAATGTTTTCTTTGAACATCCTTTTTCAATTTCACAATAATTAATAAATTCTTTAATTAAATCATTTAGTTTCATATATTATATTGTACGACAGAATTTTTATTATTTCCACTCTTAACATACAAGGTTATTTTAATATTTTTGATTTTTGGATATAATAACTAAGATAATGATAAGCAAAGTAATATGATTGATTTTTTACTCAATTTGGATGTTGAGATATTGTTTTTTTTAACTGATCTGGCAAAAAACAACACAATAATACATGAAATTAGTTTTTATGTTGCTCGTTGGGGAGTGCTTGTTTATATTGTATTTGTTTTAGTTTTGTGGTTTGAGAAAACTTCAAAAAAACAGATTAGATTTAATCATAAGGTTATCTATATTACTGCTATGACGTTAATTCTAGCTTTTTTCTTTGATCAAATTATATCCAATATTGTTGCTAGACCACGACCTTTTATAGATTACCCACTTATCCATACCCTACCTCTCTCATATGACAGCACTTCCTTTCCGTCTAGTCATACATTGAATTTATTTGCTGTAAGCTTAAGTATGTATTTACTTGGCTTTCGAAAATATGGAATCTTTTTAATTATTCTTGCATTACTCGTGGGATTATTCCGAATAATCGGAGGAGTACATTATCCCTCAGATATAATATGCGGTATACTTATCGGAGGATTGTCAGCTTATCTAATTGCAAATAAAAATAGTATAATAAGAAAACAAGTTTTTAAACTGAAGAAAGGATAAAAGATGGAAATTTTACACGCTTTAGTATTAGGTATTGTCCAAGGTATAAGTGAATTTTTACCAATTTCTAGTTCGGGTCATTTAGTTTTAGTACCTGCTTTTTTTAATTGGGCAGATCAAGGTTTGAATTTTGATATAGCTCTACATTTTGGTACTGCTATTGCAGTTGTGTGGTATTTTTGGAAAGACTGGAAAAAATTACTATTAGGTCTGTGGAATTCACTCAAAACTCGTAAAGCAGAAAATACTGATCAAAAACTTATTTGGTTAATAATTATAGCAACTATCCCTGCTGGAATCTTTGGCTGGTTATATGAAGATATAGTCAACACTTATTTTCGTCACCCTTTATTTGTATCATATGCCTTGATATTTACTGGAGTCAGCTTATATTTGGTTGATGAATTATCAAAAAAAATTAAAGACATGGGTAAAATTGGATTCTGGAATGGTTTTCTTATAGGTATTGCTCAAGTTCTAGCTATTATGCCTGGAATTTCAAGAGCAGGAATCACTATTTTAGCTGCTAGAGCTCAAGGGTTTGACCGAGAAACGTCTACAAAGTTTTCATTTTTACTTGCTACTCCGATAATCATTGCCGCAACAGTAAGTACAGCTATCAATATTCAAACAGAAAGTATAAATATCTTAGCATTAATCCTAGGTACTATTGCTGCTTCAGTTACAGGTTATTTTGTAATTAAGTTTTTGCTTAATTATCTAAAAAAACATTCTTTTGCATACATTGCATTATATGTAATCTTACTTGGTATATTTAGTTTATATATTCTTTAATTTAAATATTTATATATGTCTTGGGCTACTGAAATCTTAGTAACACTATCTGATTTTGTTATAAATACAATTGAACTCATTGGTTATTGGGGAATTTTCTTGTTGATGACTCTTGAAAGTGCATGTATTCCAATCCCCTCGGAAGTAATAATGCCTTTTTCTGGTTTCTTGGCAAGTTCTGGAATATTAAATTTTTGGTGGATTGTGATGCTTGGAAGCTTTGGAAATTTGATTGGTTCCTTGCTCGCTTATTGGGTTGGAAAAACTGGTGGCAGGTCTTTAATTGAAAGATATGGTAAATATTTCTTAATACACCCAAGTGAACTCGATCATGCTCAAGGTTGGTTTGATCGATGGGGAGAAGCAACTGTATTTTTTTCCAGAATGTTGCCTATAGTACGTACATTTATATCCCTACCTGCCGGTATAGCCAAGATGAACCTACTTCGTTTTTCAATATATACTTTTCTTGGAGCTATCCCGTTTAATTTGGCTTTAACGTATATTGGTTTTTCTCTTGGTGAAAATTGGGATAAAGCAAAACAATATTTTCATGGAATAGATATAATAATTGTAGTATTATTAATTGCTGGGATCATTTGGTGGGTTACTCGCCAAATTAAAAATTTTCAAAATGATAAAAAAATATAAACTTTCAAACAACTCTAAAGTAATCTTAGCTTCAAACAACTCCACTCAGGCGTGTACAATCTTAGTGATGTTTGGGGTAGGATCTAGATACGAAACAAGAAATCAAAACGGACTATCTCACTACTTAGAACATCTATTTTTCAAAGGTACAAAAAATCGCCCAACAACATTTAAAATAGCAAAAGAATTAGATAGTTTGGGAACAAATTACAATGCTTTTACTGGTGAAGAATATACTGGTTATTACATTGAATCCGAAAAACAAAACTTACCAAAAACCATAGAAATTATTGCTGACCTTCTTCAAAATCCAGTGTTTGATAAAACAGAACTTGAACGAGAAAAAAATGTAATCATAGAAGAAATAAATATGTACGAAGATTTTCCTCAGAGATACGTACTTGAACTAGCAAAATTAAATATGTTTGGTGATACTCCTCTTGGTAGAGATATTGCTGGAACCAAAGACATAGTAAAGTCTATGAGTAGAAATATGGTATTGAAATACAAAAAAACTCATTACCATGCTGGAAATATGCATATTACAATAGCTGGAAATTTTCAGGAAAAAACAATCGTTAATCTTGTAAATAAATATTTCTCAAAAGTACCAACACTTTCAAAACTCAAATTTGAAAAAGCAATAATAAATTACAACAAACCAAAGCTCAAACTTAAATATAAAAAAACTGACCAAGGACACCTTGTACTAGGATTTCCTGGTTTATCATATGATGATCCGGATAAAATTAGCCTGGACCTTCTCTCTACTATCCTAGGCCAAGGAATGAGCTCTAGGCTATTTATTCAAGTACGTGAAAGACGGGGTCTTGGATACTATGTTCGCAGTGAATCAGCAAATTTTCATGACAATGGTATGTTTTTTGCACATGCTGGTATCAAAGTAAATAAAATCAATGAAGCAATAACAACAATTCTGAATGAATTCAAAAAAATTCAATCAGGTAAGATATTTGAAGAAGAATTACAACGAGCAAAAAATCAAGCTCGGGGTAAACTAGCCATAGAACTTGAAAAATCTCAAAGTTTAGCGGTTTTTTTTGCAGAACAGAGTATTTATGGTCAAAAGATTCAAGACGCAAACCAGTTTTTACAACAAGTAAATAAAATAACTCTCAAAGGTATTCAAAAAGTAGCAAAAAGAATTATAGTACCGAATTTGATAAATCTATCTATAATAGGACCCTATAAAGAAAGAAAGAAATTTCAAGAAATTATTAATAATTTTAATAAGGAGTAACATGTCAAAATCAAAAACAAATACAATAGAAAGAACTTTAATTCTTTTAAAACCAGATACTGTAAAAAGATGTTTGATGGGAAAGATAATTGAAAGATTTGAAAACGCTGGTTTAAAAATTATTGGAATGAAAATGACAAGAGCTACGAAAGATATGGCACTAGCTCACTATACTGAAGATATTACAAAAAGACGCGGTCAACACGTACGAGATATGCTTGTGGATTTTATTAAGGGTAGTCCTGTGCTAGCTATTGCAATCGAAGGTCACAATGCCATAGAAAATGTCAGAATGATGGCTGGCGATACCGAACCCAAATCCGCACAACCTGGAACTATCCGAGGGGATTATTCTCATATCAGCTTTACCGGGGCAGATACTCAAAAAAAAGTAATACAAAATATTATACATGCTTCCTCTGATACAAAAGATGCAAAAAGAGAACTATATGTTTGGTTTAATGATAATGAACTTTTTAATTATCAAACAGTACACGAAGCTCATACTTTCTAAACCTAAAAAATATGTGATAAACTATAAGTGATGAATTCAATATATTGGGTGCCAGCTTTAATTGCACTTAGTTTTAGTTTTATACTTACGTATTTTATCCGTAAACTAGCAATCTCTAGAAACTGGTTACCACAAATACGAAAACGAGACGTACACAACAAACCAATTCCTCGGTTAGGTGGTATTGCTATGTTTTTAGCATTTGTAGGTACTATACTTATAGTCTGGTTTGTTAATCCAGATTTATTTAATTTTAATACTTCGAGTTTAAATTTTGGATTTTTTGAAATTAACAAACATTTATTCGGTATATTACTTGCAAGTACTCTAATCACTACTGTTATGATAATTGATGATATTCGTGGTCTTTCACCCTGGACTAAACTTTTTTGGCAAATTATTGCAGCTATAATTATCATTGTCTCTGGCATAGGAATAGACTTTATCAGAAATCCATTTGGAGGTGAAATACATTTAGATCAGATAAAAATTCCTATAGAATTTCTTGGAAACTCCTATAGTTTCACACTATGGTCTGACCTCTTTACTATGATTTGGCTGGTAGGAATGATGAATATCATAAATTTCTTAGATGGTATAGACGGTTTGGCGGGAGGTGTGTCAGTAATCGCTGCCATGATTATATTCTTTTTATCGATCTCCCCTGGTATAAATCAAATAGCAACAGCGGTCTTAGCAATAACTCTAGCTAGTTCTATTCTTGGATTCTTACCTTTCAATTTTCCACCTGCAAAAATTTTTATGGGAGACACCGGTAGTATGTTTGTTGGTTTCATGCTAGGTATTTTAGCGATAATATCTGGAGGAAAGGTCACAACAGCATTCTTAGTATTGGGCTTTCCGATACTCGACGGCATATGGGTAGCGATCTCAAGAATACGCAAAGGGAAATCCCCATTCAAAGCTGACCAAACCCATTTTCATCACCGAATGCTAAATATGGGCTTATCTCAACAACAAACTGTATTTTTGCTATATTTTATTGCAGCTTTATTTGGAATCATAGCACTTTTTTCTAGCACTGAAGAAAAACTATCAGCAATTATTTGGCTTCTGATAATTATGGTTGTCATGGTTGTTACTGCTTTATGGCTCAAGAAAATAAAAAAGACCTCAACAAAGTGAAGTCTGAGAGATCTCTCGTGAAAAATAGATCTAATTTTCAGTATTGTTATGTACTGGATAACGAAAACTGAAATATAGTTGCGCTATAAGATAGCCCCCTAAAATACTAAATAAATATACTAATATCTTCCAATTTGAGTCAATATAACTAAAATACTCAAACTTATACGTCCACCAAAAGCCAACTGCCAACGATGTAATTACTCCATACAAGGATCCAAGATAATTTGGCAACTTAAATCTATTAACATTTGGCCAACGATAGTATTGATATTTTCCAATAATAAAAAGTGGAAAAAATCCAATACAGATATTACCAAGAACAAAAACAGAAAACATCCATAACGTCTCTGATATACCGTACATTCAGCTCCTCCATAGTATTTTTGATAAGTGCAACGAAACTAAATAATTATAACAAATTAATTGTGTTTAATCAAGTAAAAACCAGCTCATTTGAGCTGGTTTTAATTTATTTAAATATTTATTTATTAAACTACATTAACGATAGTTTGTGGTTTGGCTCTGCCGTCAAATCTTTTTCGGTTTTTCTGAACATATTGAACTTTCCCGTCTTTCAATGCAAATAAAGTATCGTCTTTTCCCCTACCTACGTTTTCACCTGGATACCACTTTGTACCACGCTGACGAATAATAATCTGACCAATTTTAATTAATTGACCACCAAAAATCTTCACTCCCAATCTTTGGGAATTTGAATCTCTGCCTAATTTAGTTGTACTCTTCGCCTTTGTATGTGCCATTTTTTCTCCAATTAACAGATTTAAATTTAGCAGATAATTCAAAAAATGTCAAGAATCTCATAGATTGCTGTCTTGACGAATTTTAGTTAAACTAAAAAAGGAGGGGCAAGGGCTTATTTTTTTATACCCAAAATATGAAACAACAACCTTTTATACATCTACACACCCATACTCATTACAGCTTACTGGATGGTTTAGGCAAAGCACCCGAACTCCTAGAAAAAGCCAAAGAATATAATATGCCCGCACTCGCTATCACTGATCATGGTGTAATGTATGGTGCTATTGATTTTTATAAAAGCGCAAAAGAAATTGGCATTAAACCGATTATAGGTATGGAGAGCTATGTCTCTCCTCGCAAACTTAGTGACAAAACTTCAAACCTAGACACTAAACCATATCACATACTCCTACTAGCCGAAAATGAAGAGGGTTATATAAATCTATTAAAACTGTCTTCCATTGCTCACCTTGATGGCTACTACTACAAACCCAGAGTAGACAAAGAAACTCTAGCAAAATACTCCAAAGGGTTAATCGCACTATCAAGCTGTCTACAAGGCGAAATACCTCGATCTATATTAAACGAAAATACTACAAAAACCAAAGAACTTATATCTGAATATCAGAAAATATTTGGAGAAAAAAACTTTTATCTAGAACTTCAAGACCATGAAAATAAAGCTGAGGATCAAAAACTTGTAAACAAAACCTTAATAGATCTTGCAAAAGAAATTGGCGCCCCCTTGATTGCCACAAATGACATTCATTATACCAACTTAGAAGACAAAGAAGCTCATGATATACTTTTGTGCATACAAACTGGAAAAACTATAGATGAAGAAGATCGCATGCGATATGATGGTAATTTCGCTCTGAGGAATACTGAAGAAATGCAAGTATTATTCAAAGACGCCCCTGAGGCTTTGGAAAACTCATTAAAAATCGCAGATAGGTGTAATCTCGAAATTAAATTAGAACAAGACCTACTCCCTCATTTCAAAATACCTAAAAGTAAAAACGAAGAAACTTATTTACGCGAATTATGCGAAACTGGACTACCTCAGAGATATAAAAATATTACTCCAGAAATTAAAAAACGTCTTAAATATGAATTAGAGGTTATCAACCGCATGGAGTATGCTTCCTATTTCTTAATAGTTGCTGACTTTGTAAACTACGCGAAAAGTATTGGAATACTAGTTGGTCCTGGCCGGGGCTCAGCAGCTGGCTCAATAGTATCTTACCTTCTTGGGGTTACTAATCTAGACCCTCTTCGATATGGCTTGTTATTTGAACGATTCTTAAATCCAGATCGAATATCTATGCCTGATATAGATATGGATTTTGCTGACGATAGACGAAGTGAGGTAATAGATTATGTAGTAGAAAAATACGGAAAAAACAAAGTCGCAGGTGTAATAACCTTTGGGACTATGGCTGCTCGAGCTGCTATTCGAGATACGGGAAGAGCGCTTGGTATGGCTTACAACGAAGTAGATAGAATTGCAAAAATAGTACCTCCACCAGTACAGGGCCGACACATACCTCTCAAAACATCTGTAAAAGAAAATTCTGAATTAAAAGCAGTTTATGATCAAGAACCAAATACAAAAAAACTCATAGACCAAGCTAGTAAACTTGAAGGCACTATCAGACACGCTAGCCAACACGCTTGTGCGATTGTAATTGCCAAAGATGACCTCACAAACTATGCACCCTTACAATCAGCCCAGGGCGGAGATATTGATGTGATCACTCAATATTCGATGTATCCGATAGAAGATATCGGTCTTTTGAAAATGGATTTCTTAGGTCTATCTAATTTAAGCACTATAGGTAGAGCTATTGAAATAATCGAAGCAGTATATGGTGACAAAATTGATATACATAATCTACCCCTAGAAGATAAGAAAACCTTTGAACTTCTAAGTAGGGCGGAAACAACAGGAGTATTTCAGCTTGAATCTTCGGGTATGAAACGATATATCAAAGACCTTCGGCCAAATACAATTGACGATATCATTGTAATGGTTTCCTTATATAGACCTGGTCCTATGCAATTTATTCCAAATTATATTGACCGTAAACACGGGAGAGAAAAAATCAGCTACGAACATCCAATGATGGAAAGCTCTTTAAAAGAAACTTATGGAGTTATAGTTTACCAAGAACAAGTAATGCAAATGTCTCGTGATATGGCGGGATTTACTGGGGGTGAATCCGATACTCTGCGAAAAGCTATGGGTAAAAAAATCCCGAAGTTGATGAAAGAAATGGGTAAAAAATTTCTTGAAGGTTGTATTAAAAACAAAGTACCAAAAGCAACTGCTGAAAAAATCTATCATGAGCTTTTGGAATTCTCAGCATATGCTTTCAACAAATCTCATGCAGCTAGCTATGCAATGATTGCATATCAAACGGCATACTTAAAAGCTCATTTTCCAGATTGTTATATGGCTGCTCTACTTACCTCTGATTATTCAAATATGGATAGAATTACTATCGAGATAGAGGAGTGTAAAAGAATGGGTCTAGACGTACTACCCCCTGATGTAAATGAATCATTTCAAGGTTTTGCGGTTGTCAAAGGTACAAAAAATATTCGTTTTGGTTTAGCAGCAGTGAAAAATATTGGTATGGGTGTTGCTGACAAAATCGTACGTGAACGTAAAACTCATGGGATATATAAAAATCTAGAAGATTTTTTGAAAAGAGTTGGTAGTGAAGTTATAAACAAAAAATCAATGGAGTCCTTGATCAAAGTCGGGGCACTAGACAAATACGGAGAACGCAATTATTTACTCTTCAACTTAGATAGTATTTTGAAATTTTCTTCTTCGCATTACAAACAAACTAGCCTTGGACAAGCCGATCTTTTTGGCGGACAAGACGATTCAGTGTCTCGCCTAAAACTAGCTTCAACCGAAGAAGCTAGTAGCAAACAAAGGCTTGCTTGGGAAAAAGAACTTTTGGGTATATATTTATCAGAACATCCTTTAACAAATATAAAAGAATTACTTGAAAAACATTCAAATTCAACGAGTCAAATAAGAAATATGAAAGATGGCGATAGTGCAATTTGTACTGGCGTGATCACTAAGATGAAAAAAATCACAACTAAAAAAGGCCAACCAATGCTTTTCACGACAATAGAAGACCTTAGTGGTAATTGCGAGATTCTAGTTTTCCCCAAGATTTTAGAAAAAAATCAAAATATATGGTTAGCAGATAATCAAATAATTGTATCTGGAAAAATATCTACAAAAGACGCTGACACAAAAATCTTAGCAGACAAAGTAGAAGAATTAACTAAAGAAAATTTAAAGAAATATAAACCCAAAAAAATACAAATCGGTGAACCTGATATTAAACAGATTCAAATAAAAAAAACTTTGAAACTCCTTATACCAAAATCTTTAAAAAAAGATAGTATGCAAAAAATCAAAGAGGTGTTACTTGAATATCCAGGTGATGAAAAAGTTGAACTAAATATCCGAGTAAATGGTGATAGAAAAAAAATGATTCTCAAAAATCGGATTCAAGTAAAAAAAGAACTTTTAAGTAAATTAGAATATATTCTTAATAAAGAAAATATTGAATATTAAAGAAAATAGCGCCTCTTAGAGGCGCTTGATTTTATGTTGGTCTTAACACCCTCCATCGAGCATATCAGCAGTTTCGATATCACGTTTCAGTTTTTCCAAATTCTTTAAAACGCTTTTTGACCCTGCTACCTCTTTACACCTTGGGCATTTACTTAAGTGTTCATCTAGCTGGTCCCAGCTATCAAACTCGTAATCAGTAGCTTTAACTGAATTATCATACTCTTTTATCATTCTAGCCCTTAATACAAGTAATAGGTTTTCTCGAGTATGACCCTGATAACATTTTTTGGCTCTAGGCATCGTTTTTCACCTTATTATATGAAGATGTGCAAATGTTAATCATTTATTCTATTACAAATAATGTAATAAATCAAGTTGGTAAAAATATAAAAATCCCCTGTTCTTTGCAGGGGAATGAATATTTTGAAAATGATTTACCATGGAAGTTTAAAATACAAGCACTTAAATCCATCCACGCTATGCCATTTTCCGATTATTATATACCTACGGTCGGATAAGATTTTATCTCTTTTTTCAATTATGTCGTCTAACAAGCCGGCATAATCATGAGATACGGTCATTCGACCATCGAGCGGTTCTCCAACAACTACTCTATAGGAACCATCGGCAATGATTTTGAACTCTTCCTTTAAAGGAAGGAGTTCTTGTCGCATCGCTCCATGGTTTGAAGCGATTAAACCTGTTAAAACCAAAGATACCACCCACAGTACAACAATCCATCCCCACGATACCGGTCTTTTGGGTTTATCCATTTCTCTTCCTTACCATCAGCTGTGATGGGTTTTGAAAATGTTCGAAACTCATCCAATATACCATAAAATCAATCAAAAGTCAAGGTACCTTACGGGAATATCTGAACAATTTTTTGCAATAAAAATCCCCGCCTAAGCGGGGCTATGAACCAAACCTATCTTTTGACCATTCTCGAGCTCGTCCCATACCAATACCGAAAAAACACTGTAAATGAAAATGAAGAATGATCACGATTGGCGTTAGTATATTGTTAAACTTAAAACTCAAATTAAAGAAATAAGTCATTGCGGTAAATATTACTGCTGCGACTCCCAAAATAATCGTGAGCCAAGTTAGACGATGTTGAAATTGCGGTAACTTATACCACAACCAATCTTGGAAATAAAAGATTCCGAAACCCAGAAAAAACAAAACTACATCAAACCACCCCAAATTTAGTGTTTGACCTAGCTCAGTTTCAGAACCAATGCCTAATAAATAATCAATACCCCACAATAAATAGATACCGATTAATACTATTGGAATTAATGGTAAAATTACTCTAACGGTCCAACCTTCTTTAAGGTACATTTTGGCCTCCAAGGTGCGAAAAGTTTTTGAAAGATAATAATATCATATTTTTGGAAATAAAAAAATCCCCCAGTTTTCATGGGGGCGTGACACAAACATGAGTACTTAGAACTCCCAAAAGATCGCAACCATACTTCCGGGAGGCGCTGAATCATAATTTTGGCGTGGCATCGATTCTTCTGTTTCTTCTGTCTCGTTTTCCATTGGTATTTCTTCGTCCAGACGAAGAGAGTCCCATAAGTCGGGTTTTTCGAAGATAAAATAATCTCCGTAATAAAAATCCCAACTTCGAGGATAATCAGACACCATGATTTGCGAACCGTCAGATAAAACTGCCAACACAGATTCAGAATAGAATATTATTCCGAAATCCATATTACCGCCTATAGACGACTCACAGATCCTCCAGCTCCCAGGTATGCTCGGGTCTTCGCACTCTGCTCCCCAAGCCATGACCGGAGATGAAAAAATACATAGAAATGCAAACAACAATACTGCTAGCAAAGAATATCGAATCATCAGGTCACCTCTTCCTTTTTCAGTGATTCAGAACAGCTTATGATACAATAAATCTGCGAGAAAATCAACACTCAAATAAACACAGGATAAACATGTCTTTAGAAATTGGCATAGTTGGGACGCGTCATACCTTTCAAAATAAAAATCAAAATGCCTAAGTATGATTTAGGCAAAAAAGGGTATTCTAATTCTTATATAAACCGATTAGCGCATATAAATAAATAAATGGGCAAAAATCTAACAAAACATCAGCCGGCTTGCATACTATCCAAGGAAATCTTAGATGAATTTGCTAACGAAAATAAAACGTTAAGCAGTTTATTGCAGAAATCATCTCTGCTTGCAAGATTAATCGATGATGCAGAAAATCAATTATGGATAGATAAAGAAATTTCCGCTAATTTTGATACATCCAATTCTGATGACTTAAAGATAATTATAAGCAATGGCCGTCTTTGGACCGGTGGGAACTATAGGTTAGAAGACATTGAAACACTTGAAACTATGATTGATACATACAAAATTCGTTTATCATCTGCAAAAGACCCCAATATATCTTATACACCAACGGGTGGACTTGACTGGTATAGACCACATAATAATAGTCTGGAAAGAAATAAAATAGAAGAATCGATTCGAATAAACCAGTCAATTTTATCCAAAATTAAAGGAAGATTATATTCATTTGTTAGAGACACATACTATGTATTAAACTTTTCAGAAATAACAACAGAAATTTTTTCTTCAATAAAAAAATATACAGAGGCAAAACTAAAGAATTTCGCACCAGAGGCTTTATTAGAACTTACATCAGCATATAATGCGGTAAACTCTAAAAAAAAACCTGATTGGTCAAATGTAGCTAGCGGATGCAGAAGAATATTAATAAAAATGGCGGATATTGTATACCCGCCTACAGAAAAAACCATACAAACAAAGAACAACACAACAGTAAAACTAGACGGTGAACACTATCGACTTCGTATCAATGAATTCTTGAAGGGAAAAAGCAAAGAAGATACTCTTTCCAGGGATACCACCAAATATTTATTCGAAATGTTAGATTCTCTGGACAGATTAAATGCAAAAGGAGATAAAAATTTTATAACAAAAGATACGGCCGAAAAAATTTTAATATATACTTATTTAGTGCTATTTGAAATAATCAAAAAAATAGATATCGCTCACTCAAAAAAACAAAAATTGAACAATCAATTATAATACAAAGTTCTTTTTAGGTCAATCAAAAAGCTTATTTTTGCTGAAAAAATCTTCAAGTTGTTTATCATTGACACCCTTAATACCAAAGCTCCAGCTTATGTCCTTGGTTTTATCGTGAATAAACTGTTTTAAGCTCTCATCGTTATTTAATACTGTAGTATCAAGTTCTAAATCCCACTCGAGTAGCGAAAGAGAAGATTTAATATCTTCTTTATCATCCCAGAAACCATTAAAACCTATTTTTACAGGGTTCGTACCGGCTGTGTTAGATACTTTTATACCCCCTGTTACTACACCATGATAATTCAATTTTTTGTAGAATTTTTTTGCGCATTTTAATACTAACGTCAAACGGAGAACCACATGAGCTATACTGATTTCAGTGCCTTTATGCAATACGTCATAATTATCCCATAAGAGACCTGAGGAAAATATTTGTTCTGATTTTATACTGCCATCGCGTTCATCAAATTCAAAGTGAAATATTCCATTTGGTATCGCCTCAAATCCACGTGTATTTTGCGGATAATCGTAACCTGCTATGGAAGCCCGGAAATCACCGGCTTCATCAAAAAGTTGTTGCGGTTTTATTAAATGCCTTATCGGGTAATACGGTTGCAAAAAAGTATTACACATTGATACGCACGTGCCCAACTTCCCATTAAATAATATCCTGCGTTTTTCTTCAGGTTTACTGTTGTTATCAGATTGTAAGATTTTAAAGTCCTTACTTTCTTGCTTGAGTTTAGACGAAAACACTGAATATGCAAACCGTTCATTTAATTCTCTCGCAACTTCTGCATCATGTGTTTTTTCAAAAAGCATTCTTTGAACTTCTGGATGAGCTAACTCCGTATAATGCGTCGTGATATTCCCTGTTCGAATATAAATATTAGGGTCATTATGTACGTAGTAAGGTGTCGCGTCTCCTTCAAATACCCTAATTAAAACAAATACTTTTTTATTTTTATCATTAGTTTTATACACCTCAATAGACGGAAAAGGTTCAACGCTATGCGCAAACTGGTAGATACGTTCTTCGTGTTTGCTACTATTGCCTATTCCTTCCCATTTTTTTGGTGTGCCAGTAGTCTTATCTTCTTCAACGCCAATAATAATTACACCTCCTCTTGTATTTGAAAAAGAGGCGATAATTTTCGCCAAACCTATGGGGGGTATATCTTTTTTGTAATCGAGCTGGATTCCTTCAGTATGCCCCTCAGCACAAAATTGCTCTATATCCTCAAAGGTGAAACTGTCAATTGTTTTTTCTAAAATTTCCATTAAAATATTAAATTAATTCTTATATTTATTATACTCCTAATACTGTACTAAAAAAATAACCTATAATACAAAAGCGGGACATAGCAGTAACTAAATTTGTCGCAATCTCTTATAAAAAAGTATAATGAATATAAAGGAGATAAAATGAGTCTTGAAATCGGTATCGTAGGGCTACCCAATGTTGGAAAATCTACTTTATTTAATGCTCTAACAAATTCTCAAGTTGGTGCATCAAATTTTCCATTTTGTACAATTGAACCAAATGTTGGTGTTGTTTTTGTACCAGACAAAAGATTATTACCTTTAAAAGAAATTGAAAATTCTGAAAATGCTATACCTACAAGTATTAAATTTATTGATATTGCCGGACTAGTAAAAGGTGCTCATAAAGGTGAAGGACTTGGTAATAAATTTTTATCTCACATACGCAAAGTAGATGCTATAGCCTTAGTTGTTCGCTTATTTGAAGACAAAAAAGTCACCCATGTATCTGGTAAAGTTAGTCCAGTTTCTGACACAGAAACCTTGGTTACTGAATTAATTTTAGCTGATATTGCTCTTACTGAAAAACTTCTGTACTCACAAAAAGGTCCAGCAAAGTCCGGAGACAAAACTGCTTTATTAAAAATTAAACTATTAGATAAAATTCAAAAAGCTTTGAATGAAAACAAAATCGTATCTTCTGTTGAACTAAACCATGAGGAATCTAGAATTATTGAAGAATTTGATTTTCTTACAAAAAAACCAATGTTGTTTGTTGTTAATTTATCCGAGAAACAGATTGCAAATTTCAAAGAATTAAAAGAATTTGTAGAAGTTGAAAAGCTAGCCAAAGACTATCATGCTGAGGTAGTGCCGGTATCTGCTAAAGTTGAACAGGAGCTAAACACCCTAGACCAAGAAGAACAACAAGAATATTTATCAAGCTTAAACCTCAAAGAATCTGGCTTGATCCGCTTAATTCAATCCGCCTATAAACTTTTGAACCTTATCACCTTTCTTACAGCTGGGCCTATGGAATCTAGAGCTTGGACGGTTTACAAAAACAATACTGCTCTAGATGCAGCTAGTAAAATTCATAACGATATCGCTCAACACTTCATCCGAGCTGAAGTAATTTCTTTTGATAATTTCGTCAAAGTCGGTGGCTGGAAAAATGCACCTGCAAGCGGCAAGCTTCGACTTGAAGGCAAAGACTACAAAATCCAAGATGGCGATATAGTATATTTCCGTCACAGCGCTAAATAAGTATTGTAAAAAGTTCTATATTCATGTAAAATATATTTTTCATTGAACTTTAACATAAATTGTTTTTATTAATGTATTTCGAGCAATCGCTCTTCAAATAGATATTCTGATTCAGATGGAGAAACAATGAACAAAACAAAAGAACTCGTTCTTCTTAAAAAGAGCGAGAGCAATCCCCACATTGCTATTGTCACACTGAACCGTGCTGATGCTGGCAACGCCCTAAGCACTGAGATGCTTAAACGAATTGCAGAAGTACTCGATCAAATCCAAGAGGATTTAAGTATCCGAGCTGTCATCCTGCGTTCTGCGGGTAAACACTCGGGTTTTGGTGCTGACCTCAACGGAATGGTTATTGAAAACGATGGAGTTTTCACAAACCAGACAAGAGAAGTAATCGAGCAGCATATCAGCGATGGACGAGATGTGGCTGAGAAGATTTTCAATCTTCGAGTACCAATCATCGGCATCATCCATGGATACTGTCTAGGTGGAACCGCTGAATTCTTCACCTTATGCGACAGACTTTATGGAGCAGAGGGTGAGGGGAAGCTTGGAACAATGTACGGTTTCCCAGAAATCACTATCGGATGCATGCCTGGCTGGATGGGACCTGAAACTCTCATCAACCTTATCGATGTCCAGGATGCTCGCGACTTACTCTACACCGGTAAAACGATCAATGCCGAAGAAGCCTGGAATATTGGTATTGTCCAGGAACTTCATCCCAAAGATGATTTACTGGGTAAAGCTATGGAGTGGGCTGGGCAAGTTGCAGCCAATGCACCATTTGCAGCAGAGTCCACACGCAGAACCATCAATAATGTGCTCCATGTATCATTCGAGGAGTTCCTTGAAACTACTGGAGAAGAAACGGTTGACAACATGCTGACCGCAGACTTTGTACTGGGCGCTGAAAAGATCATCAAGAAGCGAAAGAATCCGTTGGAGTTCAGTCGGAATTAAGAAGTTTTGATTTTCATTTATTGCAAAATTCTGATTTTTTGGAGAAAAAAGAAATGCCAGAAAATGACAAAAAAAAGCCGATGGCTGTGAAGCTACCGGCGAGACCTGCAAATGGTCTATTTACGCCAATGACACCAGATGAATGCGAAACCAGATTTAAGTACATAAAGTACATAAAAAAAGATGGATTCGCGTGGATCATCTTCAACCGGCCAGACGTATTCAACTCTTACAACTTCGATACTATGTTAGAGCTAATCATCGCGTTTGATGACATTGCTATGGACGACAGGATCGGAGCTGTAATACTTCGCGGTGCGGGCGATAGAGCATTCTGTACCGGCGGAGATGTCAAGGAATATGCTGAGAAAATCGTGGGGGGAAAGTCCCAAGATATGTGGCACTGGATGAATGTATTTGTCCGTGCCCATGAAGCGCTACGCAACACGGGTAAAATTGTTATTGCTGCAATCAACGGTATCTGTGTTGGCGGCGGTAACGAATGGAATCTCAGCTGCGATTTCGCAATCATGGCTGACACTGAATGGAAGGAAAAGCATGGAGTACAAGTTCCTACACGTTACATTAAACAGGTAGGAACCAGTGTGGGAAGTGTTGCCGCGGGGGGAGCTACACAATTCTTACCACTCGTTGTCGGCCTACGTCGTGCAAAGCAGATTCTTTTATTCAACGAGCCAATACCTCCAGAAACATGTCTCGAATGGGGCCTTGTTAATGAGGTTGTTCCATATAATGACCTCGACACTGCAGCTGAAGAATGGGCCAAAAAGGCTCTCAAGCAGTTCCCTGGTGGTACTCGTTCCACACTCGCACAACTCAATGTTTTACCTAACATGGTCTGGGCTATGACAATGGGACCTGCCAAGGACATACTTGTACGTAATATGGGTGGAATCGAATCCTATCTCGGAATGCAGGGTTTTACCCAAAAACGCGAAGTGGATCATGATTCTGTTCGTGTAGCAATGGCTGAAGGTGCAGACGGCGAATCACTCCATGGACCCTATCTTTACATCTGTCCAGACTGTGGGACTGAAGGCTTGCCCCAGTTCTTCGATTTCTGCGGCGCGTGTGGCAAAGAACTGGAGGTACCATCACCATGAAGCCAATTCCAGACAAAATGACTGCTGCAGTTCTACTGGAACCTCAAAAGCTCGTGATCCAAGATGATTTTCCCGTTCCCGAACCTGAGTCTGATGAAGTACTGGTTGAAATTGCAGCAAACGGCCTCTGTCATACCGACGTAACGTATTATGACGCTAAGATCCCCGAGAAAATGCGCATGTATCCGTTGATTCTCGGTCATGAGGCAGCAGGCAAAGTAGTAAAACTAGGCAAAGAAGTCGAGAATATATCTCTGGGAGAACATGTGCTCTTACCTCCTGTATATGGCTGTGGTGAATGCAGCTATTGCCAAGCTGGCCTCGACAATCTCTGTCTAACCTCCTCAATGCTTGGCGGCAATCGCCATGGAACTTACGCTCAATACACAGCGATGCCATCACGTGCTGTATTCCCGATCAACAGATCTACTGCCCTTGATTGTATCTGTACTGCAGCTGATGCAGTCTCTACTGTCTTTTATGTGCTCACAGAACGAGTACTTATGAAAGAAGGAGAAATAGTGGTTGTATTTGGCTGTGGTGGTTTAGGACTGGCAGCTCTTAGTACAGCAAAAGCACTTGGCGCATCTCGTCTTATTGCAATCGATAATCGCGATATTGCACTCGAAGCTGCTGCAAAACTCGGAGCTGAAATCATCAACATCGACAAAGAAGCGAAGGTCCACAAGACGTTAAAAGGCATGACTGATGACAGCGTACGCATTGCTCTTGATTGCGTTGGACACAAATCAACAATCGAGGCTGCATTCAAGTCAATCGCCCGTGGTGGAGAAGTAGCTGTAATCGGCTATACCATGGATACAGTTGAACTCGTAGCTGGCGGTTTTATGGGCCAGCAAAAACGCGTTGGTGGTTCATGGGGATGTCCGACTCGGTTATTTCCATCAATGATCAAAATGATCGATGACGGCGGTATTGATTTCAGTATTCTTATCGGCAAACGCTATGAGCTTCCGGAAATCGGTCAAGCATTTGAGGATCTTGAGACTGGAAAGATAGTTGGACGAGGAGTAATTACTATTTCACACTAGACCCACTACTCTTCAAGTCTCAATTCAAACATTCAAAAACACCCCCCTGTACGGGGGGTCTTTTAATAGTATTGTAATTATGTAGTAAATCTATTATAATTTGTCCTTATTGGATCTTTACATAAACTTTTGTTTTATTAATATAAACATCATACAAATCAAGGAGAAGCGCATAGTGTCTAAACAAAATCCTATAATCGGAATAGTCGGAGCTGGGCCAATAGGCTCTGTATTGGGTGCATATCTCGCTGAATCTGGTGCTCAAATATTAGTATCAGATATTGCACCACGAAACAATCAAATAAGATCTGTGGGACTGCAAGTTGATCTGGACGAGACACAGCTAAGGCATAGTGTTTCAGTGGTTGATTCAATCAAATCACTCAAAGAATACAACCCTTCCTGCTTAATTGTTTCGACAAAAGCAAATATCTTGAATTTAATTATTCCTGAGCTTGCTAAAGCCGCAAGCGATAACTGTCTCGTCATAAGTGCACAAAACGGCATTGACCCAGAGGAAAAAATTGCTGAATTTATCCCCAGAACTAATATTGCTCGTATGGTGATAAACTTTACTGGCACAAAACCCAACGAAGATGGCATCATCAAAGCAAACTGGCTCAAACCACCTAATTTTATTGGCCATCTGACAGACGAAAATAACCCAATTCTGAAACAAATCGTCGAAATGCTCAACACTTCAGGACTAACAATAAACAGCGTTGATCCTCAAACTATCAAGAAAAAAGCATTCCTCAAAACAGCCCTCAATGCCGCCCTTATGCCGTTGTGTGCTGTACTAGGCATGACAATGAAAGAAGCCATGGACAATCCGATCACAAGAAAATTAGCAGGAGAGATTCTTGCTGAATCTTTAAGCGTTGCGTCCAAACTTGGCTATCGTTATGACGACAATATCTGGGAAATATGTATGGGTTACCTCGATAAAGGTGGAGATCATCACCCATCCATGAGCCATGATTTAAACAATGGCCTACCTACAGAAATTGACTTTATCAATGGAGCAATACTTGAAAAGGGAATAAGTTTCGACCTTAACCTTGAGACAAACAAATATTTTGTGTCGCTTCTTGTGGCACAAGAAGTACAAGGCAAAACTCGCTCAATTGAAAATATTCCTAAATATATTCTCTAAAATCATTAAAAACTATATGTTCCTGCTTAGGCAGGAACTTTTTATATCTATTGCAAAAAATATTGGTATCTGATATACTTTTTCTACGATTAACAATAAGGAATTTGTATGAAGAATTATGAAATGCTTTACATCATCTCAGGTGATGTAACCGACACTGATGTCGAGTCCAAAGCAAAACTTGCCTCAAAAGTTATCGAAGAAGCCAGAGGTAAGGTGAAGAATATGGATATTAGTGAGAGAAAAACTCTTGCATACCATATAAAAAATCAAGATACTGGCACTTATGTCAATTTGATCTTTGAACTCGATCCGCAAAAAATTGAAACTATCAAAAAGGAATTTAAAACCTTAACTTTTGTTATCCGGTATATAATTTCAATAATTCCAGATAGAAAATCAATTATCAAGTTGAAACCAAAAAAAGCTAAAAAGGAAGAGGTTGAAACAGAAAAAGCAGATGCTTCGGGAACCGATACAATAAAGACAGCAACAAAACCAGAAAAAGAAATTAAGAAATCGATATCAAAAACTGCGAAGAAAAAAGATGAAGTCCTAGAAAAAAAACCCTCTACTCCGGAAAAACCAAAAAATGTTATTGTTTCAAAAGCCAAAAAAACTTCGTCTAAACCTGAAAAGTCTCTTAGCAAAACTCAAGATAAAACTGAAATTACTCAAGATATTGAAAATGAAGAAAAAAGACTAAAGAAATTAGACGAGAAACTTGAAGAAATATTAAAAGATTAAATAAGGGGAATAATGATAAATTTAAACAGAGCATCAATTATCGGAAATTGCACCCGGGATCCAGAAATGCGTTATATTCCAAACGGTCAAGGTGTCACATCTTTTTCAGTTGCTACTAATAGACGTTGGAGTAAAGACGGTGAAGACAAAGAAGAAACCGAATTTCACAATATAGTAGCTTGGGGAAAACTTGCAGAAATAGCTCACCAACTTTTAAAAAAAGGCGCAAGAGTATATGTAGAAGGACGTTTACAAACTAGGTCATGGGAGGGCCAAGATGGCGTAAACCGACAAAAAACCGAAATTATTGCTGAAAGTATCATAGCCCTTAGTCCAAAAGGTGAGGGAACATATACACCACCAGAACCTACTAACACAAAGCCAGAAATTGAAAAAAAAGACAAAGCAGAAACTAAAACAAAAACTGAGCCTGAAAAAGATTCAACAGAAAAACCTAAGGATGAAAAAAAAGATGATGATGAAATTGATATCGATGACATCCCATTTTAAAAAAGGATAAATATGCGAAAAGATTCACGTAACAAAAACAACCAATTATTTATAAAGAAAAAGAAAATTTGCTATTTTTGTAAAGAAAAAATCGAAGAAGTAGACTATCAAAACACAGAAGTTCTAAGCAAATATCTAGATTACTATAACAGGATTCAAGCTCGCTCTAGAACTGGTAACTGTGCTAAACACCAAAAACAACTCAGTAAAGCTATAAAAAGAGCTCGAACAATGGCTCTTATACCTTACATATAAACTATGTACTCAATTAATGACTTAAAAGTTGGTACTACCATCAAATTTAGAGGTAATGCCACTGTTATAATATATACCGAACACTCTAAGGTAGCTCGAGGTAGTGGAATAATGCGTACCAAAATTCGCAATCTTGAAACAGGTACAACTATCGAATACGTATTCAAGGGTAATGATAAAATTGAAGAATTAGATATAAACAGAAAAAAGGCTCAGTTCTTATATAAAGACGATGATGAATGTTACTTTATGGACCCAGTATCTTATGAGCAGTTTACTTTGAATAGCAGTGTACTTGGCGAATCAAGCCAATATCTACAAGATGGAAAAACTTTTACAATTATTTATGCTGATGAAAAAGCTCTAAACATAGAACTTCCTATAAAAATGGAATTCAAAGTACTAGAAGCTGACCCATCAGTAAAAGGCAACACTGTTTCGGGTGGAACTAAAAATGCACTTCTTGAGAATAATATTAAAATTCAAGTTCCTTTGTTTATAAAAGTTGACGATGTTATTCGCATCGATACTCGCAGTGGAAAATATATAGAAAGAGTATAATTATCTAAGTATCTGTATATATAGGCATATTTGCCTGTATTTTGTTATAATACATTTAGAGAATATTATGCTTATTCAAGCAACTAATTTAAATAATAACGCGATTCGTAGCCTAGAAGATAGAAACCTAGCTGGTAGAATCCGCAATATCATAATCGACCCTGACAACGGCCAGATTATTGCTTTTGTACTATCTCAATTTTGGGGAGAACCAAGAGTCATAAGCCCGAAAGATGTTGTTGGTTTTAGCCCAGGTATGATAGTAATCCGAAATAATGAGGTAATATTATCCTTAAAAGATATAGTACGAGCTCAAAAAGTTTGGGATAACAAGATACATTTAATAAATTCAAAATGCAAAACTGAGTCAGGAAAAATCCTGGGCAATATAGATGATTTTTTGATTGATCTTGAGACCATGATCGTGGTAAAGTACTATGTTAGCGGCAATAATATCTTGTCTCCACTTGCTCCAAATAGAATAATCCTAGCTAGTAAAACCATAAAAATTACAAAAGGCCTAGTCATTGTACAAAACGAGGAAGAACAGATGAGTCAAAAAGAAATGGCAAAGGTAGCAAATACGTAAAAATGAATAATATTATAGAATTAAAAAAAATATTCAAGGCTTACAAACTTGGAAAAATGGAAGTTCCGGTTCTTTTTGAAATTAATCTAGAAATCAAAAAGGGTGACATGTTGGCAATAATGGGACCGTCTGGTTCTGGTAAATCAACCCTGATGAATATCATAGGACTCCTAGATAGACCAAGTAGCGGTGAATTGGTGCTAGGTGGCAATCCTATAACTCTATCAATGTCAGATAGAAAGCTTGCAAAGCTCCGTAATCAAAAAATCGGATTTGTATTTCAAACATTTAATTTACTGTCCAAAGTAAGTGCTATGAGTAATGTACTTATGCCTACAATCTATAACCCCAAAAAGATAAATTATACAGAACGTGCGATTCACTTACTCAAAGAAGTTGGTTTAGAAAAAAGAATTAACCACAAACCAACAGAGCTTTCTGGTGGTGAAAAACAAAGAGTAGCTATAGCTCGAGCACTTATTAATGATCCAGAAATTATTTTGGCTGACGAACCTACGGGTAATCTAGATAGTAAATCTGGCGAAGCAATACTTGAGATTCTCGCTAAGTTACATAAAAAAGGCAAAACGGTAATCGTCATTACACATGATGCAAAAATAGCTAAGTTATGTCAAAAAATTATTCATATTTTTGATGGCAAGATTAAATAAACTTATAAAATGTTTAACTATATAAAAAATGCAGGTTTAGCAATTTGGTCAAACAAAGTTCGTAGCGTATTGACTGTACTTGGAGTAATTATTGGAGTAACTTCGGTATGTACTCTGATCGCTATAGGACAAGGGTTGAAAAATGATGTTTCCTCTCTTATACAAGGACTCGGAAGTAATGTAATTATGGTTGTTTCTGGAAAAATTGATTTAAATAATACTGGATCACAGCATGTAAGTCCAGCAAATTTTATTGCTGGTGATATCTTGACCCTTGATGACGTACAAGCCATAGATGACTTAGAGGATATAAAAGTAACTTCTCCTATGACCTTAGTTCCAGGTGAATTAAAATATAGGGACAGTACCTCTACTCCTGCTATCACTGGAGTTTATAATAATGCCCTTGAAGCTTTTGAAATAATCAAGATCGACAAAGGTGAAATGTTTGAAAAAGGTAGTTCGGAAAAGGTTATAGTTATCGGTAGCGACACAAAAGATCAATTATTCGGAGATATAAATCCAGTTGGTAAAGAAATTACTCTTGGTAAAAACGGTAAGTTTACTATAATAGCTACACTTGCTAAGTCTACTAGTTCTGCTTCATTTGCCTCAGAAACAAATAGCTTAGCCCTTATTCCTTTCGATACTGCAACTGCATTAAACAAAGGTGTGGTCAAGATATTTCGCATGGCTACCAAAGCCAAATCAGATGTGGACGTAAAAGAAACTAAAAAAAAGATAGAAAAAGTATTGCTCGACAACCATGAAGGAGAGGAAAACTTTACCGTACTTACTCAGGACGATATTCTGGATGTTTTTGGTCAATTTTTGAATCTTGCTACTGCACTAGTTTCTGCTATAGCAGCCATATCACTGATTGTAGGAGGTATAGGTATCATGAATATAATGCTTGTCACTGTTACAGAAAGAACTCGGGAAATTGGCTTACGCAAAGCTGTGGGTGCTCCCAAAACAGCAATACTCTTCCAATTTCTGGTTGAAGCAATTATGATTACCTTTCTTGGGGGTGCGCTTGGACTTGCAATCACATTTGGTGCAACCCAAATCATAGCTAGTCAAACTGAGCTACAACCAGCAATTACTTGGGGCATAATATTTATTGCAGTTGGTATATCTACAGGTATTGGAATAATTTTTGGAATATGGCCAGCACTCAGAGCTGCAAACAAAGACCCAATAGAAGCTTTACGTTATGAGTAGTCATTGACAAATTAATGTTTTTTTGCCTATAATAAGATAGGATAAAAATCTTGGGTTTCCCAAGATTTTTTCTTGTCCAAATTTGCACCTAAAAAACTTATAAAGGAGACAACACATGCCTGCAATAGCAGTAATTGGAACTCAGTGGGGCGATGAAGGTAAAGGGGCAGTAGCTGATCGCGAAGCTCGCAAAGCCGACATTGTTGTTCGATATAATGGCGGACCAAACGCTGGTCACACCATCAAACATGACGGTGAAACTCAATGCATACTACATGTAATACCATGTGGTATTTTACATGACCACGTCATATCTATGATTGGTTCTGGTGTTGTTTTTTCCCCAAATAGGTTAATCAATGATGAATTCACACCTTTGATTAACCGTGGCATAGAACTACGCCCAGATATTCTAAAAATCTCTCATGCTGCAACCTTGATCTTACCGTCACATGTTGCTCTGGACGAAGCAAAAGAACTTGCTTTGGGAGATAAAGCAATCGGCACTACTAAACGAGGTATAGGCCCGGCTTACATTGATCGCTCTGACAGAAGGGCTGTACTTGCTGGAGCACTCAGCAATACTGATACTTTAGTTGAAAAAGCTCGCGAGCTAGTTGAGTATCACAATATTCTTTTAACTAAAGTATACAATACGGAACCAGTCAAAATTGAAGACATCTTAAATCAATTAGCTGAAGATGCAGAAGTTTTAGCCCCGTATCTTGCAGACGTATCTTGGTTAGTTCGAGATGCACTTACGCAAAACAAAAATATATTATGCGAAGGTGCTCAAGGTACTTTACTGGATATCAGTTTCAGTGGTTGTTATCCATATTGTACTTCTTCGCATCCAATATCCGGTTCGGCAATAACTGGAATAGGCTTTAGTCCACGCTGTCTCACTAGAATTATTGGCGTTACAAAAGCTTACACAACTCGCGTAGGTGGTGGGCCGTTTCCTACTGAGCAAAACAACGACCTCGGAAAGCTGATTCAAAAAATAGGCAATGAGGTTGGAGCTTCAACTGGCAGACCTCGAAGGTGTGGCTTTTTGGACTTGGTTGCCCTACAACACGCTATAAGCTTAAACGGTGTTACAGAGTTAGTAATGACTAAGTTAGATGTGTTGAGTAAACTGTCAGACATCTACGTAGCCACTGGATACCGGGTAAACGGTGAAGTTATCACTCACTATCCAGGTGAATCAGACGCTGAATTCTTAGCTAAATGTAAACCAGTTTATGTAAAGCTGAAAGCTTGTGAACAGGATATTTGTCAAACACGTCAATGGGAAAACTTACCCCTACAAGTCAGAGAATTCGTAACATATGTCCAGAATTTTCTGCAAATTCCAATTGTTTCAGTTGGGGTCGGACCAGAATGCGGAGCAATTATCCCCGTTCCTCACAAATAACTATATCAAAATTTAACCGGGCACCTTTCGAGGTGTCTTTTTGTATATAGTAACTCGACAAGAAATTCTAAAATACTTTGCAATTATAAAGATGAAATATATTACAAAATCAAAATGCCTTACACATATTTCGAGATACTTGATTTCAATATATAAAATCCCTCCCCTTTCCATCCCTTCGCTCGCCGAAGGGTTTTTGTTTGATTTTGTGCTATAATATAATATTCGTTTTTGAACTTCAAAAATATTTCAACAGGAAGGTGGCCAAATGACTGATGTAAGAATTGAAGCTAAAAAAATTATTGATGAATTTCGAGAAGAAGGTACTGATCACTTAAAACCAGGCCCACATCAAATACATGCAGTTCGCCTTATGACACTAGTAGAAGCAGGTGAAAAACATACAAAAACCAATAAAGAGGTGGATCAGGGATATGAGTCTGCGGTAGAAGTAGGAGCTGAAACTTTCTTCTGCATTACAAAACATCCAATTCAATTTAATTAATCAAACCCCGCTCGCGGGGTCTTTTAGTACCAATAAAAAAATCTCCTCAATTTCTGAGGAGATTTTTTGTTCTACTGCAAAAAATTAATCTTACATCATTCCTGGCATTCCACCACCCATGCCACCCATAGGAGGCATACCACCTGCACCATCTTCATCTTTCTTAGAAGGCAAATCAGTAACTATAGCTTCGGTTGTAAGTACCGTAAAAGCAACTGATGCAGCATTTTCAAGTGCACTTCTCACAACTTTAGCTGGATCAATTATTCCAACTTTTATCATATCTTCATATTTATCAGTCATAGCATTATAACCAATACTGCCAGTTTTTTTAGCTACTTCACTTACGATCACTGCTCCGTCTTGGCCAGCATTTGCAGCTATCTGACGAATAGGCTCTTCAAGTGCTCTTCTTAAAATCTTTACACCAATTTTTTCTTCACCTTCAGCTGATACTTTGTCTAAAGATTTCGCAGCTCGAAGCAAAGCAACTCCACCACCAGGAACAATACCCTCTTCGATAGCAGCTTTGGTAGCAGCAAGAGCATCTTCTATTTTGTCTTTCTTTTCTTTCATCTCTACTTCAGTGGCTGCACCAACTCTCAATATTCCTACACCACCAGAAAGTTTTGCAATACGCTCTTGTAGCTTTTCTTTGTCAAACTCAGAATCATTTTTGTCGTATTCGGTTCTGATCTCTGCAAGTCTTGCATTTAACATTTTCTTTTCACCCTTACCACCTATAATTATTGTATTTTCTTTATCTGCTATAACTTTACTAGATCTTCCGAGCATTGAAATTTCAGTGTTTTCTAGCTTCATTCCAGTATCATCAGAAATAACCCTACCACCTGTCAAGATAGCTATATCCATAAGCATTTCTTTTCTTCTATCTCCAAATCCTGGACCCTTGATAGCTAGTGTGTTGAAAGTGCCTCGTAATTTATTTACCACAAAAGTAGCTAGAGCTTCACCTTCTACTTCTTCAGCAATAATTACTAAATCTTTTTTTCCTTCAGCTGACATTTTTTCAAGTAAAGGTAAAATTTCATTTATTGAACTGATCTTTTTATCAGTAATCAATATATATGGATTTTTGTATTCAGCTTCGAGTTTCTCGCTGTCAGTAACCATATAAGGCGAGATATAACCACTATCAAACTGCATACCTTCAACGACTTCCATTTCATATCCAGTTGTTTGAGATTCTTCCACAGAGATTGGAGCTTCTTCACCAACTTCTTCAATAATATCAGCAATAAGTTTACCTACTTCTTCATTGGCTGCTGAATTGGAAGCTACTTGAGCAATTTCTTCTTTTTTACCTTTTATGTTTTTTTTGATCTTTTTGATCTCATCGACTACAACTTGCACACCCCTTTCAATTCCTTTTCGTACAATCATAGGGTTAGCACCAGCTGCTACATTTTTCAAACCTTCGTTGATCATGTTTTGAGCTAAAACAATTGCTGTGGTAGTACCGTCTCCAGCTGCGTCATTGGTTTTATTAGCTACTTCCTTTATAAGCTGTGCACCAATATTTTCAAATTTGTCTTCTAGGTCAATTTCTTTAGCTATTGATACGCCGTCGTTTGTAATAGTAGGAGCACCAAAACCTTTATCCAGTACTACGTTTCGGCCCTTGGGTCCAAGAGTAACCTTAACTGTATCAGCTAATACATTTACTCCTTTTTTTAAAGCAACTCGTGCTTTTTCTTCAAATCGAATTTGTTTTGCCATTTTATTCTCCGCTTCTGGTGTCAGTCTTATACTGAGCCCAGAAAGTCCGCCGTAGTGATCTCTGATTGCAGATTCCAAATATTTTGGATACTGCAAGAAATTGAACGCAGGCTGGACAATTAATTTATTTAATAATTGCTAATATATCTTCTTCTTTTACTATCAAGTATTCTTCACCATCAATCTTGATCTCATCCCCACCATACTTGGCAAATAAAATCTTATCGCCTTCTTTTACTTGCATATCTTTCTTTTCATCACCTTCTATACGGTACTCTGCAACTGCCACAACCTTTCCTTGTTGTGGTTTTTCTTTGTCTGCTGTTTCGGGTAAAACTATACCTGATTTAGTTACTTCCTCTGCACTTTCGGGTTGAACAACAACCCTACCATATAATGGTTTGATCTTCATTGCGTACTCCTCGTTATTAATTGTAATATTAAGAATGCTGCTGACAGAAAGGGAGAAAATCTATCACCACTATTCCGAAAACTAAAAATCCCCCCACTTATTTTATGCTCTGTATTTAATTGTAAAACAAACTTTACATTTCTGTCAAGCCAAGAGCGTTAATTCAACTCAGATATCTTCTCCTTATGTTTTTGAGCTATACTCTGTCTTCTGTCGTTGCGACCATGGAGTTTTAATATATTTTTTTGAATAATAGACATTGGAAATCCTGGTTGACCTAACATAAGTTTTTTTAACTGTTGAGCGTAATATTTATAAATAGTATCCTCCATCAAGTTGCCTATAAATCCTCCAAAAAACCATTCGATGAATTTTGTAAACATACTTTTACTTTCATTGTTTTGAAAATTCCAACCGGAGACCTTGTGTTTAAGCTTAAAATTAAAATTTGGAAATTTCACTAAAATATCCTGGTTAGATTTTATTAATTTTCGATAGTAATCTTGACCATAAAATGGATTTAATGAAATCAACCAAAAATCTAAATAGACATCATCAATATTATTTAATCGAATGTTGTTTAAATTAATAGAGTTACTTTCAACATAATATGATATACAGACCTTACCCGCTCTATCTTTTTCAGTTTTAGGTAAAAGACCAAGTATTTTTAAAAATCTTATCAATATAAAACGAGTTGAATATACTCGACCTTTTGAAGTAATAACAAAAATATCTATATCGCTATCTTTATGAACAGTAGAAAAAGCTACACTATTCACTATAGCGATCATTTTAATAAACGGTACATTTTTTAAATACCAAATTTTTTTTTGTACTTTGGTTGTTAATTTTTTAGTCAATTCTTGTCGATTTGGGTACTCTTGTAAGAACTTTAATCTACCTGGTAAGAAATACCAATCACCTAGTTTTCCGACTTTATTGTTGTGAGTAAGTTCATAGAGTTGTTTTTGTAATTCCTGCTCTGATGCTTTAGCTTTATATAGATATAAATATAACTCTTCAAAAGTCAAAGGTCGATCAAATATATCAAAAAAAGCTAGTGTACTTAAAACTGCTTTTTGTATTTTATTTAACTTCATTAGTCCTTATATAATATCAGAAAAACGAGTGTATTACTTGGATTGATAAGGAAGAATCTGTATGGTATTCTAATCTTAAGGAGATTATATGAAAAAACGACTTTTATCAGCTGTGCAACCAACCGGGAATCTACATATAGGTAATTATTTGGGTGCTATAAAAAATTGGGTGAATTTACAAGATGAATATGAAAGCATATTCCCTATTGTGGACCTGCATGCCATAACCACACCCCAAGATCCAAAAAAATTACATGAAAATATCAAGAAAACTGCAGCAATTTACATAGCTTGTGGCATAGATCCAAAAAAATCAAAAATCTTTATACAGTCTGAAGTTCCTGCTCACTCTGAACTAGCTTGGATCCTTAGTTGTAATGTATATATCGGAGAACTTGAACGCATGACGCAATTTAAGAATAAATCCAAAAAACAACAAAACGAATCAGTAAGTACTGGATTATTTACTTATCCCACGCTTATGGTTGCGGATATTCTCCTTTATCAAACAAACATTGTACCTGTGGGCGAAGACCAGTCTCAGCATATTGAACTTACTCGAGCAATTGCAAAAAGATTTAATTCAAAATATTCTGATATTTTCAATATGCCCGAAATAAAATTAAAGAAATTAACTAGAAGGATTATGGCTTTAGATAATCCAGAAGACAAAATGAGTAAATCGGCCAAAAGTGAATACAACTACATAGCACTTTTAGATTCTGATGGAGATATAAAGAAAAAAATCTCTCGCGCAGTTACAGATTCAGAAAAAACAATAGCTTATGATTCAAATAAAAGAAAAGGCTTAGCAAATCTTCTTCATATCTATTCTGCTTTTTCAGAAAAAGACATTGAAGACATAGTCGCTCAATACAAAAATATAGGCTACAAAGAATTCAAAAATCATCTTAGCGATCTTCTTATTGAAAAACTATCACCAATAAGAAACAAAACAAACGAGCTTCTCGAATCATCTGAGCTAGACAATGTTCTAAAGCAAGGTGCAGAATTTGCACAAATAGAATCTGAAAAAACCTTGATCAAGGTTAAAAAAGCCATAGGATTGGGCATATAAAAAAACCCGCATTATACGGGGAAGATTTAACAACAAATATTAGATCTCTGCCCAAAAAAGATCAGATTCACTATAGCAAAACAAAACATAAAAGCAATTCAATGTAACCAAACTAGTACAATATTTCTAATTATTTAACGCATCTACATTTACTGGATCTTTTTTCCAATCAATCTCTGGATGCTGATGCAGAACTTTATTTAAATAGTTCTTTAGTTTATCGTACTCTTGTTTTTCTTTAGCCTCGAACTTTACAGTGATATATGGTCCGTTTTGGGAATATCGAACTACAAACATAGAATCTGGTAAATCCAATCTTACGCCATCCCCTGCTCTTTCATCGTCTATTATTTCAGCTTTATTTTTGTAGTCTTTTCGTAGTTGATCTGCTATTTTACTTATCAGTTTCACTTTTTTGTCATCGTCACAGTGTAATTTGACCTCCGGGCTAGATATAAACTTAGGCAGACCAGATATAGCTTGTGAAAGGTTTTGTTTGCTTCTAGACAAATATTGGAGTAATCGAAGCGTAGAATAAATACCATCATCGTGATTGTGAAAATCGCGAGAAAAAAAGAAATGACCAGATAGTTCTCCGATAAATGCAGCTTTTATGGTTTGATTTTTTTTCTTTAAAAATGAATGTCCGGTACGCCACATAAAAGGTTCGCCGCCATGTTTCTCAATTGTTTCAGGTACAACCTTGGAGCACAATGTGTTGAACATTATTTTTGACTTAGGGTGATGATGAAGCACATCTATAGCAAAAAGTGCAACCAATACATCGTTCCAAATAATATTACCTTTTTCATCTACTATTCCCATACGGTCACCGTCTGTATCATATGAAAAACCAATATCACCCTTATTTGCTAAAACTTCTTTTTTCAACCTTGTGGCAACTACCATCTCTGTAGGGTCGGGTGTGCCTAGTGGAAAATCCGCATCGATATCACAATTACTTTCGACAACCTCACAACCAAAAGCCCTAAGTACTTTTGGTACTACTGCGCCAGCAGTTGCTTTGCTTGGATCAATAACAACTTTGAATTTCTTGTCTATTTTAATTTTTGTTTTTAAATCAGAAATATAATCATCTAATATATCACGAATTTCAACTTTGCCAACTTTTTCGCCTTTGTCATAATCTTCGTCTTCAACCATTTTTCGCAACTCTTGCATTCCTTCGCTTACGTGAGTTTCGCTATAGTCTACAGCAAACTTAAAACCGTTCCACTGTGAAGGGTTGTGTGATGCAGTGACATACACTCCCCCAGGAATTTTCAAAAAATACTGTGACCAATAAAAAGTACCGACAAGAGTCATACCTATGTCTATTACATCAACTCCAGCCCAAGTTAATCCAGAAATTAGTCTCTCTGAATATTCTGGACTAGTGTGCCTACAATCCCTACCTATTACTGCCTTGTCTATGTTGTGTCTTTTGAGCCATGTTCCATGAGCTTTACCTAAATGCTCAACTATTTCTGGATTTAGATCCTTGCCAACTATCCCTCGCAGATCATATGCTCGAAACATACTTGGATTTATTTTCATATACACCTCAAAGAATTAAATTTTGACTTATTTAATTTTACTGAAAAATTAGAACTATAGCAATACTCAAGTATGAAAAACTCCTCTAGTTTGCTGAGTTTATTTTTTTATTCTGGTGGATCTTCAGGTGGTGGATCTTCAGGTGGTGGATCTTCAGGTGGTGGTGAAGGTTTTTTGGGTGCTGGCTTTTTTTCTTCTTCTTTAACCTCATCTTCTGGATGAGGAAATTCGTCGGGCGACTTATAATTACTTTGAAAGGTTTGGGTATGAATCATTTCATCTCCCACAAAAACTTTGTATACAACAGTAGCTTTGAGTGAACCAGCTCCACGCCAACCATAACCATATTCACTCATTTCCAATTTAATCTCTCTATTACCATCAGTATCTCCAAAAAAATCATAAAAAAGAAGTGACCCCTCTATCCTGGTTTGTATTAAAATCCAATTTCCAGTATTGTTTTTGAATTTCAAATCAGATCCTCCTATATAAATCGTGGCATCAGTACCATATTTTGTATAAGGCCATTTGTAATATCGAACAGGGTAAGCGTGATTTTTTCTTTCCATTATTGACAAACCAGCATTCAGGGCAGCTCTGAAGGTTGTTGTTGAAACCTGACATAATCCTCCGCCATACTCTGGAACTGTTTTGTTGGCTTTTATGACTAACTCTGGCAAATAACCAGTAGACGCATCTACTTTTCCTAAGATATCATTAAATGAAAAAATTTCATCTGGTTTTATCAAAATTCCTTGATACTTATCTGCGCCTACACGAATGTTGTGAATACGATTTCTAGGAGATCCAGAAAAATTTGACTTTCCAGTTGAAATAAGACGTTTTATACCGAGTTCATCTAGGTTGTCTTCTCGTGCATCAGCTAGCACCTCCTTCAAAGAGATCTTCACATACTGTTCACCCCTTCGTATAGCTTCTTCCAAATCTGTTTTTAATGTAGCTTCGTCTACTTGCCAACCATTTACCTCAGGTTCAACTACCTTTAATTCGTTTCCGTCAAAAGACAATCTTACATTTATCGGGTCTTTGTTTAAATCATCAGCGATAACATCTTTCAAAAATTGGTTTAATTTGTCATCATCAAGTACAACCTGCATATTATAATCAATTCCCGGTATACCTAAAAGATTACTCAAATACAAAATTTTTTGGTTATCTGGTTCATCTTTTTTAATGTTTTCAACTCTTGCAAATCTACTATTAGAATTTACTTTACCTTCCCATACTAGAAACTCTTTAAAGCTCAACCAGGAAAGTAGTGTGTTTTGTCCTACGTTATATTTTTTATCAAAATCATAATTGTACAAAGTTATAGGTAGCTGACTAATTTTTTCCACCTGACTTCTTGTTTGATCTAAGTTTTCTACTTTTACTTTTGGAGAAATAAAGCTCTGGGGTAGGTCAATTTGGCTTTCTCGAATATTTGCAAGATGGTTTAAAATTTTTACTTTTAGCCTAAGCTTGTCTACGACCACACCCATTCGAGATTGAGTTTTACTGATACCGTTTTCTCCAATATTTAAACTAGCGTTTTGGTATGGGATACTAGCTTCAGTATCTATTATTGTAATGAGTTCATTTAGTTTGTTTTGATCAAAATCAAAGACTATTGGACTTTCAAATCTTTGACCAAACAGATTCTGAATTTTTTTTAATTGATAGTCAGATTTATTGTGGATATCAACTAATTTTAAAGTTTTTTCAATATCATACTGTACCCCAATATCTTGAGGACTAAATGACCAAGAAGTCTCTTTATGTATTATATTTATCTGTGTTTTTTCAACATATACAGATATTTTTACTTTTAATTTATCAGAAACTTCTTCTAATTTCTTTTCACCAAAATTTATATTTGCAATTTTTGTACCCGGATACAAACTATCTGCGTACATTTCGTCCTGTCCAAAGAGCACTATGGTTATTAAAAATAAAATAAATACAAAAATAAGTCCTACGATCTTTAGTGGTTTAAAAAGTTTCAATCTTGTTGCAGTATTACTATCAATCTCTTCCATGTTTTAATATTAACAAATTATTTTATTCCTTGCTTGTACCTGACAAAATCTCATCCAAAATATTTTGTGCTATCTGTTTTTCTTTTTTGTTGATTTCGTCTTCACTAAATGATTCTAGTATTATAGTATCTCCTATACCAACCCCAGCCGGAATTTTGTTTTTCGGATATTCTATTTTCAAACCTGCGATATCAAGAATCACAAAATTATCGTCTGTAAAATTATCTATTTTTGCCTTTAATCGTGTATCTCCAAACATAATTTATTATATTAACAAAAAAATTCAGTTATGTGAATATCTATATCTATAGAAAAATCCCGCCTATGGCGGGATTAGTTATAATTGTAACTATTCAATGTGCCACTTATAAGGCTTTTCTTTCTTTATAAGCTTAATTACGGCACTCTCTACTAATAAATCGATTACTGGAGATAAAATTCCAGGTGGTACAGAGATTCGTAAACGTCGGGTTGTGAAATCGATCACAATTATTTGTTGTGGAATCTCTGGTAATGATAACTGGGAATAACCGTTTTTGGGACATTTAAACGGTCCTGTGATAGACCCATCTTCTTCTACACGAAACAGTTCAACCGCATCACCCATACCATCTTGTAGAATTTGCCAATCGTCTTGTTGGCAATCAGCTAGGTCACCAGCTATTCTGAATGCTGGCCATATATCATCGTTTATGTGATGTAGTAAAGCCGGAGATCGATCCATGGCCAACACCTCCAAACAATGTAATTTTCGAAACAATACAATACTACAAGATCAATAAAAGGTCAATAAAAAAAGCCCCAAATAAATGAGACTTTTATTTAAATATTCTATTTATACTATAAAACCTATAATCAACAAGGCTACTATATTGATAATTTTTATCATTGGGTTTATAGCAGGACCAGCAGTGTCTTTGTATGGATCGCCTACTGTATCTCCGGTAACTGCAGCTTTGTGGGCTTCGCTACCCTTACCGCCCATATTACCTTCTTCGATATATTTCTTAGCATTGTCCCATGCAGCTCCACCAGTTGTCATAGATATTGCTACAAATATTCCAGTGATAATTGAACCAATAAGCATTCCTCCAAGAGCCACAGGGCCAAGTAGTAGTCCTACGAGTATTGGCGCGAGAATAGGTATCAAAGCAGGTATTATCATTTCTCGTAATGCAGCAGCTGTAACAATATCAACGATTTTTTTATAATCTGGTTTAGCCTTGCCTTCCATTATTCCTGGTATTGCTTTGAACTGTCTACGAACCTCGCTTACAACCGCACCAGCCGTTTTTCCAACTACTTCCATTGAAATAGCGCCAAACAAATATGGAAGCATTCCACCTATAAACAAACCAATAATCACATATGGGTCACTTAACAAAAATTCATAAGTTCCAGTTCCTGCTTTGGCTAAATCTTCAGCATATGAAGCAAACAATACAAGTGCTGCAAGAGCTGCGGACGCTATAGCATAACCTTTAGTTACGGCTTTAGTGGTATTTCCAACTGCATCCAAGGCGTCTGTAATGTTTCGAACTTTTTCTGGTAAACCCGCCATTTCAGCAATTCCACCAGCATTGTCGGTAATTGGTCCATATGAATCAATAGCTACGATAATACCTGTCATAGAAAGCATAGCCATAGCAGCTACAGCTATACCGTATAATCCAGCAAGCCAATAAGTTGCCCAAATTGCAGCTACGATTACTATAATAGGTAACGCAGTAGATTTCATACTCACAGCTAACCCGGCGATTATATTTGTTCCATGACCAGTTTCAGACGCTTTTGCAATAGACTTTACTGGGTTATAAATTGTCGAAGTATAATATTCAGTTATTAATACAATAAGACCTGTAACTACCAAACCGATAATTGCTGACCAGAAGATATTCAAAGGTATAACTTGATCAATGTCTTTGAGCATCCAGTTTGTAACGAAATAAAAACCTATGGCAGCAAATATTGCTGAACTTATCAGTCCCTTATAAAGAGCTCCCATGATATTTTTATTTTCAGACAAACGTACAAAAAATGTTCCAAGTATTGAAGCAACTATAGATACAGCTCCTATTATCAGCGGATATATAACCATAGTGGAGTTGTTAAATAATAAAACTCCGAGAAGCATAGCTGCTATTGCTGTTACTGCATAAGTTTCAAAAAGGTCAGCCGCCATACCAGCACAATCACCTACGTTGTCTCCTACATTATCAGCAATAACTGCTGGATTTCTAGGATCATCTTCAGGAATACCAGCTTCTACTTTTCCAACCAAATCAGCGCCTACGTCAGCAGCTTTTGTATAAATACCGCCACCAAGACGAGCAAATATCGATATCAAGCTTCCACCAAAAGCTAAGCCAATAAGGGCAGTAACGTCTTGGGTAATCCAATAAAAAACCGTTACACCCAAAAGCGCAAGACCTACTACTAAAAGGCCGGTAACTGAACCACCTCTGAAGGCTACATCCAAAGCTTTAGCAAGTCCAGATTTAGCAGCTTCAGTTGTACGTACATTTGCTCTTACTGAAATATACATACCTATATAACCAGCAAGCCCTGAAAGAATTGCACCTATTAAAAATCCGGTAGCTGTCGTTATTCCTAAGCCCCACCAAAGCAACACAAACACTATTACTGCAACAATAGCAATGGTTCTGTATTGTCTGTTTAAATAGGCGTTAGCGCCTTCCTGGATAGCACTAGCAATTTCTTGCATCTTACCGTCTCCAGCCTTTTGCTGTAAAATCCAATAACTAAGATATGCTCCATACAAAATCGCCAATACACTAGCGATTGTTGCGATCCAAAATACATTCGTACTTGATAAATCCATATAATCTCCTAAAATAAAATAATTACTTGGTTCAAACTATTGTTATTATATCAAAACTGATAAATTCTGTCAGTTTTTATACTACAAAACTATAAACTAAAAAGTTATCTCTCCAAAATTAAATTGGTCTTTCCCAAAAACAAAATAACTCTTATCTTCTAAGATCTCATAGTCTGCATTAAAATATTGATTGAAAATTATTCGAAAAGAATTAACAGGAGTAATTGAGTCATATAAATTTTTATAGTTTTGATCTGGAAAATAATAGGCGTTTAAAATAGCGGTTTTTTCGTGTGCATATTCGTCGCTCAAAGTCTCGTAGCTATCTGGTACACTTTGACCCAATATGAAAGAAACTGGCCCATGATCAGATTGAACAATTATTATTGGTGGATTTTCAGATTTTTCCAAGATTGTTCTTATTGTTTCCATGGCTAGCTTATCTGTATATATTAACTGATCAACATATTTCTCTCTATACTCCTCTACGTCTTTCACGTCTGGAAACAATCCAAACTTACCTTTCTGGGATATCTTATTTCCACTTCGATCAAAAACAAATGGTGGATGAGGTGAAATAATATGAGCAAAAGTAAAAGTAGGTTCTTTTATATCAGGAATTTCTTTTAATTTTTCAAAAGTAAATAATATTCTATCTATATGTTTTTTAAAGGGAGATGTAGGAGATGCTGGACTCAAGAAATAATTTATAGGCGTTGAATTAAAAAATATATCTAAAAATTCGTCAGAAAATCCTTGATTATGAATAAACATATCTGCCTTATTTCCAGCTCCATCAATACCTCCATATCCACCCTGAAAAGCTATAGTTTTATAACCTTGAGCTTTCAAGAATCCACTAGCTTCATTATCAACCATTAATGGAAAGACTGGATTAATCCATTTATAATCCTTACCATATTTATCTGTTAGATAATTTAAATATTTAAAATTTATAGAGGAGGGAATAGAGTATAAAGTTTCGGTGTAATTTGATCTAGCGTTTTCAGCTACATAAAAACCACTTCTTTTTAATTCTTCGAAGATATTATTTTCTTCATCAAAGTGATAATAATCTTCTAAAACATCTTCTCTAGCATGACCATCAATTATAATATAATATACATCAGGTTGATATTCTTGATTATCTATTGTTGTAATAATTGAATTCAGACTTTTTGATTTATTTTCAATACTTTGTTTAATCCAAAAGTTACTAACTGTATAAACTGGAGATAAAACTAATACTATCGCAACAATATTAAAAATTTGAGTTAATTTATCAAATGGAATCTTTGGATTTCTAATTATTCTCCAAATTATAAATAAAATAATAATAAAAAGTAATATTATATAAATATGCTTACCTATTGTTATATCAAACTTCCAAGTGTTGTCTGTAGTGTCAAAAATCCCTATTTTCCAACTTTGAATAAATTCATATATCTGTCCGTATGAAAAAAAAGCAAACAAAATAAAAGCAGAAACAAATGAGGTTTTTCTGTTGTCTTTTAAAAAGAACTTTAATATAAAGAATAATAAGATAGTGAATATAAGTACTGAAAAAATAATTAAAAAAACAAATTCAGGATTAGCTTTGTCTACATTCTTAGACCATAAGTGAAGAACCGGAAACAAAGCTATTAAAACCAGATATACAAATGGTGATAAAATAATCTTTTCTAAATTTTTGCTTAATTTTGTAAAATTCATAAGATAATTTTAAATTATAGTTGTTTTATAAGTATTAGTCAAGATCATCGAGTGACTTTGTAATATCTTCAAAATCAAATTTTGCTGAATTTTCATAGTTGACCCGATAATATTTATTCTCTAATATCTGATAATCAGTACCGAAATAATAATTAAATATATGACGAAAGCTATTTACAGGACTAATTTCTGGACTTAAAGAAGTATAATCAAAACTAGGCAGGTAATATGTATTTAAAATAGCTTGACGAATTTTTTTAGTTTCAACAGGTGTTATATTCGGAACAGGTTCACCCTTTGGTCCATGATCTCCCTGTAAAATAATTATAGGTGGATCTTTAGACTTCTCTAAAATAGCATCGACAGTCTTTAAAATTAATCTATCTAAATAAACTGCTTGTTCAGTATATTTCTGAATATATCCAATATCATAATCAACGCTATTAGAGTCTAAGTTGAAAAGCTGCGTCTGAACTATTTTCTGACCTTCTTTCGCAAAAACAAATGGCTGATGAGGAGCAATTATATGTGCAAAAGTAAAAGTAGGTTCCTTGATATCTGGAATATCCTTCAGTCCATTTAAAGTATATTCAATCCTGCTTCGATGTACACCATATGGAGAAATTGAAGGTACATCTTTTATAAAAAATCCAAATGGGGTCAAATTAATAACCTCGTTGGCAAATCCACTTATAAGTTCTTTTTTGGAATAAAATATATCTACATCTTCTTGCATACAGTCAGTGCCGCCATAACCACTTTCAAAAGCTATGGTTTTATAACCTTGATTTTTTAGAAATAATTGAACTTTATTTTTTGCCATTAATGGAAATGTAGCGTTTATATATGGCCAATCTACGCCATACGTCTCCGGAAGTTCATCTAAATATCGCATATTTAAAGATGAAGGAAGAGACGTATACGTCCTAGAATAGTTAGCATATGATTTACTAGCAATATAGAAGTTACGCAAACTAAGATCGTTAGTAAATTTCGAGTTATCATAATTAAAAAACTCTTTAAATATATCCTCACGAGTATGCCCATCTAAAACTATATAATAAATATCTGGTTTATAGGATAATTGCAATTCACCAGCCGGATGATCTGCTATGTCCTTGTTGGCGTCACTTTTTACACCTTTTTGCTTATTTAAATAAGAAAACAGTGGGATGATTGAAAAAATAATCAATAAAATAGTAGTGAAATTTAGTATTTTTGTTAATTTGTCCAACTTTGGCTTTTTGAATTTAGCCCATATAAAACCAATAAAAGTTATTACTACAAATAAACCCATGAGATACCTATGTCTTCCAAAAACCCAATCTATTACCCATTGATTTTCGATATCCGAATAAATTGCAATTTTCCAACCAGCTATAACGGGAAAAATAGCTCCATAACTAAAAAATAAAAAAATAATTACTCCGGTAACAAAAGCTGCTCTATGCTCATTTTTTATAAATAACTTAGACAGAAAGTATAAAATCAAAGTTAGAACAATATTCAAAGCTACAAAAAACAAAAAATCACTGAACATAAGTTGACCGATATTATGAATATACAAATACAATATCGGATATATAGCTAAAAGAAATGGGTAGAAAATAAAAAACTTCGGACGTTTCATTTTATTTTATCTCTTTAAGTTGAAATGGTTTATTATACCAAGAGTGATAGCTATGATCAGGAAGTAAATCATAAGATTTCTTAAAATACTGGTTGAGGATTATCCGAAAACTATTCACTGGAGTAATAGATGAATAAAGATTAGAATAATCCTGATCAGGAAAATAATAAGCATTAAATATAGATAATCGGTTCCGCCCTCCCAAATCAGGGTCATCTGGGTTAGGAATTGTATAACCTGGATATATACCGTGATCAGCTTGAATTATTATTATCGGTGGATTCTTGGATATCTTTAATATCGCGTCTATTGTTTCAATAATTTTTTGATCAGTATAGTATAGTTGATCAATATACATTTCCTTTAATTCGTTAGTGTTATTTTTTTTAACCGTTCCATCTAAATATTTAATTGATTTATTGGGAATATCTCCCTTTCTATCAAAGATATAAGGATAATGGGGAACAATTATATGAGCTAAGGCAAAGGTCGGTGCCTTTATTTTAGGAACTTCTTTTAATTTATCAAAGGTATAAAGTACTCTATTTCGACGAATCCTAGCTGGAGAAAGACTGGAATCTTCTTTTATAAAAATTCGGAGAGGAGTTGTATTAAAAAAAGTATTATAAAATTCAAATGAAGCTTGACTGTTTGTTAAAAATATATCGGTATTGTTTTTCATACTACTCTTATAACCCGAATCAAAACTAACCCAAGTATACCCAAGCTCGCCCAGATCTTCTTTGACTTGATTGTGGGTATTTAATAAAGACCAGGTTTCCCATCCCCATTTTTCATCTTTTTTTTCTTCTATATCGAAAAATTTATCAATATAATTCATACTAAGAGCCGTAGGTAAAGAAAAATGAGTCATTGAATAATTTGAACTGGATCTCTCCGCAATATAAAAACCTTTCCTCTTAAGATCCTCTTCGAAGCCTGATAGATCATAATTAAAGTTTGCCTTTAACGTATCTGATCTAGTGTGACCATCAGGAATAATATAATAAATGTCAGGCAGTTCCAGGTCTACGGCACTAGAAGATTCTTTAACTTGTTCAGTCCATGCTGCTTCTGGGGATATTTTAAAACTAATGATTTGATAAATTGGCCATATCAAAAGAATAATTGAAATAAAAGTGCTGATCTTGGTAAGGTTAAGCAGTTCTCTTTTAGTTCTTAACAACAAAATAATTATAGCTGAAATCATCAATATCAATAGACTAGAAATATATCTATGCCTCCCAAACTCCCAATCCATTATCCATTCGTTTTCAATATTATTAAATAGCCCTATTTTCCAGCCAGAAACATAATCAAAAATATGACCATAAGACAAAAATATCAATATAACGGCTGCAGTAGCAAAGGCTGCTTTGTCGTTATTTTTTCGAAAAATAAACAAAAATATAAAATAGAGGATTAGGGTAGATATTAGAACAATGGAGCTGAAAAAAAGAAATTCAAACAACTCAGCTTCTTGAACATTAGTTACATATATATGTAGAACTGGATAAATAGATAAAAAAAAGGGGTAGAGAATAAAAAATTTAGGAAACTTCATTATTTAACCTCCTGAAACTGAAATGGTTCAGTATACCAAGAATAATAACTATGATCTTCTAATAATTCTATTTTTCTATCAAAATATTGATTCAAAATTACTCTAAAATTATTCACTGGGGTAATCGACTTGTAAAGCCTGGAATAATCCTGATCTGGAAAGTAAAAAGCACTCAATATCGCCGTATAATTATTCCATAAATCAGGATTATCATCGTTTGGATGAATATCTGCTATATGAAAACCGTGATCAGCTTGAACTACTATTATCGGTGGAGTTTCAGACTTACGAATAATAATATTTATGGTTTCTATTAATTTTTGATCTATATATTGCATCTGATCAGTATATAGCTTTCTTAATGTTGGAATGTCTTTACTCTCTGATTTTCCAAGTAAATACTTGATGTCCTCGGGCGGTATGTTCCCCGCTTTATCAAAAACATATGGTGGATGAGGTGCAACTATATGAGCAAAAGTAAATGTAGGCTCTTTTATCTCAGGAATTTCACCTAGTTTTTTAAATCCAAATAACGACTGATTATGTCTAATTCTGGCTGGAGATAAACTAGAATCTGGTTTAATAAAAATTTGCAAAGGAGTAGTATCTAAAAATGTATTATAAAATTCGAAAGAACTCTGGTTATTTGTAAGAAATATATCTGTATTTTCTTTCATATTACTTTTATAACCTGAGTCAAGACTTATCCATGCATAGCCTAGTTTCTTAAACTCTTCCTTAAGCTCTCCATGTTCATTAATTAAAGACCAAGCCTCAAACCTCTTTTTAATATCCTTCATTTTCTCAACATTATAATATTTATCGAGATAATTCATACTCAAAAATGACGGAATTGAAAGATTTGTCATCGTATAATTTGACCTTGCTTCTTCGGCTATATAGAAATCTAGATCTTCTAATTTCTCGATAAACGGACTTAGGTCATAATTCAAATGTTCCTTTGCTACATCAGCACGAACATGCCCATCAGAAATAATATAATAAATATCTGGTAAATTCTGATCTACTTTTCCTTCAAACTCTACAACCCCTTTGGTCCATCTGGACTTGTCAAAAATTTGATAGTTGGCAAATTGAAGCATAGGCCAAATCAATAAAATAATTGATATAAAAGTACTAATTTTAGTTAGGTTGGTGAGGTTTTTTTTAGTCTTATATAACCAAGTTGAAATCCCAAAAATAAGAATTAGAAAAAAACCAAGAATATATCTATGTCTACCAAAAACCCAATCCAAGATCCATTTATTTTCAGCATTAGAAAAAATTCCTACCTTCAAACCAGCCACAAAGTCAAATATATGACCGTAAGAGAGAAAAGACAAAATAAAAATTGCTACAAAGAACGCTGTTTTCTGATTATTATTCCTGAAAATTATAAGACCTACGAAATAAACTGCAAGAACTAACACTAGAACTAGTGTACTAAAAAAAAGAAACTCTCGAAGTTCTGCTTCTTGAATATTGGTTACATATATATGTAAAACAGGATAAATAGAAATAAGAAAAGGATAGAGAATCGGCAATTTGATTCTTTTGAGTAGTCTCATATAAATTTCAATAAATTATCTGGATTTCATTAAATACAAAATTCTTTTAGAGTTCTTGATTTTAACAGTTTTTTCTATTTTGTAAAGGGTTAGGAATGCTTTTTTAAATCCTTCTTCGGTATAGTCAGAAAAAATATCTTCGCGAGTAGCTAATAATTTCTTAACCTTGGGGTCAGATTTGGGCACAAATTCAATTACTAAATACTTAGCAATTGAACGTAAAAACTCGGCTATCTTTAATAGTGGCAAATTATTTGATATGGCCAAATGATGAACCAGGGCTAGAGCTAAAACCATATCCACCGGACCTCTGGAAATAAAAGATTTTCTTTCTTTATTTGCCCAACCCAAATCAGGACTTGGGTTTGTTAAATCAACAACCAGGGGTAGAATGTATTTTTCTTCTTTAGCTTTAGAAATAATATAACCTTGTTCAATTGCAGCTGGATCAATATCTGACGCAACTGTGTATATTTCATTATCAGAAGCGAGTCTGCTAAATAGTCCGTTGTTAGCACCTATATCCCAAACTGATTTCGGTTTAGCACTCTTAATAAACCTCTCAACGATTTTCTGCTTATCTTTGATAGCTTTGGGAATGTAACTATCGTCTTCATAGTAAGCTGCCCACTCAGTACCCTCTGGTTGCCATTTCAGACCTTTAATTGTTGACTCTAAGCTATCAATAAAACCCAACAGCGATCTATCACTTAGCCGGCTCTTTACTTGCTGTTTTTTAATAGCCACGTCAGCAAAACGCTTCTGACTTTTAGCATGTAGGTGGATATGAAAATATAGGCCTAGATTGAATCGAGTTTTATTAGGCAATAGTTTGCTAGTTAAGTCTAAAGGAATTCCGTCTATGAACTCTCTCATTAAAAGCCCTGAACGTATGTCTGTAAAAGCCATTAATGACAGTGGTGCCAAAAAGTGCTGACAAAATTGTTTATAAGCTACCCAGGGCTTACCTTTCGGTAACTTTTCAAAAGATAACGTGTCTATAAAGATCGCATTAGATCCTATGTATTGAACATTGTATGCACTGCAATCCTTCAGGCTCATACCATGATCAATGGCAATTCTTTGAATTCTAAGTGTCAAAAGGGCTGCATCCTTAAGCTGACTAAATGACCATTCATAAGGGTAAGATATAAAAGGAACCAAATCAGGTTTTATTATCTTATATGCTTCTTTAGTTAAGGGTTTAATTTTCTCAGTAGTTTTGTGAGAAATTAATAAATTTCGATCAATTAACTCTTGATACAATCCTGACTTCTCTAGTAAATCAAAATTTCCTCTATAGCTTTTGTTGATCTGACGATATATAGAGTTCCGTTGATAAAAAAGAAATCCGCTTGGATCCCTAAACGAACCTCCGTCTTTTTCACTCTTTTTTTGTATTTTCTTTACCATTTTTCTTGTCCTTTTTATTACCCCCGAATGTCTTCATAAAAAATAATTTTATATTAGTCCAAAATAGTTTTACTGCAAATAACACACCAAACAGCCCAGCAAGCAGAATCTGTACTATATAACTTCCTGTACCTGGGTCAAGATAAGCAAAAGCTTTAACTGGAACCAATACTAATACTCCAACCAGTATTACATTGAAAACGAAATCTCTCATCATAATTCCTTTATTTATATTTAAATAATTATATATACTATCTAATTTAAACTATATTGTAAAGTTTGACCAATTCTTGGGTCATCTTTTTCCAAGAATATTTTTTTACTTGATCTAAGCCCCGTTTGGAGAAATCTTTCTGAAGCATTTTATTATATGCCATCCTAGACATAGATACGACCATATCGTCTATATCGAGTGGGTCAAAATAGTATGCGGCATCTCCGAGTACTTCGGGCATACAGGACGAATCGGATGACAAGACCGGTGCTCCGCATGACATAGCCTCTAAGGGGGTCAACCCAAACCCCTCATATAATGAGGGGAAAATATAGCTCGTACACCCGGAAAGCAAAGCAGCTAAATCGTGATCACCTATAAACTTATCTGGAAGAATCACTTTATCTTTTAATTTCAGTTTTTCAATCGTTCTCATTATTTCTGGGTATTCGGGGTCTATTTTTCCAGCTATGATTAATTTGAAATTTTGAGATTGATTAACTTTTGAAAATTCGCTAAAAGCCTTAAGTAAATTAACGATGTTTTTGTGCTTTCTCCAATTTCCATGATACATAAAATAAGGTTTCTTTACACTATATTTAGTTAACACAAACTGAATACTTTTCTCTGATTTAATCGGTTTAAATTTTTTATTTACACCTTCATAAATTACATGAATTTTACTTTCTTGTATTTTGAAAATTTTTAAAATATCTTGTTTTGTATACTTAGTAATAGCGTGAACATACTTAGCTTTTTTTACTGCCCTACCCATAACAAACTTATAGGCTATCTTATAAAAAATAGTTTTTTTCTTACGACCAGGATAAAAAAATAAAGTTAAGTCGTGAATGGTAACGATATACGGCACCGGGCAACTATAAGGAACGTTAAAATTCAAAAAATGCATAAATTTAACTTTTGCTTCTTTTATTTCTTTTGGAAACTTTAAATGCTCAGCCAAAGAATAATAATCCGATTTAGATACAAAAACCTCTATGTTTGGAGCTTTATGTTGAAAATTATCTACGTCTCTATCTAATAAAAAAACAACGTATGTATTTTCTTTGTCGGTGTTTATAAGTTGAGTTAAAAATTCTTGAATTACTCTACTTATCCCACCAGTCTCTTTATTGTAAAGCCGTGCATCTATTCCTATTCTCATTTTTCTTTTTTTAGTTTTTTCTGTTTTAAATAAAAATCCCATAATTCTTTGAAGGCTTTAATGATAACATAGGGTTTTGCCCCAGTCGGATTTCCAGCATTTCTGGGTAAGTGTGAAACTGGAATTTCTTTAAAACTATAACCTTTCTTTTTAAGTTTTATTAAAAATTCTGCAGAGACCATAGCTCCAAATGATTTTATATTAATGCTTTTTATCGCTTTTTTAGTAAATAATTTAAATGCACAATCGATATCACGAACCCTTAAGCCGAAAAGTAAATAATTTAACCATTTCCAACCCCAGGCATTTACTAATCTCATAAATGGATCGCGCCTTGGCTTTCTATAACCAATAACTACGTCATAATTGTCGATAAACTTCAAAAGCTTTGTTATCTCTTTTAAGTCAAATTGTAAATCGGCATCTGTAAAAAAAACTAAATCGTACTGAGCCTTGTTAAATCCAGATATTAAGGCTCCTCCATATCCTCTGTTCGAATTATGGTGCACAACTTTTACCTGGTGATACTTTTCAGATAATTTATCGGCAATCTTACCTGTGTCATCGCTTGAACCATCGTTTATTACAATAATTTCATATTTATTAAATAGTTTTTCAATTACTGCCTTGATTTGCAAAACAGACTTCTTTACATTTGCTTCTTCGTTATATGCAGGAAAAAAAACTGAAATAGATTTATACTTAGTAGTCATAATTTAAAGGAGTTACTTGATTTTTTTAAAAAGTAGAATTTTCCCATCGTGTTCAGACCTCTCTAGTCTATATTCTTGTTTTTCTTTTATTTTTTGTATTATATTGTCTAGTTCCTCTTCTGAATATGGCCAAAACCCGTGAGCCTTACTGATGACTACATACTCAGTATTAGGGTCTTCGGTAAGGAGGCGTGACTCTTTTCTATGTGTAAGATGTGGGCCTAGGTTTTCTGTAAAAGAAACAGAGGCATCATTTCCAATATCTGTAGAAATAATTTCCTGCATAGTGCGAGACTCTTCTCTTATCTGCCACAGTTCTTTTCTAAAAATTTGCAACAGAGATGACCTTAAATATATCGACTCTATTAAAACTACTAAAACTAAAAAAAATGCTACTGTTTCGTATATCGGAAATTTAACTAATCTTTTCTTAATCAGCTTAACTACGAAAATCGAAGAAAGAGTTAATGGAACTGCAAAATTTACTGAATAGTGGTAGATAATATCCCATTGTGTCGACCTACTACTTAAAAACTGTTCTATAAGAGCAGGTGCTGCAGCTATTAGGCTTATTGGGCTAAACAAAGGTATCATGCCCGAAGAAGTGAAAACCCTTAATAAGGTTTCTATTTTTAAATTAGATCCAAAAAATATATTAAGTGTGTGCAGTGGGTTAAATAACATATTAGTACCTATTTCATAAAAATTATTTCCAAAATTAGAAAAATTAAGCCACGGGTACCCGCCAGGGTTAAATAGCGGGATTATTAGTTTTGTAGACAGAGTAAACCATATAACTGATACCAAAATATCAACCATAACTACTTTTTTGTTTACATCAAAAAATAAAGAAAATAAACTAATAAATATAATATATATAGATATGTTTTCTTTGGTAAAAAGTGCTAAAAATATAAAGATATAATGCAATAAATATTTTTTCTTGTATAAAAAGTAAAAAGCAAAAGCGATAAGTGGAACTGCGAATATTTCGGGATGAAAAGTGTAGTCTAATGCGTATTGACCTCCAATAAAAAATAGATAAGACAAAGCAAAACCCAAAGCTATAAACTTATCCTTTAGATAATCTCTAGCAAACCAAAAAATTGGCAATGCACCAAGAGAATAGATAAGTGGTTCAAGAAAAAATAAACTACTTATATTATCAAAAACCCAGTAAATAGGTGCAATTAAAAACAATATTGGTTGAAAATGATGCGCAAGATGAGTGTTGTTTGTTGCAAATGTAGAATAAAAACCGTCAAAATTTGATAAATTCCATATAACTTGATCAAACCAACCCAAGTCATAGGTGTGAGTATTAAAATTTGCGTGCTGATAAACCGAAATTACGAAACGTGTAAATACAAATACAGCCATAAAAACGACAAGTATAAGAAAGCTATTTCTTGTTAAGAAAAGTTTTAGTTTTTGAAAAAGAGTTTGTTGTTTTAGTGTTAATGCGATCATCAAAGCAGAAGCTAAAGAAACCAAAGATATCTGCCAATATATTGCATAGTCAATAAATATATTTTGTATAGGGAACCATGAAAAATTTACAAACGACAAATTCAAAAAAGGCATTACTGTTGCAAGATAAACTAGAGCCTCACTAAACATAAACTGTTTTTTATCTTCAGAGCTGCTGATTTTCGAATACAGAATATAAACACTAACCGCCAATACGACAATAATAATCATAATTATTAAATTATAATTACCGGAAATCTGAGCTGTAGTAATTATCTCAAAAATATGTTTTTTTCTAAAAAAAGCATACAGAAGTATAACTAACAGGTAGCTAAATAAAAAACTCCTACAAGCTATAGTTAACTTCGAAAAATATTTATTAAAAAAATTATTCATCCGTTTTAAAAGCCCAGAATTTACTCATGCAAAAATTCCATATCAAAACCAAAACAGTTGCAAGAATTTTTCCCGTTAAACTGGGGTAGTTAAATATTTCTATAAATATACTCAAAAAAAGTGTATTTAATACTAAGCCTACCATACTAATAATGACAAACCTTGTAAACTCCTTACTAATCTTTTTATTTGGACTTTTAAAGGTCCATATTCTATTCCATAAATAGCTGTTTAAGACCCCAAACGAAAATGAAATTAAATTTGCTATAACATAATATATCGGTGTATACATTGTTAAGAGCTGAAAAACTCCTACATCAAGCAATGTATTACTTAACCCAACAATACTAAATTTAACAAACTGCATAGATGTATCTTTTTTTATAAAGAATTTCATTAATACTATTTATCTGATATCTATTGTTCTTTTCTTAGTTGAAACGCTATCAAAATTAAAGCAAATAAAAACCATAAATGAATAATATACAAAGTGGAAAATAAACTGTATTGAATTAAAACACCAACTAGTGCAAGAATCAACCCCAAGCTAACATACTTTAAATAACGTTCTTCTGCAAATTTGTATGTTTGAAGGCCTATATAGAACATATATATTAGTAGGCTTATAAATATTATCAAACCCAGCACTCCTTGTTCGGTTAAAATTTCTAAATATTCATTATTAACAATGGGCCAGCCTCCCTCTGGTGGCTCATTAGAACTGCCAGCAACCAACGGTCCAAAACTAGCGATACCGTTACCAATTATAGGGTGGTTTCCCCATAAGCTTATCGCCTCTGAATAAGATCCAAGCCTTTCAACTATCGAACCCCTTTGGCTAAAAAAACTCAAATGATTTTTTATTTCAAAAAATGCTTTGCTTCCCAAAGATGTAATGCTAAAAAATAAAGTAGCTGCTAATATTACGGCTACAGATGTTTTGAAAAAAACACTAATAATTCTAGGGGTAAAAATCTTACGGAAACGTATTACCGTAAATACTAAAATCATAGCAATAAAACCCAGATAGCCGCCTCGCGACACAGTCAAAAATAAAGCCAAAATACACATGAATAACAAAATGACTTGATATGTCTTTCCTTTCAATGTGCCGATGTTACCCGCTATCATTCCGATTATTAACCCTAACGGCAAAAATAGGTAACTTGCAAAATATAAAGGCTCCAAAGCTACTGATTGAAATCTAGGAAATCCAAAAATCGACTGACTATATCTTACGGAGATCCCTGTAATATCTGGAGCTAAACCGGCAATATCTCCGATAGATTGAAAAAAACCATAAACCAGAACTGTAATGGCTGAAAAAAACAAAACCTTAACAACTCTTTGAAGCTTTTCTTTCGTGTCAACTAAATTAACGAATAAAAACATGGTTGCTGTCATCAAAACTATAAGAGACAAAATAGTAATTGACCGTGTGAGGTTAGGACTGTTTACTATTGAAATTATAGAGCTAGCCAGAAAAAAACCAATTATAATAAAAGCAGGGCCTGCTCTAAATTTTAAGCTTCCTCCTGTCAACCCTTTAATAATCCAAGCTAAAAAAGTTAATATTACTAAAATATAACTAATCTTTATAGTATTACCCCCTATTTCTAGGGTGGGTAACCTTTCAAAAGGCAAAAAGAAAGTAATTCCTAAAATTCCTAAAAATGGGTTTTCTAAGAGTTTAATAAATACATAAATTAAAATAAAAATACCGAGCAATGCTCCGGCTATAAAATATTTTTCCGAGCCTATCAAAAACCCTAACACTATAGATAAAAACAGAGCTAAGGCAATAAACCATTTGTCGGCCTGTATGTAATCTTTAAAGGGATTCATAGTAAATATCGTTTGTTCTCTTAGCGATATCTGCCCAATTAAACATGCTGGACAGTTCTCTGGCTGATTTTTTCAATATATGATTTTTTTTAGGGTGTAGTTTAATATCTTCGACTTTGAGCGCTATTTTTTCTGGTGATGCTGGGGGTACTAAAGCTAATTTCTTTTGAAATTTTTCTGGTGTAATCCCCAAAACATAAGTACTTAATATTGGGGACTCTAAAAGTAATGGCACTAGCAGTGTTGAGCGGTTGCTTGTAGCGCCAGACAGATATGGCAACACCACTAAATCTGAAGCTTGAAGATATAGACAAACCTCTTTTTCAGAAATATAACCAGTCCAGATAATATTTCTTTCTAAGTTAAGTTCTTTGATTGTTTCTTTTATCTGATTAAGGTATTTGCTAGATTGGGTTTCTCCGACAACTAATAATTTTATATTTTTGTGTTTTGATTTTAAAATATTCAAAGCCCGTATAAGATCTTCGAAGCCCTTAGTCTTATCTATAAATCCAAAATATGCCAAGATATAGTCGCTGTTTAATTTTTTTTCATTTTTAAATTTTATTATAGTTTCTCTGGAGTTTTTTATCATTTTTATTGTAGGACCAATGGGCACATAAGTATATTTTCTGGGTATTATTAGTTTATTCATGCGTAATACATCTGCATGATTAACTAGTATGGTGTTTGAGGAAAAAAGAATATCTAAAAATAATTTTATTTTTGCAAAAAATGAAACCTTATAATATTCGTGAATTGTAATTACCCTCTTTGGTATCCAGCCTGAAACCAGAGAAAACCACACATAAGGCAGAGTGAAGGGTAAAAAACGCAATATAAAACTTCTTGCCCCGGGGTAACGAATTGGATACTGAAAATGAACTATATCAAAGCATAACTTTCTAGATAGCTTATAAGCTTTTTGCCAACCCACAAAATCCCACTTCTCAATCACAGGATAAAAATTAATCCCTAAATTTTGATAATATGTATCGATTTTTACTTGTTTGGATGTAATAACGTAAACTTCTAGATCGAGTTTAATTAATTCTTCACACAACTTGGCAATATGGTCACCTACACCACAAACAAATGTAGGAAAAGCTGGCGTTATAAAACCAATTTTTAATTTCGTTTTTTTCATTTTTTCTTTTTATAAACCGCTACAATAGAAATCATAAAATGGTGACCGAAATTTTTTTCTGGAATCGACCAAATACCTTCATATAAATCTTCAATTAACTTAAATAAAAAAAAGTCTCTTATAGGATTAATCCCCTGTAATCGATTAATACCGTAACGTAATAGTCCCAAGCCATAATCATGTTTAATGTCATAACCATAGCCACACCTATCAACTAACTCCAATTCTGAAAATTTAGTTTGTATTTTTTTTAAGTCAGCTAGTGAATATTCTGTTTCCCAGCCATAGGGCCACACGCCTTTTTTAATCCTGGGACGTTTATATAGTGTGTAGGGGTTGTAGGTCTGGGGTACACTAATCACCAAATATCCACCTATTCTTAGGGTTCTTATCTGTTCAGTAATTAAATTGGACGGATCCTTGAAATGTTCTAGAAGACCTTGGGAAAAAACAACATCAAAGCTCTCATTCTTAAAGGGCATATTCTCACCATCACCAATAACTAGTTCAATTTTTTTGTTGAAATTTTTTCCTATCTTATGGGCTAAATCTATAGACTCTTGGACTAGATCAATCCCAGTAACTTTAGAATTAACTTTATTGGCCAATATATAAGAATCTATCGCCGTTCCACAACCAACTTCCAAAAACTTAGGCTGTTTTTGCTTAGATCTATCTAGATATTTAATTAAAATATCGTGTAAATATTTTCTTTCGTATTTGTGTTTTTTTATGGTTTTTTCAATATTCTGATCTTTCTGAAAATTTTTCCATACAGTTTCCCAGGTTTGTTCAAATTTATTAGATTTTAGCTTTGCCATAATTTCCTTTCCATGCGTCATTAATACCACGGAATATAGCTTGAATACTTTTTGATTTATTCTTTTGTGGTTTGATGATAATTCGTAATCCTTCTATAAACACCCTATAAATAAAAAAGAACATAATAAACGTTGGCCAATGATAAAAACTTAGGTTTTTTTGTGCAAAAAGCCAATTGTTGCGTGTCATATAGTATAAATATATGGGACTTAATACACCCCCTGAACTTTGAGATACTTTGTGAAAGATTTTAGATTTCTCAACAATTCCTATTTTATAACCAGATAGTTTCGCTCTAATACAAAAATCAGTATCTTCAAAATATGCAAAAAATCTATCATCCAATAACCCAATTTTGTTAAAAACATTACTCTTAACAAACATACAGCAACCACTCACAAACCAAATATTATTTTTATCAAAATTAGTTTCTTGATGACTAGCCTTAATGTTACCTAAAAATAAATATAGTTTGCCATATGAAAACCAGATTTTTTTGGGTTGACTATGTGTATAAATCAAAGGCGAAACAATGTCTACGTCCGGATTGTAGTCTATGTACTTTATTATCTCGGATAAAAAATTTGGCACTACAACTGTGTCGTTGTTTAATAATACTATATAATCTGATTTGTTTTTTAAAGCTGCTTTAATACCTAGGTTATTTCCACCAGAAAAACCAAGATTAGAGCTTGATTTGATTAATTGAACTTTTGGAAAATGAGACTTGATTGTCTCAGCTTCGTTTTTATTTTTAGAACCATTGTCAACTACTATAATTTCTAAATTTGGATAATTTGTTTTCTGTAAACTCCTTAAACAATCCAAAGTATCAGAAACCCCGTTCCAGTTGATAATTATAATAGTAATTTTTTGTTTTTTTATTTTGTTTGAATTTTCCATAATTTCATATATACCAACATCCAATAATAACTCATGAGCATACTTAGTATCAAACCATGCGCCCCATCTAAAAAACCTAAATTTTTAAAATATCTAGATAGAAATTCTTTTATGCTTCTAAAAAACATAAGTGAAATAGAAAATTTAATATTGTTTTTACTTAACTCTCTAGCTTCTAGGCCTGTATATATATTCATTTTCTCTACAAATTGGAAAATAGTATCATAGTTATAATGAATAATGTGTTTTTTTAGTTTTTCTGTTTTACCATTAATTAAAATCTGCTCATGTACTTCACGAGAAAATCTAACTTTTTCAGCTTTGAATAAAGTCAACCTCCAAGATGGATACCATCCAGTATGACGTATCCATTTACCAAATATAATATGTTTAAAGGGTATCTCGTAACCGTCTATGTTTGATTGTTGAATAGCCTTGATAATCTCATTTTTTAACTTAGACCCAATAATTTCGTCTGAATCAATAAATATAATCCACTCATTCTTAGCTTTTTTTAGAGCAAAGTTTTTTTGGTTAGCAAAATTATCTAATTTTCTAGCATAGACGTTTTTTGTAAATTTTTTAGCTATTTTTACAGAACTACAGTCTTGCAACTTGTTATCATCAACTACAACAACAACTTCATTACAAAAACTAACACCTTTAAGTGCTTTTTCTAAATATCTTTCATTGGTTTTTCGTGTAGTAATTATAGCTGAGATTTGATATTTCATACTTCAATATGTTTAAATGAAAAATTAAAACGTAAATAATGATAAAAAGGATAAATAGCCATACAGATTTTCTTATTTACTCCTTTGTTTAAAAGTGTAAGTAACCATCCAATAGTCAATATGATTAATGAAAAAATTGAACCAATTATATCAATTAATCGTATTCCGATAGTATATATAGCGCCATGATGAATTAAAAAATATTTATATCTACTCATTATCTGATAATCAAAACGTTTAGTATTTTTCATTGATTTTTCAGTTGCAATACCCCCTAAATGAACGATTTTCGCATCTGACAAAAAATATATTGCAAAATCGACTTCTTGAATTCGTTTCATCCAATCGATCTCTTCTTGATAAAAAAAGAATCTTTTGTCAAAACCTTTGGTTCTTTCAATAACTTTCCTTCTAACCAAAAAACAAGCACCAGAAACAAACGAAACATCTCTACTTTTTTTGTGCTGGTTTAAGCTTAGTTGGCATCTTCCAAAATAATCTCTGTCTTCAAATAAACGATTTAATATAATCCTATCTATTAAAAAATTTCTTAAAAACTCTGTGTATAAACTAGGGAAAATTTGACTTGCTGATAATTGGATTGATCTGTCTTTGTTTAATAATTGAGGGCCCACAACTCCATATCGACTATTCTCAACTAAATACCTAATCATTTTCTGAATAGAATTATCAAAAACATATGTATCGTTATTTAAAAACAAAAGGTAATTACCTTTTGCTATCTTTATACCCTGGTTATTTGCTGATCCAAATCCAATATTTTTATTATTCGCAATTATCCTTACTTTCCTAAATTCTTTTCTTACCATTTGTACACTTTCATCCTGTGAATTATTATCAACAATAATAATTTCAAAATCAACATCATTCAAATGTTTGTATATTGATTCCAAACAATTTTTTAGAATTTGTTTTGTATTATAATTTACTATGATTATCGATAAATCATTCATCTTATTATTGATTCAATATTTGTTTTTCATTTAGTTTGTAAAAAATATGCCAAAAATAATATACACTCATTAACCCTAATATTTTTAATTTATTTTTTGGTATTCTAGAAAACTTATTTTCACATACTTCAATCACTGGCTTTAATGTTTTTGTCCAGTAATAATCCTGTTTAATTCTTTTAATATTCTGTTTTATTTGGGTGTATGTGTCTTTGTCTTGTAATAATGTAATAATAGCTTCAGCTAACTCTTTTGGGTTTTCATAATCAACAGCTTTGCCCAAATTATTATCTTGAATTAACTGTGCAAAATAATCTCCTTTTGTGCTTATTATCGGTAATTCACACCATAAATAATCTAAAATTCTAGTTCTAAATGAAAACTCGGTTTCGATATTATCAAAGTGACAAGAAAGTCCTAAGTCTGATTCCATAAGATAATTATGCCTCAACCTATATGGAACCCATTCGTTATTAAAAAAAACTGTCTTGTTATACAGTCCTAGTTTTTTGCTTAATTCAATAGCTTTGAAAGTCATCGCCATTTTTTGCATACCTGGGGTAGGAGGTTTTATACCAAGAAAAAATAACTTTATCTTACTATTTTTTTTACTGACAATGTCCATAGCTTGAATAAGTGTTAATGGATCAAACCAGTTCCATATTCCTCCACCCCATAACAAAACCTTATCGTCTTTAGAAATACCAGGAATCACACCTTTTATAGAGTTTTTGTTATGAATAGGTGGTTTTGGGTCTACACCAAACGGCACAATAGCGATCGTACGATTAACACTGTTGTTCTTTGCTAAAAATATATTTAACCTTTTTATTGTATGTAACATTCCTAAATATAAATTTTTTTGTTTTGGGTTAGCACATAAGAAAAAATCTCCTAATTCTAAAGATAGGTTGAACGCTATTCCGTCTCTACTTAAAACTATTCTTTTAAGCCATGGAGGGAAATGTTTATAAAGTATTCTACCTTCCATAATAGAAGGAATATAAAGATCAAATATGGTCTTTTTATTCCATAGGCAATATATTGATGACCAAAATTTTGGAGGCATACTACCTAAAATAATTATATCGTTTCTTGTGATAGCTTTTTTCGTATCACGCATATGTGTTATTTCAAATTCCTTAAAGTCATCATCAATTACGGGAGCAACCACCTCTAAGTCAACCTTATCTTTTAATAATTTTGCCATCCAGTAATAACGAATAGCAGGGCCAGCCATCTTACCGCTAAATACGCCTGGTGAAATTATTAAAACTTTTGATTTATTTGTTTTCTTCATTTTTATTTTTATTTAAAATTCTAAGAAAGATAAATTTAAATTCTCTATTCCAAAATATTAGCACTCCCCAATAAGTAAATATTCCAAGAAATGCTATTATAAACTTTTCCCAACTATAATTCAAGTGATAAAACGCTGAATAAAACAATATTAACACTATTGCCAAGCTAAACATTTGTAATATATTTTTTGTTGAAATTCTTATAGGATAAAATTTTAGTATGAAATAACCTGTAGTTATAAAATATATGAACTGAGCTAGTAAAGTTGTAATCGCTGCTGCATTAAACCCAAATTTGGGAATAAATATGAGATTGAGAATTACGTTTATTGTTAATCCTACAGAAATAATAACTAAAGCGATTTTCTGTTTGTTTTTGGCAACCATTAAGTAGCCAAATAACAAACCAAAGAAACTAAATACTACTGCTACTGATAACACTTTCAAGGAAAAAGTAGCAGTAATAAATTCTTTACCGGCTATAAACAAGATTATTTCTCTTGCAAGAAAAAAAGTAAAAATCACCAAAGGTAATGATATAAACAACATAAACTCAAGTGACCTCCTAACGGCCCTAGACAGTCCTTCGGTGTCTCTTTGTTGAAGCCTAGATGCTATTATAGGAAAAACCGAACCAGCAAAAAAAGTCCCGGAAGCGAGAATAATATCAAAAACCTTGTATGATACACCGTATAATCCTACTTCTTTGGCGTCTCTCAAATAAGATATAAAAATCGTATCAATTCTAAAAAGTAAATTAGCTAGAATAAGAAATAGTCCCAATGGCCACGAGTCAATAAAAAATTTTTTCCAGTCTTTTTGCGTAAAAAATAACTTTAAATGAAAAAGGTATTTTGCAAAAATATTTACTACGGCTAACTGTAACAAATTACCAAGTACAGTAGCCCAAACTATCGCTAAAAATCCTAGGTCATACTTAATAACCAGAAAAACTCCAAACAAGACAAATGCGCGATTTAGTACCTCAGAAAATGCTATATGTCCCATCTTTAACCTAGCTAAAAAAATAGTTATCCAGGACGATGTAAGGTTATTGATTAATATAGTAAATGCTGAAATAATAATCGCTTGCCTTAAAATTATAAATGTGTCCCCCGAGTAAGTAAGTAAACTTATTATAACTACTCCAGCAAAGGTAATAATTGCAAATAAAAACCTTAAGCTAAAAACATTACTCATTATCGAAGATGACTTTTTGGGAAACCTAGCGATCTCTCGTGACCCAATAGTCCCTACGCCTATATCGTAAAAAGAACCAGCTAAAGCCAGATAAGTTGCAATCAAAACATAATAACCGTACAACTTGGGCCCTGTGTATCTTGTAATAAATGCAGTTATGACTAGTGATATAATAATCACCACAAGCTTGCCGATAATTTGTGTACCTGTATTGTAGGCTACTTTTTGAATATAATTTTTCATAATTTACAGTATCAATTAAAAAAATCCATTTAGTACTCTATTCCGCTTGATTTAATGCATATACAGTCATACCACCGCCCCAACCATTTCGAAAAAAAAGAATGTTAAATAATGGGTATAAGATATAAAGAAATATTATAAATACAACCCTAATAAAAGATTTAAATGAAAAACTCTTATTTCCAATATTATTATCTAAGGTGTGGTTAGTCTGATTGTTTGTGTCTTTATTTATCATATCTGTATTTGAAAAGATCTTCATTCTTTTAAGTGGCGCTATAGCCATATTCACAAAAGTCCCAAAATCTTCTTCGGTTTCAATCTTAACAATCTTAAAGTTGTATTTTTTTAGTAATTTGGTTATAGTTCTAGGAGAAAAAAGATATAGATGTACTGGCATATCCAATCTAAACCATGCTTCTTTATTAACTAAATAATCTAAGCTATTGATATTTGGGGTAGATAGAACTAGTTTACCGTTTTGTTTTAAAAGCTTCTTGGAGTTCTTTAAAAAGGAATCTAACCCTTGAATATGCTCTATTGTCTCCCAAGCAGTAATCAAATCAAACTTTTCTTTAGGAGTCTTTAAAGAGTCGATAGTGCCGTGTTTTATCTTCAGTCCCAGCTTTTTATTTCCAAAACTTGCCGCCCATTTAGAAACTTCGATTCCTTCTCCTCGCCAACCCATACTTCGAATCAAATCAAGAAAAAAACCCGTAGCACAACCGACATCTAAAACCTTAGAATTTAAAGGCAAGTGAAACACTCTTTTGATTCTTAAAATATTTCGCAAAAAACCTTTTTGCCAACCTTGTTTATTTCCTACATAATCCTCATAAGCTGAAGAGTCTTTTTTTGCACTTTGAAAATAATCCTTTGAATAAAATACTTGAATTTCTTCTAAGTTTGGTCTGGGGTTAATATAGAACAGTAAACAATTCTGGCATTTTACTAAGTTATAATTATCTTTTTGATATATAGGGTTGTATTCGCTCGAACCACAAATGGGACAATTTATTTTTTTCATTTATTATAATCTTTCTTGATTGCGTCTTGCCATGTAGGCATTATGTATAAATTTTGTGACTTTAACATAAAATTCTCTAAGTATGAATACTCCGGGCGTCTTGCAGGCAGGGGAAAATCTTTTGTTGGTATTGAGTTAATTTTAACTTTTAGTCTGGACAGTTTAATAATTTCTTGAGCAAAATCGTACCAAGAACATTCACCTCGACACGACGTATGATATATACCATATAATTCAGTATTAATCAAGCTCTGTATTGCTTTTGAAAGCTCTGTAGTAGATGTTGGGGAGCCTATTTGATCGCTCACTATACTGATCTCATCTTTTTCTTTAGCTAACCTATGAATAGTTTTTACAAAATTGTCCCCACTCTGACTATATAACCACGCTGTACGTACTATAAAGTATCTACTGGAAAATTTTTGAACCATCTGTTCTCCCCAATATTTACTCAAGCCATATACTGAAATAGGGTTTGGTTTATCCCATTCAAAGTAAGGACTGTTTTTTTTACCGTCAAACACGTAATCAGTCGATATATATATTAATTTAGCATTAATTTCTTCTGCATTTATTGCAATATTCCTAGCACCTAAGCCATTAATTTTCATACAAATGTCTTTTTCTTTTTCAGCTTGGTCAACTTTAGTGTATGCAGCACAATGAATTATAATGTCTGGTTTGAAATCTAAAAATATTTTTTTTACTTGTTGAAAGTTACAAATATCACAATCATTTATATCTATTGCCAACAAGCAATGTTCTTTAAACTGATTTTGTAATTCTAAACCTAACTGTCCCTTAGATCCAGTAATTATTATTTTCATTTATAGATTTTTTCTGCTTCAACTTTGTGTTTTTTCCACCAAGATATATTCTTTTTATACCAGTCAATTGTTTCTTCAAAAGCACTGTATACATCTTTAGTAGGTTTCCAACCAAGGCTATTTAGCTTCGTAGTATCTACGCCATATCGAAAATCATGATGTTTGCGTGGATCGGGTACTAGTTTAATTTTATTATTTGGTTTATTCATTGTATCTACCAACCATTTTGCTACTTGAATATTTGAAATTTCCGGTTTGTTATTTGCTCCAATATTGTAAGCTTCGCCTGATTTACCTTTTTTAATTAAGACTTTCAAAGCTTCACAAGTGTCTAGAACATACAACCAGTCTCTAACTTGCTTTCCTTCACCCCAAATCTCAATATGTTTATCAAGTAATAAATTAGTTATCCACCTAGGTAATGCTTTTTCAGGAAATTGTTTTGGTCCAAAATTATTTGTAGGCCTTACTACTATTACGTTTATTTTTTTACTGAATTTCATGGCTAAATCATCACCCAAGGATTTTGACTTTGCATAATCGCTAGTAGCTCTATTGTCACCAATTTTTTTATCAATCTCTTTAAAATATCCTTGTTTGATCTCGCCATATACTTCATCAGTAGATATATGAACAAATTTTTTTATTTTAAATTTTTCAGAACATTCTAATAAGTTTTTTGTTCCTAAGACATTAGTTTTATAGAAAATATCTGGGTTATTTTCAGAACGAGTAACGTGTGATTCAGCAGCGAAATGTACAATCAAGTCTGGTTTAAAGTTATTTAATATATTTAACACTTTTTGTTTGTCAGCAATATCTGTTTGAATAAAACGGTACTTTGAATTTTTCTCAACTTCTTTTAAATTTTCTATATCGCCAGCATATGTTAATTTATCCAAATTTAAGACCTGATCGTCTGGATTAATTTTATACCAATAACAGATAAAATTAGAACCTATAAATCCAGCTCCACCCGTAATTAATAATTTCATAGCTTGTTCCTTATTTTGTCAGCGATTTTACGTAACTCATTGGCGTCTACTCTCTTTTGTGGATTTAATCGTAAATGTTCTTCTGGTGAAGTAGGATATAGCTTGAAGTGTAAATGATCAATATCAAAACCTTCTACCAATAAACAACAGCGTGTATTCAATTTTGTATCTATTAATTTTGCTGTTTCCTTGGTTGCGATAATTAATTTTGATAAAGACTTATTTTCAATTTTTTTAAAATCACTAGTGATGTGTTGTTTTGAAATAACTACTGCCTGTCCCTTCATTGAAGGTTTTATGTCTAGAAAAGCGATATTCTCTGAATCTTCATAGATTATATCTACTGGAACAGCTTTATTAGCGATTTTGCAAAAAATACAATCAGTTAATTTCATATTTATTTTATTTTATTTTCAGATTTTTGAGCCATTATGTTGTTAATTCTAAGCAAACTATCAAAAGTTCCAGCATCTTCCCAAATACCCTCAATGATATTTACGGATAGTTGATTTTTCTTTAAATATATATTATTCAGGTCAGTAATTTCAATTTCACCCCTGTTTGATGGTTTTAAGTTTTTAGCATAATTTACTACCAGATTATCATAGGTATATATTCCAACAACTGCAAAATTACTTTTGGGTTTTTTTGGTTTTTCTTCTATGGATTTAGCTTTCATATCTTTATTAAATTCTACTACTCCAAATCTTTCTGGGTCGTTTACTTTTTT
>SDBT01000085.1_pt1 | contig 112542 bp, 73 predicted proteins | sample 2277101 | NCBI WGS metagenome assembly SDBT01 (sample SAMN10404973, study PRJNA504765) | marine sediment metagenome | isolation source: marine sediment core GS10_PC15, 103 cmbsf | place: Arctic Ocean: Southern Knipovich Ridge | collected 2010
CCAGCACCTTCACCAGCCCCGGCGCCTTCACCAGCCCCAGCGTCTTCACCAGCGCCAGCACCTTCACCGGCGCCAGCGCCTTCACCGGCCCCAGCGCCTTCACCGGCGCCAGCGCCTTCACCGGCCCCAGCGCCTTCACCGGCGCCAGCACCTTCACCGGCCCCAGCGCCTTCACCAGCCTCAGCGCCTTCACCGGCGCCAGCACCTTCACCAGCGCCAGCACCTTCACCAGCGCCAGCACCTTCACCGGCGCCAGCACCTTCACCGGCCCCAGCGCCTTCACCGGCCCCAGCGCCTTCACCGGCGCCAGCGCCTTCACCGGCCCCAGCGCCTTCACCGGCGCCAGCACCTTCACCGGCGCCAGCGCCTTCACCAGCCCCAGCGCCTTCACCGGCGCCAGCACCTTCACCAGCGCCAGCACCTTCACCAGCGCCAGCACCTTCACCGGCGCCGGCGCCTTCACCGGCTTTGCCTTCACCGGCTTGTCCTTCGCCAGCTTTGCCCTCACCGGCCTGGCCTGCCGCGTCCTGTTCCGGCTGGTCGGCGTCGGGGGCGGCGCCGTCCTTCTCAACAAAGTCGCGGATTATGTCGATTTCCTTCGAGTCCTTCTCGGCCATTGCGAGCACTTCTTCGGCCTGCTTCTGTTCGGCCTGGTTATCGTCATCCTTGCCTTGTTCATCCTGGCCGTTGGAATTCTGGGCGGGGTCCCTGCCGGCCTCTGGGGGCTCCTGGGCGAGGTCGCCTTCCTGGGCGATTTCCTCCGGCGCTGGTTTGGTGATGATCAGTTCGAAGGTTTCGCTTCGTCCCGGCTGCCCCTTTGGCGGGCGGTAGTCGGTGCCCTCGACGTAACAGGTGATCTTCTGCCCGGGCTGGCCGAACCGGTTTACCGGGATGCTCTCCTCGATCATCCTCGCTCGGGCCCCCGGCAGGGCAAAGTCACCCAGGGGGATGCGCTTCACACTGTTGCCGTCGGTGAAGACCAATGCCAGCGAGGCCATACCGAAGTCGTCGCTGGCTTCGCCGGCCAGGCGGAGCCTGTCGGTGCTGGTAAGTTCAACTCGCCCCAGCGGCTCGGTGAGCTTGATCCCGGGCGCGGTGTCCTGGAGGCTCTTAACGTCATACCAGATGGACTGACCTCGCATGGACTCATGCTGGCTGCTGAACTCGATCCGGTACGTGTCGGTGGCACTTACCTTGAACTGGCCGGTCATCTGTTGGCCTTCTGACATCATCACGACCGGGCGAATCTTCTTGAAGACAAGCGACGCGGTGGCCACCGGCACGTTGGCCTGGGCCGAGAGGTCCACCTTCGTGCCGCGCAGCGCCTCCACGCGCCCGCCGATCTCGATATCGGTGCCCTTGTGGGTGTAATCGGGCCACGTGAGCTTCAGCCTCACCTCCCTGACGACCGGGTTGGGCATGACCAGCAGCTCGCGCCGCTTGGTGACGGCATCGCCGCAGTCGATCTTGAAGACCGCCTTCCCGGCCGCTGCCACCGCCGCAGGCCACGTGGCTACGTGTCGTACGCCGGATGTGCCGCCGGCGCCGTCGGCACCGTCGGCGTACATCGTCAGGTAATCGTCGGCCAGATACGTTTGCCCGCCGTCGCGCGAGATCCTGACGACGGCCGGACCCTCGCCGCGATGGATATAGGCCGAGAAATCCACGGGGCTGTCAGCCCGGACGACGGTCCCGCCGGCCGGCAGAACCTCGGAGATTCGAGTATGCGTCGGGGCGCCTACCGACTCGTTGCCGAAGGCCCTGAGAATCGACGGCAGGACGTTTTTCGGTGAGAGCAGCCAGTACAGGGCGAAGATGCCCACGACTATGCCGAACAATATGCTGCTGATTCGTATGCGCTTTGTGCCCACCGAAGCTTCCACGTCCGCGCCGCGGACCTCACCGGCGGCCTTACGCTTGATCGCCGCCAGGGTGCCCGCGTGGACGCCGCGCCCAGCCTTAAGCTCCAGGCTGGCCGTCAGATCGTTGCGAAAGGCAGGGTGGGCTTTCTCGATAAGCTTGGCCGCGTACAGATCGCTGATCCGCCGAGCGAGCGGCCTGACAATGGTTACGCCCACCAGCACAGCCATCCCGACGATAAAGCCCCACCGCAGGATCATCCGGAGCCCGGTGGACAGCCCTCCGGGTACGATGTGGTCGCCGAGGACCACAACCAGCACAAAGGCCGCCGCGACCGCGAAGACCACCAGGAACGCACTGCCGATGCCGACCAGCCGGACGCGGCTCTTGGTCATGCGAAGGGCATATTTGATGAACAACTGGCTTTCGTTCTGACTAAGCTGCCTGGCCATGGCTCAACTGCGTACCTCCACCGCTACATTATTATACTCTTCGCGCTGGTCCCCAACAATGTAATCGGACGAATAGCCGGGGTATTGCACGTTACAAGAACTTCTGTACCTCTTAGACGCACAAAGAGGCTACCAGGTTCCCCTCACGCCGGGCCGTGTCGCATCGGTGGAAGCTCAATCCTGGTCGAGCCCGATGCGGCACCGGCTGGAACCGCAACTCCTTTATCAACAAGGCCCTGCCAGTGCTTGTCGTTGAAGATGCAGCCTGGGTCGCCGGCGTGGAGTTGTCCGAAGTACGCATCGGCCCGGGCCCGGCAGCCGCCGCAGAAGTTCTTGAAAGCGCACACCTCGCAGTGGTGCAGCCTGCGGCCGCGGTCGTTCAGGATCTCCCAGAACACGCTGTTGCGGAATATATCGATCAGCGGCGCCTCGCGGGTGTTGCCCATGACGCGATGCGGCAGGTAAACACAGGGCGTAACGTTTCCGTTGGGTTCGATGCAGATGTAGGTTCTTCCGGCTCCGCAGCCGCCGAGATACTTGGCCACCACGCGTGCCTTCTCGCCTTTGCCCGAGCCGGCGTGACTGCACGCGGTGCGCCCGCCGGTAACCGCGGCACCGACCAGGCACACGCGCCCCAACTGCGGGGCCGTCGATATGATGCCGATCCCGCCTTCCTGCATCTTCTCGTTGAGGATCGCCAGAAGCTGTTCCCGCTGGTCGGGCGTGATGTCCCCGGAGATCATCTTGAGCCCGCGCCCGACCGGTATGAAGTTGAAATGGGCGAAGCACGATGCCCCGAGATCCTCCGCGAAGGCGATCATGTCGCGGACCTCGTGGAAGTTTCCCTGGTGGACGCACATGGCGATCCCAAGCCGCAGGCCCTCGGTGGCCACAACCGCACGCGCCCCGGCCACCGCCCTTTCCCACATGCCGGCCATGCCCCGGAACGCGTCGTGGCGGTCCGCATCGACTGAGTCCAGCGATATCTCCACGTAGCGCAGCCCCGCGCCGGTGAGCCTGCCCGCCAGCGCGGGCGTCATTGTCGTGCCGTTTGTGGCCAAGGTGGTGTGTATGCCGTAGCGTTCGGCCCGCTGCAGGACAGGGACCAGATGGCGGCTCATGGTCGGCTCGCCGCCGGAAAAGGCCAGCATCGGCATCCGGGCCGTGCCTATCTGGTCGACCAGATCCAGCTTCTCTTCCAGGGTCAGCTCGTCGCCCAGGGCCGTCTGCTGGCTGTCCTGGTAGCAGTGCGTGCACGCCAGGTTGCAGCGGTTGGTGAAGTTCCATACCGCAAAGAGCGGCGCAACGAACCGCTGCGGTACGGTCAGGCCGAATTCGGCAATGCTGCGGGCCACGATGACCAGCCCCCGCAAAGTGGGTCTGTGCTCCGCCAGGCGCCTGCGGAAGGTGGCCGCGTCGGTCTCACCGCGGAAGTGGTCTATCAGCAGATGCGCCGGCCAATACATGACCCGCCGCCACAGCGGCGCGCTGCCGTCGCGATAGCTGCTGATGATCTTCTCCAGGGCTGTTTGCCCGTCGGGGCCGTCGGCCGCCAGCCAGCCCAACAGCCGGCGAAACGCGGGCCGCCTGAACCATCTTTCGAGCGGATGGTGATAGTCTACCTGGCGGGCCTCGGTCGGGGGCTGATCCTCAAGCAGCGGGGCCTGGCGGACGTATCGCCCGCTGCTGAGTTGCCCATCCTCGGTGCGCACGGCGCGCTTGTCCGGATTGGCGGACGCGGGGAAATCATCCTCGTACCGTTTGCCTATCGCCGCCGCCGTCGTGTGGGACGCCGTCGCAGTGTACGAACTGTCCCGCCCGCGTTCGTTGTTCGAATCGGCCTTGATCATCGCTGCGACGACCTGCCTTACTTGTCGGCCTCAGCCGTGGTCGGGGCCGAAGTGATCGTGATGGTATCTCTGGCTCGCAGGTCCGGCCGCCCGTTGAGTTCGGCTATAACGGCCACCCTATCTTGCGTCGGCCAGTCCGGCTCGACCGTGAGGACCATTTCGAAGCTGCGCTCTTGTCCGGGCTTGAGCTGCCAGGGGTGAGTGGTGAGTTGGGCGGCCTGTGGGTATGTCCTTATTTCATCCCAGCCCATGGCGACACGCCGCCAGATTCGGATCTTGATCGGCGCGCCCGGGCTGACGGGGATTCTTATCGTGCGGTTCGAGATATTCCTCGCTGTCAGGCGTATCTTGAACTTCTCGCCCATGGTGAATTGCCGCTTGGGCAGCTCGAGGCTAAGCGCCATGTCCTCCCTGGCCGTGCCGGTCGCGGGGCGACTGGCAGCCTGCCGCGGCTGTGTTGTGGGCTGGGGGCTTTGGCCCGGGCAGCCGCTCAGCAAAGCCGCCGCCAGCACGGCGGGCAAGACAATCTGGGAAGCTCTGCTCATGAGGGATACTCCGGCGGTCAGCGGGTGGGGCCCTTTTTCACGGCGTAGAAGCGTTCCACGATTGAGCGGTATTGGGGTCCGCAGTTGTAGGTGCAGAAGGGGAACATGCCGGCGGGCGTGGCGTAGACTATTACGCACCGCTGGGCCCTCTGGACGTTGTAGTTGTAGGAGTCCTGGAAGTGCATGCCGGCGCAGAGCAGGGACTTGTAGGTGAGCTTTTCGCCCTCCCCGCGCCCCACGTTCTTGTCGATCATTCCCTGGATCGATCGGATGAACCGCTTGAGGGTCAGCCCGGGCGGGGCGGCGTCAGCCTTGAAGTGTCGCTTGAACATGCGGAAGGTCCGCCACTTGTCCAGCTGGGTCGCTCGCCCGCGGCGTTCGATGCGCGCGGCGATCCGGTTCATCTCCGTGAACATCCCCTCAACGTTCACCACCTGCGGGAACGGATACGCCTTGCCTTCCGGCGAGACCAGGAAATACGTGCCGAACCCACAGTCCGGGTGGCAGCTGGGGCGAATCTTGGGTTTGCCCGTCAGGGCCTGGAGTATCTGCGCCAGAGGTACCACGATGCTCAGCGGGAACATGTCGCGAAGCGCGCTGGCCCCGGAGGCGGCCGCAACATCGTGGGCGAGGTCGCCCAGCGTGTAGCGCTGGCGGAGGCGCTGTTCCGTGGTGATCCGCCCGCTGAATGACACCGGCTGATAGCTGATAGCGCTGACCACGTCGATGTTGGCTACGGCGAAGCGGAATATCTTGCCTACCTGGTCGTCGTTGATGCCCTTGAGGATCGTTGGCACGAGGCAGACCTTCATTCCCAGGCGGCGGCAGTTCTCGATCGCCGCCAGTTTCTTCGCCCATATTCCGGGGAAGTTCCGCGTATGGCGGTGGGCCTGCTCGCCGATACCGTCGAACTGGAGATATATGGTGTGCAGCCCGGCTTCGACGCACCGCCGTGCGAAGTCCTCGTCGGCGATGCGCAGCCCGTTTGTGGCGATCTGAATGTGCGAAAAGCCCATGTCCCGCGCTGCCGAGACAATCCGCAGGAAGTCCGGATGTATCGTCGGCTCGCCGCCCGTGAACTGAACGGCCGTGCTCGGAGTGGGCCTGACGTCGCGCAGGACCTGCATCTGGGCGATGGTCTGATCGTAGCTCATCTCGCAGACGCGCCCGGCGGCGCCCGCGTTTGCGAAGCAGATCGGGCAGCGCATGTTGCAGCGGTTTGTCAGGTCGACCTGGGCAAGGACCGCGCTGGACTGGTGCCCGTCGCACAGGCCGCAGTCTGAGGGGCACACCTTGCCGCCCGTGATCTGCGGGTGTTTCTGTCCCGCGTGTTCCTCAAAGCTCCACCAGGTGGCCTTCGAGAATAGCAGCGCGTCGCTGCTGATGCAGTCGCTGCAGTATCCGTGCTCGGGGCACGTTTTTTCGATAAGGACGGCCCCGTCCTGGACAAAGTACCGCCCGAGGATGACGGCGGAGCACTCGGGGCAGAGTGTCTGGACGGTTCGTGGCAGGCGGCGGATGACGGGCCGGATCGCCCGGCCGTGATAGGTTTGTGTCGCGCTGCCGTCGCGATCGCTGGCGGATTCGGTCCAGATCGTGTCGTGATGCACCTCGCGAAGCGGCGGGCATGACGGGCAGTGATAGTTGAGCACGATCTGGCGGCCGGCCCTTTCGAAGACGGCGTCCACCACCTCGCGGCACCTGGGGCAGGTGGCCCGCGTGGCGACGGGCGGGCAGGCGTACTGTTCGGCGAAGCGCCGCATCGACTGTTGCAGTTGGCGCAGCTCGACGGCGGCTTCCGGGGAGGACCCGTCGCCGGGGCGTATGGCCGCCGGGCAGACCTTGTTGTCGCTGACAGTCAAGCCCATCTGCTGATTCACTCCAGCCGGTTCAACTGCGGCCGGCCCGATGCCCCTTACGGGGCGAAACAGGCCGGATAGCGCCGCTGCTCTTGCTTGCGTTTCTTGTAGCTGACCGCCAGCTCCATGAAAATATCCAGGTCACGCTCGAGGTTGGAGCTGGTTGCATCGAAGTAGAAGTTTCGGATCGGGATATCGTTGTGGTCGCGGCTGACCGCGTGAAAGACCGCCTCAGAGACGATCCCGTTCATGCATGAGAACGGGCTTATGTCGATGATCCCATCGGCGCCTTTGCCGTAGACGTATATGCTCTTACCGACGGAAAGCACCATTTCGCCAAGAGCCCCGTCGGCCGGCAGGTAAGGCCAGGCGCCCTTGAGCACGTCGTGGTATATATCGTGAGGTTCCTCATAACCCACGAAGTCCTCGGCGAACGGGGCCAGCAGCTTCTGCTCATCGCGCCGCTGCACGGCGTTCTTGATAATCGCCGCGAGCATTGCCCAAGAAAAGCTCTTGCCGTCGCGTTTCAGCAGGCCCCTCTGAGACCAGTTTGTGTACCAGACCCACTCGGTGATGTCGCCGAGCCAGGCCTCCCCGCCGTGGGCCTCGATCTTGCGAACCGCCTCCGAGTTGCAGAAGGTGTTCAGGCGGCAGAATATCTCGCCGACCACGCCGATGAGCGCCTTGTCCCTGGTGTATTTGGCGGGGACGGCCCTAAACAGATCGCGAGCCTGGGTCAATGCCCGCGCCAACTCCTCGAGCCGCTGCCTGCTGGACAGGTTCGGGTCTTCCGTGACCGCTTCGACAAGTGCGATGCCCTTCTCGTATGCCTCATCGGCTGCGCCTTCGGCCGTCTCGTAAGGGCGCGTCCTCAGCAGCATCTTTCTCAGGATATCTCCTGTCACAACGGATCGCCACAACTGGCGGACCATGTCGCCGGCGTGCTCGGTGACGCCGTCGTAGCTGTTCTTGCTCGTCGGGGAAACTATCGGAACATCCTCGTAGCCAAGCTCGTCCAGGACCTGTCTGAGGTACGGCGCATACTGCCCGAACCGACAAGGCCCCTCTGCCGTCGGCATGAAAAAGGCCGTCCGAGACGGGTCGAAATCCGCTGAGCGAACGATCCGAAGAAAGTTGCCTATCGTCACCTTCTCCGGGTAGCACTCTTCGCCCGAAGTGTGCAGGCCGCCCAATTCCAGCGTCTCGTCATTTGAGGCCGGCACGGCCTGCGAATGGACGCCCTTCGAGCGGAACACAGCTGCGGCCAGCCGTGCACTGACATAGCTCATGCGCGGTATCCACAGCGTGCGCCCGTCCAGTCTGCTCGAACTGCCCGATGGCTTTCGTGCAATCATCGTCTCTCTCGTCACAGCCAGCGGAGGGAATCGAACCCACAACCACCGCTTTACAAAAGCGGTGCTCTACCGTTGAGCTACGCTGGCCTGAGCGGCCGCGTCTGATCGTCCTGCCGCCAGAAGCCTACGAGTTTATCGGCACGAACCTCAACGGTCAACAATGCAAGCGACCGGATTGGCGTCAACAAGTGTGCGTAAGTTCCGCCGCGGCCGCTTCAGGTCCATTGCGAGATCCATCGCGGCAAAGCAGCGGCGAATCCTGGCCAACATGAAGTTCATCGTGGTCGATACCCTTCGGCCGGCCGCACAATAGAAAGGTACGTCTAAAAGCTTGTATACACAGGACTTATAACTCTCAACCTTTCCGGCCTCCAATCAGGAACGAACTCTGTTGTCCGGTTTTGTCGGCCGCCAACTCCCAGGCCCGAGCCCATCGTACATGGCCCCTCACCGGGCATTACCGAGGCGATTGGCTTTCTTTTTCGTTTGCCTGGGCCGTCGTGTATGTCAGCTTCGCCAGCCAGTCCATTGCCGGCCACTGCCGCGACAGCACCCACGGGGCCACGTAGATCGACACAAAGTCGGGCCGTGTCGTGCTCACGTGCGCGCTGGAGTCGCCCAGCGTCATGTCGTCGGTCAGCCTCATGGGGTACAGCTTGGCATAAGCCAGCTTCTTCTCGTCCGAGGCCTTCTTGCCCGGCTTGTCGAAGCCGATCAGCCCCGCCGCCGGGCCGTGAGTCCCGCAAACATTCCCGAATAAGATCGTCACCACGCCCAGCAGCGCGGCGTCGTTCCTGTTATAGAAATTGACGATCCCGTTCTTGCAGTGCTTCAGCGCCTTGGTCAGGTTGTGTGCGCTCGAAATGCTCGCCGACAGCAGGATCAGTCCGTCCACCTGCCTGCCCTCAGGCATACTTTCCGCCACGAACACCGCAATTCCCCCGCCCCCGCTGTGGCCCATAACATAAACAGGACGTCCGGGGTGCGCGTCCTGGTACGCCACGATCTCCTTGGCTATTATCGCACCCGCAAGGCGGTTGCCGATGAAATCCATCTGCTTGAGCAGGGGTATCAGGCCCCAGGAGCGTATTTGAATGGCCTGCTCCACACCGGCCGCCGCAAGACCGTCACGAACGTCCCGGTTCAGGACGCTCTTGCCCTCGATGCCGGGCAGGATTATCACCAGGCCATTTGCCAGGCGGTCGGGCGTGTTGAAGACGTTGCTGGCCCCGCACCCCCCTGCGAGCCCAACCGCAACGCAGAGCATCGCCGCTACAGGCACCGTCTTATTCGGGCGTTTCATGGTAGTTCGTTCCGATCTGCCAGGAGTAAGCATCCTGCCGACCCTTGCCACGGCCGCTAACAGTCTATCGCCCGCCGAGCGGACCGCAAGGGAAGGGAAACTTTTTTTGAGGGAGGCTATTAACTTCTGGACACCCCATGCCGAAGAGTGTGTAAAATAATAATAACCGATGAGAATCGGCGGTCGGATGAGATTATACCCAAGGAACACGAACGGCCCCGTGAACGTTGAGGTGTGTCATGACCGGGAAGAACGAATCTTTGGAGATCCCCGAAGACGGTGAGTCCGGTTTTGTGCCTGCTGTCTTTACGCGATCACTGGACCAGGCGGAGCGATTCCGAGAACTGCTCGATGATCACGATATCCCCGCCGTCGTCGCCACGAACGACGAAATAGCCGCAAGCGAGGATGTGGAATCCCGATCCGGACGCCTTGCAGGCATGACACAGGGCGTCGCGGTTCTCGTGCCCGAGGCCATGTTGGATGAGGCCAGCCGCGTGATCGCCGACTTCGAGGATGCCGAGAACCTTCAGGCTGCGGCTGATGAGTTCGACGACGATGACGACGACGATGACGACGACGATGATGATAAGGATGGGTTCAGCATCGAGGAAGAAGTCGTGGATGGGGATCACACAGCATCGCAGGACGAGAAGGAGGAGGCCCCCGGCGAGGCGGGGGATCAGGACACTTTTGACTCGGAGGAGTCTTGACAGTTGCTTTGTGGCGACAAGACAGGGCCGATGGCACAAGCGCCTCAGCTTTGCCCTCCCATCTGCCGATAATATAATAAGGTTATGGGACCTTGGGAGTGGGTGGAGATCGCGTATGGCAGAGGATAAGGCCGACAAGAGGGGGAAGGGCGAGTCGGGCGGCCGGGAACGGCGCGGGGAAGACCGCCGCGCCGGCGAGCGCGGGCGGCGTGGCGGTTCAGACCGGCGTGGTGTCGTCGATCGGCGCATTGGCCTTGACCGTCGTCGAGGCCCGGGCAGGAGGCGAACGGAGGCCCGCCGGTCCGCCGAAGAAGGGGAAATGACCCCCGAACAGTTTGACTTTCTCAAGGCAATAAACGAATATAAGAATGTAAACAAACGGCCTTTTCCGACATGGACAGAAGTCCTGGATGTTATGAAGGCTTTGGGCTACAGGAAAGTGGCGGAATCCAGCGACATAGCCGACGCTGACGGCGCATAATAGCCTTTGGAGCGAGATTGGTGTTGGGCCTGGAAAATCTTGACCTGTCTTCGCGAATCACGGTTGTCGTGTTGCCGGTCGCGTTCTACTTCTTGGTTCTCGGCCTGCTCAACAGCAGGCGGCACCCGCAGCTTCTGGCCGCCAAGTGGGACTTCGCCTTGCTGGTCGGGGCTTTTTGCCCGCTGTTTGTCCTGCCCCTGGCCCAGTACCTCGCACCCTGGCCGATTGCCGCAATCGCAGCGGCGGCCGCCTTCGTCGCCTGCGTAATGGTCCTGGCGCCGCGGGGCCCGTCATGGGTTATCTACAACCTTCATCCGGAGCAGATGAATGGCATAATCGCCCGGGCGCTGCGCCGGCTCGGCCTGGAATTCCAGGCCCACGGCGGCATCTTCTACGACGAGAACGGGCAGCAGCTTGTACGAGTCAGGTCCTTCCCGCTTTTGCGCAACGTTTCTGTCCGGCTCGGGCCATGCAGCCGCCAACTGGCTGCCAAGTTTGAAAGGGCCTTGTCCCAGACCCTGGCCACGGAGCCCGCACAGACCAGTCCCGCCACGGCGGCGCTGCTGTTGGTTGCCACGGCAATGATGGTTGTGCCCGTGACCCTGGTAGCCAGCCGCGCAGACCAGATCGTGCGGATCATCGCTGATTTGATCAAGTAACGTTCTCGCCGGGGCGCCACCCGTCGCCACGAACACCACCCGCCATCCGTCTGCGTCCGCCGGGGCGGGGCGGACCCGATTCCAGGGCCCTAGGCCCCAAGGGGGGCAAGGGCAGCGACTGTCTTCTCATGTTAGCCACGGGCGCGAGCCCGTGGTATCTTGCACCCCGTAATACGGAGGCCCGCAGGGCCGATTCATGAGGCCGTACACAAAAACGGTTTGCATCGCCCTGTTTACCGTGCATGAATCGGCCCTTGGGGCCTCGGTGGCTTTGGGGCATCTTTTCCACGGGCTCGCGCCCGTGGCTAACATGAATTTCGCCCGGGTGAAGAAGGCCGACGCACCCAGGGCATCTCCGCTCCGCTACGACTTTCGCTCGCCTCGAAGCGGAGTCGGGATGTACATCCACATCCGCCATCGCATTGTCCGCCCCGGCCGGAGCCGCTAAAATACAAGAGAAGGGGCTGGTGGGCCCAGGCTGCACCCGCCCACTGGGCAGGCGATACGAAAGGGCGCTAGCCACGCCGAAGCCAAAGGCGAAGGCGGGTAAGAAATAGCACAGTAGCCAGTGGCCGGTAGTCAGTAGCCCGGTGGGCAGACGTGGAGATAAGTATGGCGTCCCAGCGACTCCCAGGCGTACACATGGAATTGCCGACAGGTGTTGAAGAACTGAACAAGGCTGCAAAGCGCTATTCCCTATGCAGGAACGCGCGATGGTACGCGCTCTTGGAACTTCTCGTGGGAAGCGCGATTCTGCTGTTGCCTTGGACAGAGCCGGAGAGATACAACTTCGGCATACTGGTTCCTGCGGGAGCATATTTCCTTTTGGATGGGGCTTGGAACCTCGCGCTTCCGTCGATTACGTTTCGATTCCGCGAGGTAGTAAGTCTTCTAGTCTGGGCAGGCGGCTACCTAGCCTTGAAAGCCCCGACGCTACTTCCGCTACCTCCGCAGGTGCAGGGTCTCATGGTTGCCTGTGTGTGCCTGTTATTCATCATCTTCCTCGTCGAGATGTTACTGCGCTGGCTGGGAATCCCCGCCGACGTGCAACACCCGCCCAGTTCTGAAGCAAGACAGTGGATCCGGGACATGGTGCGCGGCATCAGCAAGGTTAAGCCGAAGCAAGACCAGACCTGCGATATTGTCGCGTTCAAAGTTGGATTGAGGTGGGTTCGCGCCAAGCTTTTGGATGACATGGCCCTGTTCGTGTATAACCGTGGCGAAGAGATCCGACTTGTACATCGCGATGAGGTCGACTGCGTTCTGAGGCAGGAGGAGGCCACGGGGAAGTGGATGAAGGTTCTGTTCCACATCGGCGACTGGGACCAGAAAGGCCGCATCAAACCGGAATTCCTGCAACGCTTCCGGGAATGGAAATCATCGGGCTGTAGTGGTCCACATGTGCCGTGAGAAGGTGCGTTGATTCCGGCAGGCGGCTCCGTCCCGATCCAGATCGGGGCTCCGCCGTCCCGTGGGCCCTTCGATGATCTCAGGGCAGTTCGCGGATGCGCAGGTTCTTGAACTCGATCGGCGAGCCCTCTGATTCCAGGCAGAGGAAACCTTCGCTCGGGCGGCATTCCGTTCCGCCGGATACCTCCTGGCCGTTTACCCACAGCCGCACCTCGCCGTTGATGCAGCGGATGTAGTAGTGATTCCACTCGTTCACGCCCTTGCTCAGGTTCTTCGACGGAAAGCTGCGTTTGCCCTTCGGCCCGACCGGCGGGAACGGCTTCATCTTCACACCGACCGGGAATACATCTCCGTTGGTCGTAAACCAGTCGGGCTTTTTCTTGTAGCGCTTCACGTAGTACTCGGTATAGCCGTGGTCGAGGACCTGGACCTCAATGCCCTTGGGAAGCCGCCCCTGGCCCTTCCTGAGGTTATCGAGCGATGCCTTGGTCGCCCAGACGAATACGCCCGAGTTGCCGGCCGCCCGCAGGTGACGCCACTGGATGACGAACTCGAAATTCTTGTATGGTTTCTTGGACTGCGTCACGCCCTTCGGCTTGCCCGTGCAGTGAATGACGCCGTTCTTCCACGTCCAGGTATCGTCGTTGCAATTGACGTTGGCGAAATCGTCCTCGACCATCGCCTTCCAGCCGGCCCCCGTACCGTCGATGAAGGCCTTGGGAAGGGAGGGTTTGGCTTCTGTGTCGGTTTTCGATAGCGCCAGTGCGGGCACGAGGCCTACGGAAGCACAGGAGGTTGCGGCCAGGAATTCACGTCGCGTGGGTTTCATATGCTTGTCCTTTCCTGCTCAGCGTTCGGGTCGATCAGACAGTATACACCTCCGCACAGCACCATTACATGGGGATGTAGTGCTCAAGGGACTTTGAATGCAGGGAAAGTGAGCATCTCCAAGCCAACGGCTGGGAGATAAGTGTCCTGTCGCGCGGACTCCCGAGCCAACGCCGAAACTACTTCTTCGAGAGCTTAAGGAGCCGCATCACCCTCTCAATCTCATTCCCTCGCGACGAGGTCTGAAACCACTTGGGGGTTTGGCCGGAGTGATATGCCCAACCACTCAAGTAAGCCGCCATTGCGAGCGCGGCGATCAAGAGCATGACGACAACGGTCTGTGAGCCTCCTATGTCCTTCATACAGCGCTCCTCCTGTGGAGCCTCCTAATACATTGTACGATTTGGATAGGCCCGCCGGGGTAATCGCCCGTTCGGCCGTTTCGGCAAGCTCAAGGCCGGCACGGTCAGTGCAGGCAAATGCTACTTTGCAAAGCAGCGAGCCGGTTCGCTTCCCGCCTCGTTCCATGGGACTACGCAGGACAAGACGAAGCACGCGTCGTGAATCGTTGGCGGGGTCTCCGATCTGCTGTAATTTCTTATATTTGATAAAGATACATGGCCTGAATAGCCGATTCATTCGCATATGCAGGCGACCGGTGTCACCGGGCGCGTCCATAATTGTTGGACGGTCCGGCAGCAGTTTTGCGCATGCGGCTTTGCGCCCAGAGCGGTTCGGATTGTCGGCGGACGCCCGATAGTGTTTGTGTCAGAAGAGGTTTTGCTGTGAGAAGAAAGGTCTCAAGGCTGATACATCCTGTCTTGGGATGGCTATTGGTGGGGATGGTCTGCGTAGGCGGATGCCAGCGTGATTGGGAGCCGGCGGAGCGTTTCTTCAAGACGGGCTGGTCCAGGTTCCTGAATCCGTCCCAGGTCATAAGGAAGCCTGCGGGCTCCCCCATCCACGACATTTCGACGAGCGTTGGTCTGGCCGATCAGACTGAGGAGCGTCTGCCAAACTCCGTGTTGCCCTCCGAAGAGGACTATCTCTACGACGACAAGGATTACGTAATCGGGCGCACCGACGTCCTGTTGATCGGCATTATGGACTTGTTCATCGAGGGGCAGGAAAGCCAGGTCCAGAGGGAGGTCACCACCACCGGCTACATTGACATGCCCTTGCTCGACCAGAGGATCAAGGCAGAGGAACTTGATAAGGAGGAGTTGAGAGAGGCGATCGAAGCGGCTTACAGCCCGAAGATTATCCTCGATCCTGAAGTTTCGGTTCGTATTATCGGTCGGCGTCAGAGTAAGTTCTCACTTCTGGGCCAGGGCAGCCAGGGCACGTACATTCTGGCGCGGCCGGATACTCGCCTGCTGGAGGCATTGGCCATCAGCGGGGGGCTACCTCAGACGACGATCCGCTACATCTATGTGATGCGTCACGACAGGCCTCTGGGCAAATCGGAGGCAGCGGCTGCGGCTGAAATCCAGGAAAGAGCGACGACCGCCCCCGCGGTCAAGACCATGCCCACGGTGACGATTATCCCCGTCACCACAAAGCCGGCGGTTCCTGACAAGGGCGTCGTCAAGCCGCCTACCACTGCATTGGATGCAGCGCTGCGGGAGCTTGAAGCAGGCATGGAGAAGAGCACGACTCAGCCGGTGGTGGTGCCGGAGACGCTTCCGGCCCCGTCGGCTATGATGCACCTGTCGGAGGCGGGCGAGCAGGCTTCGGCGCGTTCGACCATGCGCCGCCGCAGCGCCCCGTTCAAGTGGGCCCACAGGGACAACAAGTGGGTGAAGGTTGCGTTGCCGGCGCGGGCACCCAAGGTGGAGTCCGGCGCCCGGAAGGCTCCGGCTGAAAACGTTCAGAACACCTCCGCGGCGCGCCCCAGGGCGGCAATGGCGGCGTTGGCGGCCTTGCCGAGGCCGGTGCGGATTCCGGTGACCAGCTCGTCGGTTCCGGGCATGCAGTCTGGGGACTTGGAGACTGGGGGGGCACGGGCAACCGCGTCGGATCAGGGCCGGGTGCCTGTCGGCGGTCTTCCCAGAAGGAATGTGGAGGATCCGTTTGGCTGGCACAAGGCTACCAAGTCGAATGAGGTACGCATCATCGCGATCAATCTGGACAAGCTGAAGAAGGGTGATCCTCGGATGAACGTTGTCATCAGGGACAACGACATCATCTACATCCCGCCGCTGCTGATCGGTGAGTTCTACATGATGGGCGAGGTGGCCCGCCCGGGGGTGTATTCGCTGACCGGTCGTCGGATAACGGTCAAGCAGGCATTGGCGGCTGCGGGCAACCTTGGTAGCAACGCCTGGCCGTCAAACTCCTACCTGGTGCGTCGCATTGGTGAGAACCAGGAACAGGTCATTACCATCGACATAGAGAAAATATTCCGCGGCGAAGAATCTGACATCTTTTTGAAGCCGGAGGACGTAATAGCAGTGGGCACGCATTTTGTTGTGCCGTTTATGTCAGCACTGAGAGGTATTGTGCCGACGTTCAGCGTAGGGTTTACTTACAGCCGCGATTTTGCGCCGAAGCTTTTTGACCGTGATGATGGCGGTCGCGAGGAAAGTCGCCACAGCGATCGGTTCAAGCGGTGGTAAGCTGGACGTTTGCCGCAGATGTTATGACGGGCACACCGGATCAATCTGACAGCCCCTTCCGGGGGCACGGAGGAAGTCTGGCCGACATGGTCACCGTGCCGGCGCGTCCTGAGTCTACCTACACCTTCAGTCGCACAGCCTGGATCAAAATAGCCCTGCTGGCAGGCATGCTCATCCTCATGAATTACCGGCAATTCCCCAGGCTCTTCTGGACATGGGTCAACGACAAGAATTGGTCCCACGGCTTCATCATCCCGCTGTTCAGCCTTTACCTGCTTTTTGACCGCAGAGACGAGATTCTGCGGGCCAAGCCAACCACCTGCCTGTGGGGGCTGCTGGTGCTGGTTGTCGCTGCGCTGCTGGAGACAATGGCTTACGCGGACGGCAATCCGTGGGCCTGTCAGATCGGCATGCTGATGATAGCCTTTGGCCTGGTGTTTTACCTGGCCGGTCCTAAGATAATGCGGCTGACTTGGCTGCCGATTTTCTATCTGGTCTTCGCCTTCCCTGTACCGAATATATACTATACAAGGGTCGCCGTGTGGCTTCAGAATCTGGCGGCTGCCCTGTCTGCCTCGGTGCTGAGACTGTTCACCGTCGTCGTTGAGGTCAAGCAGAGCAGTCTTTCGATTGTGAGCATTACGGGCGTTAAGTACCCGTTGCTGGTTGAGGAGGCCTGCAGCGGGATGCGGCTGATCATGGCGTTTCTGGCCCTGGGCGTTGCCATGGCCTATCTGACCGACAGGCCCCTGTGGCAGCGTGTGGTGCTTGTAGCCTTGGCCGTGCCGATTGCCGTTATGTGTAATATTCTCCGCGTGGTAATAACCTGTACGATGTTTGTGATCGACATCCCGCAGCTGGGACAGAAGATCATGCACGAGTTTACGGGCATGCTGATGCTGATTCCGGCTATAGGGATGCTGTGGGGGATGGGGTGGCTCCTGCGCCATCTGTTTGTGGATGTTGATGAGGTCGTGGATGTTGATGAGGCCCGCGCCGATTTGGCGGGGCAAGGCCAAGAGGGTTAACCGACCATGAGCCTTGGCGCCCGGAAGACAACTTCAAAGACAATGGTGGCTCTGTCCTGGTTGGGACGGAACGGCCATTTCTTGCTCGCCATGTCGATACTCGGAGCCGTGGGCGGCGCCATCGCGATGTTGGGCTGGGTCGTCAAGATGCCCGTGCCGTGGCCTGAGGGCGTGGTGGTCGACAAGCAATTTCGCTTGCTGAGTCTACCGGCGAGGTTCGGCCCGTACGTCAGGGTTGCCAAGGACGGCCTGTTCAGCAAGGCGGACGGCAAGGCGGACGGCGAGAATATTTTCAAGCCGGATGATGTGAGGTCCCTGGGCCTGGGCAGCACATACGACAAGGCCCGATATCCCCATCGGCGGAGCAACTGGTACGTTTCCAGAATCTATGAGGATGAGCGTATTTCCGACGAACGGCATCCACACAAGTTCTGGCGCCTCGACGTCACCTACTACACCGGCCTGAGGGGTAAGGTGCCTCACGTGTCCGAGCGCTGTCTGTGGGTGGCGGGGGCGACGGTGCTGAGCCGTAAGCCGGTCGCCTTCAGGGCGCCGCAGGCCCGCAAGCCTTGGGACCAATATATCGACTTCCAACGCGTATATTTTGAACTCGGCAGGCCGGGGGAGATTCCCACCGAGGCTGTGGACTACTATGTATTCAGCCTCAACGGCAAGCCGGAAAGGTCATGGGAATACGTGCGATTAAAGCTGAGCCTTCCCATGCCCCGCTACATTTACTTCGCGAAGATTCAGTTTTCTCCGATGGCTCGTAGCAGAGTCGACACCGTGGAAGGGGCCGACGAGGCCGCCGCGGAGTTCATAAAGCATGCTTTGCCGGGCATTGTTCAGATGCTGCCTTCGGCTGAAGATATCGACAGAGTTGCCAAGACCGAGGAACGAGATAAAACGTAACTGATAATTGGGAGAGAGAGCGAGATATGGCCAAGAGAAGAAAGAAAATCAATAAGACCGTACTACTGATTATTGTAGGCGTGGTGGTGGTCGTGGGTGTGGTTGTGGGCTTGCGTTTCAAGCGTCCGATTGTGGACTACTTCTTCCCCGAGGACCCGGGAGCAATTGAAAAGCGGGCCGATGCGTCTTATGAAGCGGGCGAATACAACGAGGCGATGGGTCGCTACCAACGGGCCACCTATTGGTACGAGCAGCTCGGTAAGATGACTTCGCGGGACAGGACTGAGTTCAAGCAGGCTCGGGCGCAGCTTTACATCGCGCTGAAGGGGCCGGATCTCACCGAAACAGAGAGGACCGAACATTACACCGCCTCGATAGCCAGACTCAGAAAGCTGTTGCGGCGCAGCCCCAAGCACGTCGACGCCCAGCGCTTCCTGTGCGATATCGCCTGGGGAGAGGCTTTGCGCGGCAGACAACCCGGCAGCGCCCCCTGGATGAAGATCGTGCAACAGTGCACCAAACTGCTCGATATCGATCCAGACGATCACCAGGGCTACTTCCGTCGCGGCTATGCCAATGCGCGATTGGCTGGGGAATTGAGGGGAAAGTACGTCGCGCTGGCCGAAACCGACCTCCGCCAAGCCATCGCTCTTAAGAACGACATACCTGCTTATTGGATGGAGATGGCTAGGTTTCTGCAATGGCGCAGACAGCTGGGAGAGGCGGACAAGGCCTTCCGTGACGCTATGGCTGCCAATCCCGAAGACGCGCAGCTGGCGGTCATGTACTCGGTATTCCTTCGCGGGCAGGATCGCTCCGACGACGCCTTGAAGGTGCTTCAGCAGGTGATTAAGCGCCAGCCGAATGATACGCTCGGCTTCATCGCCCTGGCCTCATTCCACAAGGCTGAAGGCGACATTCCCGAGGCGCTGAAGGCCCTGGCGGTCGCCAAGCAAATCGACGATACGGATTTCCGCATCTACGGGACATTGGCCACTATCTTTGCGGAGAGCAGAGAGCCGGAAAAGGTCGTTCATACCCTGCGTGCCGGACTGGCTGCGATCCGGCGTCGCGCGGAGACCAGGCCGGCCACCGAGCCCACCGGGATGGAGGACCGCCTCAAGAATGCCAAATTGCAGTTGATGGTCATGCTGGCCAACTCACTGCTGGATATGGTCGACGCCGGGAACCCGGAGCGCAACAAGCTCATGATCGAGGTCGAGCAGTACTTCACCCAGATCGACGAAATTGCGCCCAAGAGCCCCTCGCGGGCCAAGGTGGCGGGGCGAATCGAGCTGACCAAGGGCAACATGGTCGAGGCCGTTAAGCTGCTGGAGGAAGCCTACAAGGGCTACAGAACGATCGATGCCAAAACCATCAGCCTGCTGGTCAGCCTGTACCTGCGCCAGGGGCTGCGCGGCAAGGCCGAGGCGATTCTGGATCGAATCCTGAGGCTGAGAAGGAACGCCGCCACGCTGGTGCTGAAGGCTGCCCTGTTGGCCGAGTACCGGCAATACGACAACGCCAAGGACGTCCTCAGGGATGCGCTGAGGGTCGATCCCCGCCACGCCGAAGCGCGGAACCTGTTACTGGCCTTGTTGGCCGCTGACAGAGGAGGCCCCCTGCCGGAGGCCCTGGAACCCACGCGCCGGGCCGTCAGGCTTCTTCTGAATCGCGCGGCGGAGATGATGCTGCTTCCCGAAAAGCGCGAGCAGGGCGTCGAGCTTCTCGAAGAGCTCTACAAGAAGGCTCCGAAGGATCGTCTGGTCATCGGACGCCTGGTGAATACCTATCTGTCGCAGGGCCAGGCCGATAAAGCAAAGGCAGTTCTCGAGGCGGCTATTAAAGCCCAGCCCGAGATGGCTGAGAGCTTCAAGTCAATGATCGGGAGGATCGGGATCGCACCCGAACAACGGGTCCGCCTGCTGATGGCCGATGCGGACAAGATCGAGGACAAGCTTAAGAAGGCCTTGGCAAAAGCATCGATCAGCGCCTCTGCGCAGCAAGCGGACAGGTGGCTGGAGTACCTCAGGCAGGCCGAGGCAATCGACCCCAAGGATGGGCGGGTGATAGCGCAGATGTTCCGGTACGGCCTGACCCTGAAGAAGTGGAAGATTGCCGAGGACTGTGCCGCCAAGGCCAAAGCGGCGAATCTGGACGGATGTGGCGGGAAGCTTTACGCGGCGGATCTGGCCATTGCAAGAAAGGACATCCCCCGGGCCATTACCGAACTGGTAGCGGCGCTTGAGGACAGGCCGGGTATGAGACGGTCGCGGGTGATGCTTGGCCAGTGCTATCTGCGCTCGAACAAAGTGGACGAAGCCCGTGAGGCTTTTGCGACGGTGGCCAGGGACGATCCGGGCTACGCCCCCGCGGCAATCGGCATGGCCATGGTTACGCAGATCCAGGGCAAGTTGCCGGAGCATACGGAGTGGGTGATCAGGGCATACCGCCTGGCGCCGACCAATCCGTACGTCGCGGAGCAGCACATGCTGCTGACAGACGAGCAGACCAAGCCCGAGGAGCTGATCAAGCGCAGGCAGGAAGTGCTCCAACGGAGGCCGGCGGACATGCAGAACCGCCTGCGCCTGGGAGCCCTGTATGAGCGGACCAATCGCCTTCAGGAGGCGGAGAACACGTACCGCGCCATCTTCTCGAGCAACTTTGGCACGCGACGTTTCCGGGCGAATGTCCTGGCCAGCTTCTACGCCAGGCAGAAACGCTTCAGCGAGGTCGACTCGATCTACGGCCCCATGCTGAGCAATGTCGTCGACACCGGGGAGAAGGTCGCAATCTATGTGGAGTACGGAGGGCTGCTGGCGGGCCACAGCCCGCAGGGGGCCGTCGATGCCTTCAACAAGGCCATCGAGGTGAACCCGAAGGATCCTCGCGGCCATTATGCCCTGGGCCAGTTTCTGGGACAGCATCGCCAGTGGGTGAAAGCCGCCGAGACCCTCGCCCGCTACCTGAAGCTCCGTCCGGACGATCGGGTTACGAAGAGGCGATTGGCAGGCTATCTCATTGAGGCAAAGCAGTTCGACCAAGCGGGTGGCCATCTGGATACGCTCATCGCCGCGGACGCCTCCGACGCCATCTCGCTGACGCTGAAGGCCGTTCTGTTGATGCGTCAGGGCGATATGAAGGGGGCGGAAATGACCTTCAACCAGGTCATTATCGAGAACCCGAACTACGGTGCGGCCCTGGTGAACCGCGCGCAGCTTTATCTTTTCCTGGGCGAGCACCCCAAGGCAAAGCTGGACTTGCAGGCAGCCGGCAGGCTTACGAATTCCCCGGTCGTTCTGATGCAGCTGGGCAGGTTCTACCTCAGCTTCCGGGACCTTGACAGCGCCCAATTGGTCTTCCAGGACATCCGTGCGCGCAGCAAGCGTTACGGCCCGGCGATTGACGGACTGATAGCCGTCTACATGGCGCAGAAGAGCTGGTCACGCCTTGAATTGCTGCTTGGCGAAGCCAGGAAAATCTTCCCCAAGAACATCAGCTATCTCTTGGCCGAGTATGAGATGTGGCGTGTCCGAGGGGAGATGCCTCGCGCGGTAGTCGCCGCGGCTGTGGCGGTCAAGATGGAGCCGGAGTCCCCAAGGGCCGTTAGCACCTATCTTCTGGGGCTGCTGGCAGCCAAGGAGTACGACAAGATCCTTGAAGCCTCTCAGCCCTACATAAAGAAGGAGGGCTTCGCCTCGTGGGTTTCTGCAATCAACGCCCATGCGCTTGTCAAGCTGGACAAGCCCACCGAGGCTGAGAGTCTCTTCACCACCGCCTTGCAGCGCGCCCTCCCACAAGAGATGACCCTCATAGTACAACAGATCCGAGAAGCTTACGGCTTGCCTGATGCCATCAAGAAGCTGGCGGGCTGGCTGACGGTCAGGCCGAGAGGTTGGGATATCTATCTCTTGCTTGGCAATCTGCAAATCGAGGCCAAGCAGGTGCAGCAAGGCATCAATACGTATGAGAAAGCGTTTGGATTTGCCCAGAAGCCTTTCCAGAAGGCCGAGGCCAAGGCCCGTATGGGCGCGGCCTATTACGGGCTTGGCAAGTTCCCTGATGCCGAAAAGACATACCTGGAAGCGTTGAAGATCGCCCCGAACCACGCGGCGACGTTGAACAACCTGGCGTATTTGTACGTAAATGATATGAACCAGCCTGCCAAGGCGCTGCCATATGCCACGCGGGCCTTCAAGCAGATGTCTAACGATCGGAACATCCTTGACACCTACGGGTGGGTGCTGGCCAAGCAGGGCGATTATGCCAAAGCCGAACAGATTCTCAACAGGTCCCTTCAGATGGGCACGCCAACGCCGCCGAACCTGTATCATCTTGGGTGGGTGCATGAGAAGACCGGCCGGGTGACACAAGCCACCATGCGGTATCAGCAGGCCCTCAAGGCGCTTGCCGACGGCAAGAACGACCGGCTGCGAAAGGCTATCAACGACGGCCTTGAGCGCCTCAAGAAGCCGGCGCCTTAAAGGAGTGGCAAATAATGAGCGTAATACGAACACGGGATCAGGTTCCCCAGATCATCGCCACCAGGGCTGTTGCAGAGCGGCGCCCTGTGGGCGTTGCCCCTGCCAGGCAGGCCCCCGAGCCGGCTGGAATGACAGCCCGGGACATAGTGAGCGTTCTTCGGAAGCGCAAGTGGCTGATCATCGTGTTGGTGGCGCTGTTCACTATTACTGCCTTCTTCGTGACCCTCTTGTGGCGCAGGTACGCACCCAGCTACACAGCGGTGGCGCACCTGGGGGTCAATCCGGTGCAGCAGGCCCCGTTTGGTACGGCCATGCCGGAATTAATGGAAGTCCGGGTGGCGGGCCTTAAAGCCGCACACGCGGAGATGATAAAGCGGGAGAGTGTGCTGCTGCGGGCCCTCGACACGCCGGAGGTCAAGAGGACCGCCTGGTATCAAAAGGATCCCGAGCGTGCCCTCAAGCGTATTGGCGACATTCTCACTGTGAGTCCGGCCCGCAGGGCAAGCCTGATCTCCATCTCGATAACGGCGGCGGCTCCTCGCGTACAGGATCGGATAGACCTGGCCGAAATCGCCAACGCGGTGGCCATGGCATATGTAGTCGATGTGCGTGCGGCGGCAACGGGGGGGCGAACCGAACATATGACACGCCTGCGGGAGAAGCTGGCGGAGTTGCATGAGCGGTCCGATACCATTCGCGCTGAGATAGCGAGGAAGAAGCTGCCCGATATGGAGATTATGTACCAGCGGATGAAGGCTCAGGGCTCGAGACTCGAGGCCTTGGCAGCGCAGGCCATTGAGTTGGGACTGGCCAAGACTCGGATCGAGGCCGGCCTCAAGGACCTGGAGGACCACGCCAAGGCCGGCACCCTGGCCCAGATGCCCGAAGTCCGGGCCATGGTGGAAGGCGACCCCAACATAAGGGCACTGCGGGCTAAGGAATTCAACCTGCAGTCCCAGCTTTCGAGCCTGCTGAAAAGGGTCGGCCCGGACCACAGGTCGGTGCTGTTGGTAGAGACCTCGCTGGTTGCGGTCCGGGAGACGCTCGCTCAGGCAACCAAGGAAGCCGTCCCGATCCAGTCCCAGGCGTTGAAAGAGCAGTTCATGCTCAGGCTTGAGACAACCACGGCGCAGCTGCTGAGCGTCAAGGAGCAGATAGCCCGGATCCACGAAACCGTGCAAGTGGACCTCCAGCGCAATCTCGTTGCGATGCGAGATCTGCAGGCCAAGGAAGCGACCATCGCGCAGAATGTCCGCAGGATCAATGACACATTGCTCCAGCTCGAACTGCTCGTCCGGGCCGACAAGCCCGTCTGGCTGCGAGCCAGGGCAACCAGGCCCAAGACAATCTCCATTCCCAAGTGGACCGTTACGATGCCGCTTGGGGTGCTGTTCGGCTTGGCAGTGGGCCTGGGTCTGGCGTTCCTGCTGGAGCTGATGGACACCTCGATCAAGGGTCCGGCGGATCTGGCCAGCCGTGTGGAGCTGCCCGTACTGGGCATGATCCCGCACGCCGATGACCTGGAGGAGGAGTTCGAGCACATGCCGCTGGCCTTTATGGAGCATCCGAACTCGCTGATCTGCGAGGCTCACCGCCAGATCCGGACGTGCCTGCTGTTCAGCGGCCCGCCCAGCCACCAGCGGAGCCTGCTGATATCCAGCCCGCTGCCGGGTGACGGGCGAACCACGCTCAGCATGAACCTGGCCAACGCAATTGCTCGGGGTGGCAGAAGCGTCCTGGTGGTTGATTCCAACTTCCACCAGCCGGCTATCGCCGGCCTGTTCCCGCAGTGCTCCCAGCAGGGACTCAGCAACGTCCTGGTGGGTCAGGGCGACTGGCGGGAGCTTGTGTTCAACGTCGAGCCGAACCTGGCGGTTCTGGGCTCAGGCCCGCTTCCGCCGAATCCCGCGGAGCTGGTCGGCTCCGAACAGATGCGCAACCTCATTACTGAGATGGTGCAGGCCTATGACCAGGTGCTGTTCGACGGGCCCCCCTGCCTCGTGGTGAGCGATCCGGTCCCGCTCAGTACCCACGTCGATGGCGTGGTGCTCGTCGTGCGGGCAGGGGCCAATACTTTTGGCGTGGTCCAAAGGGTCAGGGATATGTTCCTCACGGTCAACGCGCACGTCATGGGCGTGGTGCTCAACGGCGTGCGGGTGGTGGCCGGCGGGTATCTCCGCAAGAACTACGAGACGTTCTACGAGTACCGCGAGCAGGGGCAACTGCCGACGAAATAGTAGTGACATCCGCGGCGGTACCCCTTGCCGCAACTTGAGCGCGTGGGCATGTGGTGTTACAATTATTGCTCCCCGGTGGGGCGCGGTTTGCGGCCTCAAGGATTTCCAGCAGCGCGGATAGCCGGTAAGTCCCCATAAAATAAGTACTTATGCCGACCTAGCTCAACGGTAGAGCACAGCTTTCGTAAAGCTGAGGTTCAGAGTTCGAATCTCTGGGTCGGCTTGCAAAGCCTGCGGATAGTAATCCGTGGGCTTTGTCATATGGACAAGGAACTTCTGTAGAGTTCTGTACGTCTAACGTATCATCAACCACGCCTGTGGAGAACCGCCATGCGCAAATCGTTCCTGATCCTTACGGTGCTGCTGTCGTTTCCGCTTCAGGCCGCGACCCGCAAGCTGCCCATCACCGCCGACGTCGGCATCTGCGCTCACCCCAGGGAGGTCCACCTCAACACCGGCGGCAACTCCCGCATCCGTATCAAGGGCAACGAGCACTATTATCTTTTCAACTTCGATGCCGGCTCGATCAAGCACTGGAAGATCGGCAGGGCCACCCTGCATCTGAAGCTCGCCAGGGGCAGGCTCAGGCGCGTCGCCCTCTGCACCGTGCCCGTCCCCTGGACCGAAGGCACGGCTACCAATAAGCCGCAGACGGGCTCCCCGTGCTACACCCACGTGAAATACCCAACCCAAGCCTGGACCGGCGCCGGCGGAACAATGCTCGATGCCACCTTCAACTCCCCTTACATGATGTGGCGAGCCGGCGATGTGAAGTACAAGGGCCAATGGATGGAAATCCCCGTCGACGCCAAGCTCGTCCAGGCGGTTGCAGCCGGCCTGTCGCACGGCCTGGTGCTGGCGGATGAAAAGGGCCAGACCCGCGAAAATCACGACGTCTACACGCGCGAGCAGGCCAACGCCCGGCCGTATCTGGTTTTGGAATGTTCTCCGCCGCTGCCCAAGCCCATTGGGCCCCGTCCGCCGGCAAAGGCCGCGCCGTCTCCGCGGGGCGCCGGTTTCAGCACCGGGGCGGTCCTGGTCAGTGCCGGGTTCCCCGGCGGGGCATTTGGGAACGAAGTCAAGCTGTTCGAGAAGGCAGCCGGCGGCGGCAAGGGCAAACTTGTGGGCAGGAGAGTTTGTTTCCAGGAGGAGGACCTGGTCTTCGCCGGCCTCAGGCCCGCAGGGAAATACCTGGTGCACGTGAACTCGTCCCTCAAGCACGGAGGCCTGAGTATGATGCAGGCACCGACCGAGGTCGTTGCCTCCGCGGCCTTGCCGACGCCGCAGGCCCCCAAGCTTACCCCCGCCGAGAGCCTCAGCGGCATCGCCCGCGCGGGTTGGACGGTGACGTTGGGCTCGCCGTCCTCGAAGCCGCCGCACGGCGCCCTTGCCGGGGGCAAACTTCCGACCATACCCGTGCCGGTCACCGCGCGCAACGCGTGGGTAGGCCTGCAAGCCGTGATCACACCACCGGGCGGCAAGGCCGCAGGCGTAACCGTGGAACTGGCGCCCCTGAGATACGCCGGCAGACAGCTCGAAACCCCCCCGCCGCTAAAGCAGATCAGGCTGTACCGCACCTGGTACGTGCCCAGCGGCAAGGACTATCACGCCGAAGTGCTCGTGCCGCTGAAGAAGGGCCAGAAGTTCGCCGTCCCGTGGGCTGCGAACAAGGTTCCGTCGCAGCGGAATCAGGCCATTTTTGTCGACATTTTCGCGGGGAAAACCGCCGTGCCGGGCCCCTATGAGGGCAAGCTCAACATCAAGCAGGACGGCAAGGTCGTGCTCGCCGCTGCCATCAAGCTGGTCGTATCCGGCGTGACGCTGGGCGACGAGTTCCACATCGCCGGGGACATGAACACCTACAGCTCGCCCGCCGGGGCCATGGGCGTGCGGTCGTCAGATGCCGAGGCGTTCATGGCGATGGAGCGCAAGTATTACCGCCTGGCCCACAGCCACCGCATGACGCTCAGCGTCCTGCCGTATTCGCAGAGCGGCGGCATTGACTGGCGCGGCGCCCCGAAGATCGCCGGCCAGGGCGCCAAGTGCAAGGTTACCGACTGGTCTCTGTGGGACCAGCGCTACGGCCCGCTGCTTTCCGGCAGCGCCTTTGGCGGCAAGCAGGGCTACGTCGGCCCGGGCCAAAACACACCCATCCGCCACATGTACCTTCCCCTCCACGAGAACTGGCCGAGCAAGCTGGCGGACCACTTCAAGCCCTGGCCGCCGCCGAAGGACTATCAGAAGTTCCTGCTGTGGACGGCGGACCTGCCGCCGGTCGAGAAGTCTTTGGACGGGGCTGTCGCCGACGCCTGGACCGGGGTGTTGAGACAGTTCAGCGAACATCTCGCGATCAGGAGGTGGGACCGCACGCGATATCAGGTCTATCTGAACAACAAGTACTACTTCCGCCGTGACGGCGGGCGCGGCATCAGTCTCTGGCTGCTTGACGAGCCCATGTATGCGGATGACTTCCTCGCCCTGGCGCATTTCGGCAGTATTCTTCGCCGCCTCAAGCAAAGCGCTTACAGGAATAGCGCACTGAGCAAGATCGGCTATCGCATCGACATCTCCCGCCCGACGCACCAGCGAAAGTGGCTGGACGGCGTCGTGGACCTGAACGTCTGCGCGGATCAACTCTACAGCCAACGCCACCTCATCGCGTATCGCAGGCGGAAGCTCCGCGAGGAGTACTGGAACTACCGGATGCCGCCGTCTTTCGCGGCGAGCAACATCCCCTGGGCGGTCTGGCCCGTCAGGAGCTTCTGCTGGGGCGCGACCGGAACCCTGCCCTGGCAGACGATTGCCTCCGACGGGGACCTCTACAAGGCCGACGCAACGGCCCTGATGTACCCTTCCCGCAAGTTCGGCCTGACCGAGCCGCTGGCTTCGCTGCGCATGAAGGCCTGGCGGGAGGGGCTCCAGGATGCGGAGCTGCTGCGGATGCTCCAGGCCAGGGGCAAGTACAACGACGTGCAGCTGCGGGCGTGGGTCGGGCAAGTCTGCGGGCTCGGCGGATGGAAAGATGCAATGGATCCCAAGAGCGATTCCGCGATCGTGACGTTCGGCGGAATCACCGCCGACAAGCTTGCGGTCCTGCGGCGTGCAGCTCTGGAAGCCCTTGCGAAGAAGAAGTAGCCCTCCGCGAGGCCGGAGGCCGTCAGGTTGTTTTTCCCTGCTGGCCGCGCTGCATCGCGATAACGCCCGTGCGGGCAAGCTCCTGGATGCCATACGGACGGACCAGGTCGATGAAGGCCTCGAGCTTGTCCTCGGGGCCCGCCAGCTCGACAATGAGGCTGCTTCGAGCAACGTCCACCACGCGTCCGCGGAAGAGGTTCACCAGGTCAACCACCTGCGGGCGCTTCTCCCCGGAGGCATGCACCCGAATGAGCATCAGGTCGCGATCCACGGAGGCTACATTCGTGAAGTCGCGGACCTTGACCACCGGAATGACCTTGGCCAGTTGTTTGCGCACCTGTTCCAGCACGCGGTCGTCGCCGACGACCACGATCGTCATGCGTGACAGGTTGCTGTCTTCGGTGCGCCCGACGACCAGCGAGTCGATATTAAAGCCGCGCGCAGCGAACATGCTCGCCACGTGCGCCAGTACGCCGGGCTGATTCTGAACCAATGCGCTGATGACGTGCCTCATGACCGTTTCTCCAAGCTCACCCGGCCTCAGGCCAGTTTCCCAAGGTTCATCTCGTGGAGGCCCTTGCCGGCCGCCACCATCGGATAGACGTTCTCTTCCGGCTCAACGTGGGCCACCAGAACCACCGGGCCTTCGTGCTTCAGCATCTCATTGATGGCGTCGCCGATCTCGGATCTCTCGGAGATGCTCAAGCCCTTTGCGCCGAACCCCTCGGCGATCTTGACGAAGTCGGGGCAGGGATGCTCCACGGCTGAGTACCGCCGCTTGTAGAACATCTCCTGCCACTGGCGGACCATGCCGAGGTAGCCGTTGTCCAGCACGACGAACTTCACCGGCAGGTCGTTTTGCGCGGCGGTAATCACCTCTACCATCGTCATGGAGAAGCTGCCGTCGCCGTCGATGTCCACCACGGTGGCGTCGGGGCAGCCGAACTGAACCCCGATGGCCGCCGGCACGCCGAAGCCCATCGTGCCCAGGCCGCCCGAGGTGATTATCTGGCGCGGCTTGCGCCAACCGTAGAACTGGGCCGCCCACATCTGGTGCTGGCCCACGCCGGTGGCGATAATCGCGTCGTGGTCCGTCAGCTCGCCGAGTTTCTCGACCACTTCCTGAGGCTTGATCTTCCCGCCATCGGTCGCCTCGTAGGTAAAGGGATATTCCTTCTTCCACTTGGCGATCTTTTTGAGCCACGGCGAGCGGTTCGGCGTCTTGATGAAGTCGATCATCTTTTCCAGGATATCCCGGCAGTCGCCGACCACCGGTATGTCCACCTGGACATTCTTCGATATGGAGGATGGATCGATGTCAATGTGGATGATCTTGGCATGCGGAGCGAACGTATCCAACTTGCCCGTCACGCGGTCGTCAAAACGCGCACCGACGGCGATCAGGCAGTCGCACTCCTGCACCGCGTAGTTAGCCGTCGCGGACCCGTGCATGCCCAACATCTTCAGAGAAAGCTTGTCCGTCTCGTCGAACGTGCCCGAAGCCAGAAGCGTAGTGGTCACCGGCACCTTGCCCTTGTGGGCCAGTGCCCGCATCGCCTTGGACGCCTCGGCCAGAACCACACCCCCGCCGACGTAGAGCACGGGGCGCTTGGCGGCGTTGATGACGTCGGCCGCCATCTTGATCTGGCGGTCATGCCCGGAGTGGCGCGGCTTGTAGCCAGGCAGGTTCATCTCGAGCGACACCTCGTCGGTGAGCTTGTTGACCGTGATATCCACGGGTAGGTCGACCAGAACCGGCCCGGGCCGGCCCGTGCGGGCGATGTAGAACGCCTCCTTGATGGTCCGCCCGAGGTCTTCAACCCGCTTAACCAGGAAATTGTGCTTCGTGATCGGACGGGTGATGCCGGTCATGTCCGCTTCCTGGAAGGCATCGTTGCCGATCAGCTCGCTGCGGACCTGGCCCGTGAAGGCGACTACCGGGATTGAGTCCATGTTGGCCGTCGCCAGCCCAGTGACCAGGTTCGTGCCCCCCGGGCCGGACGTGGCTATCACCACGCCTACCTTGCCCGTGCTGCGGGCGAAACCGTCGGCCATGTGAATTGCGCCCTGCTCGTGACGGCTCATTATGAACCTGATCGGCGAATCGTAAAGAACGTCGAATATCGGCAGCACCACTCCGCCCGGAAAGCCGAACATGAGGTCAACACCCTCATCACGAAGCATCTGCTCGAATATCTGCGCGCCGCTGAGGCCTGCGCAGCCGCGACCGGCGCTGCTCTTTCTGGCTTTCTTTCTGACTTTCTTTGACTTTGCCATGGCTGTGCCCTTTGGATGTATCTTGGGAATATTACCACGATTAGGCGCCGAGTGACAAAGCAAAACCACGAGTTCCAGCCGGGGCGCCCAAACTTGAAATTAGTTTTTTAATTTACGGAAAGATCATTTGCCGATAACAATAATAGTATGGTATGGGGGTATTTCTGTAGCCCGGCAGAGCCGCGGCGCAGGGAGATCGTTTCAATGGCCAAGAATCTTTCCACTTTCTCTATCGCACAGATGCTCCACGTTGATCCGGGCTCGGTTGCCAACTGGATAGACCGCGGCCTGCTGAAGGCCCATCGCACCCCCGGGGGGCACAGGCGCGTGGAGAACGAAGACCTGATCAGGTTCCTTCGCGACCATAAGATGCCCGTTCCCGAGGAGCTGGCGGCCGCCCCCAAGCGCATCCTTATCGTTGACGATGAGGCGCCCATCACGCAGCTCATTGCCCGGGCGATCAAGGCCTCGCATCCGGAATGCGAGATCGTGGAGGCCCACGACGGGTTCCGTGCGGGAAGCCGCATCGCGACGCTCAAGCCGGATGTTGTCATACTGGACCTGCGAATGCCGGGCATGGACGGTTACGACGTCTGCCGCCTGATAAAGAGCCAGGAAGCCACCAAACACGCCGAAGTCCTGGCCATGACCGCGTATCCGTCCGAGGAGAACATCACCCGCATAAAGGAATGCGGCGCACGCGTCTGCCTGATCAAGCCGCTGGACATGGACCAACTGCTCAAAGAGGTGGAAGCCTCCCTGTGATTCCCCCGCTGGCCCGCGTGGGTCAGCAGCGACGGAGCACCAGTTGGCGGCTATAGATCCAGGTTGTCCAGGCACCACTTGACCGACGTCTCGATCCCCTCATCGTAGCCGACCGTTGCCTTCCAGCCGAGTTCGCGGCGGGCCTTGTCGGCCGAGAAGAAGCACTTGCGCCCCATCAGCCAAACCGAATACCGCGTCACCAGAGGGGGATTTTTGCGATTGAACATGTGCCCCGCCAGCTCCATCATGAACGCCGCGCTGCGGACGATACGGTAGGGGATCTTTGTGGTCACCGGCTCGGCCCCGGCGCACTCGGCGATCTTGTTCATGTATTGGCCTTGTGTGATAGTACCGTCGCTCGAGAGGTTGTAGGATTCCCCGGCGGCCTGCTCCTTGGTGGCGGCCAGGATGCAGCCTTCGGCCTCGTTGCCGGCGTAGACCAGGTTCAGTCTGTTGGTGCCGTCGCCGATCAGTTTGGCCTTTCGCGATTTGACTGCGCGGATAAGCCTGGGCAGGGAGGCCCGGTCGCGGGGCCCGTACAGCCAGCTTGGCTTGACCACGGTTACGGGCACGTCTCCTCGCTCGTGGGCGGCCCAGGCGAGCCTCTCGGCCTCGGCCTTTGCACGGCTGTAGTAGCTCCACTTATGCATGCCCACGCCAAGCGGGGCCGACTCGTCCAGCACCAGCCCCGCCCCGTCCGGATGCCCGTAGGCGGAGATGCTGGATACGTGCAGGAAGCGCCCCACGCCGGCACGGCTGGCGGCGGCAAGCATGTTGCGGGTGCCGTCGATGCTGATGGCTTGGAATTCGCTCCACGGGCCCCAGTCCCCGACCCGGGCGGCGGCGTGATATACCGTGTGGATCCCCTTGAGGGCCTGGTCCAGGCTCTCGGGCTCTGTGATGTCGCCTGCGGCTTTTTCAACGCCCAGCGTGTCGATAAAGGAGGTATCGCTGGTAGACCTGACCAGCGCCCGCACGGGCTGACCAGCCTCGATGAGCTTTTCCGCGATGTGGCTGCCGAGCAGCCCGGTTGCACCAGTAATGAGGTTCATCGTGTATCCCTTATAGTATTCCGCGTCGGCATCCGGGGCGGTGCCGGGGACGGATAATGTAGGCACCGGAAGCGGGTTCGTCAAGATAAGCCGTTGATGGCGGGGTCCTCAGGGCGGGTTTTTTGGCCCGATTCTTGCTCTGTCAGCCCTGGGGCGGGGGCAAAAAAAAACTTGAGAATTCTTTTGACTCCCCAGCCACGTTATCTATACTTTCCGGAACTTTACTTGGGCTGGGCCAGCGCGGTCGCGCCAGTGGTGTGCGGACTCGGCTTCGTTAATAATGGCCTTAAGTCGACGTTGCGTATCGGTCGATTTAGTAACCTAGCCCTGTGGGTGGGCTGTTTTGTGAATATGCCTGCGGTGGCTGGCTGGAGCAAGCGCTGAACTTGTGAGATGCGCTTAATGAAGCTCAAAAGACTGTTCAAAGCGGGAAACCGCCGGGCGCGGATACTGGTAGGCCTGCTGCTGGTAGGGCTTTTCAGCATTCAGGTCACGCGTACGGAGGCCTTTCGCGAATTCGGCTCCGTGAGCGCCGTAGGCGGCGAGATTGTCGCCACGGCGGGCCCATCGACGGCCTCGAAGCTGGAGAAACTGGCCAAGACCGATCACATCGCCCTGCTCGAGTACTGCCTTGAAAACACCCGGGCAAATTTCAGGTCCTATACCGTCACGTTTGTCAAGCAGGAGCGAATCAAGGGGTCCCTCACCAGGGAGCAGACCATCGACGTCAAGTTCATGCGGTCGCCGTTCAGCGTCGCAATGAAATGGACGAAAAACGCCGCCCGGGCCGACCGGATAATCTACGTGGACGGCAAGTATGACAACAAGATGGTAGTCAGGCCCGCCAGCGGCTTCCTGCGGGCGCTGGCCCCGTCGGTGCTGCGCGACCCTCGCGGCAAAGACGCCAAGGCCGCAAGCCTGCGACCCGTCAACGATTTCGGATTCGAAAACAACCTGGAGGCCCTCCTGGAACTTTACCGCAAGGCCAAGAAGGAGGGCCATCTCAAGGATGCCTTCGGCGGCTATGCCGAGGTCGCCGGGCGGAAGGCCATCATTCTGTTGCGATACCTGCCTCCCAAGAACGATTACCTGGTCCACAAAGCGATCGTATATATCGACATTGAGACCATGGTGCCCATCTGCGTGGAAGGCTACGGCTGGGAAGATCCGCCCGAACTCATCTGCCGTTACGTCTACAAGGACATAAGATTCAACGTTCACATGACCGAACAGGACTTCCTGCCAGAGAACAACGATATCAAGTACAAGCGGTAACCTCACATCCGGCCACCCAATCCAACGCCCCTGCCATCAGCGCCTCGAGAACATTTATGCTCGGATATCGTGTTACGTGCGCTTAGACTGTGCAGTCGCAAGCCGTACAGGGAGCGGCCATGTTCAGGAGCATCAGCTACGAGCTGAAGCATCACGCACCGTTCACAGCCATCGGCGCGCTGACGGGGATTGCGATAGCTGCGGCGTTTGTTTACCTGCCCATACCCCACTCGGCGTCTCACCGCTTGTTTGAGGTGTGCCATCCTCTTCACGTGATGTTGAGCGCGATGGCCACGGCGGCGATGTTTCGGATTCACGGGCGGCGGGGCCTGCTGGCGACGGTTGTCGTCGGATATGTCGGGGCGATAGGAATCGCAACGATAAGCGACTGCCTGATGCCTTACTTGGGCGAGTGGCTTCTGGGCTTTGAGGATGCCGAGCCCCACATAGGGTTCATCGAGCGCTGGTATCTGGTGAACCCGGCGGCCTTGGTCGGCGTGGCGCTGGCCTGCTGGCGGCCCAACACCCAGGTCCCACACGCCGGGCACGTCCTGCTGAGCACCTGGGCGTCGCTGTTCCACATGCTGATGGCCGTTGGAGAAGGCCAATCGGTGGGGCCGCTTGCGATTGCGGCGGTAGCTGCGGTGCTGTTCCTGGCGGTGTGGCTGCCCTGCTGCACAAGTGATATAGTCTTTCCGCTGATGTTACCCGGACAAAAAGGAGAGAATCACTGATGTACGCTGCCTCAGACACCAAAAAGCTCTTGCGCCCACCAAGCCCGGGAATCAGAATCCCTGGGCCTTGGCCGGTTGCGGCTCTTCTGGCTTTAATCCTGCCGATTGGCGGCTGCCTCGTGCCGGGCCCGCGCGGCAACGCGGACAGTTTCGGCCTGGACCTCTCCATGCCGCCCGGGACACTTACCCGCGGCGCGATCGTCTTTGTGGTCGGCGGCGTGAATGCGGAAGTGTTCGACCAGATGCTGCAGGCCGGCGAGCTTCCCGCCATCCGCAAATACTTCGTCGACCGCGGGGTATACGCGCCCCGCACGATCGGCAACATTCCCTCAGTGTCCCTGGCCGGTCTTACGAGCATCGCAACGGGCCAATTCCCCGGGCATCACGGCATCATCGGGAATAACTGGTTCGACCGGCGAGAGCGAATCTGGCGCAACTACGAGACCGTCGCCCAGAGGAACAGGCTGGACGGCGACTACACCGCACGGACGATCTTCGAGCAGTTCCCCCACCTTTTCTCCTGCTCGGTCTTCTTCCAGGCCCACCGCGGGGCCAAAAAGTTCTTTGAGAACTGGCCCTCCGCAGGGCTGCCGTTCTTCTTCCGGCAGTACGAGTACGTGGACCGCCTGGCATTGTATCGCCTGGGCGATCTGGCCGCCCTGGCCCGCAAGGAACGCCAATGGCCGGCCGTCACCGTCTGCTACCTGCTGGCCGCGGATTTCAGGGCGTACCAGCACGGCGTTGGGTCCGCGCAGTATCGCGAGGCGCTCAAGCACACCGACTACCAGATAGGTCGCGTCCTGGGCGACCTGAAGCGCGCGGATCTGCTGGATAAGCTTGTTATCGCGCTGGTCTCGGACCATGGGATGACTGAGGTGACGCGCCATTTTCCGATCGCTTCCTTCCTCAGTAAAGAGGTCGGCCTGGACATGACAACTCGACGCCTGTGGGAAGACACGCGGAACAGTTGGCGGGAAGATCACTACAAGCGGTTCCAGGCTGTGTCCTGCGGCACCGGGCATAGATACTGGGCCCTCTTCCTGCGCAAGCCGATTCGCAAGGGAGGTGTAACACTCACCCTTGCGCCTTGGCCCGTCCGGCCGCTGCCGGCGGACCTGGAGGCCTACCCGATTGGCTCCGGCAAGACGGACTTGCTCAGCGTGCTGGCGGGGCATGAGGCCGTTGACGCCGTGGCCTATGCCATGGGCGCCAACTGCGTGCGGGTTCGGCGTAAGGCCGGCGAGGTGGAGTTCCGTCAGGTGGCGGGTCGCGGGCGTGAGATAATCTATCGCGTCATTTCGGGCACCGACCCGCTTGGATGGAAGTCAAAGGTGCAGGCCGAAGCCCTGAACGGCAAACCGATGACGCAGCGCTGGTGGGCGGCGGCAACCGCCGACACACAGTTTCCCCACTTGCCCGCGCAGATTCTGGCCTATTTTCGCGCGGGGCGGGCGCCCGATATCGCGGTCTTTGCCGCGCCCGCGTGGGACTTCAATAGCCGCGACCCCAGCGGCCCAGGGGGACTGCGGGCCACGGACATGCACGTTCCGCTTATGCTTGCGGGGCCCGGCGTGCCGCACGCCCGCCTTCGCTTGGCCGGCACCGTCGATCTGATGCCGACGCTGCTGAAGCTTCTGGGCCGGCCGCTGCCGCCCGGCCTGGACGGGATAGACCTGCTGGCCGACCTCCCCGCGCCGCCTGTCCCGAGCAAAGTCGAGGGGTCCACACGCCCGGCCCGCTAGTACCCCACCGTGAAGGAAGAGTATCCCCCGGTTGCAGGGGCGGTTTGCTGCGTCATATCGCTGATGTATCCGCCCATCCGCTGCGACAGATCGGCAAGGAACGCGTCGATCTCCTTCGCCTCGCCCTCGGCCACGCACTCCACGCTGCCATCGGAGCAGTTGCGCACGTAGCCGGTGACGTCGAAGCCGCTCGCCGCGCGGATGGCTGTGAACCGAAAGCCCACGCCCTGCACGCGGCCCGTGAAGCGGACAATTCGCTGCTCGCCGGGCATCATCAGGTCTCCTGATCGGATTGTACGGGCGGCTGCGAGGCATTTTCAAGCTGTGCGCGGGCGCAAGCGCGGATATAATCTGCCGTTAACTCATCCGGCCGTCGCATTGCGGAGGAGAAGAACAATGGCTGAAATATCTTACAGCAACCTTCTGAAGCAGGTGATAGCCCGCGAGGATCTGACGCGCGAGCAGGCGCACGAGGCGTTCGACCAGATCATGGGCGGGGCCTGGAACGACGCCCAGATAGCGGGTCTGCTGGTAGCCCTTGCGGCAAAGGGACACGCCGTTGATGAGATCGCAGGCGCGGCACAGGCCATGCGCGAGCACGTGACGCGCATCGACGCGGGCGGTCTGGACGTGGTCGACACGTGCGGCACGGGAGGAACGGGCCTGAGCACGGTGAATGTATCGACTGCGGCGGCTCTGGTTGCAGCCGGCGCGGGCGTGCCCGTGGCCAAGCACGGCAACAAGACAAACACCCGCGTCAGCGGCTCGGCGGATGTCCTTGTTGCCCTGGGGGTGAACATCGAGGCGGACCCGGCCGTGGTGGCGCGATGCCTGGGGGAGGCCAACATCTGCTTCTGCTTTGCCGTGAGATGTCACCCGGCCATGAAGTATGCCGTGGGCGTGCGTAAGGCCCTGGCCGTGCGGACGATATTCAACGTGCTGGGCCCGCTGACCAACCCCGCCGGGGCCAGGCGCCAGCTGATGGGCGTGTTCGACCCGGAGGTTACCGAGACCCTCGCCAACGTGCTGGGTTCGCTCGGTGCACTTCGGGCGATGGTTGTGCACGCGGATGACGGCCTGGACGAGATATCCACCACCTGCGCGACGACGATAGCCGACCTGGTCGATGGCAAGGTGACCACGCGCAGGGTCGAGCCGGGAGACTTCGGCTTTGCCGTTGCGAATATGGAAGATCTGCTGGTCGATTCCGCGCAGCATTCGGCGGATGTGATAGGCCGGGTGCTCGCCGGGGCCAAGGGACCGGCCAGGGACATAACGATCCTCAACGCGGCGGCGGCAATTACCGTTGGGGATCGTGCCGATGACATAGGCGCGGCCGTCCCGATAGCCCAGGAATCGATAGACTCTGGTGCCGCGAAGGCGGCGCTCGACAAGCTCGTCGCGATCAGCAATTCCTGACCCGGCGGGCGGCGGCGAGTCGTTGGCGGCACGGGATTGGTTGTGGCGAGCAGATCCGAACGAACTGACAGGAAAGGTACCAGCCATGGCTTTCACATTGGAGACAGGCGGGCCCGCGCCGGATTTCGATTTGCCGGGCGTTGACGGCAAGAGGCATTGCCTGGCGGATTTTGCCGATTCGAAGCTTCTGATAGTTGTCTTCAGCTGCAACCATTGCCCGTACGTCGTCGGCTCGGAGGACAGGATGAATGCGATCTACGCGGATTATGCGCCCAGGGGCGTGGCCATGGTGGCCATTAACTCGAATGAGACAGAGAACCATCCTACCGATTCGTTCGAGCACATGGTCCGGCGGGCGAAGGAAAAGGGCTTTCAGTTTCCCTACCTGCGGGATGAGTCGCAGGACGTTGCCCTGGCTTACGGGGCGCTGCGGACGCCGCATTACTTCGTATTCGATGAAGCTCGCAAACTCCGCTACACCGGCAGGATGGATGACAACCCGCGCGAGGCCGGCAGCGAAACAACGCACGAACTGGCGGACGCACTGGAAGCCCTGCTTGGGGGCACGGACCCGCCGGTTGCCGTCACGAACCCCATCGGCTGCAACGTGAAGTGGAAAGGCCAGGACGCCCACTGGATGCCCCCCGAGGCCTGCGATCTGGTCTAGGCCACAAGGTTGACAGGGGGCCGGCGGGACGCTAACTTCTTTCGCATGCTAGACATAGAAGCCCTGAAAAAGACTTTTGCGGAGCTTTACGGCCGGGCGGCCGACGGTATTGTCCAGGCGCCGGGACGCGTAAACCTGATCGGGGAGCACACCGACTACAACGACGGGTTCGTCCTGCCGATTGCCATAGACAGGCACACGCTTGCGGCTTACGCGCGGCGTGAGGACCGCGAGGTGCGCCTCGCCTCGATGCAGCAGGAAGGAGCGGCCGCCTGCGTCAATCTTGACGGGACTATCGAAAGCGGCCGGCCCAAATGGGCCAACTATCCCAGGGGCGTGATTGCCGGGCTCATCGCGAAGCCCGTCAAGCTCACCGGCGTGGATATCCTCTTTGACAGCGACGTGCCGCTGGGGGGCGGGCTGTCGTCCTCGGCGTCGTTGGAGGTGGCCGCCGCCTTTGCGCTGCTGACCGCCGCCGGCAGCAAGGTTGACGATCGCGAGCTTGCCCTCATCTGCCAGAAGGCCGAGCACGACTTTGCAGGCACGCCGTGCGGGATCATGGACCAGTCCATAGCCATCATGGCCCAGGCCGGAAGGGCGCTGCTGCTGGACTGCCGCACCGGAAAAACGCAGCAGATCCCCTTCGACGATCCCGCCAGGGCCGTTCTTGTGGCCGACACCCAGGTCAAGCACGACCTGACCGACGGTGGCTACGCCGCGCGGCGCAGTCAGTGCTACGAGGCGGCCGAAAAGCTCGGCGTCAAGATGCTGCGGGATGCCGACCAGGCCACAATCGCCGCCGCACAGGAAAGGCTCACCGAAAAGGAGCTGATGCGGGCCAGGCACGTGGTCGGCGAGATCCAGCGGACGCTCGACGCCGTCGAGGCGATGACCGCCGGCGACTACGGCGAGCTCGGCCGCCTGATGTACGCCTCGCACCAATCGCTGCGCGATGACTACGAGGTGAGTTGCGAGGAGCTGGACGCGATAGTCCAGGCTGCGGGCGAGTGTGACGGCGTCTATGGCGCCAGAATGACCGGCGGTGGCTTCGGCGGCTGCGCGATCATCCTCGCCGACGCCGATAAGGCCGAGCGCATAAGCGAAACGGTCACCGCCCAATACGAAACCCGATTCGGCCTGCCGTGTGCGGTCTTCGCGACGCGCGCCGCGGCCGGTGCGCGGGTGGTTGGTTGAGCGAACCGGACAACCAAGAGGACCCGCCGTATGCCCGACATGAGTGTCGAGGATCCATTGGGCCGGCACATCGTTCTGCACGAGCGGACGTGGTATGGTCATGTGGTAAAGGGGCATCCAGATTTGGCGGCGTATCGAAGCCTGGTCGAAGTCGCCATAAGCAATCCGGAAGAAATCCGCCACAGCACGTCGGATCCCGATTGCAGGATTTACTACGGGCGTGGACCGCGCAGAGCTGTTATGATAGCCGTAGTGGCGGACGTAAGGATTGGCATCGTCAAGACGGTTTACCTGGCAAAGAAACCCGGGGTGGGAGATACCGAATGGTCATCACAGACACCATAGAGGGCCTCGTCGACGATACCTTGTGGTTTCACTATGACATCACCAACGACGTGCTCTACGTGAGGATGGCATCTCATCGAGGTTCACCATCGGTTGGGGAGGAAACACCCGACGGTTTTATACTTCTGCGCAGCACCGAGAACGGCGAGCCGTTCGGCCTGACAGTCGTCAACTGGTGGAAACGTTTCGGCGAGGGGCCTCTGCCTGATTCCATCGCGCAGTTGCAGCGTCACATAGAACCGTGGGCGCGGCGAGTCAATACCATCGCGGCGTGATGACCTCCAGACCAGGCTCTGTTTGGACATATGGAAGAATCAGTCCGCACAGAATTGTCGGTTCAGGCTGAGCGGGCGCTGCTGATGGCGGTGCTGCTGCCGGGCGGCGGCGCGGATCCGGCTGACCCGCTGGGCGAGCTGCGGCGGCTTGCCCGCACGGCCGGCGCGAATATCGTCGATGAGATGCTCGCCAAGCGCCGCAGCGTCCACCCGGGGCTTTACGTCGGCTCGGGCAAGGCCCAGCAGATCGCCGAGCGCGTCGAGCAGAACAAGGTCGACGTGGTCATTTTCGACAATGAGCTGTCGCCCGCCCAGATCCGCGAGCTCGAGCAGATCGTCTGCTGCAAGGTCCTCGACCGCGGAGAGCTCATCCTGGATATTTTCGCCGCCCACGCCCGGAGCAGCGAAAGCCGCCTGCAGGTCGAGCTGGCACAGTTGGAGTACTGCTACCCGCGGCTTACGAACATGTGGACGCACCTGGAGCGCATCGCAGGCGGGGCGGCGTCGGCCGCCGGCGGCATCGGCGCGCGAGGCCCGGGCGAAAAGCAGCTCGAGACCGACCGCCGCCTGGTCCAGAGACGCAAGGCCCACCTGAAGCGCCAGATCGCGGCCGTCGATAAGCGCAAGGTCCGCCAGGTCCGCAGCCGTAAGGACTCGTTCTGCGTCTGCCTGGTGGGCTATACCAACGGCGGCAAGAGCACGCTGCTGAACCTGCTTACGGGTGCGGATGCGTACGTGGCCGACCAGCTCTTTGCGACGCTGGCGACAAAGACGCGCCGCTGGCATGTGGCGGCCGGCCAGACCGTCCTGCTCAGCGACACGGTGGGCTTCATCCGCGAGCTGCCGCATCACCTGGTGGCCAGCTTCCGCGCTACGTTGGAAGAGGCCATTCACGCCGACCTGCTGCTTCACGTGGCCGACGCGTCGAGCGAGCGCGTGGACCACGAGATCGCCTCGGTCAACGAGGTCCTGGAGGAGCTCGGCTGCGCCGACAATCGCCGCCTGCTCGTCCTGAACAAGATCGACCGCATTGTCGATCCCACGATCAGCGTCGTGCTGGCGCGGAAGTATCCCGATGGGCTGCTGGTTTCGGCGTCAACCGGCCGGGGCACGGAGGAGTTGGTGGCGGCCGTTGCCGCCCGATGCGGCGAAGGCCAGATCCGCATCGCCATCCGGGCCGACTGCACCAACGGCAAGCTGATGAACTACATCGATCGCTACGCCAAGGACCAGAGCCGGACCTACGTCGACAGCACGGTTGAGATTGACGCGGTGATCCCGGCCCGGCGCCTGGAGCAACTCCGCAGGTTCGGTGACGACGTGGAGATACTCAGCCACGGCCCAACCTGACCGACGAGCTGGTCTTCATCAAGTCCCCGCGCAGGCTCCGGAGCCACCTCATCACCAGCCCGCGGCCTGCGAAGAATCTCGTCATAATGATTGCGACGGTCTTTCTTAAACCTGAAGCTTGACTTTTGGGTACTTGCTATTATAATCGCGTCGCTTCCGGCGGGTGGTTTGGGACCTATCAGCTCTCTCGCCGGGGCATAGCAGTTAGCTTGAGAGGTAGACTAGTTCTTTTGAGGAGAGAGTCATGAGCAGGACAGCGTCAAATGTAATCGCGGCCCATCCCTTCTTCGAGCAGTTGGAACAGCGGCTGCTGCTGAGCGCGGCCGATCTGGACCCAACCTTCGGCATCGGCGGGTTGGTCACTACCGACTTCGCCGGCGCGTCCGACGTTGCCCGCAGCGTCGCCATCCAGGTGGATGGCAAGATCGTGGTGGCCGGTGAGTCGGGGTCTGATTTTGCCGTAACCCGCTACAATATCGACGGCAGCCTGGATGGAACCTTTAGTGGTGATGGGAAGGTCATTACCGACATCGCCGGCACGAACGACATTCCCTACGGCATCGCTATTCAGGCGGATGGCAAGATCGTGGTGGCCGGTTCTTCTGGCGATGAACCCGCCGTCACGGACTTTGCCCTGGCCCGCTACAACATCGACGGCAGCCTGGACGACGGCAGCGAGGACGACTTGGACCCCTTTGACGAGAACTTCGGGACCGATGGGAAGGTCACCACGGACTTCGCCGCCGGCTCGGTCGACATTGCCCGCAGCATCGCCATCCAGACGGATGGCAAGATCGTGGTGGTGGGTGCTTCGGGCGACGACTTTGCCCTGGCCCGATACAACATCGACGGCAGCCTGGATGCGACCTTTGATGGTGACGGAAAGGTAACCACCGACTTCGCCGGCTTGGCCGACACTGCGCGCAGCGTTGCCATCCAGGCCGATGGCAGGATTGTGCTGGGGGGTTATTCGGGCGAGGACTTTGCCCTGGCCCGCTACAACAGCGACGGCAGCCTGGATGCGGCCTTCGATGGTGACGGGAAGGTCACCACCGACTTCGCCGGCTCGGCCGACTATGGCTACAGCCTCGCCATCCAGGCGGATGGTAAGATCGTGGTGGGCGGCACCTCGGACCAGGGAGCCACCAGCTATGACTTTGCCCTGGCCCGCTACAACAGCGACGGCAGTTTGGATACGAGCCTTGATAGTGATGGGAAGGTCACCACCGACTTCGGCGGCACCCACGACCGGGGCTACGGCGTCGCCGTCCAGGCGGATGGAACGATTGTGCTGGCGGGTTATGCGGGCGCCGACTTTGCCCTGGCCCGATATAACATCTACGGTGCCCTGGATGCGAACTTTGATGGTGACGGGAGGGTAACCACCGACTTCACCGGCGACTCGGACGCCGCCTTCAGCGTCGCCATCCAGGACGATGGCATGATCGTGGCGGCCGGTTATTCGCGCAAGTGGGCCAGCTATGACTTTGCCTTGGCCCGGTATATGGGCGGCCCCGGGGCCCAACCTACCACTGCCGAGGCCGGCGGGCTGGTGTGGAACGATCTGAACGCCGACGGTATCCACGACGCCGGCGAGCCGGGCCTGGAAGGCTGGCAGGTCTATCTGGACCTGGACGGGGATGGCCAATTGGACGAGGGCATCGAGCCTTCGGCTCTTACCGATGCGGATGGCGAGTACTCGTTCATCGGCCTTGACCCCGGGACCTACTCGGTCCGTGAGGCCCTTCAACCCGGTTGGGAGACGACTTCCCCGGCGGCTGTGGGCGGACTGGGTTTCATTCAGGTCCTCCAGGATGGTGCAGCCGGCGTGGATGGGTTGAACGGAGCCAGTTCGGTAATAGTGAGCCCGAGCGGCAGCCACGTATACGCGACGGGAGTTTACGACGATGCGGTGGCCGTATTCGGCCGGGACTCGGCGACGGGCGAGTTGACTTTCGTGCAGGTCGTCCGGGATGGTGTAGGCGGCGTGGATGGGTTGAACGGGGCGAACTCGGTGGCAATGAGCCCGGACGGCGGCTTCGTCTACGCAGCGGGATATTTTGACAATGCGTTGGCCGTGTTCAGCCGCGATGCGATCACGGGTGAACTTAGTTTCGTCGAGGTCGTCCGGGATGGCGTCGACGGCGTGGATGGGTTGGGTTACGGCTGCTCGGTGACGGTCAGCCCGGACGGCAGCCACGTCTACGCAACGGGATATTCTGACGATGCGTTGGCCGTGTTCAGCCGCGATGCGGGCACGGGCGAACTGACTTTCATCGAGGTGGTCCGGGATGGTGTAGACGGCGTGGATGGGTTGGACGGGGCATGGTCGGTGACAATGAGCCCGGACGGCGGCTACGTCTACGCGGCCGCGTATGTTGAAGATGCGTTGGCCGTATTCGCCCGCGACGCGGCGACCGGTGAACTGAGCTTCGTCCAGGTCATCCGGGATGGTGTGGACGGCGTGGATGGGTTGAACGGGGCCCGTTCGGTAACAGTGAGCCCGGCCGGCAGCCACGTCTACGTGGCGGGACTTATCGACGATGCGTTGGCCGTGTTCAGCCGCGATGTGGCGACGGGCGAACTGAGCTTCGTTGAGGTCATCCGGGATGGTGTAGGCGGCGTGGATGGGTTGAACGGGGCGGACTCGGTGACAGTGAGCCCGGAAGGCGGCCAAGTCTACGTTACGGGACTTTACGACGACGCGTTGACCGTGTTCAGCCGCGATGCGGCGACGGGCGAACTGAGCTTCGTTGAGATCCTCCGGGATGGTGTAAACGACGTGGATGGCCTGAACGGGTCCCATTCGGTAACAGTGAGCCCGGACGGCAGCCACGTCTACACGGTGGGATTCTACGACCGTGCGTTGGCTGCGTTCAGCCGCGACGTGACCGCGGGCCACCACATAGCACTTGGTGCGGGGGAGATTGTCACCGACATCGACTTCGGCAATCATCAGATTTTGCCTTCCAACAGTGCTCCGGTGGGCAATGACGATGCGGTGGTGACGGATGAGGACACTCCCGTGGTTATCAGCGAAGCTGATCTCTTGGCCAACGACACGGATGTTGACCCCGACACGCTGAGCATCAGCGGGTTCACGCAGCCTTCAAACGGGAGCCTTGCCGACAACGGCGACGGGACGTACACCTACACCCCGGGTGCGAACTACACCGGCCCGGACAGCTTCACGTACACGGTCAGTGACGGCAACGACGGGACTGATACGGCGACGGTGACGATCACCATCAACACGCTGCCCGACCTGTCCGGGTTCGTGTTCGACGACTTGGACAACAACGGCATCTTCGATGAGGGCGAGGCCGGCATCGAGGGCGTAACCGTCACGCTGACGGGCGCCGACGATCAGGGGCCCGTCAACCGCACGGCTGTTACGGACGCCGACGGTGCGTACATCTTCGACGACCTGCGCCCGGGCACCTACACGCTGACGGAGGACCAGCCGGAAGGCTTCCTCGACGGCGATGAGTCCGCCGGCATCCTCGGCGGCACGGTGGACAATACGCAGGACAGCAACGTTATTGGCCAGATCTCCGCCCAGCTCGATGATCCGGACGCTCCGGGCTACAACTTCGCCGAGATTCGACCGTCGGAGGTCGTGGGCATGGTCTGGCAGGACTTCAACGATGACGGCGAGATCAACTTCGGTGAAAAGGCCATCGAAGGCGCCGCGATTGCCTTAACGGGTACCGACGACCGTGGCAACGCGGTCAATGTGCCTTCGGCCGCGACAGACGTTGACGGCACTTACATGTTCTATGACCTGCGCCCGGGCAATTACACCCTGACGGAGGATCAGCCGGCCGCGTTCGAGGACGGCAAGGATTCGCTGGGCACGGTTAACGGTGTGCTGGTGGGCGACGCTTCGGTCAACGATCAGTTCTCCGCCGTCGTCCTGCAGCCGGATTCAGTCGCTCAGAACTACAACTTCGGCGAGCGGCCTGAGGCCGGCGGGGCGGTTACGTCCGGCCAGACCGCCACGATCGGCTTCTGGCAGAACAAGAACGGTCAGAACCTGATCAAATCGCTGAATGGCGGGGCCAATGCGACGCAACTGGGCAACTGGCTGGCGGCAACATTCCCGAACATGTACGGGGCGAGCGCCGGGGCCAATAGCCTGGTCGGCAAGACCAATGCCGAGGTAGCCGACTTCTACAGCGACTTGTTCCGCCGCAAGAAGAAGGAGGCCGAACAACTTGGTCTGGGCGGTCCGACGAAGATGGACGCCCAGGTGATGGCCGTGGCGTTGGCGACCTACGTCACCAATGAAACTCTTGCCGGCACGGTCGCGACAAGTTCCGGCTTTGTCGTCACGGAGAACGGCCTGGGTGTATCGACGTTCAACGTTGGCACGAGCGGCGAGGCGTTTGGCGTGGATGACGGCTCGGTCCTGACGGTGTTGGACCTGCTGCTGGCTACCGATGACATGACCGTCAATGGCGTGCTGTACGACCTGGACGGCGACGGCGACGCGGACGACAATCTGGAATCCCTGTTGCGCACGTTGGCCAACGATCTCTACACCACGATCAACGAGCAGGGCGACATCTAGGCAGCCGATACCAACGAGGTCCAATGACATCCTGACCTGACCGGGGAGGTCTTCGACGACGTGGCCACCGCGCCGGCCACCACCATCGCGCCGAGGCCAACCGCCGCATACAGCCCAAGGCCCGCCCATTTGTCCGCACGAGATTGCTTCACCCGGTAAAGTATCCCCTCCCTGATGGCCAGATATTCCACAACGCCGGCCGCACGGAACGTCGGCCCGCCGCCGATCCAGTCGTACTCCGGGCCCGCATCGCCATTGATCACGACAAGGCACTTCTTGCCCTCGCCGGCCGCGTACGCCACGCGCTGCCCGTCCGGGCTGAACACCGGGCCCCTGATGATCCAGTCATACTCCGGGCCCTCGCGCCCGTCCACGACCACAAGCTGCTTTCTGCCCTCGCTGGCCGCGTACGCCATGTGCTGCCCGTCCGGGCTGAAGACCAGGCTTCTCGGCTTGATCTCGTCATACTGTGGCCCCTCCCGGCCCCCTGCGACCACAAGCCACTTGTCTCCCTTCTTCACCGCGTACGCGAATTGCTTCCCATCCGGGCTGAAGATGGGGTAGCCCAGATCGAAATTGTCATACTCCGGCCCCTCTCGCCCATTGACGACCACAACCCACTTCTGGCCCTTCTTGGCCGCGTACGCCAATTGCCTGCCGTCGGGGCTGAAGATGAGGCTTCCTCTTCGAGTCAGGCGATATCCCGGCCCGGGCCGTCCGTCCACCACCACATGCCACTTCTGGCCCTTTTTGGCGACGTACGCCAATTGCCCCCCGTCCGGTCTGAAGAGCAAGCTCGCTGCCCGCAGGCGGTCATACTCCGGGCCCTCGCGTCCATCCGCAACCACAACTCGCTTGTCGCCCTTTATGGCCGCGTAGGCCATATGCTTCCCGTCGGCGCTGAAGCGCAGGCTCCATGCCCAGATGCTATCATACTCCGCCCCCTCGCGACCGCCTGCGACCACACGCCACTTCCCGCCCTTCTTGGCCGCGTACACCAGTCGCCCCCCAGGGACGTCCCCTGGACGCTTGGAGTCCGGGCTGAAGGCTGGGCTGCCGATGCCGATCGCGTCATATTCCGGGCCCGGCTTGTCGCCGTCGACCACAAGCCACTTGCTCTCCTTTCTGACCATGTACGCCAAGCGCTTGCCGTCCGGGCTGAACACGGGGCCCGTGCCGATCCCGTCATACTGGGGGCCCTCGCGCCCGCCTGCGACCACAAGCCGCTTGGTCCCCTTTCCGGCTGCGTACGCCAATCGCCCCCCAGGGACGTCCCCTGGACGCTTGCCGTCCGGACTGAAGCGGAGACTGCTGCCGCCGATCCAGTCATACGCGGCACCCGGCTTGCCGTCGACGACTGCGAGGCACTTGCTTGCCTTTTCGACCAAGTACGCCAAACGCTTCCCATCCGGGCTGAAGATGAGGCTGCCCTTGATGATGGCTTCGCACTCCGGGCCTTCCCGGCCGTCCAGGACCACAACTGACTTCGCCCCCTTGCTTCTGACAAAAGCGACGTGGCGGCCGTCTCTGCTGCACAGCGGTGGGTAGAGCGGGTCAAGACGGCCCAACGATTCCTCCTCGATGTCATATGGGCTCGGCCATGCCGCAGCCAGAACCACCGCTATCGCGACAACGGCCGCGGCAAGGATCACCCATTTCCTGCGAAGCTTCATGGCTTAGCTCTCGCCCACCCGTTCTATTCTACGCTTTTGCAAGGGGTGATTTCCCGTCATAGCCGCCGGCGCAAGGCCGCGGCGCGGAAGTGAGGCAACAATTAATAAGGTTGTGTTGCCTTTTCGGTGCGTCAGGCCGTCAGGCTCGGCGACCTGGGAGCCAGCAGATCACATGCCTTCGCGCGAAGGTCTTTCAGCGAGAAGGGCTTGAACAGGTACGGAATCCCCAGCTCTTTCAGAAAAGCGGCGGCCTGGTGGTCGTAGCGGCGCGCGGTCAGCACCATGGTGCGCCCCAGCAGGTCCGGACGCGCCTGCCGCATGAACTGCAGCACGTGCCACCCGTCCGGAGCGGGCATGGCCAGATCAAGGATCACCAAGTCCAGCCGCTGTCGGCGCAACTGTCGCATCGCGTCCCAGCCGGAGTTTGCCGCGACGGCCGTTGCCCGGCATCGTGAAAACGCGGTCACCACGATGTCCGTGATCTGCCGTGAGTCATCCACAACCAGAATTCTTCGCCCCTGCAAATGTGGCCACATGTCTATCATTGTGTCGTCCTTTCCAGCCCTTGCAGATCAGGCCCTGTCAACCTGTGATCGAAGCCGTTTGATCAGTGCCTTGTGCCGCACACAGACACCCGATTCGGTCAGATGCAAAACCTCCCCGATCTCCTTGAACGTCAGCTCGTCACTGTAGCGCATCAGCAGCAACTGCCTGTCCCGCTCGTTCAGTCCACGAAGGGCGCGGCCCAGGAGCTCCTTCTTCGCCAGGAGCGCGGCCGGATCGTCGCAAGGAGCCTCGGCCACGGGTTCCGCGATCCGCGCCTCCTCGTCGCGCGGCAGCTGCGAGATGCAAACCGGCAGCCGGCGCTTGCCGCGGGCGGGATGCTGAATGACGTTCTCCGCGCGCATCGCATCGATGGCCAGGAAAGCGGCCTTCGTGGCCGCAAATCGCCCAAAGCCCAGCCCCCTCTCAGGCCGGTAAGCCCGGGCCGCCAGAGTCAGGCCCCACAGGGAGTAGCTGTAGAGGTCATCCTTCGGAACCCAGTAGTACCGCCGGCCGAGCCGCGACGCGATCGAACGGGCCAGCGGCAGATGCTCCTCCACGAGTTGACAAGCCGCTTCTGATGAGATGTCCTCGTCAAGCATGGCTAATGCTCCTTCCCGGTTCCGTGACGATATGGCCCCAACCAAGCCTGCTCAGTCGGCCCCGGAACCACTTCCCAATCAGCCGATCCTGCCGGTGCTATCCGGCCGGCATCAGGCTGACCAGCACATGCCAAGGTTCAAGAGTTTGCAAGATTCGCGGCGGCGAGGTGAGTCGACTCTTGAATCTCCACCGGCCGCCGTGCTTCCTTGCGCCATTCTATGCGCGATGTTTCGAGAAGCGGGGCTCGGCCGGAGAAAAAAACTGCGCAAGCGCGGTCTGGCGAAGGAGGCCCGGACCGTTGACAGCACCCCGGTTTGATCTACACTGGCACAACGTCAAACTGCACCGATGGGCAACCGGTGCCTCACGAAGGAGCTATCCACATGCGCGTTTTCCAAATATGGACAATCTGTCTGGCGGCCACCGTGGCCGGCATTGCCGCGGAGGCCCGTGGCGAGACGGCGTTGCCCCGTTTTGCGAATATCTTCAACGACAACATGGTGCTGCAGCGCGACAAGCCGGTGCGCATCTGGGGCTGGACCGAGCCCGGCCGGAAAGTCACCGTCCTGCTGACGGAGAAGGAGGCCGAGGCTGCCGCACACGCCGGCGCGGAGGCGCTAAAGCCCGCACCTGCCGCGTCCGCGGCCAAGCCGAAGCCGGAATCGGAACCGCAGTACAACGTACGCGTGACTTACGTTGAGGAGAACGCGCCTCCGTTCAAGGCCGTTCAGAAAACGGCCAAGGCCGACAAGGACGGGTTCTGGCAGGTCGAGTTCGCCGCCCTGCCCGCCAGCTTCCAGCCCAAGTTCCTGACTGCATCCGGCGGCGGCAAAGGCGTGGCCCTGAGGAACATCCTTGTGGGCGAGGTCTGGGTCACCGCGGGCCAGAGCAACATGGCCTCGACCGCGAACAAATCGAAGTGGCTGGATACGGAGGGCCTGCTCGAGGCCGGCGTTCGCTATGCCCACACCGGCAGAGTCGCCCACTACAAGGCCCAGCGGGACCTGGCCCAGCGCGCCGAATGGAAGGTTTGCGTGGGCGACGCCACCAGGAGCATGTCCACGATTCCATACCTGTTCGCCAAGATTCTGCACCGCCAGCTCAAGGTGCCGGTGGGCGTGATCAATGCGGCGTCGGGCGGAGCGGCGGGCAACTACTGGTGCTCGTCCGAGGAACTGCACAAGATCGACTTCAAGGCCGTGAAGGACATGATGGCCACCCATGACAAGGCCGTGGCCAGGTGGGAAGACCAGGCGACCCGGAAGAAAATCCTGGAGGCATATGAGAAGGACTACGCGCAGCAGGTGGCCGAGTGGCAAGCCGCCGTGAAGAAGGCCGAGGCCGAGAAGAAGCGCCCCCCCAAGAAACCACAGCACAAGCCGCCCAAGGGGCCGAAGAGCGGCTTCCTTCCGGCCTACCTTTACAATGGTCGCATCGTGCCGATAGGGCGGCTGGCTATCCGAGGGGCTCTGTACTTGCAGGGCGAGCAGCAGTACCTGTGGTGGCAGATCGACCAGTACGAGTACGTTTTCCCGCGCGTGATTTCCTCGTTCCGGACGGCCTTCGGCAAGGACAAGCTCCCGTTCGGGATTATCACCCTGCAGGGCAATGCCCACACCAAGGTCACCAGGACCGAACTGGACAGCGTCGACAGGGTCTGCATTATCAGAGACATGCACTACCGCACCCATTTGAAGACGGCGAACACCGGCTTCATCTGTGCCCACGACGTTGGCTTGGGCCTGCACCCCGCGTGGAAACGGCCGCTCGCCGAGCGCGCGGTGTATTGGGCGCTGCGGGACGTGTACAAGCAAATGGACAGCCGCCGGATCTTCCTGGACAAGGTTGATTTCGCCGGCGGCAAGGCCCTGGTCCGTTTGTATAGCGAGACCCGCCGCCAGGTACGAGACCGCAAGACCCGGAAGACGAACGTCGTGACCCAGAAGAAGCCGGTTCAACTCCGGGTCTGGAGCGGCAACGACACCCGTCCCTTGGGCGGCTTCATGATCGCCGGGGCGGATCAGCGCTGGTATCCGACCAAGGTCCGCTACTCGAACGAAAGCCAGGCCCTGGAAGTATGGAGCGACCTGGTCGCCAAGCCGGTCGCTGTCCGCTACGGCTGGGGAGCGTATCCGCATGCCAACCTGGGCGATTGGTGGGACCCGCTGCCGCCGTTTCGGACCGACGACTGGCCCCTGGTGTTCGGCCCCGGCGCCCGGCACGATCCGAACGTGGGACTTCGCGAGGAGTGGTACGGGCATGTTGCAAAGCAGTATCGAAATCAGCTTGACCGCCAGATTCGGCAGGCCTCGGTCGATGCCGCCATCTCGGAGGTGAAGCTGCACGGCAATGCCCGCGGTGTGCTCGTGAGCAAAGCCGACCGAATGGCGGCCGTCCTGGACGAATTGAATCCCGCGTTTCTCCGCAGCGACACGCTTAAGTGGGTTGACGACGTCAATTGGCTGAACGTCCGGCGGGAGGACGCCAGCCTGCGCAAAGCCGCGGGTGTGCCGGACGAGATGGCCAAGCTCCTGGAAGACAAGGACGTGGCGGGCAGCCTCAAGGATCTCCGGGCGGCGCTGGCAAGATTCCGCGCGGCGGTCGAGAAGACCAAAAGCAGCAGCCCGTGATCGGGCGGCCTCATCCTGACCGTGTCGGAGGCTGAAAGCAGCCTTGCCTGACCTCCCAGACAGGATAGAATCATCCCAAAGGCACACGATTGGCCGGGCGTCGGCTCTGGGACACCATAAAGGACATGTGTGATGGATAAATATCGACGATCAGGTTACCGGCTGGCGGCCCTTGCGGGTCTGGCCTTTCTGGGGGGCCTTTCATCTTTGGCTTTGTGTGCAGACTACCCGGCTGGCGGCAAGGGCTGCATTGCCAGCGGCTGTCACGGGGGGATCGAGCCGATCACAGCCCACGAAACGACGATGGCCAAGCAGATCTACAATCTGGGCCTGAATATGGGCGATGCCAATGGGTGCGTCGTCTGCCACGGAGGGAACCCGGGCGAGGAAAAGGACAAGCTGGTCGCTCACAAGGCCCCACCAAGCGCCCCTGGGCGTGTGTTCATGGCCTGGCCCGGCTCCCAGTGGGTCAACGACAAGACCTGCGGCCAATGCCACGAGGATCACGTCTATGCCGGCCATCGCTCCATTATGCAGACCCAGGCGGGCATCATCCAAGGCGCCATGTGGGGCTGGGGCGCCAAAACGGGTTACGAGCACAAGTACGGCAACTACGATATAGACGACCCGGACGGACCGGTTCCCATTTTCGGCACCAAGGCCTACAAGAGCTACATGCAGCAGTTGATGAAGCGTTTCCCGCAGGTGTTCCCCACCAAACTGGTTCAGGTGCCTCGGGCTGACCCGAGCACGATAGAGCAGAAACCCGAGCAGGCCGTGTTGACCTACCTCCGCTCTGACTGCCTGCGCTGCCACCTGGGCGTCGGGGGCAGGGACCGGCGGGGCGACATGAGGGGCAAGGGATGCAGCGCCTGTCATATTCCCTACAGCAACGAAGGCTTCTACGAGGGCGGAGACCTCAAGGGCATCCCCAGGGATAAGAGCGGCCATCTTCTGGTCCACTCGATCCAGGCCTCACGCAAGACCAAGGTTACCGCGGGCAACAAGACATATTCGGGCATCCCCCAGGAGACCTGCGCCTCGTGCCATAACCGGGGCAAGCGCATCGGCGTCTCCTACCAGGGCCTGATGGAGTTTCCCTACGGCACGCCATTCACTGCCAAGGGTAACAAGCAGCCTAAGCTGCATTCCAAGTACTACCGCTACCTGAAGGACGACGTCCACCACCGTCTCAAGAGCCGCAAAGGCAACCCGGAAGGTGGCCTGCTCTGCCAGGACTGCCACTCCACCACCGCCATGCACGGCAACGGGAACATCAGCGGCACGACGCTGGCCAACGTGGAAATCGAATGCACAGATTGCCACGGCACGACCGACCGTCACCCGTGGGAGCTTCCCCTTGGGTTCGGCGACGAGTTCGGTCGGAAGGAACAGTCCCGCCAGGGGCGCGGCACGGCGGCGACTCCTCTGGATGTTACCAGGCAGTTCTCCACGGTCTATCCCGCCAAGGACGGCTACATTCTGACCTCGCGTGGAAACCCTTTGGGCAACGTGGTCAGGGCAGGCAACGACGTGGTGGTTCACTCGGCCAGCGGATTGGACTTTACAGTCCCGACGCTGAGGCAGTTAGCTGAGAAGGACCAATGGCAGAATCCCGTCATGGCCAAGACAGCAATGGTCCGCGTCAAAGGGCATCAGCAGAAGCTGGAGTGCTATGCGTGCCACTCCGCCTGGGCCCCGCAGTGCTACGGGTGCCACGTGAAGGTGGACTACTCCGGCGGCAAGAAGTCGGGCGACTGGCTGGGGGGCGGGAGCCTTCGCTTGCAGCGCCGCGGCGGCGCTTCGACCGCCCCCGCAATGCCGACACAACCGGGCCAGGCCTCGGAGGGCCGGTCCTATCTCCGCTGGGAAAACCCCGTGCTCGGCATCAACGGCGAGGGCCGGGTCACCCCCCTGATTCCGGGCTGTCAGCAGATCATCACGGTCATCGGCCCTGACGGCAAGACGATCGTGCACAACAAGATCTGGCGGACGCCGGCCGGAATGGAAAACAGTGGCCCCAAGGGCCAGCGGGGCTTGGACATGGCCCCGGCGGCCCCACACACCACGACTCGGTTGGCGCGCAGTTGCACCTCCTGCCACGCCTCCTCCAAGGCCCTCGGCTACGGCACCCACGATGGGCGGTACGCCGACGGGCACACGGCGGGCATCTCCGTGGACATCGCCACGGTCAACGGCCAAATCGTCAGCGAAAAAGCGGTCCAGCAAATCGCCCCCATTCCCGACCTGCCCATAAGCCTCGACCAGATTGTTACCAGGGACGACCAGCAGGTGCAGACCGTCGGCCAACACTGGCCCATGTCCGGCCCGCTGCCCAAGCAGATGCGAGACCACATGGAACGAGTGGGCATCTGCATTTCCTGCCATGAGGACATCCCGGACGGGACGCTGACCTTTGCTTTCATCCACAAGCTCGGGGATATGACCGGGATGATCCCCAAAACCAACCAAGAGCATGGGGCCTTGCTCCACCGGAGCATCGTGGTGACCGCGATCGTGGAGGTCTTCGGCCCTGCTGTCCTGGGCCTGCTACTGCTGACCGGCTGGTTGTTGCATCGCAGGAGAAAGAAACGCGCCAAGGCCGCCATGAGTGAATCGTGACGACCGCGCGCGTGGGTGGGTAAGTACGGACAAGAAAAGGAGCTACTGTGAATAAACACGCTTTGACAATCCTCGTATGCATTCTCACCGCGAATCTCGCTGTTGCGGCCCAGGCGGCGGATATTCTCAAGGAGACGGGCCTCACGGGCGGGCTTGTTGTCCAGGTTGGCTGCGGCGACGGCACGTTGACCGCGGCGCTGCACGCCAATGACGCCTACCTGGTGCAAGGTCTGGACACTTCCGCCGAGAGCGTGGCCAAAGCACGCAAGCACATCAACGGCAAGGGGCTCTGGGGCAAAGTTACGGCCAGGGTGTTTGACGGCAAGAATCTCCCCTACAGAGACAACATGGTTAACCTGGTCGTTGTCTCGGATGCCAAATCCCAAGTGCCGGCCAAGGAGATCATGAGGGTGCTGGCGCCCAAAGGCATTGTCTATGCCGCGGGGAAGCAGCAGGTCAAGCCCCGCCCCAGCGATATCGGTGAGTGGACCCACTATCATCACGATCCGCAAGGGACAATGGTAGGCCAGGACAAGGTCGTCGCCCCGGTGCACGGCATCCAGTGGGTCGGCGGTCCGAAGTGGCTCCGCAATCATGATTTCATGTCGAGCATGCACGCGATGGTAGCAACCGGCGGAAGGGTGTTCTATGTCATAGACGAAGGGCTCAGAAGGCACATATTCCTGCCGTCTAAATGGGTTCTGATAGCGCGCGATGCGTTCAACGGCACGATTCTCTGGAAGAGACCTCTGAAGGACTGGCACCCCAACAACTATCCGTTGAAGAGCGGGCCCGGCCAGTTCCCCAGAAGGCTGGTCGCCACAGGGGACAAGGTCTTCGTCACGTTCGGCCAGACCGAGCCGCTGACGGCCCTTGACGCCGTGACGGGCAAGACGATCAGGACATACGAGGGGACAAAGGCCACGGAAGAAATAATCTCCGCCGATGGAGTTCTTTACCTGCTGGTGAATCCCAACAGGAAGCCCGTGAAGTACAAGGCGGCAGGAACGAGCTACAAGGAAATAGGCCGGGCCAGCAGCGCCTGGGGATGGACGTCGGGCGGTCCGCCCGAAAGCGTGATGGCGGTTAACGCGTCGTCCGGCCAGGTCCTGTGGACACACAAAACCAAGGTTGCGCCGCTGACACTCACGCTGAGCGACAAGAAAGTCTTCTTCGCCAACGGCAGCGGCGTGGTTGCCCTGAACCGCAAGACGGGAAAGCAGATCTGGGCTTCGCAGGGGCCGGCGATCAAGAAGGTCCCCACGGGCGGGACTCTGCGAGCAGTGTTTTCAGACGGCGTGCTCGTTATTGCCGGCGGCACCAGGGTGTCGGGACTGGCCGCCAAGGACGGCAAAGAGTTGTGGAAGGGCTCGCTCCTGCATTCAAGCCACCATTGCCCGAACGATATTTTCGTAATCGACGGGCTGATCTGGTCGGCACACACGGGTACAGGCCAGAAGAACGGGACGCATATCAAGGCACTGGACCTGCACACGGGCGAGGTGAAGAAGGATTTCACGGCTAAGAACCTGCCGGCGTTCCCCATGCACCCGCGCTGCTATCCCAGCCGCGCAACAACCCAATACCTCCTGACAAACGGAATGGGCACGGAGTTCTACAAGTTGGGCGATACGAAGATGACACTCCATCACTACGTACGCGGAAGCTGCGTATATGGGGTGATGCCCTGCAACGGCCTGCTCTACAAGCCGGCGGACTCCTGCGCCTGCTACTATCAGTCAAAGCTTGAGCACTTCTGCGCGCTGTCTCCGGAATCGGCGCTGAAAAAGAAGACCGCCGAACAAGACCGGCTGATCAAAGGCCCCGCCTACGGTCAAATCCCAGATGCCAAGGCAAAGACGGCGGAATCTGACTGGCCCATGTACAGGAGGGATGCGGCAAGGAGCGGGTCCTCTCCGTCGCCCATACCAGCCGGTTTGAAGAAGCGCTGGAGCGTCAAGCTCGGCGGAAAGCTCACTCAGCCGGTTGTGGCAAACGGCAAGGCCTTTGTATCGTCGGTCGGCCAACAGGCGCTCTACGCGCTGGATGCGGATTCAGGCAAGACGTTGTGGAAGTACATAGCCGGAGGCAAGATCGACTCATCCCCCACCCTGCATAAGAACACGGTACTATTCGGCTGCGGGGACGGCTGGGTCTATTGCCTGCGGGCCGAAGATGGTGTCCTTGCGTGGCGATACCTGGTCGCGCCGATGGACAGACAGATTGTTTCCCTGCAGCACGTTGAATCGGTTTGGCCCGTGCATGGCAGTGTGCTGATCGTAAATGACGTCCTCTACGCCCTTGCCGGGCGCAACTTGTTCTTTGACGGCGGCGTGCGGCTTGTGCTGCTGGACCCCAAGACGGGCAAGAAGATATCCGAAAACACGATGGACGAGAACGATCCCAAGACCGGCAAGAATCTTCAGACGCTGATATCGGCCAAGTACATGCCCATCGCAAAGGTGGATATCTTCTCCAGTGACGGAAAGCGGATCTACATGCAGGAGCAGAACTTCAACCTGGAAGGCAAGCGGGTGGGGATTGCACCTACTCTACCCGGGCGAGGGGGCGACAAGGGCGGAAGGCATCTGTTCTGTCAGACCGGCCTGCTCGACGACGTCTGGTTCCATCGGTCGTTCTGGGTATATGGCAACAATTGCGGCGAGGGATGGGGCGCGTACGCCGGGACGCGAAGGGTAACGCCCTGCGGCCGCATTATGGCTTTCGGCAAGACGCGAATATACGGCTTCCGCTCCGATCCGCTGGGCAACATGCTGCATCCGCGCACCAGCTACAAGCTCTACGCGGCTGACAAAGACCCGGCCGCCGCGCCACCGCCACCGACGGCCAAGCCGAAGCCGAAGGACAGAAAGGGCAGGGCCAGACGCCCCCGCGGGGGCGGATTCAAGCAGCACTGGCAGGTGGCAACTCCCGGGCTTCTGGTTAACGCGATGGTCTTGGGCAAGGAAAGGCTTTTCATCGCCGGGCCTCCGGACGTGGCGGATGAGACAAAGATGCTGGGTTATCTGCCCGGTGCTGACGACAAAATCAACCGCCAACTCAAGGCCCAGAACGAGGCATGGCTTGGCAAACGAGGGGGGCTGCTGCGGGTGGTGTCTGTCGAGGACGGCAAGAAGTTGGCCGAGTACAAAATCGAGAATATTCCGGTTTTCGACGGCATGTCCGCGGCGAACGGAAAGCTCTTCCTGGCGACGCTCGACGGCAAGGTTGTCTGCATGGAGGGGAAGTAGCCCGGAAAGGAACGATATGAAGAACCTGCGGAGAGCCGGGGCTGCAGTTGTGTTGGCGATGGCGTGCCTGGGCGCCGCGATCGGGCGGGCGGCAACGCCGACCGAACAGGCCAGGGGTATCCTCGACACAACGGGCGTCAAGGGGGGCCTGATTGTCCACGTCGGCTGCGGCGATGGCAGGCTGACGGCCGCACTTCGGGTCAATGACAGCTATCTCGTCCACGGGCTGGACAGCGACCCGGCCAAGGTCAAAGCCGCTCGTGAGCATATTCATTCCACGGGCCGGTATGGAAAGATCTCCGCGGACACGTTCGACGGCAAGCGGCTTCCCTACGCTGACAACTCGGTGAACCTCGTCGTGATAGCCCAGGGAGTAACGATGCCCGACGGCGAGCTCCTGCGCGCGTTGGCACCGCGCGGCGTGGCGCTGATTGGCGACCGCAAGCTCACAAAGCCCGTCCCGGCCGACATCGACGACTGGAGCCATTGGCGCCAGGGCCCCCAGAACAATCCCGTGGCCCAGGACACCGTTGTGGGCCCGCCGAGGCACCTCCAGTGGGTCGTCGGGCCGCGCTGGCTCAGAAGCCACGAAGTGCCGTCGGGAATCACCTCCATCGTCACCGCCGGGGGACGCATCTTCTACACGCTCGATGAAGGGCCGATCGGCATCACCGACAGCAGACTGCCCGCCAAGTGGGCACTGATTGCCCGCGACGCGTTCAACGGCACGCTGCTCTGGAAGAAGCCCGTGCCCAACTGGGGCTGGCAGACATGGCGCAGCAGCCTGAAGCGGTACAAGGGCACGGACTGGAACAAGACCACCGGGCTGCGAACGTCGACCCCGGGCGAATACGTTTACCGCATGGTGGCCGATGGGGAGCGGCTCTACTTCACGCTTGGCCACGCGGCGCCGGTGAGCATTCTCGATGCGGCTACCGGAAAAGTCATTGCCACGTGCGCCGGATCCGCCTCGCCCAAGAAACTGCTCCTCAGCGGCGGCGTCCTGATAGTCCAGACCGCCAAACAGATCCTTGCGTTCGATTCACACACGGGGAAGTTGCGATGGAAGAAGGACGTATCGCGGGTCGGGTCACTGGCGGCCCAAGGCCAACGCCTGATCTATCACACCGGAGGCAAGGAGCTTCGATGTCTGGACGTGAGTACCGGGCGCGGCTCGTGGAAGGCGGACCTGAGCGTTACCGGCCAACTCATGATCGCCGACGGGATGATTCTCTCTGTGGCCGGCTCGGACATGCACGTACTGACGCTCGATGCCGGTAAGACGGTGTGGACCAACCGCAAAGGCACACCCAAGAAAGGCCGCAGGCCCAGGCGGACGGAGGTGTACATAGTCGACGGCACGATCTGGATCGGCTACAGGGGCCAGCGGGTGGATATGAAGACCGGCAAGAAGCTGCCGTCCCTGGCGGTGAAGGGCCTCTGGAGCCCACAGCACCATCACCGCTGCTACACGAACAAGGCAACCAGCCGATACATTATCGGCGCCATGGAGGGCATGGAGTATCTGTCACTGAAAGCGGACGAGCACTCACGCAACAACTGGGTGCGAGGCGCCTGCAGGGTGGGGATCGTCCCGGCCAACGGCATGACGTACGCGCCGACCGACCAGTGCTACTGCTCGACCGGCGTGAAGATTCTCGGGTTCAACGCGCTGACGGCGGAGAAGAAGTCAAAGGTCGAGGGTCCAAAGTCAAAGGTCCCGCGTCTGGTGAAGGGCCCCGCCTACGCCACAATCGAAAATCGAAAATCGAAAATCGTCAATCCCCAGGATTGGCCGGCGTTCCGGCACGATTCGCTCCGCAGCGGGGGCCTGAATGCAAGCGTGCCGGCCGAGATCAAGCCCGACTGGCAGGTGCAGTTGGCCGGGGCGCTGACACAGCCGGTCGTCGTCGGAAACCTGCTCTGCATTGCCGCCCGCGACACCCACACGCTTCATGCCCTTGACGCAACAACGGGAAAGCAGCGCTGGCGTTTCACGGCGGGCGGGCGAATCGACTCCCCCCCGACGATCCACAAGGGCCTCGTCATGTTCGGCTGCAGGGACGGCTGGGTCTACTGCCTGCGGAAGACGGACGGTGAACTGGCCTGGAAGTTCCGCGCGGCGCCCCATCAACGCCTGATACACTCCTACGGCCAACTCGAATCTGCCTGGCCCGTGCATGGTTCGGTGCTCATGCTCGACGGCCTGGCCTACGTATCGGCCGGTCGCTCAACCTACCTCGACGGCGGGCTGTTCCTCTATGCCCTCGACCCGGCCACCGGCAAGGTGATCCACCAGCACCAGGAGACCGGGCCGTACGAAGATCACACCAAGGGCTACGGCCATTCGTTCTGGTCCGAAGGGGCGCGCAACGACGTACTGGTCAGCGATGGCGAGAACATCTACATCATGCAGCTGCGGTTCGACCGGAAGCTCCGGCCGAAGCCGGCAAAGACCGAGTCGCTGCTCGGCGACCGCAAGATGGGCCGGCGAATGTTCTCCACCGCCGGGTTCCTCGATGACGAGTGGTACAACCGCACGTTCTGGATGTACAGCAACATCTGGCCCGGCTTCTACCTGGCCAGCCAGGCCCCCAAGAGCGGGCAACTGCTCGTGTTCGACCGGAAAACCACCTACGGCATAAAGGTGTTCTGGACGCGGAACCGGCACAGCCCCATGTTCTTCCCGGCCACCAGGGGATACCTCCTGTTCGCCGACGATAACGACAACGAGCCTATTCTCGCCGGGCGTGACAAGGGCAAGGTCATCAAATGGCTGCCTGAGTTCAATATGAGTCGAGGCGGCAATGACAAGGGCAAGGTTTTCGGCCCGAAACTCGGCTCGGCCCCGCAGATCAGCAGCCCCAACGCATATACCTACAACAAGGACAAGGGAATTGGTTTCTCCCGGGCCCGGCCCCCGAAATGGGCCCTGTGGGTGCCTGTGCGGGTCAAGGCCATGGTCAGCACCAAGGAGACGCTCTTCATTGCCGGGGCGCCGGACGTTATGGACCCGAAGGACCCCCTGGCCGCCCTCGAAGGACGCAAAGGCGGACTGCTGCGTGCGGTCTCTGCCGCTGACGGCAAGAAACTCGCCGAGTATCCGCTGGCCAGCCCGCCCGTCCTGGACGGCCTGATCGCCGCACAAAGCAGCCTCTTCATCGCCACCCGCGACGGCAAGCTCACCTGCTGGCGAAAGAAGTAGATCGGCCGGGGGAGTGAGTTAAGCCGCCTTCGTCCTGCTGTTCAACTCGGCATCCTAGCGGCGTTGGTGAAAGATGTCGTCCGCCGTGTCCTTCTTGCGGTCGGGCCCCATGCTGCGCAGTGCGAACTTCTCCGGCTCCTTCGGATCGGGGAACTGATACACGTATGCCTCGCGCCACGGATCGAGCGGCCCTTCTTCGCGGCGCTTCGCAAGATAGCCCCCCTTCGTCAGAGCGGTCAGCCCCTCCTCTGTCGTGGGGTAGCGGCCGTTGTCTGCCTTAAAGCCCTCCAGGGCCTGCGCGAATACGCGCATCTGAAGCATGGCTTGGCCGTACCGGTCCATATTATCGATCGGGCCTGAATCCGTGATGGACAGGATCTTTCCGGTCACCTCTGCCTGCACCTTGGGCTTTGAGGCCAGCATCGGCTTCATCTTCTCGAGCATGGCCTTTGCATCCGCCTCGGAACCGAACAGGGCGGTCTCGACTTTCCGGGTGGATTCGGAATCCTTCCACCTGGTGGTGGCCATGGGCTTCGGTGTAGCGCCGTACTCCATACCGTAGGCGACGTCCACCGGAAGGGTCCCGGGAGTCGCCTCGATCAGGTCGCTCATCCCCTCATAAGTCTGCAGCGAGGCCTCCTTGCCCGCGCGGACGCTGAGGATTCGCTCGAGGATCTTCTGGCCGATGGCCTCGCCTCTTACGCTTTGATAGATGATGTGGCCGTCAACCAGGCAGATGAAGAAGGGCGCATCGTCTGATTGCTTCCAGGCCCTGTTGCCCTGCAGCGTTCCCTCGACCATGCCCTTTGCCTTGAGCTGCTTAGCGACCTCGTCCGCAGTGAGCCAGCTTCGCAGGATGAACACGTTCTGGATGCGGGAAGGGCCGCGCGGGTTGTATGTGAGATAGTTCCTCAGAACGATTACCTGCCGGAAAGATTCCGACGGGAGGGCGAGCTTGCGGACGAGCTGGGTCCGGACCATCAGGAAAGCGCTGCCGCAGGCTCGGTTCCGCCAACGATAATGATCTGTTTGAATTGCGGCGTACTCAAAGGTCGTGATCTCCGCCCGCTCGAGCACGGGGATCCAGCCGATGGCATCCCATGCGGGCCCCGTCGGCCCGACCGGCCCAGTGTCCCCGTTGCCGTTGTCACATCCACAGATGCACCAAAGCACTGCGGCTGCAAGCGTGATCTGCATCCACGCGGCCGGCTTAACCTTGTCTTCTCTCATTGCTGTCTCCCATCACGATGTACGCCCGGGATCCCTTCGCCTTGAGCCTATCACAACGCCACCCGCCCCGCAATGCGGGCAGCCTGGTACCAGAAGCGCCCCGACAGATTAAAGCACTTTCCCATCTGGGGTCGATAGGGAAAAAGGGTCAGGATTCTTTTTCGGCCCCGATAGGGAGACTGCCGATGACAACCGCATCCAGTTCCCAGTCTCACGATCGGGCGGACGAAGCATCGGCCCGCCCTGGCCGACCCCGGCACGCCCGCCGTCCGGCCGCCCGCCAGTTCGCCCAGACAATCGCCGATACCGCCAGAGAGCTGCTGCGGGGCAAGATGCGGGCACACGTCGCGGGCATGAGACAAATCTCGCTCGCGGAGTTTCTGGCCGACGTGGAAGAGCCAAGCTGCTGCTTTGCCCTCGAGCCGCGCGAGCACGGCCACGACGCTGCCGCCCGTGTATGCGTCGAGATCTCCCCGAGGATTGCATTCGCGGCCATCAGCCGCCTCCTGGGCTTCAGTGAAACGCCCGAGCCGGCCCCCGATCGCCCGCTGACGAATCTGGAGCGCCGCCTGCTGGAACGAGCGGTTGAGCGCTTGGCGGAAGCGATCGGGCGGAGGTTCGGAAGCGCCGAGTGGCTGCAGCTGCGATGTGCGGGGGCCGAGTGGCAGCCGCAGCCGCCCGCCGACTTGTCCTGCGTAGTTCCAGGGACGAAGCAGGAGGCCGACGTACGCATGGTGGTGATAACCCTTGCGGTCTCGCTGGACCGTCGCGAGGGCGCGATTCGCCTTTGCCTGCCGGGTGAATTTGTTCGGGCGGCGGGGCGGTACCGCGCGGGCGTCCTCGAGACCCCTCTGGAGGTCTCGGTGACCTCGCCGGACATGGCGGTGCCCGCGGATGAGCTTGCGAACCTTTCGCCGGGCGACGTACTGGCCGGTGACCTGCCCGCCGATACGGAGGCGATCGTGCGGGTTGCGGGGATCGGCAAGTTCGCGGCGCGGCTGTCGACGGTGAACGGCCGCCTCGCCGTTACCATCACGCGGAAGCTCTGCTGAACGACACACAGGGCTAACGACACGCGGCGATCTAATCCGCCGCCGCGGACCCGCTAAACAGTCTATTCCCTGCACTCTCGGCCGAACGGCGGTGAAAAGTGCGCATTACAGGGGAAGCGGTGTGGGGACGGGCAGGTCAACAGTAACGCACGTGCCCTCATCGGGCACACTTGTGATGTAAATGCTGCCGCCGTGCTCGCGGATGAACTCGGCCGCATACGTCAGGCCGATCCCCTTGCCGCCTATCTGGATCTCCTGATAAGCCCGGTCGCGTGAGAGCTTGGCCGCCTGCATCTCGTTGCGGAATTCCTCCCGCCGGGGGCTGTAGCCGCAGAGCGTCACGTTGGGCAGGTCTTCCGGCGAGATGCCCACCCCTTCGTCCTCAATGACGATGCGCAGGAACGGGCGTTGGCGGTATCTTCGCTTCAGATGCACGAGTCGCAGGTTCATGTGGATTGCGGGCGAGGGGTTCGGTCCGGCGTGGCGGTCCAGCGGGCGGGCGATCCAATCCCCCGAGTCCGTCAGGAACATACGTGAACAGGCACTCAGCGAGTTGTTCAGGATTTCCTTGAGGGACCATTCGAGCCGGCGGACGTCCGTGCAGATTGTCGGGACGCTCTCCAGCTGCGGCTTGACGTACGGACGGTGCATCACCGGGTTGCGCCGCGGGCCGTTCTCGTAGGCGACGGCCGCCAGCAGGCGGAGGTTCTCCGCCGGACGCCAGAAGCGGTAGGGCGTGTGGCGGCGCCCCGCCTTCTCGGCGGCGGTTCGCTTGGCCTTGATGCGTTCCGGGTCCGCCTCCAGCATGTACTCGATCAGCATGCCGTTGATTCTCTGTCGCAGGTCGGTTTGGGGTTCGAAGAATCCGGTGGCCATTCGGGGAGGATCAGTCCACCAGGCCTCGTGGAGGCCTCGGCCCAGCTCTATCAGCCTGAGGTGGCGGACATTGATGTGGAACATTTCCCTGAGGCATCGCTGCAGGCCGGGGCTGGTGACGATGGACCCGGTTCCGGGCAGCATGGGCACGAGGGCCTCGAAGTTGCCAAAATCGCCGACGAGCCGTTCGAGGAGGGTGACGTATCCCTTCCAGGATCCGACCATGGCGATCCACCGCGAGATGAACTGCGATTGGCCGCGGGCCATCAGGCTGTCGAAGTAGTTGGCCAGACCTTCCCCGAGCCGATGGAGGTTCTGCAGCATGCTTACCTCGGAGGGCAGCTTGGGCCCCGGCCGCCGGACGCTGGCAGTCTCGGTGAGCAGCCCGCCGGACAGCGCGTCAAATTCCTCCGCACACTTCTGGTAGCGATCGACGCCGTTGCGCAGGATCGGGGTGACGTGGCGGAAGTATCGTCCAAAGGCCTGTTGCTGGTGGCCTTTGCGCCGCTGCTTCTCGAGCCACCGTGTGACCAGCGCGAAGTCCGCCAGTGTTTCGAGCCGCCACATGCGAGAGGTTCTTGAAAACCAACGGAACAAAGGGATCTCCATTATGTATGCGATTATTCTACACAATGTGTCGAATCGTGCGCGACTATTTACAAACGACCAAGCCATGCGTTGACCGGAACATCCGCCATTCTGTATCATCAGCGCCTAGAGTGATTATGTGCGAGACGGCCTGTTTGGTGTGGCCCGGGCCCTAAGGAGTTGGACATGACCGTTCTATTGGTAATGGCGGTGGCTGTGGTGGTGCTGTTCGTCGGCGGCCGGTTTTATTCGTCGATGATCGCCCGCCGGCTTGGGGAAGATCCCTCGCGCCCCACCCCCGCGGTGGCCAAGGCCGACGGGAGAGACTACGTCCCCACGCCCACGCCGGTGGTCTTCGCGCACCACTTCGCGTCCATTGCGGGGGCCGGTCCAATTCTCGGCCCGGTGATCGCGATCATCTACGGCTGGGTGCCGGCGGTGCTTTGGGTTATTTTCGGCGGCCTGCTGATCGGGTCCGTCCACGACTACCTCGCCACCTATATGACCACGCGGGAAGGGGGTACGTCGATCGCGACCATCGTCCGGCGCCTGATCGGAACCCGCGCGTTCATCGCCATCACGGTCCTGCTGATCGTGATGCTGGCGCTGGTATGCGCGGCGTTCCTGAATGCCTCGGCCACCGCACTGACGAGCATGCTGCCGTTCGACCGCCTCGACTTGCCCAAAGATCAGAAGACCTTCCGCGTAGTGCCGGGCAGGATCGTCGACTATACGGATAAGAAGGATAAGAAGAATAGGGACGTGATCGGCTTGAGGAAGCGCGCCGCCGGAAAGGACGTACTCATCCGCAAGGAGGACATCGACGGCAAGGCGATGGTCCTCCACATCGAGCTGGTCAACGGGAAAGAGAGGATCATCAGCAAGGCTGAGATCATCGAGTCGAAGATAGTGGCTGGCAAGGAGGTGGTCGTCAGGAAGAGGCCACATGAACAAGAGGTGGTGATCGGTGGGATCGCCTCCATGAGCGTCGTCTGCATCACGCTGGTGGCCCCGCTGATCGGCTTCATGTACCTGAAGAAACGAGTCCCGGTCTGGATCTGCAGCATTTTGGCCGTCCTGATCTGCGGGGTATCAATAACGGTCGGCGTATTGCATCCGGTGCGTCTGAACCCGGACGTCTGGAAACTGCTTCTCAGCGGTTACGTGCTGATCGCCGCGGGCGTGCCGGTGTGGATCTTTCTGCAGAGCCGGGACTTCATCAACGTGCACATCCTGTACGTGGGCATGGTGGCCCTGGTGGTGACCCTGGTGGTGGCCGGGCTGCGAGGCGCGGGCGTGACCGATCTGAACCCGCAGGCCGTCGCCATCCCGCAGTTCAATATCGAAGAGGGCACGCGCGCATTGGGCTTCTTCTGGCCGGGGATGTTCATCGTTATCGCCTGCGGTGCCGTCAGCGGCTTCCACAGCCTCTGCGCCGGCGGGACCACCTGCAAGCAGATCACCACCGAAAAGGCTACACGCCAGATCGGCTACTATGGCATGCTGCTGGAGAGCTTCCTGGCCGTCTGCGTGATCGGCGTGTTGATGGTCGGGGCGATCAAAGCCGACTACGTCATCGACGTTCACCCCAAGACGCTCGGCGGCTTGCCTGGAGTGAGCCCGAACTGGGTGCTCGGGTTCGCGATGGCGGTGGGCAACGCGGCCAAGCTGGCCTATGGCGTGCCGATTGTCGCAGGGGCTCTGGCCGGAATGGTCTTGCTGGAGGGATTCCTTGTGACCACGCTGGACACGGCCATTCGCCTCACGCGGTATCTCTTTGAGGAGATCTGGCGGACACTGTTCGGCAAGTTCGACGTTTTCGCCGCCCCCGTGGCCGCCGGTGAGCCCTCGGACTGGCCTGCGGGCGAGCAAACGCCCGTGGGGGCCGGGGGCATTCCCGACGCTCCGGTCCGGGAGGATCAGCCGCCCGCACCGGCCTTGCCCGTAGCCACAACCGGGCTGCTCCGCGCGGTCCTGCGGCTGCTGCGGATGTACTGGTTCAACTCGGCGATTGCCGTGGGGTTGATGCTGTCCTTCGCGCTGACCGGCGGGCAGAAGGCGCTGTGGCAAATCTTCGCGACGTCCAACCAGTTGCTGGCGGCCATGGTGCTGGCCATCGCGTCGCTGTGGCTGCTGCGCCGCCGCCGGAGCCTGTGGTTCGCCTTCATCCCCGGCGTCCTGATGATGATCACCACGGTGACCAACCTCATCCTCATGCTGAAGGGCTTCCTGGCCGATCCGGGCAAGAATGCGACGCTCTTGGCGGCGGATGTATTCATCCTGGTGATCACTATCTACCTGGTCATTGTCGGCGTGCGCGAGGCGGTGCGCACATTCGCGCGCCTGCGGGCTGAAGCGCCGGTCACGGCGGAATGAGACTGCCGTCTGGGGTTGTCCGTTAAGGAGATTGGAAATGAACGGGAAACGGCGTATTGACCGTCGCGGCTTTCTGAAGTCCGTGGTGGTTGCAGGTGTCGCGCCGTCTTTGATACCCACACGCGTGCTGGGCGCAAAAGACCGGACGCCCCCATCAGACAAGATCACACTGGGCGTCATTGGAGTGGGCGCGCAAGGGCGGCAGGATATGGGCAACTTCCTCGGGTTCGATGACGTGCGCGTGACCGCGATCTGCGACATAAACAAGCAGAACATTGAGCACGCACGCCGCGCCATCGCCACGCGCTACGGAAAGCCCGACGTAAAAGTGTACTCTGACTTCCGCAAGCTGAACGCGGATCCTTCCATCGACGCGGTGTTGATGGCATTGCCTGTGCATTGGCACAGTATCCCGTCGGCCGACGCCATCATGAACGGCAAGCACATCTACCACGAGAAGCCCATGGCCATGTCGTTCGTCGAAGCGCAGCGCACTCGCGAAGCCGTGCGGAAGAAAGGGGTGGTGTTTCAGTTCGGCACGCAGCAGCGGTCGGATCTGAAGTTTCGGTGGGCATGTGAGCTGGCGTTGAATGGCCGATTGGGCAAGCTCAAGGAAATCCAGGTGTCCGTGCCCGGCGGCCGGGTCGGTCCACTGTTACCGGAGCAGCCGCTTCCCGACTACGTGGATTGGGATCGCTGGGTCGGACCGGCCCCGATGACGACGTTCCACAAAGCAAAGCTCGTGCGCGGCTGGCATGAGAACATTACAAACTTTTCGCTGGGCATGATCTCATGTTGGGGCATTCATCACATCGATATCGCCCAATGGGGCAACGGTACCGATGCCACCGGCCCGAGCACGGTCGAGGGCACGGGCGAATTTCCAAAGAAGGGGAGCTGCGACGCCATCCTGAACTGGAAGGTGAGGTTCGAGTATGCAAATGCCGCACCGATGACTTTTGTGGGTCCCGGCAACAGCGTTCGATTCGTCGGCGATGCGGCATCGGTGCTCGTGAGGCGCGGTAAGATTGAGGCTTCCGACGACAAGCTCCTTCGCGATCCGAAGAACAAGTACGACACAATGCCCGTCAAGCTGCCTATAAGCAACAATCACGAGAAGAATTTCATCGAAGCAATCAAGAACCGCACCCGCGCGATCTGTGACATCGAAGCAGCCGTGCGCTCGGACACTCTGTGCCAGATCGCGCTGATCGCCGTGAAACAGGGCCGCAAGCTCACGTGGGACCCGAAGGCCGAGCGTTTTGTGAAGGATGATGCGGCAAACGCGATGTTAAAGCCGAGAACTTTCCGCGGGGATTGGAAGCTGCAAAAGGTCTGAGCCAAGCAGTCCGCTCATTCGCGAAAACATTTTCGCAGCGCCCGCCGCTGAAGACGCTATCTTGCGTACTCCACGCAGCGGAGCTCGCGGACGAGGGTGACCTTGACCTCGCCGGGGTATTCCATCTCGTCCTCGACCCGCCGCGCAATGTCACGCGCAATCTTGGCTGAGAGACGGTCGTCAACGTTCTCCGCGTCGACCATCACCCGCACTTCCCTGCCTGCCTGCACGGCGTAGGCCTGGCTGACACCCTCGAATGTCGTGGCAATCTCCTCCAGCTTCTGCAGCCGCTGCATGTATCGCTGCAGCGTCTCGCGCCTGGCCCCCGGGCGAGATGCGCTGACGGCGTCCGCGGCTGAGACGATCGGCGTATACCAGCTCGTGCCCTCTACGTCGCCGTGATGGCCCGCCGCGGCGTTGACCACCTCCTTGCGCTCACCGTAGCGCTTGCACAGGTCCGCGCCGATCTGCGGGTGCCCGCCCTCGACCTCGTGGTCGACGGCCTTGCCGATGTCGTGCAGCAGCCCGCAGCGCCGCGCGAGCTGGCCGTTCAGACCGATCTCGTCGGCCATCATCTGAGACAGAAACGCCACCTCCAGCGAATGCTTGAGCACGTTCTGGCCGTAACTGGTTCTGAAGTGCAGCCGCCCGAGCAACGACTCCAGCTTGTTGTGCAAGCCGCTGATCTTCGTCTCCATCAGGGCCGCACGCCCCTGTTCCTGTATCTGCTTGTTGATCTCCTTTTCGGTTTTGGCCACGATCTCCTCGATCCTGGCCGGGTGAATCCGCCCGTCCAGGATGAGCTTTTCCATGGCGCTGCTGGCCACGGCGCGTCGAATCGGGTCGAAGCCGGAGACGACCACGACTCCGGGGGTGTCGTCGACGATGACATCGACGCCGGTGGCCTTTTCGAAGGCGCGGATGTTTCGCCCCTCGCGGCCTATCACGCGCCCCTTCATGTCGTCGGAGGGGATGGTCACGGTCGAGACGGTGGATCCGCCGGCAAGGTCTCCGGCGTAGCGCTGGAGGGACGTCACGATGATCTCGCGGGCCTGCTGCTCGGCGTTCTCGCGGGTCTCGTTGGCGCGCCGTTCGATGTACTGGGAAGCCTCGATGTCCATTTCCTTTGCGAGCTGGTCCATGAGTATTGCCCTGGCCTCTTCTTTGGACATGTGAGCGACCTTGAGCAGTTGGGACTTCTGCTGGGCGATCAGCTCATTGAACTGCTTGTCCTTGTTTGCCAGGGCCCTCTCGCGTTCCTTCAGGGCTTTGTCTCCGGTATCGAGGCGCCGCTCCTTGGTGCTGAGCGCTTCGAGCTTCTGGTCGACGGAGTCCGCACGCTTGGCCAGACGCTTCTCCTCCTCCCGCAGCTCCTTGCGACTGCTTTCCGTTTCCGCGTCGAAGCTTTCACGCCGTTGAAGGAACTGGCTCTTGGCTTCGACCTCCGCCTGGGCTACGATCCTCTGGGCGTGTGCCTCGGCGGCAGCCTTTTCCGCCTCGAATTCCTTTTGGGCGGCCGTGCGCCTGGACCGTTCCAGGAACTTCATCAACAGGGCCGTGGCCAGAACCAGCAGAATCGCCCCCGCAAATTGCAGCGCCACCCTCTGCCCTTCAGACAGCGCCAGCAACGATATCATGAGCACTTGCATGGTATGTTCCTTTCGCGGGTGACAGACCGAGGGAGCAACGAGGTACGGGCGGGCAAAGAGTCAGCCTCACTTTCGCGGTTGAGATCCAGACCAATGCTCCCGCGGGCTCAGGTCCGCCCGCGCAACCGGCTGCGTCAAAAGCCCAATATCCTGTACTTGCGCATACAGCGCAGCCTGCTGACGATGCCCGCCAGCGGCACATACAGGGCGCTCGAGGGCCCCCAAACCGATTCCAGCATTCTGTCTGGATTGCTCATGCGAAGCTCTATGACCCGAAGGCCTCACCCGCTCTGGCACAAACGACCACGCGGGTGAATAATCGACGCTCGGCGTCACGACACCTTTTGGTGCTTCAGGTTTCCCGCTAACGGGCGATGTCACCAACGCGCTGTCCCGCCGACATCGGTCGGCGAGGATGAGCACCGCTTGCCGGACGGCCCGCCTGTCAACCAACCTCATAACCTCGGCCGTCACCATTGAGTTTCTACAGGCAGGACCAGCCCGTGGCCGATCCCACCGCTTCAGTTAACTCCTCAATTAATAATACACATGATACGCGGGGTAAGTTCGGCCGGTCAATAAAAACCGCACATCTCGGGGCAGAATTGGTTTAGCCCCCGGAGGCCGTGAACCTAAGTTGCGTGGAGATAAAGTCTTACGATTTGGAAAAAATCGGCGTTGCGTCCGGCTGGGCCATGCCGCCGGGCTATTCCAGATTCGCATGCCGGCGGCGGAACTCTTCCTGGTCGAGTCGCAGGCGATCCGAAAGCACGTTGAAAACCGCGTCCAGGCACAGGCTTGTTGCGTGCTCGAACACCGCCGCCCTCAGGACGATATCGGTGGCGGTGGTCGGTATGATGATGACCTTGTCTGCCTCGCTGGCCAGTGGGGATTGGCCATCGGCGGTGACCACTACCACCTGTGCCCCCAGGTCGCGGGCACGCTCGGCCAGGTAGCCGGTGTAGCCGGTCTCTCCGGTGCAGCTTATCGCCACCAGCAGGTCGCCCTCGCCGGCTGCGGGAGTTATGGTCTCGCCGGGTACGTAAACCGGCAGGCCGGCGTGCATGAGCCTCATGCCGAAGCTGCGCGCGACCAGCCCGCTTCGCCCTGCCCCGGTGACAAAGGTGCGCCTGGCGCGTGGCAGCATGTCGACCAGTTCGAGGATTCCCGGCCAGTCTGCCTTTTCCATCGCCTGCGTGATGCGGGCCAGCAGCTCGGTGCCGGCTCGCTTGGCCTTGTCCTTATCCGACAGTGGCATCGCCGATACCCTTCTTTTCCCATCGCTCGAGGTTGACGACCTTTGCCAGTGTGCTCTTGCCGTCGCGGATTTCCTGGCGGATTCGATTCTCGGCCTCAAGGATGTCCGCGGCCCGGTTTGCCATCTCGACCGCGCGGGCCTTCGGCAGGACCATCACGCCGTCGTCGTCGGCGGCGATCCAGTCGCCCGGACAGATCTGCTGTCCGGCGATAGTGATCGGCACGTTGATCTCGCCCAGCCCGTGCGGGTCGCCGGCGTGGCTGGTGACCAGGCTCGACCAGACGGGAAAACCCAGCTTCCTGATTTCGCCCGTATCACGCACCGCACCGTACACCACCACGCCCGCGATCTGCTTGTTCTTGGCGCTTTCGCTGGCCAGTTCGCCCCAGATGGCCGGACCCTGCCCGCAGGCGTCTATCACGATAACCTCGCCTGCCACGGCAACGTCGATCGCCTCGACCGGCTTGGCCCAGTCGCCCGGCATCGTTCGCACCGTCACCGCCGGACCGCACGCCACCGTGCCCGGAACGATCTGCTGAATCCCCGCAAGACACGGCTGGCGGTGAGATCCGTCCGAGATGTTGCCCGTGCGGACGCCGGCCAGTATCGCGCGGATGCTGTCGCCCGTCGCACGCTTGAAGTGCTCGCTGGCCACCGCCTCGCCGCTGTCGATGGCCTTGCGAATGTCGGCGGCTGCCTGTTTGGGGTCGTGCGCCTTGATTATCGCCCCGCCAACGATCACAACGTCCGCGCCTGCCGCCACCGCCGCCGCGGCGGTCTCGCTGTTTATCCCTCCTGCCACCGCCAGCGTCAGGTCCGTCGCGCTGCGGATCTCCTTCAGTGTTGCCAGCGGGTCGGCCCCTTCCATCTGCCGGTCGATCGGACAGTGAACGTCCAGCCATGTTGCGCCCAGCGCGGCAGCCCTTGCCGCGGCGGCGACCGGATCGTCAACGCCCATCAGGTCGACGGCCACCTCAATTCCGTGATGCCGCCCGGCCTCCACGCATTCGCGGATCGTGCTGTCGCTGGCGGCGGCGCACGCGGTCATCACGTTTGCGCCGGCCTTTGCCGCCGCCTCCGCTTCGATCTTCCCCGCATCCATCGTCTTCATGTCCGCGATGATCGTCCTGTTGGGCAACAGCTCGCGGAGTCTTCGTACGGCATCGAGGCCCTCGCTCTTGATGAGTGGGGTTCCAGCCTCGACGTAGTCCGCCCCGCCCGCAACGGCTGCCTGCGCGACCGCAAGCGCCCGCGGCAGCTCAACAAAGTCGAGCGCCACCTGTAATTTCGCCTTCTTCATGTATCACCGGCTTGCCGGGCCGCTGGGGGCCGCATGAGCCACGCCAGCGGAATTCATATCAATCCGGCCTCGGATATTATAACCCGCAAGGGCCTGCTTGTTTAGCGGCGTTGCGCATGCGTCACATCTCGGCGATACGCGCGAACTCATCCTTGAGCGCCGGATACAGGCGCCGATATTGCGCGTACAGCCTGGCGTAATGCTTCTTTGACCTGGCCTTTGGCTTGATCGTCCGCGTGACCTTGATGGCCTGTTTGCACGCCTCGCGAATGTGCTTGTAGCGCCCGGTGCCCACCGCCGCCAGAAGCGCTACGCCATAGGCCGCGCCCTCTTCCGCGTTGATCGTGACGCATGTGCCGCCGTAAATGTCCGCCTGCATCTGCCGCCAGAACGCGCTCCTGGCCCCGCCGCCGGAAAGACGAATCTCCCTGATCTTCATGCCCAGGCCCCGAAGGATCGTCACCGCGTCGTTCATGGCGAAGGTGGCTCCCTCCAGCACCGCACGCACCAGTTCGCTGCGGCCCGTGCGACTGTGGATGCCCACCCAGCATGCCTTGGCCAGCGGGTCGGAGTGCGGCGTGCGCTCCCCGGTGAGGTATGGCAGGAAGAACAGGCCCTCGCAGCCGGCAGGTGCCTTGGCGGCTTGGGCGGTAAGCAGCTCGTAGGGGTCTATTTTCTTGCGTTTGGCCGCGGCGATCTCTGCCTGGCCCAAGACGTTTCGGAACCACTGGAAGGATCCGCCGGCGGCAAGCACGCAGCCGAACATGCAGTACTCGCCCGGCACCGATGCGCAGAACGTGCCCACGCGGCTTTGCGCGTCGGTCCTGTACCGCCTGGAGTGGACGAACACCACGCCCGAGGTGCCCATGGTGGCGCTTGTGAGCCCGTCTGTGACTATGCCGTTGCCGACCGCACCGGCCGCCTGATCGCCCCCGCCGCCCACCACCGGCGTGCCCTCGGCCAGGCCGAGCTTGGTGCCGGCTGACTTCGTAAGCCGCCCCGTTATCTCGTGCGATTCGACCACCGGAGGCAGGATGTCACTGTCGATCTGGAACGTCGAGATCATCTTCCTGGACCAGTTGCGCCTGCGCTGGTCCAGAAGCAGCGTGCCGGACATGTCAGAGACCTCGCCCATGAACTCGCCCGTCATGCACAGCCGAACGTAATCCTTCGGCAGAAGCAGATGACGGATGCGATCGTAGATGCGAGGCTCGTTCTGACGAACCCAAAGAAGCTTCGTCAGCGTGAATGACGTCTGCGCCACGTTGCCCACGAGCGATATCAGCTTTCTCTTGCCGCCGACTTTCTTCTCGATCTCGGCCGCCTGCTTGCCCGTCCGCTGATCGTTCCAGATGATGCTCGGCCTCAGCACCTTGTCCGCGGCATCGGTTATCACCAACCCGTGCATCTGACCGCTCAGGCCGATGCCGGCGACCTGCTTGCCGTTGATCTTCGCCTTTGAGACGGCTGCGCGCACGGCCTTGACGGTGGTTCGCCACCAGTCGGCGGGGTGCTGCTCGCTCCAGCCGGGTTTGGGGGCTGAAATCGGGTGCTCAGCCGTGGCTGTGGCGAGGATTTTGCCCCTCGCGTTCATGACAAGGGCCTTTGTGCCGGAAGTGCCGACGTCTATGCCGAGATAGCAAGCCATGAGTTTCGCCTTTCCAAAACGAACCTGGAACCTGGATGAATGCCGACCGGGGCCGGGGGGCATATTCAAGCATGCTCGCGGCCCGTGTGCAAGCATATGCGTTGCGGCAGCCAAAGAGGCAGAAAGAATGTTTTTCTCTGGGATTTCTGAGTTCCTGGGTGGGATCCCCTATGGGCGGCTACAATGGCATGTCAAAGGCATGTAAGTCCTCTTATTTACGGAGGTTGCTTGTGCCTCAGGAGAGGCGGATTTGGCGGCAAACGCTGCAGAATCGTCAAAGACGCCCCATTTTGTCACAACGGGCTTGACAAGCCCACCGTCGTTTTGGTAGTATGAGTGGCCCTATGGTCAGCGCCACGCGGAATAAACGTAAGACGACTCGCAAGAACTCTTCGGGTTCTTCGCGGAAGAAGTCTATACGCACGTACGAGTCGGCGATGAAGTATCTGTTTTCGCAGACGGATTACGAGCAGATGCGGCGGGTGCGGTATAACAGTGACACGTTCAGCCTCGATCGCATGAATGTCCTGCTGAAGAAGCTGGGCGGGCCGCACAAGAAGATCCGCTCCGTCCATATCGCCGGGACCAAGGGCAAGGGCTCTACCGCGACCATGCTCGCTGAGATGCTCAAGGCCTGCGGCTACAAGGTTGGGCTCTATACTTCACCGCACATAGTCGACATTCGCGAGCGGGTTTCGATCAACGGTGAGAATATTCCCCGAGCGGCCCTGGCGCGGCTCATATGCCAGTGCGAGCCTCACATAGAGAAGATGGCCGGCGACAAGCCCACGTTCTTCGAGGTATTTACGGCAATCGCTTTCTGCTACTTTGCCGCCGAGAAAGTGGACCTCGCCGTGGTGGAGACCGGTCTGGGCGGGCGGCTCGACAGCACGAACGTCCTGGAGCCCGATGTCTGCGGTGTAACCAGCATTTCCTTCGACCATATGGGTCAGCTCGGCCAGACGCTGAAGGAGATTGCTACCGAGAAGGCGGGCATCTTCAAGCCTGAGACAACCGCCGTCAGCGTCCCCCAGGCTCCCGAGGCCAAGCAGGCCCTCCAACTGGTCGCCAGGAAGTCCAAGACGGATCTGATGTTCACCGGAGAGGACATTGAGTTCAGCTACCGCGTGGAGTCCTCGCGCGAAGCGGGGTGTCACACCCGCGTGTGCCTGACCACTCCGCGCAGCCGGTTCGAGCACCTCACCGTTCCGCTGCTGGGCGAACACCAGGCGCTGAACTGCGGGCTGGCCCTGGCGCTGCTGGACCAGCTCAAGGTCGTCGGTATGGAAATCGATGATGACGAAGCAATCAGGGGGCTGTCGCAGGTATACGTCCCGGGGCGGATGGAGATGATCTCCCAGGACCCGCGCGTCCTGGTCGACGGCGCCCATAACGCCGCCTCCGTTCAGGCCCTGATGCGGGCGGCGGGCCAGCACATTCCTTATGACTCTATGGTGATAGTCTTCGGCTGCGCCGCTGACAAGGACATCACCGGAATGCTGGACCAACTGGCCACCGGCGCCGATAAGGTAATCTTCACGATAGCGAAGGATAACCTGCGCGCGGCAAAGCCGGAAGACCTGGCGGCCGCGTACGAGGAATGCGGGGGCAGGGTAGCCCAGACTACACAGAGCCTCAGCGACGCAATCAGCGTGGCTTACAACGCCATCAGCAGGGAGGACCTCATCTGCATCTGCGGATCGTTCTATCTCGTCGGCGAGGCAAAGAAGTTGCTCAGCAAGGCAAAGAGTTGACAGGGGCAACGGGCGATCGGTAATCAGTGAGCATGCGGGGTATGGAGGCCAGGCGCCCGGGGCGGTTGCTGAGCCCGGGCGTTCACACCGCCAGCGCATCCCGCAGGTTATCCACAGTCTTCCCACAGGTTGTACACCAGGAATTTTCTGCTACTAGATGTGGTACGCTTGACTTTGCAGGGGGCATGCGTTATTATTACATTTGGCGTTGAGGGGTATTGCCAACGAGATTCTGGCTTCTCAAGTAGCTTGTCGGCAGGGAGTTAAGAAAAAGTACAAGATAATGGGCTTTATTTACTTGCGACATGCTATATATAGCGTACCTTCTAGCTTTGTCGCTCGATTGGGAACCAGGTTCATACCGTTGGTCAGGAGAGGCATTGATGTTGCCGGGTGAGTCTGCAGATCTTTCTGGTTGTGCTGAAGACGATAGCCGGGGTGTCTCAAAGCGCTGTGCCAAAGACGGCCTTGTGGTTGAGCAGATCTTTTCCACACCGGGAGTGGACCCCTTCGAGCAGATCGAATGGGAGAATCGCACCGCCTGCATCACCGATGACAAGGGCGAGACGATCTTCGAGCAGAAGGATACGGAGGTACCGGCCGGTTGGAGTCAGCTGGCCACTAATGTCGTCGTCAGCAAGTACTTCTACGGTGATCTGAGCTCGGAGGATCGCGAGCGTTCGGTCAAGCAGCTTATCCACCGCGTGACTCGGACCATTGCCGACTGGGCTGCGGCCGACGGGGTGTTCGCCACGGGCCAGGACGCCGAACGTTTTTACAACGAGCTGACCTACCTGTGCGTGAACCAGTACATGGCTTTCAACTCACCGACGTGGTTCAATGTCGGGCTGTTCCACCAGGCGGGCATAGCCGGCTCTCAAGGCAACTACCACTGGGACACCTCTGCCGATAAACCGGTCCCGACGAAGCGCAGTTATGAATACCCGCAGGCATCGGCCTGCTTTATCCAGTCCGTCGAAGACAGCATGGAAGACATCATGCGTCTGGCGGCGTCAGAGGCGATGCTCTTCAAGTACGGTTCGGGGACGGGCACGGACCTCTCGACGCTGCGGAGCAGCAAGGAGAAGCTCTCGGGCGGGGGCAATCCCTCGGGCCCGTTGAGCTTCATGCGCGTCTTCGATCAGATTGCCTCTGTGGTGAAGTCCGGCGGGAAGACCAGGCGCGCAGCCAAGATGCAGTCGCTTCAGTGCGACCACCCCGACATCAAGGAGTTCATCGAGTGCAAGATGATCGAGGAGAAGAAGGCCTGGGCGCTGATCGAGCAGGGATATGACGGCTCGTTCAATGGTGACGCCTACAGCTCGGTCATGTACCAGAACGCCAACCTTTCGGCCCGCGTCACCGATGAATTCATGCAGGCGGCCGCGGACAACGCCGAGTGGCAGACCTACGCGGTCACGACCGGCAAACCGATGACCAAGCACAACGCTCGGGATCTGCTTCACCTGATTGCCGAGAGCGCACACGTCTGCGGCGACCCGGGAATTCAGTATCACACCACCATCAACCGCTGGCACACGTGCACCAAGAGCGGTGATATCTGCACTTCGAATCCCTGCAGCGAATACATGTTCCTGAACGACTCGGCGTGCAACCTGGCCAGCCTCAACCTGATGAAGTTCAGGCTTGAGGACGGTGGCTTCGACGTGGACAGGTTCGTCGCCGCCGTCCGGGTTACTATCATCGCCCAGGAAATACTCGTCGACCACGCCAGCTATCCCACAGAGCGCATCTGCGCCAACAGCCACGAGTTCCGCCCGCTGGGGTTGGGCTTTGCGAATCTCGGGGCGCTGGTGATGTCGCTGGGCTTTCCTTACGACAGCGACGAGGGCAGGGCCACGGCCGGGGCGATCGCGGCGATTATGACCGGCACCGCCTATGCAACCAGCGCGGAAATGGCCAGCCGCATGCGCCCGTTCTCCAAGTTCGAGTTCAACCGCAAGCCGATGCTTAAGGTCATGCGGATGCACCGCAGTGCGGTCGACGACATTGCCGGCGAGCACTGCGTGGCGGGCCTGCTGCATGCCGCGACGGAGGCTTGGGACGACGCCCTTGCGGCGGGGCAGCAGCACGGCTATCGCAACGCCCAGACGTCCGTGCTGGCCCCGACCGGCACTATCGGGTTCATGATGGACTGCGACACTACGGGGATCGAGCCGGACATTGCTCTGGTGAAGTACAAGCACCTGGCCGGCGGGGGCATGTTCAAGATCGTGAACCAGACCGTGCCGCTGGCATTGAAGCAGTTGGGCTATGACGAGCAGCAGGTAGCGAAGATCGTCAAGCACATCGACGAACACGACACCATCGAGGGCGCCCCGTATCTTACCGACGATCACCTGCCGGTTTTCGACTGTGCCTTCAGGTCGGCCGCCGGGAAGCGAAGCATTCACTACATGGGGCACATCCGTATGATGAGCGCGGCCCAGCCGTTCCTTTCGGGGGCTATTTCCAAGACCGTCAACATGCCCAACGAGGCCACCGTTGATGACGTTATGCGGGTCTACGTCGACGCCTGGAAACTGGGCATCAAGGCCGTGGCGGTATATCGCGACCGGTCCAAGCGGACGCAGCCGCTGAATGTTCGCAGGGACAGCGACAAGGCCGAGGCCGCCTTGGAGACCTACAGCGCCGAGCAGCTGGAGGCGGCGCGCCGCAAGCCCCATCGCCGGCGCCTGCCGGCAACGAGACCCTCGCTTACCCACAAGTTCGACGTGGGCGGGCACGAGGGATATCTGAACGTGGGACTTTACGGCGACGGCCAGCCGGGGGAGCTGTTCATTACGATGGCCAAGGAGGGCTCCACGGTCGGGGGGATGATGGACGCCTTCGCGACGGCGATAAGTCTTTGCCTTCAGAACGGGGTGCCGCTGGACGCGCTGGTCAAGAAGTTCACCCACCAGCGATTTGAGCCCAGCGGAATGACCAACAACCGTGATATCCCGTTCGCCAAGAGTGTGGTGGACTACATCTTCCGGTGGATGGGTCTGACGTTCCTCGAGGAATTCCGCAAGACCCACCTGCCTGTTCGTGAGAAGCCTTCCACCACGCCCATACCCAAGCTGGTGATGGGGCCACCAGAGACTGTTGAAGATGACGATTCCTCGGAATCTGACCGCGCCGACCGGGCCCCGGGCATGGATGTCCAGGGGTCCGCCGGCGCACTTTTCCCCGAGGAGTCCTCCGCTTTGGACGACGGCCAAGCCGAGCCCACCGGCAAGGCGAGCCTGATCGTAGCACAAAAAACCACCACCAACCGCCTTGCGGGAATGGAATGGATCAATCGCCAGTTCTCGCAGTTTCAGACCGATGCCCCCGCCTGCGAGGTCTGCGGGGCCATAACGGTGCCGAACGGTAACTGCTACAAGTGCTATAATTGCGGTTCATCCCAGGGCTGCAGTTGAGGAGCCGGTACCGGAGGCCTGAAAGAAGCTTTTGGAAATGACCGGGATTTGATGCTGACCAGTACAGTCAGTGCGAAATAGGCTGTCCGCTGCGACCCGTTCAGAATGCAGGTCTCCCTCCACCTGCGTTAGGGTTGCAGTTATTCGGGTGACATCCAGGTCCCCCTCCGCCTGGGTGTCGCCCATTTTTTGGAGCATTGACAATCCGCGATCGTTCGGTGATTATATGCCCCAGGAGGGTCCGGCCGCCTCGGCCGATGCCAATGAAGATATGATCCCAGCACTTCTATCCAGCCAGGAGATGGGCCATCTGGAGGGACTGGGCACGGCACTGTTCGTGCTGCTGATCATTTCGGCTCTCGTGGAGTGCTTTCTCGGATATGTGCTTTTCCGTCTGGTGCTGGTGGTTGTTGCCCTTATGGGAGGGACGCTGTTTGGCGCGGCTGTGGTCTCCTGGTTGCGGGCCGAGCCCACCGGGCTGGACTATTTTGTCGGGTGTTTCACCTGCGCGGTCATTCTTGCGCTTTTGGCGTGGTTTTTTTACCGTGTGGCATTCGGCCTCTGCGCGGCTGGTGGCGTGGCGTCCTTTATTGTGGTAGGCCTCCTGGGCAGGGCGACCTCGGGCGGCGCGTGGGTCTTTGGCGGCGTGGTGGGTCTGGCCGTGGGCATCTACGCGTTCATTTATACGCGGGTGGTGTTTATTGTCCTTTCCTCGCTTTCGGGGGCGTTTATGGTGGTATTTGCGGCAGCGAGTCTGATCGCCGGCCCTGCGGAGGACCCGAAGGCGGCTGCCGGGGCCTTGCTGGCGCAGCTATGGCTGGTCGTGATGCTCAGCGTCATCTCGGCGGCACTTGCCGGCGCGGGCGTATACGTTCAGTTGAAGTTGTCGCGGAGTATTCGCCTGGCGCTGATGCCGCAGGACGAGTTGCCGGGCAGGAGGCGTTCGCGCGGCGGTGGCAGGGTCGGCCCGCGATTCACGAGGGTCTAGTGTTATGGGGGGCGGGCCTGTACAATAAATGCAGACCGTTGGCCCGTCGGTCTGCACGGGCTGGAGTGCCGATACATGATTGAAGCCGAAAGCTTGAAGGCCACCATAGAGTCGCTCAGAACCCGGATCTTCGCCATCCGGGACTCTCTTTGACATCCCGTCGCGACAGGAAAAACTGGCCGCACTTGAACGGCGCATGTCCGCCACGGACTTCTGGAAGGACCAGGAGGCCGCCCAGAAAGTCGTAACCGAGCTAAAGTCGCTCAAGGCCGTTGTCGGGCCGATGTTGCAACTCGTGGACCGCATAGAGGACGTAGTAGCCCTTTACGAATTGGCTGTTGAGGCCGACTGCGGCGAGACGTTGGCCGAAGCGGCTGCCGAGACGGAAAAGGTATCGGCCGATCTGGAGCGCGTCGAGCTTCGGGCACTGCTCAGCGGGCGACACGACTCGGGCAACTGTTACTTCTCCATTCACGCCGGCGCCGGCGGCACCGAAAGCTGCGACTGGGCGCAGATGCTGCTGCGGATGTACCTGCGGTATTTTCAGAGCAACGACTACCAGGTCAAAGAGATTGACAGGGCCGACGGCGAAGAGGCCGGTATCCGCTCCGTGACGCTCTATGTCTCCGGGACTTACGTCTACGGGTATCTCTCCTGCGAGCGCGGCGTTCACCGGTTGGTGCGGATAAGCCCCTTCGACGCCCAGAACCGCAGGCATACCAGCTTCGCCTCGGTCAACGTGCTGCCGGAGTTGGCTGACATCGAGGTTGACATCGCATGGGACAAGGAGGTCCGCGAGGACGTTTTCCACAGCAGCGGCCCGGGCGGGCAGCACGCCAACAAGACGTCCAGTGCAGTCAGGCTCATACACGTGGCGACCGGTATAGTCGTGCAGTGCCAGAACGAGCGGTCTCAGCACAAGAACCGCGCCCAGGCGAGGAAGATGCTGGCCGCCAAGCTATACCAGGCCGAGCAGGCCAAGCGAGACGCCGAACTGGCCAAGCTCTACGGCGAAAAGGGCGAGATAGCTTTCGGCAATCAGATTCGCTCGTACGTGCTTTACCCCTATCGCCTGGTGCGGGATGAACGAACCGAACTGAAGATCCCCCATGCCGACAAGGTGCTCGACGGCGAGATACAGGAATTCATCGACGCCTGCCTGCGCTACCGGGCCGGCGCGAGCTGAGCGGCGCCCGGCAAGTGCGTCGTTGACTTGACTGCGCGTTAGTTCAGTGTGATAATAGTGGTAGAATGTGCTGGTGCGAGATTGCCAGCCAGCCAGAGAAAGCAGACGATATCATGGCGGATAACAAGCTGACCAGGCGCGAGCTTATGCGGGCCTCGGCTGCCTCGGCTGCTTTTGCAGCCGCCACCGGGGCTGTGGTTCGCCCGGCGCTGGCCGCCAGGAAGCGCAGGCCAAAGAAGCAGGGCCAGGCCACCCAGTTCTCCGACTGGGCCGTCACCGAGGCCATCGAGAAGGCCAGGAAGTATCTATGGAGCCTTCAGAAGGGTGATGGGAGCTGGCCGGACCAGAATAATGTCGCAAAGAAGCACCCGACCGGCCTGACCGCCCTGGCGACTTATGCCCTTCTTGCCGAGGGGGAGAATCCACAGGAGCCGAAGATGGCCAAGGCCCTGAAGTGGCTCAGCGAGCACGAATCGAAGATGGTTTATCCGCTCGGCCTGCGTTGTTACGCCTGGTACCTTGCCAACCGCACGACTCTCGGCAAGTACCGCAAGGAGCTGAAGAAAGACGCCACCCTTCTGTACAGCTCCCACAAAAACGGGCACTATCACTACCATGCCACGGGCAAGCCGGAGAATAGCTGGGACAACTCGTGCAGCCAGTACGGCCTGCTGGGTGTCTGGGCGGCGGCCGCCGACGGCACCATCGACATCCCTTACCAGTACTGGCAAGTCGTGATGAAGCACTGGATCGACACGCAGGGCCCCGACGGCGGGTGGAAGTATTCGGGGCGTCCCGCTCTCGGCGGCGGGACCCGCGCAATGGGCACGGCCGGCGTGGCCAGTCTGTTCGTGTGCTATGACTATTCGGGAATGGCCGACAAGAGCCCCGGGTTGGACTTCCCCCCGATTAAGAACGGCCTGGAATGGATGGAGAAGAACTATCTCACGGCGCCGATGGGACACTCCGATGAGTATTATTACCTTTACGGGGTAGAGCGTGTGGGCTTGGCCAGCGGATACAAGTTCTTCGGCAAGAGTGACTGGTACAAGATGGGGGCTAGCAAGCTGCTCAAGAGCCAGGGCAAGAACGGTGGATGGGTTGGCAGGTGGGGCTCGGTGGAAGGAACGGCCTTTGCGATGCTTTTCCTGATTCGGGGCCAGCACCCGGTGTTGTTCAACAAGCTGGAGCACGGCGGCGACTGGGACAGGCGGTCTCGTGACATGGCCGCGGTTACGCGGTGGATCAGCAACAACTTCGAGACGACGGTTAACTGGCAGGTTATCGACCTGAAGAGGACAAACGTCGCCGACTGGCACGATGCGTCGGTGCTGTATATCACCGGCACGCGGGACCCCAAGTTCACCGAGGCCCAACTGAAGAAGATTCGCACTTTTGTCCTCCAGGGAGGCACGATATTCACCGTCGTTCAGAAGGCCGGGGAAAAATTCAATCAGGCCATGGAAGTGGCCTACAAGGAAATGTTCCCCGAGTATGAGATCAAGGCCATCCCCAAGGACCACGATATCTACTCGGTGTACTTCCCCATAGACAAGAAGCTGCGTTTCCGGATGCTGGGCAACGGAGTGCGGCCTTTCGTGATCCACACCGACGACGACCTGGCGGCCAAGTGGCAGGCCAGCAGGGCCATGGACTCTTCAAACAAGCAGTTCCAGGTTGCCCTTAACGTGGCAATGTACGCGGTTGACAAGGTCAGCTCCCTGCCGTATCGCGGCGCGGTTCACTGGCCGGCGCGTCCGCAGAAAGCCCCGTCGCGGAAGATAAGCGTCGTCCGTCTGAAGCACAGCGGCAACTGGAATCCCGAGCCGCTGGCGTACCAGCGGTTTGCGAACATGATGGCCCTCCACGCGGATACGGCGCTGGAAGTGGGCAAGCCTATCGAGATTGCCCGCCTGACGGCCAGCCCCTCGAAGATTGCGATCATGACGGGCGTGGGGGCCTGCACCTTCAGCGATGCCGACAGGGCCGCCATAAAGAAGTTCGTCGAAGACGGCGGGACGCTCGTGATAGACGCCGCCGGCGGCTCAAAGGCTTTCGGGAAGTCCGTCGAGTCCATGCTCAAGGAGATCTACCCCGCCCAGGCGAAGCGACTCCCTCGGCTGGCCACCACTTCCACCCTGTATAACCTGCCCGGCATGGAGATCCAGTCTGTCGGCTTCAAGCGCAGGACGGGCATTAACAGGATCGATCGCTTCCCGGAGCTGCGGACGGTGATTGTGGGCGATGACCGGCCGGGCGTTATCTACAGCCCGCTGGACCTGACGGCTGGATTGGTCGGCGCCAGGTCGTATGCTATCGACGGTTATGTTCCCTATTCGGCTTTCGAGCTGATGCGTAATATTGTGTTCTTTGCGTCCGGCGAGAAAGCGCCGGCTTCCGGCCGCGTACGATCGGTCAAACCACCACCCACTGGCGGCGGGCCGGACGATGAATGGTAGGAAGCTGCCGGCTTCCGGCCGCGACGTGAGGGCGTGGGCGGCCGGGCGGCAGCAGTGAGAGGTTCTGACATGCGAAGACTAAGAAGACTAATTGGTGTTGCTTGCGTTGTATTGTTTTTGGGCATGACGACCGGGATATCGTTGGCCGGGCGGCGCCTGAAAAAGCTTGGGACGGAGAAGGACTTCTCGGACTGGGCGGTCGATGCGGCGATACAGCGGGGGATCGAGCATCTTTGGAGCAAGCAGAATGAGGATGGCAGCTGGCCGTCCAACCACAACGGCAAGTATCCGACGGGCGCGACCGCGGTGGCGGCCTATGCGCTGGTGGCAAGCGGAGTCAATCCCCAGGAACTGAGGATGCAGAAGACGCTGAAATGGCTGAGCGATAACGAGAGCAAGAAGGTTTATTCCCTTGGGATCCGCTGCTACCTCTGGTACCTGGCCAACAGGACCACTCTCGGCAAGTACCGCAAGGAGCTGAAGAAAGACGCCTCCCTTCTGTACAACTCCCACAAGAACGGGCGCTACCACTACGACGCCACAGGCAAGCCGCCAAACGGTTGGGACCACTCGTGCGGGCAGTACGGTGTGCTGGGTGTATGGGCAGCGGCTGCCGACGGCACCGCTGAGATCCCCTACGACTACTGGGAAACCGTAATGAAGCACTGGATCGCGACGCAGGGTCCCGGCGGCGGCTGGGAGTACAATAAGATGCCCGAAGGCGACAAAGGCAGGCCCACGATGGTGGCCGCCGGCATAGCGAGCCTGTTTGTCTGCTACGATTATTCCGGGATGGCCGACAGGACCCCGGGCAAGGACTTTCCCCCGATTGCAAATGGATTGAAGTGGCTGGACAAGAACTTCAAGGTGAACTCGGCTCACCAGTATTATTACCTTTATGGGATTGAGCGTGTCGGCCTGGCCAGCGGATACAAGTACTTCGGCGCCAAGGACTGGTACAAGCTGGGCGCGTTGTTCCTGCTGAAGAACCAAAAGGGCGGCGGCTGGGGAAAGGTCACCGACACCGCATTCGCCCTGCTGTTCCTGATACGCGGGCAGCACCCGGTGTTGTTCAACAAGCTGGAGCACGGCGGCGACTGGAACAGGCGGTCCCGCGACATGGCCGCGGTTACGCGGTGGATCAGCAACAACTTCGAGACGACGGTTAACTGGCAGGTTATCGACCTGAAGAGGACGCAGGTTACCGGCTGGCACGATGCGTCGGTGCTGTATATCACCGGCACACGGGACCCCAAGTTCACCGAGGCCCAACTGAAGAAGATCCGAACTTACGTCCTCCAGGGAGGCACGATATTCACCGTCGTTCAGCAGGCCGGGGGAAAATTCAATCAGGCCATGGAAGCGGCATACAAGGAAATGTTCCCCGAGTATGAGATCAAGGCCGTCCCCAAGGACCACGATATCTACTCGGTGTACTTCCCCATAGACAAGAAGCTGCGTTTCCGGACGCTGGGCAACGGAGTGCGGCCTTTTGTGATTCACACCGATGATGACCTGGCGGCCAAGTGGCAGGCCAGCAGGGCCATGGACTCTTCAAACAAGCAGTTCCATGTCGCCTTTAACGTGGCAATGTACGCGGTTGACAAGGTCAGCTCTCTGCCGTATCGCGGCGCGGTTCACTGGCCGGCGCGTCCGAATAGGGCCCCCTCGCGGAAGATAAGCATTGTCCGTCTGAAGCACAGCGGCAACTGGAACCCCGAGCCGCTGGCGTACCAGCGGTTTGCGAACATGATGACCCTCTACGCGGATACGGCGCTGGAAGTGACAGGGCCCATCGAGATTGCCCGCCTGACGGCGAGCCCCTCGAAGATTGCGATCATGACGGGCGTGGGGGCCTGCACCTTCAGCGATGCCGACAGGGCGGCCATAAAGAAGTTCGTCGAAGACGGCGGGACGCTCGTGATAGACGCTGCCGGCGGCTCAAAGGCTTTTGGGAAGTCCGTCGAGTCCATGCTCAAGGAGATCTACCCGGCCCAGGCGAAGCGACTCCCTCGGCTGGCCACCACTTCCACCGTGTATAACCTGCCCGGCATGGAGATCCAGTCTGTCGGCTTCAAGCGCAGGACGGGCATTAACAGGATCGATCGCTTCCCGGAACTGCGAACAGTGATTGTGGCCGGTGATCGGCCGGGCGTGATCTACAGCCCGCTGGACCTGACGGCCGGATTGGTCGGCGCCAGGTCATATGCTATCGACGGTTATGTTTCCAATTCAGCCTTCAGGCTGATGCGCAATATTGTGACTTTTGCGTCCGGGGAGAAGGTGGCGGCAGCACCCTTGCCCGGACCGGGTCCGGCACCCGCTGCCAAGACGGGGATGGATCCAGGCAGCGGCGAGTGGTAGCAGATCAGGCCGGTCCCTGCCCTGTCGGCCCCGGCTGGGTCCGGGCGCGTGCGATCAGCAGCAGCACGGCACCGGCGAGCCACAGGCCCATCCCGGTGATTCGAAAGCCCGCCAGGGCGCCCCGCGCGACGCCGACTGAGCCGCCAAGTGTCACGATCCCCATCGCCGTCAGTACCGCCGCTGCCATCGCCATACTCCCGCGGCCCCGCCGGGTGGCCATTGCCTCGCCACCGGCCGTGTGCGAGACCAGTACCATCCCGCCAAGCAGCAGAAGCTGAAGCCAGTATCCGCTCGCCGTGACCTGCCAGACGTCCTGCAACCAGACAGTGACCACTACCAGGACCATCGGCAGCCAAGCCGCGGCCAGCGCCGTCCTGCCGGGCCCGGAGAGGAACGCCCCGCCGGCCACGACGGCCGCCACCGGTATGCGAAGGTCATCGACCAGTCTTGTCGGGACGGGCGCCCGCCCATTGTCCAGGAGCCAGCAAAGGCCGCCAGCGGCCGCCAGGGCGCCTGACGCGCAAAGCGCAATACCGGTCAGCAGTCGGCTGCCCGCGCCGAGACGCCGGCCGAGGCGCCTTGAGAACAGCAGGGCCAAAAGCGCCGCGATATACATCGCGCCAACGACGACTCTCCGCACCGTGGGCTTGCGCAGCGTCTGCACGGGCGTCGTCGGCTCGGTCACCGTCGGCTCGTGGAAATCCAGGGCGTCGGCCCATCGGTTGAACGTATCGAACGGGACTTCTATCTCTCTGGGGTTGGTGCCGACCAGCGCCTGCACGCTTAGCATCACCAGGCAAGCGATTGCCGGCGTGACGACTATGCTGGGCAGGCGGGCGGCCACAACGCATACGGCGTTGACGGCGCCCAACGCCAATCCGGCCGCCAGGCCGGCGGCGAACGCCCAACCGGGGGCGAATCCGGCATTGATCAGCGAGGCGGCCACCACGCCGGCCAGTCCCCAAGAGACCCACACGCTCAGGTCAATCGCGCCGCACCGCAGGGCCAGAAGGAACCCAAGGGCCGGAAGCAGATGCACGGAAGTGGCCCGGTTGAATAAGCCGTCCCAGGAGATGTCGTCCCCGCCGCGTCCGCCCAGCATCGAAATGGCCAGACCAGCCAACAGCAGGAAGCAGAATACGTCCCGCCCCAGCGGATTGGCGTGCGCGGGCGGGCGGAGCTTATCTTCGAGACAGAACAATGGTCAGCGAAGCTCCTGCGGCCGGTCACTCGATCACGGGCACGGGACCGGCCAGGTCGGCGAACTGGGAGATGATCGAGCGGTCGCCGGAGCAGATCAGTTCCCTGTTCATTTTCATCTCGGGCAGCTTGGCCGCCAGCCAGCGCTGCGCCACCGCCATTTTGGACTGCTTGGCGGTCGCCTGGTCGCAGAACAGCGCGCCGACGACAACCGCAATGGCCGTGTCCACGAGCTTTCGCCCATACAGGTCCATGTATTCAGTGCCGGGCTGCTCCTTGGTAAAGGCGATTGCCTCGGCCAGCAGCTCCGTGCCGCAGCGGACCTGCTCCACGAGCGGCTTGACGTCATCCGGCCAGTCGCGTTCCAGGATGTTGTCCACCACCGTCACGGCGGAGCCGGAAACCACACCCCGGACGGCGGCCATGATCTGGAGCTGGCTGGTGCCCTCGTAGATCGTCGTGATCCGCGCATCGCGAACGTGGCGCTCGACGGGGTAGTCCTTCATGTATCCGCTGCCGCCGAGTACGGCCATTGAGTCGTTGCTCACGCGAACCGACATCTCGGAGGCGTAGTATTTGCTCATCGGCGTCAGCATGCCGTTGAGCCTCTTGTACTTGCGGGAGGTCTGCTTGAGCTCCTTCCTCTGGGCCTTGTCCTGCACGTCGCCGAACTCGAGCTTTCGCAGGGCCGCGTTCTCGATATCCACGGAGAAGGTGGAGTAGTAGATCAGGGCCCTTGCAGCCTGGATGTCGACGCTCATGTTCACCAGCAGTTCGCGGACGGCGGGGAAATTCTCGATCTCGGTGTCGAACTGCCTGCGGCTGTGGGCGTAATCGCGAGCGACGCGGTAAGCCGCCTCCGCGATGCCGAGTGACTGCGCCGCGATGCCGATCCGCGCCCCGTTCATGAGGCTCATGACGTACGTGATGAGCCCTCGCTGGCGTTCGCCGATCAGCTTCGCGGGGGCATCGTCGAAGAATATTTCGCAGGTGGGGCTGCCGTGGATGCCGAGCTTGTCCTCCAGGCGGCGGATCTTCACCTTCGCCCCGCGCTGAACCAGCATCAGCGACAGGCCTCTGCCGTCGGTGATCTCCGGCTCGGTGCGGACCAGGACCAGCAGCACCTGGCCACAGCCGTTCGTGATGAAGCGCTTCACGCCGCGGACAAACCAGTTGCCGTCCTCGTCCTGATAGCCCTGGGTACTTACGGCCTGGAGGTCGCTGCCGGCGTCCGGCTCGGTGAGCACCATCGCGCCGGTCAGCTTGCCCGAGGCCATATCAGGCAGGTACTGGGCCTTGATCTCGTCGGAGGCGAACGCGTTGATCGTCTCGGCGATGCCCTGTAAGCCGTAGATGTTCATCAGCGCAGCATCCGCGCGCGAGACCATCTCGTTGCTCATGGTGTAGACGAGCTGGGGGCAGTTGATGCCGCCATATTTGTACGGGAGCGTGAAGCCCATGAGGTCCCCCTGGCCAAGGATATCTATGGCGCCTGCGATGCCGGGGGCGTAAGTCACCGAGCCGTCCTCGTTGAGGATGTTGCCGACCTTGTCGGTTTCCTCGGCGGTGGGGGCGATCTGGTCGGCGGCGATCCCGCCGAGCGACGTCAGTATCCGCCCGTAGTTGTCCACAGCGTCCTGGGCGTCCGTCGGGGCGAAGTCGAACTCCGACCCAAAGCGGAAGTCCTCTTCCACGATCGCCGCCAGGGCGGCTAAGTCCATGTGCTCGAAGAGGAACTGGATGTCCTCGTTGTCGGTATAGAAATTCGCCATGGTTGGGTCCTTTGGCTAGGCCCCGGCCGCCTGCTCCACGCTCGCCCCGCCGCGGATCGTCTTGATCATCATGGGAATTACCACGTTCATGTCGCCGACGATCCCGTAATGTGCGATGGCCAGGATCGGGGCGTTGGGGTCGGTGTTGATCGCCAGGATCTTGGCCGATTCGGACATCCCCGCTCGGTGCTGAACCGCACCGCTTATCCCGCATGCGATGTAAAGCGCCGGGCGCACCGTCGTGCCGGTCTGGCCCACCTGGTGGTCGTGATCGACAAAGCCCAAGTCCACGGCCGCCCTGGAGCCTCCCACGGCTGCGCCCAGACAGCGGGCCAGGTCCCACATCAGCTTGAAATTCTCCTTACTGCCCACGCCTGCGCCGCCGGCGACGATTATCCTTGCCGCTTTCAAGTTTACCTTCTTCTCGCGCCGGCGCGTTTCGATTATCTCCAGCGGCAGTTCGATCTCGCCCAGGTCCGCCTGGCATTTGATGACCTGGCCGCTGCGGCCTGTGTCCCCCTGGCCCATCTGCACCACGCCCTCGCGGACGCTGGCCATCTGGGGCCAGCGGTCGTAGTTCACTATCGTCGCGATGATGTTGCCCCCGAACGCCGGGCGGATCTGAAGCAACAGGTTCTTGTGGACCTCATCGCTGCCCGGCGGCTTGTGGTCGCCGATTTGCAGGTCGGTGCAGTCGGCGGTGAGCCCGCACCGCATGGCGCTGGCCACCGTGGGGGCCAAGTCACGCCCTATCGGCGTGGCCCCGTAAAGGCAGATCTGCGGCTTGTGCTGCTCGATGAGATTGCAGATGACCTTGGCGTAGCCGACGGCCTGATAATCCCCAAGCCGCTCGTCGGACACCACGTAGACCTTGTCCGCCCCGTGGGCGATGAGCTGGTCGGCAAGGGCCGCCACGTCCGCGCCCAGCAGCAGCGCTCCAACGGCCACGTTGAGTTCGTCGGCGAGTTGGCGGGCCTTGCTCATCAGCTCCAGCGGGACCTCAGAAAGCTGCCCGTCTTCCTGCTCCGCAAAGACCCAAACTTCACCTTGTCGGTTCACTTCGATCATAGTTAACTCGTTAGCCAATGGTGTGGTCTTCGATCAACTCGTGCATGAGTTCTGCAACGCCCTGCTCGGTGGGCTCGTACTGCTGGAACTGCCCGCCGGCAAGCACCACCGACTGGATGCGGTGAACCTTGGTCGGGCTGCCGCTCCGCCCGCACCAGGAAAAGTCCGCCTCCAGATCGTCCAGATCGAGCTGCTCGATCAGCAGGCCCTTTTCCTTCAGCGCCTCGCAGCGTTTTTCGGTCTCTGCGGCCTTGTCGTCATCGGATGCGTCGCCCATCTGCTTGGCAACAGCGCCGGCTACTTCGGCGGGCGACATTGCCTTCTTGAACTTCATGATTCTCTTTGCCGCCTGTGCGCGGGGCGTGTTGGCCGATTCCATCACCGTCACGAGCACGGGCAGCTTGCATCGGACGACCTGCCAGCCGTTGCCCACGTTCCTCCTTACGGTGATGGTCCGATCTTCGAGGGCAATGAGCTCTTCGAGGTAGGTGATGACGGGCATGTGAAGCTTCTCGGCCAGTTGCGGGCCCACCTGCGCCGTGTCGCCGTCGATGGCCTGGCGCCCGCAGAGCACAATGTCGGGCTCCAGCTTTCGCACCGCCAGCGAAAGGATGTAGCTTGTAGCCAGTGTATCGGAGGCAGCCGCCCGCGGGTCGGTTATCAGGATCGCGCGGTCGGCGCCGCGGCAAAGCGACTCCCGAAGGATTTCGCAGGCGGCAGCCTGGCCCATGGTTACCACCGCAACCGTCCCGCCGTGGGCGTCGCGGACGGCCAGGGCCTCTTCCAGCGCGCTTAGGTCCTCGGGGTTGAAGATCATCGGCAGCGATGCGCGGTTGACCGTGCCGTCTTCCTTCATCGCGTTGCCGGTTATCCGTTTCGAGTCCGGCACGTACTTTATACAGATTACGCAGTTGTATCCCACGTCAGTTGCTCCCGCTGCATTGTCAGGCGAGCGTGAAAGCTTTGGGCCCCATACAATAACGGCCCGCCCCACAGCGGACCGCACGGCCTCTGGACATCAGACGGGAGATACTACTCGCTGGGCCTGGATGGGTCAAGGTGAAATGCTCGCCGGGGCCCGGGTGAAATTTCCTGCAATAACTGCTGTGCCCAGGCGTTTGGCCAGCGTAAGGTTGTAGAATCGCAAAATCGCAACATGGGTATGCGGGAAATATCTTCTTCTGCTCTCAATCGTGTCTAAGACAACGGCTTCTAACTATGAAAGGAGAACTATCATGAAGCGTTTGTCCATCGTTATCGCAGTGGTCATCTTCTTCGCCTGCCTGGTGAGCATGCCTCAGTGGGCAAGGTCCGACGATCGCAAATCGGCGGGGGTGAAGAAGGCCTACGGCCACGCAACAAGGGCCTACAGTGGGCACAAGCCCAGCGGCATCAGCAGGTATAGCCGCGGCCATTCAACGAAGGCCCCCAGTGGGCACAAGCCCAGCGGCATCAGCAGGTATAGCCGCGGCCGCCCAACGAAGGCCCCCAGTGGGCACAAGCCCAGCAGCAGCAAGTATAGCCGTGGCCATTCAACGAAGGCCCCCAGCAGGTACAGGCCGAGCAGCAGCCGGTTCAGCGGCAAGCGTCCGTCGGCGCATGGGTCGTCCAGGTCGGCTTCCGACCGCGGCGAGAAAATACGCCGGTTCTTCGAGGGGATTCGCCAGCGCTTGGCGGCCAGGACGCGCAGCCGCAGCGGGCATTCGCAGTTTCGCGGCTACTCCCGCAGCAGGGGTCCGTCGGCCCGTCCGTCACCGCACGGCGCGGGACGGCCGAGCTTTGGCGCCAGAGGCCACAGCTTCGGCGCCAGAGGCTCCAGCTTCGGCGCCAGAGGCTCCAGCTTCGGCGCCAGAGGCTCCAGCTTCGGCGCCAGGTCGTCCAGGTCGGCTTCCGACCGCGGCGAGAGGATACGCCGGTTCTTCGAGGGGATTCGTCAGCGCTTGGCGGCCAAGACGCGCAGCCGCAGCGGGCATTCGCAGTATCGTCGTCCGACCCCCAAGCCGTTCGGACATGGTCGTCCGACCCCCAAGCCGTCCGGTCATGGTCGTCCGAGCGCTAGGCCCTTCGGGCATCCTCGTCCGAGCGCCAAGCCGTCCGGGCATGGTCGTCCGAGCGCCAGACCGTCCGGGCATCCTCGTCCGAGCGCCAAGCCGTCCGGGCATTTTCGTCCGAGCGCCAAGCCGTCCGGGCATGCTCGTCCGAGCGCCGCGCCGTCGCGTGAGGAGCAGATGAAGCGCTTCAGGGAAGGCGTGGAGAAGTGGCGGAAGCAGATAGCCGAACGGATGAAGGCCGGAAAGAAAGACTCGCCACGCCGGCCCGAACCACGCCACAAAGAGGCGAAGCGGCCCGAACCGCGCCGTGGCGCGCCCGCCGCGCCGTCGCGCGAGGAGCAGATGAAGCGCTTCAGGGAAGGCGTGGAGAAGTGGCGGAAGCAGATGGCCGAGCGCGGGAAGTCCGAAAGGAAAGCCCCACCCCGCCGGCCCGAACCACGCCGCGAAGAGGCGAAACGGCCCGCACCACGCCGTGGCGGAGATGATATTGAGCGCAGGGCTCGCGGCCTTGCGGAGATGGAGCGAAGGCTCCAACAGCGCGGCCGGGAGCTGGACAAGCTGGCCGAGCAGCTCAAGCAGCGCGAAGCAGAGCTGAAGCGCCTGGCCGAACAGCTCAAGGGCAGGCGTGAAGGCTCGAGCCGCTTTCGCGACAGGGGCCGCCGCGACTAGGACGGCGACCAGCCCTCAATAATCTGAGTTTCTGGTATTATTGCCCGAGGGCCTCGCAGAGCACGCGGGCGGTACGTGACGGTATGCTCCAGATCGTACTGAACGATGATCATTTGACCCGTGTGCTTGGCGAGGCCCTCGGTAGTTGTCGGCACCGGCTTCTCATCGCGACGGCCAACGTGAAGTACCTCCACGTCCCGATCGCCACGTTCGACCCGGGCGGTTCCGCCGCGCGGCGGCGCGGCGCAGAGAGCATCCTCCGGGTCTTCGAGGCACTGGCCGAACGCAACATCGAGATCCGGCTCCTTCACGGGGGCGTGCCCAGCGGGCCGTTCCTCAAGCATCTCAAGCAAAACGTCCCGCGGACACTCACGATGAGGCGGTGCCCACGCATGCACGTCAAGACGATCATCGCCGACGGGCGGTGGATGTATCTGGGCTCGGCCAACCTCACCGGAGCCGGCCTGGGGGCCAAGAGCCCGCGCCGGCGAAACTTCGAAGCGGGCATATGTACCGACGACCTTGCCCTGATCGATCCCGTGGCGGACATGCTGGATCGCGTATGGAACGGCCTGGAATGCGACGACTGCGGACGCAAGGACCAGTGCCCTGTTCCCCTCGAAGAGCCCTGCCTGGCCGATTAGCTGCTGCCTGCCGCGCGCCCTTGACACCGGTCAACCGGCCATCGACAATTGCCGGCCCCTTTTGCCTTGAGAGGAATAATCATGAAAGCGTTTTGCGGAATCGTGGTGATGGGTGTTCTTGTCGGCGTTGTCGGCTTTGCGCCGCAAGTCAAGGCCGCGGAGAACTCAGTCGGCATGGAGCTCGTCAAGATCCCAGCCGGCAGCTTTCTCATGGGCCAGGAAGCCGGCGGGGATTGGGACGAGCGCCCGGTCCACAAGGTGAAGATCGCCAGGGCGTTCCTGATGGCCGTCACCGAGGTGACCAACAAGCAGTACGAGCAGTTCGATCCCGAGCACAAGAAGCTTCGCGGGAAGCTGGGGTTCTCGAAGGCCGACGACGAGGCTGTCGTGTTTGTCAGTTGGAACGATGCGGTGGCGTTCTGCCGGTGGCTTAGCAAGAAGGAGGGCAAGGAGTATCGCCTGCCCACCGAAGCCGAGTGGGAGTACGCCTGCCGGGCCGGCACGACCACGCCATACCACACCGGCAAGGCCCTGCCGAAGGAGTTTCACAAGAACGTCAGGCTGAGCTGGTTTCCCGACCCCGCGCGCAGCCGGGACAAGCCCATGCCGCTGACCGTCGGCGCCACGCCGCCGAACCGATGGCACCTGCGCGACATGCACGGCAACGTTGAGGAATGGTGCCATGATTGGTACGGGCCGTACCCCAAAGACGAGCAGGCCGATCCCGTCGGGCGCGCCGACGGCGATTTCCGCGTCACCCGCGGCGGCAGTCACAGCACCACGCTCGGCTATCTTCGCTCGGCGAACCGCGCCGCCGCGCTGCCGGAAGACAGCAGTTGGGTGATCGGCTTCCGCGTGGTGCAGGGCCCGATGCCCACGACCAAGCCGCTGCCGGCGCCCCCGCCTCCACTGAACGCCCGCAACGTCAAGCAGGACGTGCCCAGCGACCTGGCCAAGAGGCCCGACCCCAACAAGCCCTACTTCAAAGGCCCACGACAGTACGTGAAGATCCCGCCCAGTTCGGAAGGACCGATCTTCTCGCGACACAACCACTGTCCGGCCCTGGTCAATTGCCCCAACGGCGACCTGCTGGCAATCTGGTACACGTGTCGCAGGGAGCCCGGCCGCGAACTGGGCATCGTGGCTAGCCGCCTGCCGTACGGCCGGGACCAGTGGCAGGAGGCCTCGACCTTCTGGGACGCGCCCGATCGCAACGACCACGCCTCGGCACTGTGGGTTGACCAGAAGGGCAAGATCTACCACTTCAACGGTTTGTCGGCCGCGGGGACGTGGGGGTCGCTGGCGACCATCATGCGGACCTCAACGGATAGCGGCGCCACCTGGTCGAAGGCGCGGCTGATTATGCCGGACCACGGCCTGCGCCACATGCCGGTTGAATCGGTGATCCGGATAAAGGACGGCGCCATTCTCTTGCCGTGCGACGCCGCTACGGGCGGCTCGGGCGGGACGGCGATTCTGATGAGCCGGGATAACGGTAAGACGTGGCGGGATCCGGGCGCGGGCCGCAAGCCTCCGAAGTTTGGCGAAGGCGCCACCGGCTCCTGGATTGCGGGCATCCACGCCGGATTCGTTCAACTGAAAGATGGGCGATTGATGGCCTTCGGTCGCGGCAACAGCATCGACGGGCACATGCCGATGAGCCTCTCCGCCGACCTCGGCAAGACGTGGAAATACTCGGCCAGTCCGTTCCCGCCCATCGGCGGCGGGCAGCGCCTGGCCATCCTGCGGCTCCGCGAGGGGCCGATCCTGTTCTGCTCCTTCGCGAAGAAGACCAGCATCACCGATGCGTCAGGCAAGCGCCGCACCGTCTCCGGGCTGTTCGCCGCACTGTCCACCGACGAGGGCAAGACCTGGTCGGTGAAGCGCCTCATCAGCGACGACGGGCCGGCGCGGACCGTCGACGGCGGCGGAAATACCGGCCGCTTTACCCTCAGTGCCAACTCGGCCGAACCGAAGGGATACCTGTCCATCTGCCAGACGCCCGACGGCGTGATCCACCTGATCACGAGCAAGCAGCACTACGCGTTCAACTTTGCCTGGCTGAACACGCCCGCGCCGGCCTAGATGTGCAGCGCCCGTCTGCTACGGCTTGACCTTGCCCAGGCGCACTTTCACTTCACGCTGAGGCTTGCCGATCGGCTCGATGACTTTCAGTGTGATCTGGTCGCCGGGCTTCTTCGAACGAACGATTGTCAGCAGATCGTCGACGTAAGCGATGGGCTTGCCCTCGGCGGCCGTGATGATCGACTCCTTCGTCAGGCCGGCCTTGCCCATCGGGCCGTCCTTGTGCAGCGCGGCCGTCGCAATCCCTTGTGTGCCCTTGGGCAGCCGGGCGATGAAGCCCGGCGGCTGCGTCCACAACTCTTCGACCGCGCCGCCGAGCGTGGCCACCTCCCGCGAGCGCTTGGTGGCGAGCAGTCTCCTGATCGCGTCGGGCGGCGAGGCAAAGGCGATGCCCACCGGCGATTTGTCCTCGTTGTTGAGATATCCGGACTGAACGCCCACGACGCGCCCGCGAGTGTCGACCCAGCAGCCGCCCGACGAACCGACCGGCGAGGCGCCGGCGATGTAAAAGCTGCGGATGTAGCACTGCAGGCCAGGCTGCCAGCAGTACGACGGCGACAGCCTCGCTACCGAGCCCTTCAGGACCAGGTCGTGCCGCCACAGCGGAGAGCTGAACAGCAGCACGGGAGCCGTCGGAGCGGGCATCTGCTCGGCGATCTTCAGGTACGGAAACGGCTTGCGCCCGCCCTCAACGCGCAGCAGCGCCAGATCGTTCCCGGGATCCACTGCGACCGGCCGGGCTTTCAGCCGGCCCGACGCCGTCGACAGGACCTCGATACGACCGGCCTTGCCCTTGACTACGTGGGCCGCGGTCAGCACCAGCCCGTCGGCATCCACAAAGCAGCCAGATCCGTCCATGTGCCCGTCCACGAGGACCTTGACGCATGCGCGCCGTAAGGTTTCGTAGAGGGCAGCGCCGTCGAAGCCGCGCGGGCCCTCGTCAGGCCCTTTGGGTTCCTTGCGGCGGGCTGCCAGGGCCGGATCGCCGCCCGCGGTCGCCAGGTATGCGGTCGCCAGAGACACCGCGAGGATCAACGTCAGACACGCCGAACGGAAGGTTCGTGATGGCATTGTGATTGCTCCTCTCACAAGAGGTTTGTTTGGTCCGAGATTCAACTCTCGCCCGCGACAGTCGCAGGCCGTGCCGCACGATTCTACCACAGCGGCAGCCGCAGATCAGGTGGCAACACTAACGCAACTCAACGCAACACTCCCTCGGCCGGCCGCGATGCTAAAACCTCATCTAAGGCCTTATAATAAAAGCACTTATACGACGCCATCTTTTCCGCCCCCCAAATCGGCAACGAATCGTTTCACCCAAATGTTGCCGGTTCCGCAGCCGAGCCACCGCCCGCGCCCTCAGGCCACCGCCCGCGCCCTCAGCCCGACCGCCCGCGCCTTCACGGCCGCCGCTGCAGGTCCTCGCGCCCCCCAGGGACGTCCCCAGCGTCCCGCATGTCATCCAGGGCCGGGAACCGCTTCCGCCACTCGACAACCGCCGCCACGTCCACCTCCGCCCGCACGATGCACTCCTCGATCCCGCCCGCCGCCACAACCTCGCCCTGCGGATCCACCACCATGCTCCCGCCCGAATACGCCTCCCGAGGGTCGCTCCCGCAGCGGTTCACCCCCACCACGTACGCCTGGTTCTCGATCGCCCGGGCCCGCAGCAGCGCCGCCCAGTGCCCCTCACGCGCCTTGGGCCAGTTGGCCAGCACCGCCAGCACCTGCGCCCCGCGACCGGCCGCCACCCGAAACGCCTCCGGAAACCGCAAGTCGTAGCAGATGAAAGGCGACACCGTAAACCCCTCCCAGCCGAAGCACACCACCTCCCGCCCGCATTCGTAGTGCCGCTGCTCGCCCGCCGCCGTAAACGGGTGCAGCTTGCAGTAGCGGGCAAGCTCGCGGCCGCCGGGGTCGAACACGACCGCTTCGTTCCTCCCACGTCGAAGATCCGCCGGGGCGGACCCCGCCCCTGCGGGTAAACTCCGATCCGCCGGGACGGACCCAGCCTCGCCTGCCCGCCGTGGCGGGGCGGACCCAGCCGCGCACGCATTCACCACCCCGCCCAGCACGTACACGCCGTGTTCCCGCGCCAAGCCGGCCATGAACTGCTCGCTCTCCTTCTGGGGCCCTTGCGCGACGGCCGCAACGTCCATACTGAATCCGCTGGCGAACATCTCCGGCAGGACGACCAGCGATCGCGGGGCGGGCTCAGCCGCGGCCAGCATCTCCCGGACCTTCTGGTGGTTAGCCCGCCGGTCTTCCCATACGACGTCAATCTGGCAGCATATTACCTGCATGTGACGATTCCGCTTTCCGACTTCGGCCTTCGCCCTTCGCTCTTCGACCTTCGCTCTTCGCTCTTCGCCCTTCGGACTTCCGACTTCGGCCTACATCCTACGGGACATGATACATAGCCTTTGATCTATGTTCACGCTTGTGCTGATCGAACGGGCGGGCGTTCAACGTGAGATTGCTTGACTGCCAACAACGCAGCGGTGCATAATAAGCTGCGTGGTGCAAAATGGTGCAGAAAGAACCGCGCATGTGAAGGAGAAGCTCTTGAAGAAGAAGCCGACGAGGAAGAAGAGGTTTACGGTGACCCTGGATGCGGCGGACTACAGCCGCCTGCAGGCGATTGCCCAGGATCACCGCCCGCCCCTGCCGCTGCGCTATGTTGTGCAGTATGCGATCGTTAGCTTCCTGGACTCGGGTAAGCAGGTCGCGGATCACCTGGAACGGTAAGTCGCAACGGGGGTCTACGTTCATACGGCCGCTTGCGGCTTAGCACACCCACCCTGGGCGTTCGACGTGAGATTGCCTGACCACCAATAGGGTAGGGGTGTATAGACAGTGGATGGTTCAGAATGGTGCAAAAAGAACCGCGCATGTGTTGCAGCAACAGGGTACTGGGTACAGGCTCTCCCCCCAGGCTACCGGCTACGGGCCACTGGCCTCTCTGGTGCGCGGTTCAAAATGGTTCAAAAAGAACCGCGCAGTTGATTAGCCCCGCACTTCTTATGAGGTACGGCGTGGGACTTCCGGTCTACGGCGTACGACCCACGACCCCTGCCTACCCGGCTAGCGCCAGCTAGGCAGGCAGGTACGACCTCTGCCCAGTCCCGGCGGGAGTGGGTAGGGATTGCTTCGCCCACAAGAACATAGTGTGCGTAATCAGTTGCGTGGTGCAAAATAGTGCAGAATGGTGCAAAAAGAACCGCGCATGTGTTGCAGCAACGAATTCCTGGGTTCTGGGGCGTGTCTGGCCCCGGCCCTACGGCCCGCCCGGGGCGTTCCCGCCCCTGCCGTTCAACTGGCAATTGAAAATTGGAAATTGGAGCTATTTGTGTGCGCGGTGCAAAATGGTGTAGAATGGTGCAAAAAGAACCGCGCATGTGTTTCGCCCCAGACTCGTTATTAGCTACGACCTACGGCGTACGACATACGACATACGACACACGGCGTGCGGCGCACGACGCCCGGCGGTCTTCCCATACGACGTCAAGCTGACAGCAGATTACTTGCATGTAACGATTGTCGAGTGTCGATTGGCGATTGTCGAGTGTCGATTCCGCAGGCCGCTCTTCCTGATCAGCCCCATTTCCCCGCGATTTTTCGAAAACAATTTTTCCGCCGGGGGCTTGTCGCAAGTGGTTGTGAGGCAGATGCTTCCACGTGCCCCGCGGGAAGGCCCGGCGGGCAGTACGCCGGAAATCGCCATTTTCGGCCCAAAGGCGCTGTTGAATCTACACATTATACGGAGGGGAAGCGCCCTTTCATTGCGGAAAGCGGAAAGCGGAAAGCGGATTGAACGGCACGCCGCGATCTGATCCCGATGTATCCTCCCGATGTACTTCGGGATACATCGGGAGGACCCCCTAAACATCAGGAACCGCCGTCAAGATTATCCCCTGGGGACAAGTCCACGGAAGTAGTTGGAGATTTTCCGCCGATTTTTCGAAAAAAATCTTTCCGCCGCCGCCCTCACGCAAGTGGCTGTGCGGCAAATGCTTCCACGCGGGCGCTGCGAACGCCCCGGCCGCGCGCGGCCGAAAAACCCCAAATACCACACAAAGTACTTCCGAAATCTACACGTTATACGGAGGGGGGACTATCGATTGCCGATCTCCGATCTGCGATTTCCGATCGTCAATTGAACCGGCCTTCGCCGAGACAAGCCGGCGTGGCAAGCGGCAACGACCACGACCGGCGATTTTTCTGAGATTTTTTTGATTGGGTCGCCTGGCGCAAGTGGCTGTGCGGCAAATGGTTCGGCGCGGCCGGCGGGAAGGCCCGGCGGGCAGCACGCCGAAAATGCCATTTTCGGCCCAAAGGCGCTGTTAAATCTACACGTTATACGGAGGGGGAACTATCGAATGACCAATGACAAATGACGATTCGCTAACCCCTAACCCCTAGTCTCTAACCCCTAACCCCTGGTGTAATCATGCCTGAAGAAAAAAACTACGACGATGAACTTGTGCGCCTGCTCGCGCGCGGCGAGCTGTCCGACCGCCAGATCGCCGAACGCCTCGGCCTCAGCCCCTCACAGGTCGGCCGCATCGCACGCGGCGAAGAACGGCCCGATCTCCAGCCCAGGATCCTCGCGGCCATGCGCGAAACCCTCAAGCAAGCCTGGAAAAACGGCGGCCGCCTCGACAACGAGACCGACAGCCCGACTGAGCAGAAACAAAGAACGCCGCAGCCGGGGGCGGCTGCTCTACAGGAGGAGGATGTAGCTTCCCGATCCCGATCTCCATCGGGATCGGGACCCTCGGCTGAGCAGAAACAAAGAACGCCGCAGCCTACCGCCACCGCCAAAGCCGCCTTCGACCGGCACCTGGCCGTGGAGCTGATCGCGGCGGGGCACCTGACGCTTTCGCAGATCGCCGAGCGCCTGGGCATCCACAAGACCACCGCGTGGCGCATCATGACGGGCCGCTCGCACCCCGAGCTCCAACCGCTGATCGCGGAAGCCCAGCAGCACTATCGCGACCGCGCCCGCCGCCTCGGCGTCAAGTGGGCCGCGCAGATCGTGACCAAGCAGATCAAGGTCGGCCTGAAGGACAACGGCTGGGTCGGCCTGCGCGCCCGCCAGGACCTGCTCGACCGGTTCCTGGCCCCCGAACCGGCCGCCGCCCCCCAGCCTCAGCCGGCCTATGCGCAGCGGCCGTTTGCCTCAGACCTCAAGAAGCTCCCCGAGCCGCTCCAGACGGAGGTGATCCGCGCCCTCGGCGGCCCCGTTGACGAGGATGAGGAGTGGGGCGGAAATGGGGACAGGCACCCCCTGGGGACCTGCGGCCTTCAGGCCTGCGGCCCTGCGGAGCCAGTCGCCATTTCCGCCGATGAGCAGCCGGATGACACCAGTTGATTGGCTTGACTCGGCGAAGCCGAAAGGCGAAGCCGGGTTCAATCGTCAATCGCAAATCGGAAATCGCCAATCACTTGGTGCTTATCGCGGTCCCCGCCTTCTCCCGTACCCGAGTCATCCACCCCAAGATTGAGGTTCTTGAGGAGCACGAGTGAGAAAATATCATGAACTGCGCACATTCTGCCGAGAATAGGAAGGCAGTAGTTCCATAGGCGCAGTGCTCTTGGTCCGACACTGAAGCTGGGAAAGACCAAGAGATGCCAGCTTAGGCTGGCGACAGAAGATTTGACGTGCCCGAAGCACAGACGCGACAGGATATAGTCCTGTTGTGGGTTGGTCGCGAGTTTGGGCTGGTGCGGATGCGCACCTGCGCCCAGGCCAAAGAAGGCGACGATGGCTCGAGCAAGCCCAGACATCTTGGTTTCGCACGCCTCCGGGGATAACGACACCTTTGTCACGCCTCTTGTTGCTGCCCTAAGACGCAGGGGCCTGTCGGTCTGGTATCACGTGATCGCAAGGATGGTTGGTCATATTCGCCCCTTCTCGCTGCCCGCTGGGCGATCAAAGGTCACAGGGGAGTCGCCGCCATCGCGAGTACGGTGCTCTGCGCAACGTAAACGGACGCGCAGAATAAGGTCAAAGGAGAGACAGGAACGAGAGAGTAATCTGACCGAAGTGGAACTTGCGAATAATGGTTCGCCAAAGCGATAAACGTCGTGATATGCCGGGGTCAGCCGCGCCCGTTCGGTTTAGCCGTGTTCTGATTTGCGTTTGCAGTCTTACGGTTCTCTCGCTGGCGGTTGCTGTTGTGCTGGCATCCCAGGACTCTCTCAGCGAGTACCAGCAAGACCTCCTGAAGACATGCTCAACTACTTGGAAGCTGGGCTTCGGTGCAATAATCGGGCTCATTGGTGGCAAAGCAACTTGAGTTCCCGGTCCCGCTGATGCTTATCGCGGTCCCCTTGATTCCTCCCCCGTTTTTCCCGGAACGCCGTATTCAGGTATCCGTCCCTGAAACCCCAAGATTTCGCTTGAGCGGCATGGTCGCACTATGTTAGGGTTCCCACCGTTCCGCAGTTGCGGGGTAGAGTCTTATGCCGATTAAGCTTCGTGATCCAGTGCACAACTTCATCTCCCTTCAGAGGGATGAGGTGAGGCTCCTGGACACGGATGCGATGCAGAGACTTCGCCGCATCGCGGAATTGGCGATGGCGAATTTGGTCTACCCAGGGGCCACACACACCCGCTTCGACCACTCCATTGGTGTTGCGCACGTAGCGGGGTTGATGGCCAACGAACTGGGGTTTAATCAAGATGACGTTGAATTGACTCGCATTGCTGCCCTTCTTCATGATATAGGGCATGGTCCCTTCAGTCATGTGTCCGAACAGATTCTGGAACGGTACGCAGATCGGGCAACGCTGAGCCCCGAGCAAAACAGAGAGAAGATTCACGAACTCATCTCAGCCAGGGTCATCCTAAGAGACGAGGAGATTGTCAGCATCTTGGGAACAACGAAATCCGAGGATGTCGTAAGGGTCCTTGGCGAGGGCTACGGAGCACCTGCGCTTACGTCTATCGTTTCCGGGCCCCTTGATGCCGACAAACAGGATTATCTCCTCCGTGATAGCTACTTCTGCGGTGTCCCATACGGGATCTTTGATATTCATCAATTTCACCGATCAATTACTCTTAGTGGCCCAGAAGACGAAAAGGCCTTGATGATAAAGAAGGACGGGATACATGCCGTTGAACAGTACGTGCTTGCCAAGTATTATCTCACCTCCCTTGTGTACCGCCACAAGGTTCGATTGATTACGGACCAGATGATTGTTCGAGCGATCACACTTGGTATTGAGAAGGATGAGATCGAGGAATTGTACGCTCTGTATCGTTTCGACAATACCGACGATTTTGTACGGAGGTACTTGGGTTGGGATGACATGCGTTTCATGCACGAGTTCTGTGTCAGGGCGACCGACTCAAAAAGTAAGCAACTCCTTGAGCGTTTGCGCGCACGCAGGCTCCTGAAGAGAGTTTTCGATGTTGACGCGAAGCGCTTCTCGCCAGAGGCGAGAGACGCCTTGAGTCAGATTGCCGAGCCTGAGAACAAAGAGCTTCGAGGAAGCATCGAAGCTGGCATTGCTGAGAAGCTCAGCGAACTGACAACCCAAGAGGTAGATTCGGATTTCGTGATCGTCAATGTGTTTAGCATCAGATCCGTCAGCGAGATGTCCCGGAACAACGAGGCAGGAATACTTGTCGCAGATGGCGAACCCCAGCCCTTTGAGAACGTATCAACTCTTTTCGCGTCCATCAATGACAGATATGCCGATGAATATGTAGAAGTCTATGCACCCGTAGCATGGCGGAGTTTGGCCGAAAAGAGCTCTATCCGCAGGCGAGCAGAACCGGCTATACTGGAAGTGATAGAGGAGCAGTATAAAGGACAATCGGAAGGAGCCGAGAAATGACAGCATACGATTTCTTGCACATTGCCCTACATGCCATGGGTGACCAAATCAAAGGCAAAACGAAGCTCCAGAAGACTGTCTACTTCATGGCAACGATGGGTGATTGCTCGGAGGACCTTGGGTACCGGGCTCACTACTACGGGCCGTATTCCTCCGACGTAGCTGAAGCTGCGGACAGGCTGAGGGCATTAGGTTTCGTTGAGCAAAGCGTTGCTACAGGTGGTGCCGTAAACTCGCACGGGTTTGAAGTCGCTCGCTATGATTACTTGCTAAACGCTGAAGGTGTACGAGTGGCTGAGGCAAAGGCGAAACGGTACCCAGAGTTGTGGAAGAAGCTCCAAGCGGCAGCCAAGGGCCTGAGGGAGGCTGGAGACTTGGACTACGTGGAGCTTTCCGTAGCCGCCAAGACGTACTTCATGCTCGCTGAGAAGCGAGGGAAAGCAACCATTGAAGGGCTCGCTAAGCTGGCAAACAAATTTGGTTGGTCCGTGGATCACAACCAACTGACTGAGGCCGCGACATTCCTGGAAAAGGTAGGCCTGGTAACGCTTGAGGGCGCCTAGTTTTCTGCCCAGCCCCGACGTATTGACATCCACCCGCTACGGCAGTAGCCCGTGCCCAGTAGCCGGTATCCCGGAGGACGAAGCCGGATATCTACTGCCCGACTCTATCGCGGCCTCAGGCCGCAACCAAAGTAGGCCGTAGCCAGGGGTCCGTGGCCGGTACGTCTCCCAATTCCGCCACCCGAATAATCTGGCGCTTTGCTTACCGAACTTTCACGAATTCCGTTCCGTGACACTTCGAGCACGGTGGAAGCGTATCCGTGTCGTCATCCAGCGTCACTGTCGTCCCGCATTTGGTGCACTTGTACGTTCCCTTACCTGGTTTTTCGCCCGTTGTTGGCATTTCAGAACTCCCGTATTCCGCGCGGTTCATAGTCATCCCCGGGTTACGCGGACAAACCCAGAGCTTGCCCTTGTGAAACCTACCCGCCTTCTAAGACGGGTTGGACCGCTTGTGGTTCTCAACACGCACTGTTTTGGGCCCGGGTTTCTTGCCTGACCCCTTGTGTGGCGGGGACTTGGCCGTTGAGCGCCGGTGCCTACGAACTGGAACCGTTTTCTTGCCAGCCATTTTGGTGGATCCTTTTCGTTATGGCCGATCTACCGTCTCGATCTGCCAATGCACCAGTGACAATTATCGTACCCGGCGGCGTGCGCCGCTGATATCGTACGAAACGGCTTCGCGTGCCTGCCGCGAATTATCTTGGCGATCTGACAGTTCCCCGTCTCCCTATCCAAGTCATGTACCTCCCTGGTGGAGGTGTTGCCGCAGTACTTGGCACCAGAGAGTGGGGCGCTTTGTCTTCGAGTCATTTCGAATCTCCCTATTCAAGAGTTAGCGAACGTCCATGGGGAGTTCCCCAGAGCCCCTTGCGAGCTTCTCGAAAAGGTATTCTTATTATACGAACACAACCCTAACCAGCAAGAAAAGAATCAAAAAAACCTATGGCGTCGCCCCTTCGACTATCTGTATCTCTTCTTCCGTTAACCCATACAACTCGTACACCAACTGATCGATCTGTTTGTCGGTCGCGTCGATCTGGCGTTGGAGGTCATTTTCGGCCCCCCCTTGGGGCCTAGGGGTTTAGGAATCCCCATATCTACTGCCTGATAGTATCCCGCCCCTTGGGGGAGAGCAATTGGTTTTCCGGGGGCCTGGAAGCTGTAAGCGATTTTCGATTGCCGACTGACGATTGCCGATTGTCAAGCGTGGCGAAAGCGGAAAGCGGAATGCGGAAAGCGGATCCGACTTCGCCAAGGCTTCGCCGAGACAAGTTGCGGAACGCGGAGAGCGGAAAACGCGTGGCGCAACCGACATATATGATATAATCCCTCGACGGGAGGCGACGATATGAAGCAGGCATATTCAACAGCGTTCGCTCGGATTCCGGTTGTTCTTTTGGCCGCATTGGTGTTGGCGGGTGCGGCTGAGCCCGCGGCCGGCGGCGCAATCGGCGGGAAGTGGATCTGGCATCCAAATCCCAAGGGGTCCGTCAACGCCCCCGCCCAGAAGCGGTATTTCAGGCGCCGGATCGTCATCCCTGCCGGCAGGTCCATCAAGACAGCCGTGTGCAAGATGACGGCTGACAACGAGTTCGTCCTCTTCGTAAACGGCAAGAAGCTCGGCACGGGCAACGACTGGCAGAAGGTGTATTCCTTCAACGTGAAGAAGCACCTGACGACCGGCAGCAATGTTATCGCCGTGCAAGGCGAAAACTGGAAGTCCGGCGCCGCGAATCCCGCGGGGCTGATCGGCAGCCTGCGCGTGGACTTCGCGAGCGGCAAGCCGTTGATCGTCCAGACCGACGCACAATGGCGAACAGCGCCGAGTCCGGCCGCGGGGTGGGAGACGGCCGCCTTCGACGATTCCGGCTGGAAGAAGGCCGCCGTCCTGTCCTGGCCCGGCTGGAAGGCTGTCGGGGGAGGCGGCACGGCTGCTCCCAGGCAGTCTGTCCTCGACGAGCCGGAGACTCGCACGTTGACGGCGGCCGAAGGCGAGGAGCTTCTGGCGAGGGAATGGTTGTTCCAGGCGGAGGGCAAGCCGCTGGATAAGCGTGCCGGGCAGGAAGTTGCCTGGGCCAGGGAGATGGCGGCGCGGCTGGGCAAGGCGGACAATCCCCCCGATCTGAAGGCGGAGCTAACCCGGCTGGCTAAGCTCGAGCAGAGCCTGAAGGCGCTGCCGGCCAAAGGCGGAGCCCAGACAAGTGAGGAGCTGTATCTGGCCGTCCGTCGCGTGAAGCGGCAGATCATGTTCAAGGATCCGCTGGTCGATTTCTCGCGGCTTGTCTTTATCGACGTCCCGGAAAGATACCCGCACGAGTCGATGCACCGGGTCTATCCGCAGGCGCAGCTCAACAGCGTGCGTTTGCTGCTGCTTGACGGGCTGCATCCTGCCGGCAAGATTCGCAAGGTTACCGACAAGCTCGGCCCGGGCTGGTACTGGCGGCCGGATGTGTCCTTCGACGGCAAGCGCGTGCTGTTCTGCTTCCGCCCGGCCAAGGACAAGACGTTCCATCTCTATGAGGTCAACGTGGACGGCACGGGGCTGAAGCAGTTGACCTTCGGCAACTACGACGACCAGGATCCCATCTACATGCCGGACGGGCATATTACGTTTGTGTCGAATCGCGGCAGCAGCCATGCCCGCTGCGTTGTGGGGCATCCGAGCACGGTGGTGGCAAGGTGCGACGCCGACGGCAAGAACATCTACCTGATCAGCGCGGGCAACGAGCCGGAATACACGCCCGCCCTCATGCCCAACGGGCAGATCCTTTACACGAGGTGGGAGTACACCGACAAGGAGCTGATGCGCATCCAGAGCCTGTGGACGGTCAACCCCGACGGCACGGGCACGAGGGCGTTCTGGGGCAATCAGAGCTACTGGCCCGACCTGCTGATGGAGGCGCGGGCGATACCGGGCAGCCATCGCGTGATGTTTGCCGGCCACGGCCATCACCAGGTGTACTGGGGGAGCATCGGCATTATCGACCCGAAGAAGGGCTTCAACTATCCCGACGGCCTGACGAAGGTCACGGGTGACACTCCGTGGTGCGAGGTCGGCAACGGCCCGGCCGAAAAGGCGGAGACGAAAGACTACCATACTGCCGGCAAGTACCGCGGGTACAAGTCGCCGTATCCGTTGAGCGAGGAATTGTTCCTTGTGTCAGCCCGCGCCGCCGGCGGCGGGTCAAAGTTCAAGATCTTCCTCATGGATGTGTACGGCAACCGCGAGCTCATCTATGAAGGCGCGTTTCTTGCTCTCTATGCGATGCCGGTGCGGGCGCGGGCGATGCCGCCTGCCCTGCCCGATCGCGTTGCGTGGGCGGGCGCCCAGAAGGACGGCGGCAAGATCAAGCCGGGAACGTTCTTCTGCGCGGACGTCTACCAGGGCGCGCCGGAGATTCTCCGGGACAAGGCCAAGTATCTCAGGGTACTCACTCTTGACTGGAACACGATGACGCTCGGCAAGAAGATACAGGATGTGAAGCACACGCGGGCCCGGACCCACATGCACGTGGGGCCTGTGGTGTCGGCCGTCTACAACGACGGCGTCAAGCACGTCCTGGGCACGGTTCCGATCGAGAAGGACGGCTCGGTCTTCTTCGAGGCCCCGCCCTGCAAGGCCCTGCACTTTCAGATGCTCGATGAGAACCATCGCACGCTGCACACCATGCGTTCGTTCACGAACGTCATGCCCGGCGAGCAGCGCGGCTGCACGGGCTGTCACGAAGGCCAGCGCATCACGCCGTTCAGCAGGCGCAACCTGGCCATGGCAAAAGGGCCGGCCAAGATCAAACCGTATCCGTTTGGGGCGAAGTACAGCTTCGGATACGAGCGCGACATACAGCCGATACTCGACAAGTACTGCGGCAAGTGCCACCAGGGCGACGGCAAGGGCCGAAAGAAGCTGGACCTGACGCTTCGGCCGAGCAAGGACGGGGGAGTATTTCCCGAGCCGTATCTGACCCTCACGCTGGGCAAGAAGAGACAGATGGGAGATTTTCCGTCGAATTGCGAGGGCGGCATCGCGGGCACGATTCTTGCCGAGGCCCGGCCGTGGCGGCCAAAGGACTACGGGACATTTCCGCCGATGATTGCGTTGTCGTACAAGAGCAAGCTTATTGAGATCGCCTCGAGCGGGAAGCACAACAAGGTGAAGGTCGATGAGCTCAGCCTGCTGAAGCTGATCCTGTGGGTGGACACGCTGTGTGCGTATCGCGGCGAGCAGGAATTGCGGGCGATGGATGACCCGGATCCGAACGATCCGCTGTTCAAGCGGTCGAACTATCCGCCGTCCGATCCGACGATCAAGGATGTGTATGCGGAATCGCCATATCGTCCGAGGATGAGGACCGCGCCGCTGGTCGAGCGGGCGTATCGTCAGGATGAGTTCCCGACCGTGGAAAGCCGCCTGCCGCGAGACGCCAAGGGCAACATCCTGCCGTCGGTGAGCTTCGCGCCGGATGGAACGCGCATCGTCCGCACCGCCCCCGGCGTGGCAAGATCCAAGTAGGGCAAGGCAGGGGCGCGCCCCGTGAAAAAGCGAAAGTACCTGACGAATGCCATTGTCATCGCGGGGATCTTTGTGATCCTCGCGGGCTATGCCGGTGGGTACGTTCTGCTGCGAGTCAACCATGACTTCGTGCGCGATGCGACATACTCCACCGGCTCGGACGGGCACCTGGTCCCGACGGATGAGATCCGACTGGCCGGGTGGGACACGCCGATGCACCGCATACTGGGAGTCGTCTACTGGCCCGCACGTTGGCTGGAGGCAATGTGCTGGCGAGCCCACAGGCGCGCAATGGATCGCCTCGGCCATGGGTCGCCATGACGATGCAGACGACGGAGGATTTCTGTTGCCTGTTCCCTATTTCGCGCCGGGGTGTTATCAATAGGGCCGATTCAGCCGCAGCGCTTGCCCCAGGAGAAGATCGCCACAATGCACGAAGAGCACCGCAAACAGTTCGGGCCCATTCAGGCGACGCTCAAGGATTCGCGCGAGGTCGTGATCCGCCCGCTCGACGCCGGCGACGCGGCCACGCTGGCCGACTTCTACGAATCCGCGCCGAGGGAAGACTACCGCTTCTACTGCGCGCACCCGCTGACCCGCCAAGAGGCGGCCGAGCAGGCGGCCGGCGCGATGGACCCCTGCTTTGTCTGCCTCGTGGCCGAACACCGCAGCCACATTGCCGGCCACGCCTGGTATCGCCTGGAAAGGCTGGACGCCCTCAGCGCCGTCTGCGGGCTATGCGTTCGGCGCGGCTATCAGGGCGTGGGCCTCGGGCGGACGCTGATGGACCGGCTGCTCGAGATCGCCCGGCAGGTCGGCCCGCCCGTGATTGTGCTGACGGTGCAGGAGGCCAACACGCCCGCGGTGGTGCTGTATCGCCGGCTGGGTTTCGAGGTCGTGGACGAGCGGATGCGCGGAGCGTTTGAGGAGTTCCCGGCCGAGCCGGAGTACGTGATGGAAATCAACCTGCGGTGATCTTGCCGCCCGCTGTGCGGCCGGTCAGTCATTGCCGCCGAGTTCTGGAACGCGTAGAATCCACGCGCCGCGAGAAAACGAGTTCTTATTGAGTTCCGCGAGGAGACCACAATGCTGAAACCAAGCCGACGGGAACTACTAACCGGTGGGGCGGCGGGGGCTGCGGTTCTGGCCGCAAAGCCCGCGCCCGGTGCTTCCGCCAATCCGCATAAGAAAGAGGGGGGCAAGAAGGAGCGGTGGATCCTGGGGATGAATACGAGCACGATCCGCCCGGCGCCCATCGAAGAGAAGATCAAGGTCACGGCGGCGGCCGGCTTCGACACGCTCGAGCTCTGGATAAACGATATCGACGGGTACGAGAAGAGCGGCAAGAGCGTGAAGGACCTGAAGAAGCGAATCGAGGATGCCGGCCTGTGGGTGCCGAACGTGATCGGTATCTGGAACTCGATGCCGCCCACCGAAGAGGCCAAGGACAAGGCGATGGACGAGATCAAGCGGAAGATGTCTCAGGCGGCGAAGGTCGGCGCCAAGCACATCGCCGCCATCCCCACGCCGGACCGGGCGGACATCGACATCCTGTGGGCCGCCAAGCGATACCGTGAGCTCATCGACGTCGGCAAGAAAATCGGCATCCGCGTGGCGATTGAGTTCATCGGCTTTATCAAGGGCGTCCACACGCTGGGGCAGGCAATGGCCATTGCCATTGAGGCCGACCGGGCCGAGGCCTGCATCGTTGCTGACACGTTCCACGTATATCGCGGGGGCTCATCCTTCAAGGCAGTTCGTCACCTGGACGGCGACGTGTTTGCGGTGTGGCATTACAACGACGCCCCGAAGGAGCCCGAGCGCTTCAAGCAGCGCGACGGCGACCGGGTCTATCCCGGCGACGGCGTCCTGCCGCTACCTCAGTTGCTCCGCGATCTGTGGGCGCAGGGCTTCCGCGGGCCTCTGTCGCTGGAGATGTTCAAGCGCAGCGAGTGGAAGAAACCCGCCGCCGAAGTGGCCAAGATCGCCATGGAGAAGATGTGCAAGACGATCGGGGCAAGCGGCGTGGGCGTGTAACGGACCCAGTAAGCGGTCTTACGTAAATGTTGTGGCCTTCGGCAAGCCCGCAGCATGACTTGGCCGCAGAGCCGCAGAGAACGCGGAGAAAAGACTTTGATTCTTTAATAGCTGGAACGTTCAGATGCTGCCACGAGACAGATTCCAGGACGTACAGGTGACAGGCTCGCCTCCGCAGGCCCGAAGGGTTCGCCCATCAGCCGGCGGCGTTCATGTTAGCCACGGGCGCGAGCCCGTGGAAAAGGGTGCGCCAAAGCAATAGAGCCCCCACAGGGGGCGATTGATGGGCGAATGAATCGGCCCTGCGGGCCTCTTTATTATGGGGCGCATGATACCACGGGCTCGCGCCCGTGGCTAACATGAGAGAGCCTCCCCCGGGCTCGGCGCTCCCCCGGCTCCGCCTTGGCGCTCCGCCGAGACGAGCAGCGTGCTCCCCAAGCCCCATGGGCCCCAAGGCGGGGGACATGTCCGCGGTTAACGAATTGGGTGCATCGCTCAGCCGCACCAGGGACGCTGGCGCTGGAGCTTGCGGGCCAGGAGGCTCTTGGCGATCTTCACGTCGTCCTTTACCTGGAAATCAAACATCCCCACGCAGATGAAATCCGCGCCGCCCGTGAACGCATGCTTGAAACCGATAGTCGGGCTGATGGCGCCGGCGGCCAGCACCTTGAAGGCGATCCACGGCTTATCCACCTTTTTCATGAATTCGATGGTCTTGTCGGGCGTCTCCGACCAGACGTTGTCGTGAACGTTCTCGGGTGTGAAGGACCAGTACTTTGAGGTGTGGAGCGTCTTCATGTAGAAGTCGGGATTCACGCCGGCCTTCTCACATGCGATGGGCACTGCCAGCTTGTGGCCGCCCACGCCTCCAAGGACACCGTTGGTCCTGGCGAACTCGACAAACTTGGCCAGGATGTCCGGGCGCTTGCTGTGGACGAGGCTGTCGGCCACGCCGCCCTGCACGTAGACCCCGACGGCACCGGCGTCGATGGCCTTCTTTGCATCATTTGTCAGAGCCCTCGCCCCGGTCTTGATCTGCGCAATCCATTGAATCTTCCCGCCTTCCTTCTCCCAGTACCTCTTGAGGATGCGGGTTGTCTGGCCGTCAAGCCTGAGTATGGCCGTGTTTATTCCGTTCTCCTCGCAGATCCGCAGGGTCTCCACCACCTTGTCATCGGTGAAATATCGCTTCACCAGGCTGGACACGTAGACCAGGTCCCGGCTGTGGGCGAAACCGCTGATCAGATTGCCGCCGCAGATCACCCTGCTGATCTTCAGCTTGCCGATCTTGCCCATCGGCAATCCGGAAACACCCGGCGCCGGCTTGGCGGATTCTGCGGGCGCCTTTGCGAGGAGGATTCTCTCTTCAAGGCTGAGCAGGGCGGCCGCCCCTCCCGACACAAGGAGCGAGTCTCTCAGGAATTCGCGTCGATCGGATCGTCTTTTCGGCATATTTACCTCCTCGCGGGTTAATCAAGCATTGTAATTATAGCAGCAGGTGTCAATTATTTCCTCCTGGTCCCCGTGTCCAACCAAGGCACCTGTTTCGCTTTGAGGAACTTCTCAGGCCCAATAACGTCTAATAGGACTAAATGGCCAACAGCGGAAAGGGCTGGGGAATGAACCGATCGATAGTACTATCCGGTGTGATACTGCTGACTTGTTGTCCCCCGACGTGGGCGGGTCCAGATGCGCCGGTATCGCGCGTGATCGATGGAAAGCTTGAAATGACGATGGTTGGCCCATCCTCTGTTGTGGCCGGGCAACCGTATGAGGTGACGGTCTCCGTAACCAACCGCTCCGGCCGTACGCTGCGGCTATTACCCACAGGAGATGTCTCTAAAGACATTCGCGTGTCTGTCACGGATAGCTTCGGGCGGCCTGTCGAGCGGACAAAGTACGGTAGTAGTTTCAGGTGCGCGAAGTACCCGCCAACCGAATACAAGATATTCAAGCCCCGGGCCCTGCCTGCAGGCAAGACGTGGAGCGCAACGATCAATCTATCTCTGATCTTTGACCTCAGTCTGCCTCGCGAGTACATCGCCTCGGCCGAGATGTCCGTTTTTGCGGACGGGGCCGACAAGCCGCTGAAAATGCTCGTGGTACCCGGGCTGCACTTCCGCGTAACAAAGCAAACCGTATCAGCGGCGGTTAAGAAGGCGGGTGTATCTGATGTGCCGGCAAATGTTGCGTTCCTGCCGCATAAGTACAAATCCCTGGGGGAGGACCTGAACCTTCTGCTCGAATCCAATAACAGTGATTGGACATTTGTGGACAACACTTGCAGGAAGGTCTTCTCCTTGCCTCGGGCCAAGAATGAAGACGAGCACGTTTTTCTCCCCGTCGGCTCAGGACTGGCAGCCCGTTACAGGTGGGTACGAACGGGTAAGAAGACGGAGATCGAACTGACTGTCTACGACCGCCAAGGCAAGGAAGTCTCCCGGATTCGGACCGACCGCTGGAACCTCACCGTCTATGGGAAACTGGACTTGGCAATCAGCCACGGCGCGCACCTCCTCGCCGAGGGGAAGGATACGGGCTTCAGCAGTTTCCGGGCGTATCGCCTATCAACGGGCAAGGGGCTCCAGAGCGACCTGCCCGCCGGTATGTACCGGCTGTCCCGCCTGGCCCCCGTCTCCGGCGAGAAGGGATTCACCTTGATCGTCGGCCCCGCCT
>SDBT01000086.1_pt1 | contig 112006 bp, 144 predicted proteins | sample 2277101 | NCBI WGS metagenome assembly SDBT01 (sample SAMN10404973, study PRJNA504765) | marine sediment metagenome | isolation source: marine sediment core GS10_PC15, 103 cmbsf | place: Arctic Ocean: Southern Knipovich Ridge | collected 2010
AACGGGCCAATCCCCGGGGCATTGACAGATCTGGGACCTTCGGGCACGTTGTTTACAGAACCCAAACCGAGGAGAGCGACATGAGCAAAGAGACATTGGACGAACGGCTGGAACCAAAGCACCTGACCGGCGATGAGGCAAAGGATGTACTCCAGGCAGAGGCCAAGGCGCTGGCCGAACCAGAGGCCGGGGACGAGCCGAAGAACGACGATCCGAAACTGCGGAAAGAGTACCACTTCGATTTCGAGTGGACGGATGGACGCGGCAGGTTGTGGAAGGGCCACTTCGCCAACAAAATCCTGGACATCCGAAACCAGCAACTCGTCGGGGTGCAACGCGCCAGGTTCGCTCTGGGCATGCCCATCGAATCCTTGGACGACCTGACCGTTGAGATCAACCTCATGGCGGCACACATGATGATCTCCCTGGAGGAAAAGCCGGTGTGGGCCGAAGACCTGCTCGCCCTGGACGACGTGCGGCTATTGCAGGAACTCTACATGGAGGTCTTGGCCCACGAGGCCACGTTTCGGGGCCGAGGCCGGACTGAGGAAGAGGGCTGAAAAGAACCTGGAGAGCGTGCTCGTGGGCTGGAGGCGGTGGTGGTGCGAGAAGCACAAGCTCCCGGCGAACCACGAACTGGTCCAGACAATGACCGTAGCGGGGATCCAACTGGAGTATTTCGAGGATCTGGTGTTCCGCCGGCAAGAGATCCAGGAACGGCTCGATGACGAAGACGAGGACATCGAGACGGAGGAGCAAGAAGCGTTGTTCAAGCAATTGAACAAGATAAACAAGGCCTTGGGTCATGACGAAGCGGTCCAGGACGAGTTGATCGATAAGTGGGAGCGCGAATTGGCAGAGGGCCGGATGCCAGACCTTGACGAAGGGTTGCCGAGTGGCTGATGTCAGAACCAATGTAGTCATAAGCGCCGAGACCAAGGGTTTCGACAAAGCCCTGCGTCAGACCTTGGGCGTCAACGAGGCCGCGCTGAAGGGCCTGAAGGGTCAGGCCGAGAGTTACAAATCCGTTCAAAAAGAGGTCAAGGGCTACCAGGGCAAACTGGACGATTTGTCCAAGACCCAACTCAATCTATCGCGCTCCATGGAGGCAATGGGAGACAAGGGCTCGGAAGCCTATTCGACCCTCAAACAAGGCCTTCGCGATGTCACCCGAGAGGCCCGAGACACCGAACGGGTAATTACCAACCTCGAAAAGGCGTATCGGAAAGAGGGCGAAGCGGTCAAGACGCTTGGCGCCGCGCAGAAAAAGGTCAGTGACCAGCAGCAGCAGGACGCTCGACAGGCCCGTGGCGCGTTTACTCAAGGCTTGATCCAGGCCGGTGCGCCAGGCATGGCTCCGATGTTCATGCAGCGCGGGCCGGGGATGCGTAGACAAGCGGCCGGTATGATGGCGGGGGGGCTGTTGCGGCGGGGCATAGGCGGTGCAGGTGCTGCGGCGTTTGGTGGCCTCCAGGGCATGCAGCAAGCCCTGAGTGCAATTCCAGGCGTGGGTGGATTCCTTGCGGGGCAATTGGGAACAGCGGCTGGGTTCGCGGGTCAGGAACTACAGTACCAGCGTCAACGCGTGGAGGCGGCTCCGTTCGTTGGAGCGACTGGTCCAGGAAAAGAAGTAACTGACATACGAAGAGAACTCCGGAAATTCAGAGAGGGCACGCTGGCGGAGAAATATCAATTAAGATCTTCTGTTGACATAAGGACCGGGGAGAGGGTACAGCGCTTAGGTGGCATTGTAGATCCTGAATCAAAATTCGGCCAGCGTATCCTTGCACTTAGACAGAAACGTCCACAATGGCAAAAATTGAGAGAAATGGGAGAAACCCCGGAAGAATACAGACTACGAATGGCGGGGCGGGGGGTGCGGGAAGGAAGGATAGCGGAGAGACTAGAGGAGGCCAGAAAACTGACGATTGGAGGCATGGGGGCCAGGCTTAGGGGGATCAGCGAACAAGAGGCCATGCAGGAAACCGCCGCAATCTCGCAGGCGGCCGGAGAGCAATACACAGGACGTGCTGGACAGCGGAGATTCATGGAAACAGCCATGGCCGCCCAGACAGCGTACGGACTCGGGCCGGGGGTCACTGGAGCGTTTGGGATGGGTGCAAGGCGCGGGGGCCTTGTGGGAGGCAGGGACCGTGGCGCTGAATCCATGACGGAGGCCCTTGCGGACGCGGTGACGCTGGGCCTCAGTAGGTCTGAGACTCAGATGTATATGCAGCAAGTGGCGCAAGGCATCCAGCAATTCCAGCAGACCGGGATCCCGTTCAACAAAGACAGCCTTTCCTCCATGGCCACGGCGTTGGGCCGCGGCATGGCCAGTACCCGGGCGATGCGTGTTGCCGGCGGAGTCCAGCAATACGTCCAGGGGATCGGGGCACGCGGCCCGGCCGGCGGACTCGACCTGATGGCGATGCAAGCCTTTGGTGGGTACAGGGGCGGTGGAGGCGCGGAAGAGTTGGAGCGGTCCTTCATCCAGATGGAGGAGATGGGCGGTAATCTGCGCGAGAAAGGCGTGGGCGGGATCAAGGCGGGGAGCGCCATGGGCGGCATGATGCGCCGTATCATGGAGATGGGCGGGGGCGGCGCTGGAGGGCGCCTATTCCTTCGTAAGCAGCTTGGACGAATGGGCGTGCAGGTAGGCGCGAAGGAAATGAGCATCTTAGGCAAAACTCTGACCGGCGAAGAACTCACCAAGACGGAGAGTGCCTGGATGGCGGCGGAGGAGAGAACCAGGACCAGGAGTAGGACAGAGTCGGCTGGGCTCAGGGGACCGCGGGGATTGGCTGGAATGGCTGAAGATATCGTGGCCAAGATGGGGCCAAACTTGGCGACACAGGCAAGCCTTATGAACCAGCAGAAGGCCGTTGGAAAAAAACTACTTGGAACGGTGCAAACCCTTCAGCAATCAGCGATTAACACCAATACCGCATTTGCGGATCTCGCGGCAGGGCCGCTCAAGAAGGTGAGCGAAGGACTGGAGGAGTTCACGGCATGGCTCGCCAGTGCGTCCAAAGAGAAGGTCATGGAAACCGTGGGGGCAGGAGTTGATCTCCAGCCCGGATAGGGATAATAGATGCCGGGAATAACACCAGAGGGCAGGCCGGGATTCCAAGGTTCCGAGACAACCTCGGTTCGGGCCACGATTTATTCCCACAGCAACGACCCCGTCGTCCTGTCCCCGAGTGGTGGCAAGATTGAGATCAAGGGCAGGTACGCCCATGACGAGTTTCCCAGCCTAGTCATGGCGAACACGAACAAATCGATGGGCGCCGCTTCGGGGACCTTTGCTCTAGCCCTCAAGCCGTCGCAACGGGTCGAGTCATTGTTTGACCGGCTCGTCGACGACGATTGGGTCGACATCGTGTTCTACCGGCACGACCAGCCCTGGCACGTCATGAGGGGTTTGATCGATGAGATCCGCAGGGTCAAGACCGTGGCGGGGAGTGGTGCCACCTCGACCACGTTCAACATCACGGGTCGGGACTTCGGCAAGATTTGGGAGATCACGCCGGTCTGGTTTAGTCCCTACGCCAACAGCGACCTCGTGACAAAAGCCGTTGCCCATAAGGTATTCGGGGCGTTACCAGAGGTAGTCGGTTCACCAGCCGTGGCCGTGGAGGCCTACCTCAAGGGATTCCTGGAGTCTCTTAGCAGCGAGGCCGGGGTTGACTGGACCCCACCGCCGGAGATGCCCGGCATGGAGGCCGGCAACTTCCTGGACAACGTATTTTTCTTCACCGCTGGGTATCAGAACGTGCCGGCACGAAAGGCGTTCAATCCGAATTTCATGGCTCCGCAAGGCACGCTTTGGTCCTTGGCGCAACAGAACTCGGACCCGTTGTTCACCGAGTTGTACGCGGACCTGTTACCCGCGCCGGGCGATCCCTTCTCGAATCTCATCGAGTCGGGGAACCCATTGGCTCCCGAAGACACCCGGATGACCGTGGTGATCCGCGACAAGCCGTTCCCGGTCACAATCGACTCCGAGGATCCGGCCAGTGGGGCAGATGGATTTGAGAGTTGGTGGACAGACCTACCGGTTCACGTCGTGCCGAGACAGCAGATCGTACCGTCTGATCTGGGGCGTAGCGGATTGGAGCGGTTCAACGCCTACTTCGTGGCCAGCCTGCTACACACCGAGGCGGCCGGGGAGCACGCCCTGAGCATACTCGCCCCGTTGATCAATCCGGAAGAGGTCAAGCGCCACGGCATGAGGCGTATGGACGTGCAAAGCTCCATGGCCCCGGACGAAACTAACCTGGACTTTGGCAAGATGGTGGATCTGCAACGCCGGATCGTCCGGGACTGGTACTGCCTGAATCCGTACCTGTTGTCCGGAACGCTCAATCTCGGCATTGGCCGGCCCGACATCAAGATCGGGTGCCGGGTGCGTGTGCCCGGGGCGGTGTCGGAGACCGAAGACGAGTCCTACTATGTGGAACAGGTCTCGCACAACTGGGTGTTCGGGCCGGGCACGAAGACGAGCCTTGGGGTCACGCGGGGGTGGATTGGGAGTGACGACTCGTATCTGAGGAAATTGACCGAGGTAATGCAGGCGTACAGCGTCCCAAAACTCAGGCGGGACTCATGATAGTAGGCGCGGGAACACGATTGCAGGCCGGGATCCCCAAGGTGAGGGCCAGGCCAAGGCGCAACGCCAACGGGATGCTTTTGCCCGGAGTCGTGACCGCGACCTACGTGACCGACACCGTTGGACATCCCTACGCGGGCGCAGAGGCAGCGGCAGCAACCGCTGTGTACTGCGACGTGCTGGTCTACCCCTCTATTGGGGGTCAGCGCTGGTTCGGGTTGGAAAAGGTCTTGGTCGCTCAGGACGGATCCGGTCTGCACAAGGGCCGGATCTGGAAGCCGCGGGCGACCACCATGAACTTTGCCGACGACCTCGACGCAGAGATGACCGACAACAACCCGGCCTATCTGGACGGGGATCATGTGCTGGTCGGGTTCATGAACGACAACATGAGCCAACCCGTGATTATCCGTAGCCTACCCCACCCCTCGCTGGACCTTGGCCGTGAAGACGCCACGCTTGGTCAACGCATGAAACTGGTAGAGGCCGATGGTGATCCAGACTTTTTCAGACACCACGGCGTGCATTGGGGCGTGGCCGACAACGGCGACTTTGTCGTTGACACCACCTTCGCCAACGACGGGGATCTGGACAGCAACGGATACGAGGCGGCGCCACCCACGGGCGGGACCGGCGCGCAGACCCATGACTTGCCCCAAGACGCGAAGTTTGAAGCCGTGTTCTGGGATATGACCGATCCGGACTCCCCGGTCGAGGCGTCACGCTTCACGTTCCAAAAGGACAAGCTGCACGTCAAGATAGCCACAGGGGACAGCTTGGTGGTCTCGGGCAAGGACGGAGACGCAACGCTGGTGTTAGGCGACGGCGCGGTGAAGGTGGCCATCGCGGACCACCTGGCAACGCTTTGGGGGCAATTGAAGGCATCCGCGGACGCGCATCAACATACCTATGCTGCCCCACTAATCCCATCGGGGACACTGGTTACGGCGCCCACTGTACCGCCCGAAGTTGTTCCCGCATGGAGCACGAGCATCGAGTCCACAAAGGCCAAGATACCGGACGGTTAGGAGACATCATGGCGATGGATCTTGTAGCAGCAGAGGCAGCGGTTAAGGCGGATATCAAGACAGCGATGGCTGTCGCGTATGGACAGCCGGAGGCCACCTATGACGAATTCGCGGGCATTCTCGCGGGTTCGGTGACTCTGCTCCTACAGCACGTCCTTGACAACGCCGAAACGTCGGTGGATGCCGAGGCAATACTCTGAGGAGTTCCGGGACGTTGACAAATTGGGGTAATCGGGAGAATTTCAAAGCATGGCGGTCAGTACCATAGCGTTGGTGAGAGAGACGATCAGGCAAGGCCTGATGGACGACGAGAACTTCCTCAAGAGGATCCTGTACTTCTTCGAGCTTCGAGTACCAACCGAGGTCGCCACGGTGGGCGGGTTCTTCGGGTTCATCTTCCCCCTGATCCTGCCGCCAACGGCCTATTCCATGGAAGAACCCTTCACGGTCGAAGCGACTCCGACTCAAGGCGGTGGGTTGTATGTCGAGGAAAATGGGATTGTGCAACGCACGATCCGCCTCTCGGGCCACACCGGATTTAAGCCGAGACCGCTAAAGCTACGCCTTGGCGACGCTGTGCCGGCCATACTGGCCCGGGATAAGAAGTCGTATTCCAGGCTATTGCCAGAAACGATCCTGGACAAGATATCTGGACAGCGCCATTTCCACTACTTGCAGGACTCCGTGTTCCGCATCTACGCCGATCTCAAGCGGGACCCAGCCACGGCCAAAGACACGATCATGTTGTTCCACAACCCGCGGGATCAAGAGCATTGGTGGGTCGTGCCAAAGGTCTTTACCCTTGAGCGGGACGCGGCGAGTCCATTCCTGTACCGCTACAACATCGAGTTGCTCGTCGTTGACAAAGCCGAGGAGACCCGGGCCGATTTCAGCGAAGACAAGGGGCTTCTGGAGAGCTTCAGGGACACGTTGCGGAGCATCAAGCAAGCCGTCGACCTCGTGACCGGGGCATTCGACGATCTCACCGCCATGACGAACGAGATACGGCTGTACGTGAACGATATCTCTACGATTATGAGCAGTGTCAACGCGGCGATTCGGGCGTCAACAGATTTCGTCAATGGCGTGACCGATCTCATTGAGGCCCCGCATTCATTGGTGGAAAACGTGATCGGCTCAATTGAGGCGTCCATGGATCATGTCAACGCCTTGATCGAACTTACGGGAGCCGCCTTGGTAGACCCAATCATCGACTTTCCCGAAGAGGTCATGAACAAGTTTAGAACCATGGCGGACGGCCTGGAAATCATCGGATCGTACCCGGCAATATTCGTGGATGCGGCAGAGGTGAGCATAAGTTATATCCGGGATCTGCAAACCGATGGCCGTAGGTTCAGTAATGAAAGGCTAGAGACCGCCCTGGAGTCGGACGCACCAACATCGTTCGACGAGACCAGGGCCCTCGGGACGCAACTGACTCCGGGCGATGCGGAAAGCGCCAAGGGCGCGATCACTGCCGGCGCCGCGATCCGGCGGTATCGGAGCGCTCGGGAAGTCTCGATTGAGCAGGGCGACACGCTCATGGGCTTGGCCGCACGCTATCTCGGAGACGCGCGTGCGTGGCAGTACATAGCTGTCGTGAACGGGTTGAAACCGCCGTTTATCGACGCGCAAGCATCTGCACCCCTGGTGGCAAGCGATGGTACGGCTCCGCCAAGCACTGATCTAGAGCCGTTCCCAAGCACGCTGGGGGTCGGTAGCAAGATCCTGATACCGAGTCCGTTGAGGTCGACCCACGACATGCCCAACCTGCCGGTTCAAGGCGCCAAGCCGAGCGAGCCCGCAGCGGACCAATTCCTCGGGACAGATCTCAGGCTCGAAGCGGTGTCCGGGATCGCGGGTAGCTCCAACGCTATGTACGACGTGCCGATAGACACCGATCTGGGAAGCCTAGATGCCAAGACGATCTCGGGTGTCGCCAACCTGAAACAAGCCGTTGTCACCCGCTTAGTCACGGAGCGGGGCACGGACACGTTGTACAAGACGCTCGGAGTGCAGCGCATGATCGGGTTGGGATTCACGCCCCTAGACCTGGAGACCGCGCGGTTCCGCGTGCAGGAAGCTGTTGGTGGCGACGCACGCATAGCAGCGGTGCGCAAATTGGTCCTGGAACAAGAGGGTGACGCCCTTGCCGTGGATATGACCGCAGAAATACGCGGATTTGCGGACTCCACGCCTGTGCGGGCCCTGATCTGACGAGGTTGATATGCCAGCTTTCACGACGCAACGATACGAGCAGATTCACAAAAAGATGATCGCCAAGGTTGTGACCAGATCCGCCCTGAGCGATATTTCCGACAGCGCGGTATCAAAGCATATTACTGCCGCAGCGGCCCGGCAAGACGACGAGCAATATTTCCAGATGGCCTTGCTACTCCAGTTATTCGACATCAAGACCGCGACCGGGGACGACCTGGATGAGCGCGCCGCAGAGATCCAGCCCGCGGTTATATCCCGGAACGCCGCGGCGAAGGCCAGTGGCAACCTCCAGTTCTCGCGGCCCGGAACGTCGGGTATCATCACCATCCCGTCTGGGACAAAGGCGAAGACGGCGGGTGGACAAATATACTCCACAACCGCGCTTGGCACCATTGCGAACCTGGCCTCGGTCTCCGGCCTTGTCCCGGCAGTGGCCGACGAGGCAGGCCTAGACGGCAACGTTGACAGCGCCACCATCATAAAGCTCGTCACCAAGCCGGCCGGCGTGACCGAAGTTACCAATCCGGCCGCATTCACGGGCGGCAACGACCAGGAAAGCGACGACTCGTTCCGGAATCGGATCGGGCTGTTTATCAACGCCTTGGCCAAGAGCACTGTCGGCGCCCTGGAGTTCTACGTGCTCGGCGCCGAAGACACGGCCACCGGGGCGGTCATTGTTTTCAGCAAGGCCATTGAGGACGAGACCACTCTAGGCCAAGTAGTGCTCTACATCGACGACGGCACTGGCTCTGCGGAGAGTAGCGCCCTGGAGGCCACGGACCTCTTGGGGGACTATGACTGGCCCGGAGGCGTGCTCACGCCCCAACTGATACCCACGACCGTGACCACGGACGTTGTTGTTGGAGATTGGATCGGGTTTCGCACAGACGAGCAACTCTGGGAAGTCGATCAGGTCAACGCAGGCGTCAGTGTCAGGGTGGTAAACCCGTTGGGCCTTACCTACCCGACCGACCTGGGGCCAGCCTACGGAACCAGCTTCGTGAATCCGGAAAACGTCACCGAGGGACTGAGCGGGCCACCCGCTGATTCAGCCGTCGGCGGCGAAACAAGGTTGTACCTCGACAACGTGCCGGTCAAGGACAGTGCCGATTTCGACGTGTTCAGCACCACGCGGGGACTCTTGGCAATCAACACGCACTACACGCTCAACTCAGCGGCGGGACAACTCGTGTTTAGCCCGGCCCTAGTGGCCTCCGAGGTGATCTACGCTATTTACACCTACTACACCGGCTTGATCCAACTGGCCCAGAAGATTGTAGACGGGGACGTGGCGGACCGCGACAACTACCCCGGGGTGCGCGCCGCAGGTATCCTGGTATATGTGCGTGTGCCAACCGTGCAGATCCAGACCGTTGACGCCGCCGTGACCATCCTCGACGGGTACACCGACGCCACGGTGCGGACCAACGCGACGGAGGCGATCAAAACCTATATCAACACGCTCGGAATTTCGGGAGACGTGGTGCGTAACGAGTTGATCAAGCGAATCATGAGCGTGGCCGGGGTCTACAACGTCGCGTTGACAACGCCAGCAACGGATATCATACTGCTCGACGACGAACTGGCGAGAACGACCGACGCCAATGTGACGGTGATCTAATATGGCTTTCGCCCTTACAGCGGTTGATCCCGCGACCATCTTCGAGAACGGCGGATACCTGTTCCAGGTCCAGGGCACGACCTTTACCGCTGATCACCGATACCACGTCCATATCGGACCCCTTGGATCGGAACTCGATCCCATTTGCTACAGCGGAGTGCCAGAACAGGGCGGCGTGATCTATCCCTGGACCGCCACAAAGCTCCGGGTATACTCCCCATTGCTTGATCCGGCCGGGGGACCATACGACGTGTTCGTGGTAGACATCGACACGGAGGGCACGGACGGTACGAACCTTGCCGGCGCGTACCAGTGGCCGGGAGGGAGTGCCGCGTCTCAAGTAGTGCCCGTGAACGATACCTCAGACGTGGTTGTCGGGAACTTCATCGGGTTCAGAACGGATTACCAACTCTGGGAGATCGATCTGATCGTCGCCAATACCAGTGTGCGGCTCAAGAATCCTGACGGTCTGGCCTTCCCTACGGATGCGGGTGTCGGTACAAGTTACAAAGCCGAGACCCATACCCTAGTGACGGTGATGACAGTGGTGTATCGCGATTTTAGGTCCACAGTGTTCTCAATGCGGAGAGTTCTTCCCAAGCACTGGCGGACCGGACCGCGGGACATCGACTTGGTTCCGCCAACATAGGAGACTACGTGCCAGCACTACCAGAAGCGGGTTGGATCCAGGCCATGACCGAGGCGATTGCCGAGGCCGACGCGGAGATCGGCGGGGTTCGCATGACGCGCACAACCGCCGTGATCGCGGACGGCACCGATCTGGCCGGGGCCTACCAGTGGCCGGGGGGCAGCACTACTCCACAGGTCGTGTTGGTCAATGATACCTCGGACGTGGTTGCCGGCGACTGGATTGGGTTTCGGACCGATGAGCAGATGTGGGAGATCGATCTGGTTGTGCCGAACGTCAGTGTGAGGTTGTTGAACCCCAATGGCCTCACCTATCCGACCGCTGGAATTCCTCCCGGTACGAGTTTCAAGGCCACCACCACCTTCCCGGTCGAGACCACGCACGAATGGCCAAGTGCTGGGAAGATTGCCTTGGACAGCGTTGTCTACGCCTACACCGGCAAGACGGCGACGACGTTCACGGGCGTAACCCACGTCTTGGCCGGGACGACGGTGATTGGTTCGGCCCGGGCACATAGGGACGAAACCACGGTTACTGATATCTCCAAGTCTTGGAGCGCGCTCGATCTCTTGCGGCGCGCAGTGCTCGTGAACTACGCCGAAGAGGAGAACTTAGACGCGGTGGGCAGCAACCTCGGAGTGGACAGGGTACGCTTGTTCACAAGTGACGACCAGTACCGTGCCGCGATCAAGGCGCTGGCGTACAATCCCCGGGGCACCATGTACGGCCTGGAACTTGCCCTTGACGCCCTGGTTGGCGCCGGGAACTACGAGATATACGAAGACTTGATCAATTTCCCGAACATAGTCTTCATCATTTTGACCGCTGGATATACTGGCGCGGCATCGGCCGGCAGCACGTATTTGACCGGCCCGGAGTGGGATGACTTGGCGGGTGCCCCACCAGACACGCTGGCCCTAAGCGCGACTCCATTGGGCGTCGAGGGCGTCGTGCTGTTCGCCATGGATGAGTTATTTGATTTCCGGAGTTTGATACCGAGCGCTGTGACCTACGATTACTACCCCGGCGTTGGTGCGCCTGCCAATGCTTTCACCTACGCGGGGGGAGAAGTAGAGGGCGCGGCTGTTTCGGCGACAGGGACCGAGACCAAGATGTGGAGTACCGCGGCTGGAACCGTGTACTACCGCATGACCGATGTTCAGGGAGCGCGACTCACCGAGGCATCGTTCGTTGAAGTCAACTTCTTGATGTACATCCCGGCGGCGGCAAATAAAAAGGCCGGAGAATATGCACAGGCGTCCATTGCGATCTATGATGGCAACTACCGGATCAGTTTCGGGGTGGACGACACAGACGAGGCCGGGCTGTACAAGACCATGGTGGGCGGCTTTCTGGGCACCACGTTCATTTTTGCCGATGACACTTTCTACGACGTAACCGTGCGGAAATACGACAACCGCTATGTGGAACTGCTGGTAAACGGCAAGTTCATCACCCGGGTCGACTACGAGTCGTTCAACCAAGTCACGGCGAATCACTACGTCGAATTCGGGATCAGGGGCGTGCCAAACATCAACATGAGGATGTGGACCAAGCAGATCGGGATCGCGCATCGCACACCTACCGACTACTGGAATGCGAGGGGGCTGGTAGGAACTGTGGGTCTCGCGGCTACGGGGAACGCCACGCGTTTTGACGCTAACACGGGGGGCGCGATCTTCATTGCCGGGGACGTTGACAAGCGCGTGCAACTCAGCGGATCCGCGATCACCAACCCGACCGGCGGCAACAACAACGGGATCTGGAAGATCGGCTCTCTGGTCGGAGGCCCGCCGTCCGATATCGTGGAGCTGATCGGTGACGACAAGACCGGGGCTGACATACTCGATTTCACGAACCATCCGAAGCGCATCACTATCTCTGATGACGACGAGGCGTTCACGTTCCCGGACGATCTCGGGAAGCAGATCACATTGTCGGGTTCGACCCTTGGCAACAATTTGACTCGCACCATCGAGAAGTTGTTTGAGCCAGGCACGTCAAGAAACCTACTCACCTATTATGACACCGGGGATCAGGTCACGCTCAAAACCAATGTCTGCGCGGTCTCCGTGAACCTGGCCGCAACCGAGTCCAACCTGGACTACCACCTAGTCCCCGTCTTCGCGAACGAAGCCGCCGCCCTGGACTGGGAGTTGTCGGACGCTGGCTCCATTGCCGTTGCCACGCTCACGCTCAGGCAAGGCCTGTGGGTCAACGGTCTCATCATGGAGATCAGGATCAGCAACGTGTTGACGGGCCAGATCCAGGAGACAAGCGTGGTCACGAACGTGGCATCGGCACCACCACCGCCGCATACCTATGAAATCTATCCGTTCTACCTGTCCGATCCGTTCGGTCTTGTCCGAGCATACATTGATGCGATCACTGCTGCGGGCGTGAAGCCTGAGTATGGAATTGAGGGTTGAGTCATGGGTAAAGATCTGCTTAGAATTGAAGCGAACGAACGAGTCGACAAGGGCGACTTCGAATATCTGGCCGATGGCGCGATCCAGGCCGAGCACCGCCAAGTGGTTGGGGAGTTCCTAACCGCGCCCACGCGCAACCGGGGATGGATACTGGACGGCTTTGCAATCGACTGCCCGGCCGGCAAGCAGGTCCGGGTCACGCTTGGCCGTGCAATTCTTGGCCAACGCATAGGTGGCGAGATCAAGTACGGCGTGTTGTCCAGCGAGGGAGACGCGACCAAGATTGTTGATATCAACGCCTACGCGGCCGGAAACTACGGGATCTATGTCAGGTTCGGACTGGTTTCTGGAGACTCGCAGTCCCGTATCTTCTGGAACCCGAGTGGTGCCGGTTCGGAGTATGCCCAAACCATCGCGACGCGCTACCAAGCCAATTGGACGCTACGGGTCGAGTCGAGTAGTCCGGGAGCGGAGTGGTTGCAGATCGGAACCGTGGCACAGGCAACCCTGGCTGCTTCGGCATATCCTGACACCGGCATCACGGACCAACGCGCTTTCTACTTCGAGGGCTCGATCAACTCATTGGAGGTGGCGGCGGATTTCACTTGGAACAACACGACGACCGTGGCGAGTGGGGACACGACAGGAGTTGCTGTCGGGGACTTCATTGGTCTCAAATCCGATGGGCAGCTTTTCGAAATCATAGCCGAAACTCCGAATGTGGACGTGACCATTGATAACACTAGCGGCCTTACGATTCCGGCCGGGGGTGGCGCAAAGGCAACTTTCGTGGATACCAGTTCTCCAGCGCCCTACGCCAGCGGGTGGAGCGCGGACGGAGGCAGCGGGGGCACCACTGCCGACGACCGGAAAAACTCGCGGCAAACATATGGCGTTACGGATGTGCAGATGTTCAACGCAACGATGCGGCAGTGCCTTGAAGACATCAAGGGCAGGGGTTTACGGCGCTGGTGGGAGCGGGACATCGGCGGGATGAACATAGGCTTTGATGCGGCACCTTCGGAAGACGTGTTGGCCATTGGCGATGCAAACTTCAGTCTGGACTATACTCCTGGGGCAACTCCTCCGGGAACGGCGACGCCCCGTATTTACTATGATGCCAATGACTATTCTCAGTACAATAGAAGCCTCAACGAATATAGATGGGCAGTGAACAATATAGCCGCAGCCTATCTTGGTGATCCCGGCCTAACTGTAACTAAGGGATTGCGGGTAGGCCTCCTGGGTTCTGCCGTAGACGATACGATACAAGTCTTTGATGAAGACTTCGGCCTATACGGCGCTGCTGTCCCTTCGCTGAAGTTCCATGCCGGAGATGGCGATGAGTTCAGGTACAACAGAGCCGCTAATCGTTTTGAGTGGTTGATCGGCGGCACTGATGAATTGCTGCTAGACTCGACAGGTGCTACACTTACTGGCGCATTGACGTTTGGACAAGGGAGTGCTCCTCAAAACCTCATAACATCATTGGCGTTTCCCCTCAACGGAGTAACCGTGCTCGCCAAAAACACCAGCGGTGTTCTTCTCACGCAGGGGATGTTAGTGAAACTAGAGGATACGGTAAACGCATATTTATGTATTGCGGCAACTGCCAATCAGACTGATCGAGTAATAGGTACAGTATATGATGCTGCCGGTATTGCCAATGGTGCGTCTGGGAAAATTACCATATGGGGTCCGGGTCATTTGAGAATAACTAACTTTGCTGCGGGCACTGCTGGTTTTCGCATAGGGCCAGACATAGTCGCTGGCCTAGGCGCAGTCGCAGGCGCATATTATGTGGGATGGATACCCTATACTCAAGCCGGTGGGGCTGGTGAACGGTTGATTGCAGGGTTCATTGAGGGTTGTCAGTTCATTTAACCTGAAATCTGGTAGTGGGTCAGTTTGAAACTGCAATCTTCTTGACGCCAAACGCCATCTAGGCTACCGTGAAATCATGACCAACGCAAAGCCAAAGCGCCCCCGCGACCCGAATCAGCTTGCCGCAGCCGTCGTGGCTGAAGCCACTGGCGAGGCCGAGCCGGCTCCCGAGGAACCCGAGAAGAACCCCGCAGCCGTGGCCCTGGGTCGCCTGGGTGGACTCAAGGGTGGTCGTGCCCGGGCTACCAAGCTTTCGCCCCGTAGACGTAAGCAGATCGCCAGGAAGGCGGCTCGGGCGCGTTGGGTGGATGAGAAGAAGTCGGGGTAGGCTGTTTCTCTCCCAAAAGGCCAAGCGGGATCTAATCGTTTTCATCAGGAAAAAGGTCGATCTGCTTAGAGAAGGCTCTCTTGAACAACTTTTTGAAGATCGTCCAGTTGGGTGACGCACGCATAAGGGTCATGACGGCCAAGATTTGGTTGTCGAGATGCGGTTCCCCAACCTGCTTGGTCAGAAATTGTGTGTGCTTGTAGGATCGATCGATCCTGCCGGATGAACCGCGACGCGACGGATTGCGACGGCGCAGTTCGTCAAGAACCCCATCAGGCAATTGCTCGTAGATGTACTTATTCGTGTATCTCCCCACGACGCTGGGTCGCTTGCAGGACCCTGGATTGAAAGGCCAATTTCTAAGGCGAAAAACCTCTCGGTAGAAGTCCTGTGAAAAGTGCCGTTGCCACACCTGTAACTCCTTCGATACGTAGGCGTCGAGGATCCGTTGCAGTTCTTGGGCGTCGCGATCTTGCTGGTAGCCAGTTGCTTCATCGACGAGAGCAACAATCCCCACACGTGCCAAGCCGCGATGAATGATTTTCGCTCTGCTCGCTGTCTTCTGCTGTCGCTTCGTCAGCACACCAGCTTCCTGTGCGTCCAACCACACTTCACAAGTCTGTGGTAGTGCCTCTGCGGGAACACCATGAGCCACATTTCCACCCTTAAGGGGCGTGTAGATTATTGATTTCTTAAGCAGGATCATTAAGTCCTTTGAAATGAATGGTATAAGTCCCTTCGGGGTCAAATATCGGGGCAAACCGGCAGGATCGGATTTAGCATCCCTTTCAGAGTATCTACCGCTGCCGCTATAAACACGATCCAATGCACGCATTACCGTGCTTTCTGACAAAACACGCACTCCACCCGGCAAATTGGCGCAGTCGAGTTGGATATCACCGATTTGAATTGTCCCGTCATGGGTGGCCCGAACTGGCTTTTTGCCCTTGTCCTGGCTAGCTTTCATATTTTTCTTGGCAGTAACCATGTGAACATCTTGCTTGGGCGATGCGCACATTGTCAAGGAAATGATCGCTCAGTTTTTTTCATCCCGAGCACAGACAGTCATCAGCACCGAGGTGTTCGCCGCAGCCCAGATAGGATTGGTTCATCTCCGCACACAGGGCGTCACAGTTCACTATCCGCAATCGTCCACGGAGGCATTCTCTGAGTTGGTCTCCAGAACATGTAGTGGGCTTGTCTGAGCACGGCGGGTAGCATATATCCAAGGCGTAACTTGACCATGAGCAGCCATCTTCTTCGATTATGGCATCTAGGCATGCCTCGGAATGCACCAACAATCGATGGATTTCCTCGCATTGGATCGGTGCTTCCTCTTCCCAGCAGATCATGTTGTTGCACGCCAATGCTCGTTTTTCTTCTAGGGTGAGGCCCTCATCCTCACCGCCGCACGTCGTATATCCACACAGAATAATCGACAGTAACGCCAAAATAATGTTTTTCATCATGCCCCCTCCTTACGAGCACAAGCTCGCAGAAACAGTTTGGAACCAAGCCCTTTGCCAATATGGGAACTCAGAACAAACCGCTCCCGCGAGCAACCAGGAGGCGCAAGCGCTTCCAAGTTCCCATATTGGCACCCCCACCTTACCACTCAGGTCTGACAAAAGGCAAACAAATAGCAACAAATCGTAACCAATGCGAACAATGGCACCTACTCCATTGAGAATAAAGGACTAATGGTGATTCGCTCAAGCCAAAAAAAACCTCGAAAAACACCATTTTTAACTTGACTTCTACCTGACCGCTCAAGCATAATGGTCAGCATGAACAGGCTATCAAAAACAGACCGTGTCCGCATCGTCCACGCCCTGGTAGAAGGCAACTCGATCCGCGCCACGGCTCGCATGTGCGGTTGCTCCAAGAATACCGTGCTCAAGCTGTTGGTCAGCATGGGTTCGCTGTGCGAGGGCCTGCACCACGACTTGGTGCGCGGCGTCCATGCGGCCCACGTGCAGTGCGACGAGATCTGGAGCTTCGTCGGAATGAAGCAGAAGCGTGTCCCCGAAGAGCGGAAGGACGAATACGGAATCGGTGATGCATGGACCTGGACCGCCCTTGACGCGGACAGTAAGCTCGCCATCAGCTATCTTGTCGGCCTACGCGATGCGAAGTACGCAAACGATTTCATCCGAGACGTTGCGGACCGCGTGGTCGACCGCGTGCAACTTACCACGGACGGCCACAAGGTGTACCTGGAGGCCGTAGAAGGCTCCTTCGGCAACGACATCGACTACGCCATGCTCATCAAGCTGTACGGTTCTGAGCGGGCCGACGAAGCGCGTTATTCCCCAGCCGAGTGCACGGGAACCGACAAGCGCCCCGTGACCGGCCATCCCGACCCTGAGCATATCAGCACCAGTTACATCGAACGGCAGAATCTCACCATGCGCATGAGCATCAGGCGCTTCACGCGGTTGACCAACGCTTTCAGCAAGAAGGTCCGCAACCACGAATGCGCCATCGCCCTGCACTTCATGCACTACAATTTCTGCCGCGTACACCGCAGTCTCCGTGTCACCCCCGCCATGGAGGCCGGAATCGCGGACCACGTGTGGGAGATCGGTGAGTTGGTGGACCTGCTCATCGCCAGGGAAGATGCCGAGGAAGCGGAAAAAGGGCCTCGTCGGACGCGGGGATCAAATTGACCCACTACCAATTAGGTGGTAGTATCTAACCAAAGGAGAACGGAATGAAAATGGACAAGCAAGAAGCGCAGGAGTACATGACCGCGCTGGCAGCCAAGAGCGACGGCCTGGACGGCACAGAGGCGATCTGCTTCACGGAATGGCAAGAGGTCGTCAAGAATCTCGAAGCGGCCGGCAAGTCTCTGGGGCAGGCACGGGCAGAGGCGCAACGCCTAGACGGAGTGGTCAAGACCCTCCAGGGCAAGCGGATGGCCCTGTTCGACCTGCTGATCGCGTCGGAGGAGGGGCGGCGCAACGCTGCGAACACGAATCTTGAATTGGTGCCTAACGATGAGGTGCCGGAAAACGAAAGGAAAACGTCATGAAAACCCGAAGAATCCCGATCATGCTGATCGCCTTGGCGGCCGTGGTGTGCCTCATACACCCGGCCACGCAGGCCCAGCCCGGAGCGGAGCCAACCGTCGAGGCTGCGGCGCCCGTTGTGACCCCGGCTGCATCGGCCGAAGAGGACTCGGTTGTCGTAGTTCCGGCCGACAAAGAGGTCACGCCCGAGGCCCTCGGGGCGGCCACCCAGAAGGTGGTCAAGGACTGGAAAACCTACGGTTGGCTCGCAGGCCTGGCCGCGCTGGTGTCCCTGTTACTCCTAGTGCTCAAGTACAAACCCATCGACGCCCTGTTCGAACGGTGGGGAATCAAGTGGACTCGCGCCTATCTGGCCATCCTGTTCGGTGGCATTTCGGCCGGACTCACCGCCTACATGGTTGACGGCGACGTGGTAAGTGCGATCATCGCCGGACTTGTGCTGATCGGACCGGCCGCCATCGGGTTCTTCGAGGCGTTGTCCAAGATCCGTGCCCGCAACCGGGACAAGGGCGGCGTGCGCAACAAGCCGCATCGCCCACCGGGAGAATAGGACGGGCCATGAGGAAGTTCATGAACTGGGCCCGGACCTACTGCTGGGTTCCGTTGCTGTTCGTGATCGCGCTTCTGGCCTGGATGCTCTTGAACCGCAAGAAGACGCCGCTGGAACAGACCCGGGCCGAACTACGGGCAATTCGAGCCGGAGCCAGAGCCGAAAATATCGAGGCAAAGGTGAGTCACGCCGCGGCCAAGCGGTACGTCGAACGCGCCTACGAGACAGAACTGGCAGCCCTGAACGCCCGGCAGAGGGCGAAGGCAAAGGAATTGTCCAATGCTCCCGCGAAGTTGGCACGCTTCCTTGTGCGTATTGGCTCTGATCGCCCCTGAGTTGGTGTTCGGGACGGCCCGGGCCGCAGACGGGGCGGTGGAGACGCCTACGCCCGCCGTAAGCGTCCCGGAACCGGACTGCGACCCCCTGGACCCCACCCGGTGCGCCGTGCCGCTCAAGTTGGGACAACCCGCGCCCTTTTCCGGCCAACTTCTATCTCCGAATCTCGCCCTCGACCTCGGGCAGCGGGCCGAACTGGCTGATCTCAGGCTCGACCTGGAGTTGAAGCGGGCCACCGGCTTGTTGAGTGCCGAACTGGCCCTGGAGCGGCGCCACCGGGAGATCGAGCAGGAGGCGTTTGCTGCGCAGATCGGGCTGCTGGAGAACCGCTTGGAAGATGCTCACCAACGGCTGTGGTACAGGGAGCCTGTGTTTGTCGCTGCTGTCTCCGTGGTTCTCACCGTCCTGGTCCTTACCGTCTCGGTCGAGGCGCTGAAGGCGCTGTAAAAACTTCTCTAAAAATGCTTGACACGCGCGGCATATTGCCGTACTGTGCTCGTGTGATGTCGATGAACCAACTTCGAGAGCCGGTGCTGCCCGCCATCGAGGGACGATCCTTGCGGCCGACTTACGTGGTGATGAAGTCGCCTGGAGGACCCCGAAGCGGGGAACCGCGCGCGGGCGCTCTTTGAGAATCGGTTGCTTTATGGGGGTTGTAGGCTAGATGGCAAAAGCCGCAGGGCGCGCGCGTAAAACAAGACCCTGTGTACCCAGGTTCAAGTCCTGGCGACCCCATGTTCTTTGAGAATCTCCCGGCGCTTCCCCATGCCGAAGGTGAGATCTCGGCTTAGTCAGTGCTGGTCCATCGCTGAAAGTGGGAAGATAGGCGGTGTGCGCAGATTGAAATGCCCAACGCGCAGGGCAACCTGGTCGCCCGTCACCAGGCATGGTCAGGCGATAAAAACAGAATCAGGCCGGCGAAGACGGGCATTTTGAACCACAAAGGAGAGCGACATGACCATAGACTGGCTAATCGCGCATCTGGTAGGAGACTTCCTGTTGCAGAACGACTGGATGGCGCAGGGAAAGAAACGGTCCACCGCGATCTGCTTGGCGCACATACTGGCCTACGCGCTGCCATTCATCGGCCTCACCGCATTGCCGCAGTGGCGGGAAGTCGATCAGACGATCCTCGGTTGGCAGATCGTACTGATCCTGGTACAGCACTTCGTCCAGGACCGGACCCACTTCGTGACGTGGTTCATGAAGACGGTCGGCCAGGGCAAGGGGTTCATGCAACCCCCGATGGCCCCATGGTCGATGATCGTGGTGGACAACACGTTCCACTTGCTGTGGATCTACCTCGTCTTGACGGTCCCGGCATTGATCTAGGAGGAGAGCGACATGGCAAGCGACAAACTGTACCTCGTGAAAACCAGAGCTACGGGTCCCTGCATAAGCAGTGATACCGACTACTCAGAGTTCTACGTCGTCGCTACGGACAGCGCCAAAGCATATCGACAGGTCAGGGACTATCTCGATGAGCACAAACTCTGCTTCAGCGGCGACCGGGAGATGGAGTCGGTTGCTTTGCTTGCGGAACACAGCAGGTATCCCGCTTGCCAGCGCATGTTGTTCCTTCCAGATCGCGACATTGAGCATACGGAGTAACGCCATGAAAGCTAAAGGAGTAGGATTCTTCGGCGCACTGACGCTGGTGTTCATCGTGCTCCAACTGACCGGGGTAATCGATTGGTCATGGGTGTGGGTCTTGGGTCCGCTGTGGATCCCGGCGGTGGCGGTCATTCTGGTGTTCGCGGGCCTATTCGCACTCACCGTCCGAGCCGACATCAAGCGGGATGAGGCGCGGGATGCTTGATCTAAACGAGAGAGAAGTCGAGCGGGCGCTAAAGGGATTGTCATGACGAGACTCGGAGCGATCAAAGCGAAGGTCAAGAACAAGGAACAACTGACTCAAAGGGACAAGGTCTGGCTATTGGCCAGGATCGACGGGTTGGCGAGCGCTTGCCGGGTGTGGATGTCAGACACCCCTCCCGGGGGCTGTAATTGCAAAGGCTGTCTTGCTGTCCGCGACACATTCAAGACCTTGTACAAATAGGAGGTCACATGACCAGGCTTGAGGCGATTAAAGAAGGGGTTGAGAACAAGCCACGTTACAGTGAACACATCGTGATAGCGAAGATAGACGCTGTTTGGCTCATCGAGCGGGTCGAGGAGATGCGAGAGGCGGGGCAGTTGGCGCTGGATTCGCTTGCGAATAGAGATCCCCAACTACGAAAGCTTCGTGCCGCCCTCGTCAAGCTGGAGGAGTGACGATGCCGATCTTGAAAGTCAGAGCCGTTGAATTCGATCTGTACTGCGAATGCGGCAAGGAACTTGAATGCGAAGTAAAGTCGCCCGGGCGCTGGCGCGGGAAATCATTCTTTGAGAGCCAGAAGATCGAAGCGCATCCCTGCCCGGATTACCTTGAGAAAGCGAAAGTCGAAGGCAACGCAGAGCGTGAAGACGAGGAGGCCACATGACTCAGGGCGAAAGGATGATCTGGGCGGCGGTGTTTGCGAGTGAGCTTTCCAAGATGCGACTCGCAAGAGGGACAATGCCTCGGGATCACATCGCGGCCAGCGGTGCCGCCAGTTACGCCGTGAAAGAGTTGAGAAGCTCCGTGGAGAGCACCGAGGACATGCACGGGGTAGGCAGCGGCACGGTCGCGATGCTAAAGGCCATGCTGGCCGCAGATGAGGCACTGCCGGATTCAACGGAGGAGTGGGCCGTGGTCAAGGGAGATACTGAGGATGAATGACATTATCGTCCATACGCCTACGCTGATCTCAGACCATCACGGCTTGATGGTGGTATGCGTGGAGAAGTGCGCTTTATGCCACAAAGTCATGGTCACGAGGCCCGAGGGGACCGATCCTTTTCCAAGGTTCGGAAAACACGACCTCGGTGCCCAACTCCAACGGGCGGGATGGGTCGAGAGGTCTTATTCCAGCAGGGACGGGGAACCTGTTTGCAGGGTTTGCGCAGATGCGGGGAAAGCAGATGATTTTCTCTGTGCGTTGTGCGAGGAGAGAAAGCCCACTACTAAGGAAAAGGAGGTGTTCGGAGACACTCCTTTTGAATTCCTATGCACGGATTGTTACGAGAGTGTCACTGCGAAGGTATGGGCCGAGAAGAAAGCGGCACTGTGGGAAGCTCACAGATATGACTTCTCATAGGACATGGGGCGTAGGAGTGAATATGCCGACAGGGTGTAGCTCAGTTTGGTAGAGCGCCGGTCCCGGGAACCGGAGGCCGCTGGTCCGATTCCAGCCACCCTGATTTTAGAAACTGAGAGGAGAACGACATGACGACCAAGACCAAGAAAGCGACCAAGAAACCAGCAAAGGCCAAGGACAGCAAGGGCAGGGTGAGCAAGTCCGACCAACTCCAAGAGGCGAACAAGCGCGTCGAGACTCTGACCGCGGAGTGCGAGAAGGCGGTCGGGCAGAACCTGGCCCTCAAGGTTGACCTCGGGGCAACGGAAGGGTTCATATCCACCCTCCGGGATGAACTCGCCAGGGAAAAGGGCCGCGTCCGCCAACTGGAGGCCCACGTCCTGGACATGCGGGAGTACATCGATGATCTGTGGAATCAGGTCGACGTGTTGAAGCGCATGCTCGCCGGTAGCATGACGGTAGCGGACGGGTTGACCGCCTGCGAGGCAGCGCGGAACGTACTCAAGAACGAGTCCATGGAGATCGTCCAGAAGACTCGCAAGAGCGCGGGCGGCCCGATCTCCACCGTCTTTCACTGGAAAGAGCGCGGCGACGAGGGCAATCCTGGAGACGAGTCATGAGCGTGATGGACAAAAAGCTGCGAGTGACGATGCCGGATGGCTCGAAATGGGATGTGCCCGTCTCGGTGATCGCCAATGACCGAGCCAAGTTCTACGCTGATGAGCAAGGTGGTAGCGTGGAGCTGTCCTTGAAGAAAGACACCATCCCGCTGTTCGAGGAGAACGAGTACGAGATCGAGGATTGGGCCTCCAACAACATGAACTGGAGCGAGGTCGAGACGCGGGCCGTGATGTTTTCAGGACCGTCCATGTCCGACTATCGAGGAGGCTGGGTCAACGGCGACAAGGAGATAGTGGACTAAATGAGCGCTCCCCTGTCCAGGCTGGCAGACGCCGAACGAGAGGCCCGGACCGCCCGCGTCCGCATGGCGCACGCCATGGAGCGCGCCGAGAGGTTGGAGCGGGAGCGGGACCGGCTACTCGACGCCCTGGAACCGTTCGCAAGAGCCAACGTCAAGGCTTCGGAGTGGGGGGATAATGTCGGAGGTTACGATGTCCTTCTCGTCGTCTACGAGGAAGGCGCTAGGGCCGCCGCCAAATTCTTCGAGACGGCCCGGAAGGTCGTGGAGGAGATCAAGAATGCCAGATGACGTCGTACCCAGCAAGACCCGCAAGGTAGTGCTCGGCTGTGGGAACGTCTACATCACCGTGGACGAGAGAAGCTACACGGACAGTAGGCCGCACCGCGTGTTCATGCGACGCGGGAGAGCGGGTGATTGCGCACGGGTGCTCATGGAGAGCGTTGCGCGGGGGGTAACGATCATGTTGCAAAGCGATGTGCCGCTGAAAAGGATCTGTCGCACTTTCCAGGGTATGCGTTGCGAAAAGGGGTACATCGGGCACATATCGTGCATAGACGAGTTGGGCAAGATGCTGGCGGAGTATTTGCCGGCAGAGGAGGAAGGTGATGGCACTGTCCACGGAACAGATATTTGACGAAGCGCTTGGCGCCCTGCGAAGGGAGCACCTGCAATTACGGAAAGAGGTCGAAGATCTGAAGCGCGAAGTCCCCTGCGAGGACTGCAAGGGCGGGATCTATCCCCTGTATTGTCCGACGTGCGAGGATTGGCGCGGGGAAGGTAATAGTTGCCTTGCCTGCGGAGCGAATTGCACTGCCTGCCCTACCTGCCGGGGATCCGGCTTGAAATACTTCCCCGCGGGAGTCGCCGCGCCAGCGATCACCGCGACGTTCGCGGAGCCGTCAAGCGGGCCCTTCAGCGTAATGCTCGGCCAAGAGGTCAAAAGGGTAGGGCTGGAACGGGCAAAACTCATCGACGACGCATCCATCAAGTGGCTGAAGGAAGACGAACACGGGTGCCGAGACTACAGGACCCTCTACATAGCCCGCTTTATGAACGGATGCGCGGAGTTGCGCGTGGCCGATCATACCCGCGGAGAGGACCATACCGTACTCTTGAAATTGGCCCCAATCGTCGCGGGATACGACGATCTCATGGGTGGCGTACCAACCGGGAGCCGAAATGAATAAGGGAGCGAAGAAAATACCCAAGCCACGTGGGCCACGTGGATTCGGACCCAACACACCACAGGCAAGACGCCCACCCGTGGAAGGCCCAAAGCGCGTCCGTTGCATGGTCAGGGACCGCGCCACCGGCCGTGAAGTAACCAAGGCCTTCGGGCACCGTACCGCTAAGTGGGCGGCGGCGGCTCGGGCGCGGGAGAACGCGCTGCACCGGCTCCGGCGCAAGCTGGGGCACCGCTACCGCATGACCGACGGAGACGACAAGGCTCTGTACGAGTTGGTGGTTGTGGCGGCGTGAGGAGGTGACGATGAAGTGAGAATGCTGGCGGTTGCTGATATTGATCTAACCCAAAGAGAGGAGAGCGAAATGACAGAAGAACAAAAACCAGAACTGAAGGGCGCTTTCATTGCTTCGCTGAAGCGCAACAACAAAGAGATTCGGGACGACAGGGCGGCGGCGATTGCCGAGGATGCCGGCGTCATGTACCGCAGGTCGGTCGAGGATCTCGAATTGCAACTCAACCGCATGAGGCGCGACCGGGAGAACATGCTCGACATGAGCCCGGACAACGTGTTCAGTCTCAAGCTCGCATCCGACTTCAAAGCGGATCTATTCGTGGCCAAGGATATCGAGCTTGGGGTCAACATCCGCAACACCGAGATTCAGTTGGAAATCGCTCGGGCGCAGTACGAACACTTGTTCGGGGGAGGTGCGTGATGGGTGGCGGTAGCTATTGCTACAGTAGCCGCGAGGTCCGTTCGAGGTCGCTCGGGTACGACACGAAGTCGGAAAGGGAGATCTTCACCGAACGCAGCATGAACAACGCCATGGACCCGGTCGGCGTCACGATGCGCGAGTCCCGCGATTCCGGCGAGCACCCCAACTCCGTTCCCATCATGTTGGGACTTGACGTGACCGGCTCGATGGGGTCGACCCCGACCTTCCTGGTGAAGCAAGGGCTTCCCGACATGATGGACAAGATCATCAAGAACGGGATTCCAGATCCCCAGGTTCTGTTCCTCGGGATCGGTGATCACGAGTGCGACAGGGCGCCGCTTCAAGTGGGCCAGTTCGAGTCCAGCGACGAGTTGCTCGATCACTGGCTCACCAAGCTGTGGATAGAGGGCTGCGGAGGCGGCAACGACGGGGAGAGCTACCACCTCGCGTGGATGTTCGCCGGGCGCTACACCTCCACGGACCGCTTCGAGAAGCGCGGCAAGAAGGGCATTCTCTTCACCGTTGGCGACGAGCCTGTCCTGAGAGACCTTCCCGCGCGTGCCCAGAAGGACATCATGGGTGACGGTCAGTATTCGGAGATGACCAGTGCCGAACTGCTGGACAAGGCCCGGGAGAAGTACGAGGTGTTCCACCTCCACTTGCTGGAGGGCAGCCATGGCAATCGGCAGGACGTGCAGGACGGGTGGAGGCAGCTTCTGGGCGACAACGTCATTTTCGTGCAGCACAAAGAGGACGTTGCCCGGATCATCGCCGACAAGGTGTTGGAGGTAATCTCGGCTCAGGACGGAACGACAACGACGGCCCCGAAGACAGAGGACGGGAAAGAGTCCGGGTCCGAGTCAGAGATGATGCTGTGAGCACACACGTCGTCATCGGGGCTGGCTGCGGGGACGAAGGGAAAGGTGTTGTAACCGAGTACCTTTGTTCCCGCAGCCCGGGGCATACCGCGGTCGTGCGGTTCTCCGGCGGACACCAGTGCGGCCACAAAGTGGTCAAGGATGGCGTGGAGCACGTGTTCTCAAATTTCGGATCCGGCACTCTCAGCGGGTGCCCCACGTATTGGTCGAAGCACTGCACGTTCGAGCCGGTGGGGTTCTGGAAAGAGTATTCTCTACTGCGAGAGAAGGGCGTCGCTCCGATGATCTGGGTTAATCCTGCGTGTCCTGTCACGACTATCTACGACGTGTTCGTGAATAGGCACTCCGTCGAGGTGAAGCACGGCACCACCGGGACGGGGTTCTTCAGGACCAAGAAGCGGCACCTTCAAGATGGCGTAGGGTTTACCGCGGGGGAATGCCTCCTTGGTTCGTGGGACTTGGTGATGGCGAAGATGGGAAGCATTAGCGACTATTATGACATCGAGGACAGTCTGGACATCGGCTCGTTTGTAGAGGCGTGTTTTGAAATTCGCCGGTTACTCCACGGGTTTGTGCATGTCACAGATTGTCTACCCCGCTGTTCAGACCTAGTGTTCGAGGGAAGCCAGGGCCTGCTCTTGGACGAGCACATCGGGGACTTCCCGCACGTCACTCCGTCAGACGTGACCCCCCGCAATGCGCTGGAGATGGCGGGGAGGGTCGACGAGGTGTATCTGGTCACCAGGGCGTACCAGACGCGCCACGGGAACGGACCCATGACCAACGAGGACTTGCCGCTGTACCCGGTCAACAACGAGGAGGAGACCAACGAGTTTAACGAGCATCAGGGGGAGTTCCGGGTGGCCGTCCTGGACCTTGACAGGTTGTTGTATGCAAAGGTCGAGGGAATTGATAAGGTTGTTCCTTCTTCGATTCGCACGAACCTGGTCGTGACATGCACCGATCAGGTCAACCCCTACAGGGTCACGGTGGACGGGCGGGTAGTTGCTTTCGACGACGCTCACGAGTTCGCTAGGTTCTTGGGTAGGTCATTGAGGATAAACGGAGACTTGTACATAAACACTAGCCCATGTTCTACAACTGTCAAACAGGTACGGCTGGAAGCGGCACGGAAGAAGACGAATGGGAAAAGGCAAACCACGCCACCGGCCCGATGACCCGCGGAATCAGACGACCGGAATGTACGCCGGGACCGAGGAATGGTCCTGCCGATGGTTCGACGGATCGATGTGCGAGCCCCTACTTTTGGGGAAGGATCAGTTGACCTCGTGCATGGGTATCTATCACAACTGCCCGAAGCAGGAGATCCGCAACGACAGACACAACGACCGGAAAGCGGCAAAGAAGGCAAGGCTCAACAGGGCTACGCACCGCCAGCCGAAACAAAAGGAGAAGTCCAATGTTTGAGGGACAACTAGGTAAGGACATGATGATCCAACAGGGCTATGTGCCAGCTACCTGCACACTCGACCCCAAGGTGGCCGGACCGCTGATCATGTCGGAGACCCATAAGGGACGCTCCGCGTGCTGGGGTTGCAACGCGGACCGAGCCGCATGCAAGGGCCAACCTAAACAAGAGGAGAAGACCGATGGTCAAAAGACTTGACCCCGATATGTCCATGGCGGAACGCGCCCAGGCCTTGCTGAACGTGTCCATCAAGAGTCCAGACCACCTCAAGCGCTGGTTGCAGCAATCGGGCCGGCGCTGGATGGTGTTCGACGCCCTGGACCTAGTAGACGCCTTGTCCTGGCCAGAGGGCGTCAGGGCGCTCATGGAACTCATTGCGGCCTACCGGGAGCACCGCGGCGGCATCGAAAGTGGCAATTACGAGACGCAAAGAGATCCGACGCTGGGAAAAGAGATCCAGGTCCCGATCATGAAGACTGACCTGCTCGAAGTCGCGGAACTGGACCGGGCCATCCGGGCCTTGATCACGCAGGCCACAAAGCAGGATCCGACCTGGAGTTTGGATAAGCCACCGATGTAGAGGAGACGCCATGCCAAGTACAGACCTATCAGACCTCGGCTCAGACCTCGGAAAGCGAGTCAAGACCGATGTGCGTTTGCCCCGCGTCCTGCTCGACCACGTCGACCGGGTATGCCAAGCCGTGGGGTTGCCAAAAAACGCATTCATCTCGATGGGCGCAGCCCTGCTTGTTGTGCTGTTAAGTCCCCTCGTTCCGGGCCGGAGGCGCAAAACTATTTTGGCCAGTGCCGAGAAAATATTCCAGACATTCATTTCTCGTGCTCGGAAGTCCTTATAGTGCCTACACGAGCCGGATCGACCCCCAAAACGACACTTTTGATAGCAAAGTTCTATCGAAACCTGGCATAATGCCGTGAAAGAGTAGGCAAGTGATTGAACTTGCGAGCAATTGTATTTTCGTAAAAACTCCAAAAAGACTTCCGAAAAATCCCCTTGACAACGTCGGCACAATGCCGTATTGTGCGCGGTAGTAGACGACCGGATCGGAGGCGGAATGGCAGATAAGCCACCGTGCCACGGAAAGTTCTGGCAAGCAGTTGAGGGAACACCGCTATGCGAGAAGTGCGGGGCGCGGAACGACTGCCTGGCCGAATTCGTGCGGGGACCCCTGGCCAAGTCTAGGTCAGCACTTGATGACCCCACGCCTGAGAACCTATCCAACGTCACCGGGGTCTGCGTCGAGGCGATCCTGGTGGCCCTTCAGTTTCAGCGCAACTCCGGGTTGGGAACCGAGGAACCGCCGCCCAGCAGCGAGCCGGTTGTTGACCCAAATCCTACCCCTGAGCCCGTCAAGGCACCTGCCCCAGAGACAGGGTCCAAACCAGGGCCATCCAGGAAGAGGGCGGCTGTATGGGACCCGCGGCATGACGCGACGCGTTGGGAGCGGGAGCGCACCAGGAGTCCCCTGATCGCCCGTCTCACCCCCGGGATGGTTCTGAGGCGAGAGCACAAGGACGTGCGGTACGAGGTCAAGGTGGTGTCCGATGGGTACTCCTACGACGACACGAAGTATCCGACCCTGTACAGCGTCACGAAGGCGATCACGGGTGCCACGGCTTGGTCGGCGGCGCGGTTCTTCAATTTGGCGAAATTACTGGAGAAAAGAGATGACTGACCTACTACGCAACGACGTATTGCCAGTGCAAATGACGGCGTACGAACGCTTCGAGCCGTTGCAGGACGGCGCATTCTGGAATCCGGACTGGCTCAAAGCCTACGAACTTCTGGAGTCGTGGGGCGTGAGGTTCGGGCCTTACGACTCGGAGCAGGCCCAGACCATTCCCGCCACGCTTCCCGATGGGTGGAGCAAGACTGGCACCGTGGGCCCGGCATGGTTATTCGTGCTGGACGAGCATGGGCGATGGCGTGCATCCATTGCCCGCCGCCACGGATTCTCTAACCTACGAGTAGAGCCACGGATCGCCATTCACTGCATAAGCTCGGATCCCGTCAAGGTGGGCGTGCTGAACCCGATACGACACGAGGCCAGGGTCGTGGTGGATCGGGGCGGCACAAGAGACAACGGAGAGTTCGAGCACTGTACCGTCCTGTTCTGGGAAGAACGCACCGAGGCCGACTACGACATTGATCGCAAGCATGAGGCCGCAGGGGACGCCCATTATGCCGCAGAGAAATGGGCGGACCGGCACTACCCGGACTGGCGTGATCCCGCGGCGTACTGGGACAAGGACATCTTGGGAGAGGGCAAGCAGCTGGAATGCATCGACGGGTACTGGTTTCTGGACGGTCGGAAGATAGAACTCGGGGACGCTTTGGATGTCAAACTCATTGATCCGCCGAAATGGGTGCGCGTGAAAGTAACGGATGATCGCGGCTCTGTCTCCAAGAAACAATGGGCGCAGTTTTGGTGTAGGTGGCCCACGGACGGCCCGGGGATGTTCTCTTGCATCCCTTGGCCCGATCCGGAATCGGAACAGCCCTTGTTCCGGTGGCCGAAGGAGGAACACTGATGCCTGACATAACTGTCACAATAACAGTGGAGAAGAAGGGCAAAAAAATCGCCAACTTCAACTTCGAGTGCGACGACTTCTGGATGTCTGAAGAACGGGGATTCAGGAGCGTATACAGAGGATCCTATGAGCCAGAGATCCAGAGCAACGGTCACTGGCGTCTTGCATTCAAGGCGTGGGTCGGATGTCAGGGTTATGATGATTTTCGACACGGTGAACAGATCGACATGCCCCCCGGAGGGCTGCCCGAGGAATTTCAGACTACGAATTCATTGAACGGGGGTGGGTGATGCCTCTGTTCCCCTACGCCTGCAAGTGCGGCCACGAAGAAGAACGGGCGGTCGAGGTGGCCCGTCGTGACCGCATACGACCCAAATGCCCCAACTGCGGCCGGCGCCTGAAGCGCCAGATGACCGCGGCGAGCCTGCACGGGGATGTGTTCCAGATGCAGGCGGTCATGGCTGACGGATCCCGAGTCAAGGGCAGGTTCGGCCGTGAAGACAATCTCCTTCGGAGGAAGTGATGCGGCGCACAAGCGCGTTGGCGTACCAGGAGATCGAGCGGAACGGCCTGTTGAGTACGCGACGGTCAGAGGCGTACAGGGCGTTGTTTGCCCTCGGTCCCGGCACGACAAGCGAGATCGCCCGTGGGTCCGGGATCGAACGACACGCCTTACAAAAACGGATATCTGAGTTGGTCCAGGTAGGCGTGGCCTACGAGGTCGAGGAGAGACGGTGCGCAGTCACGGACCGCATGGTGATCGTCTTCGACGTGACGGAGAAGCTGCCGGTCCAGCCCGAGAAGCGCCTGAGCAAGTTGGCGGCGGCACGGATGCGGATCAAGGAGTTGGAGACGCGGATCGAGGCGCTGAAAGCCGAGTTGAGCGAGGCGACGGTGGGGACATTGGGTAACTCAGAAACCGGCCAACTAGGGATGTTTGGGAGTCAGTCATGAAAACCGTACCGAAAAAAGCCAAACGCAAACGCAAGCCCGTGCTGTACGAGTTGGAGTCGATCACGAGGGACCCAGACGCGGGTGAAGACCCCGGCCTAGAAGCGCTCCGGTCCGAAGGCCCGTTCGTGGTCGAGGGCGAAGTCCTGGGCAGCGTTGCTGTCAGCGTCCCGGAGACCGTGACGCAGCGCTCCGCGGACGTGCTGCACGAGAAATTGGCCGAACACTTCGGCGCAGACGTGCTTGTCGTGACGCACAACGTTGCGTTCCTCAAGTTGCGGCGCCTGACGGTGGGAGAGGCCAAGAAGGTGGTGAAGCGGGTCCAGCGATCCGAGTGTTACCTTTGCCGGTACTCTCAGGAGCGTGACCAAGCCGACAACGTCGCGGGCCACACCGTCGAGGTCGGCCAGGGAGAGCCGGTGGTCGTCGACAAGCTCTTTGGGGGAGCCATTTTCAGCACTATGCGGCTCACGGCGGTCACTGGCCGCGGCTGGGTCTTGGAGCGCCTGTTGGAACACGACGATGTAGACAATGAGTGGGTTGAGGTCGGGATGTTCCCGGGGTGGGTCGAAGATCCAGAGGACGATGCGGGGGGTGCGTGATGGACTCTTGGAGCATCTTTTGGGGCATTTGCATTTTAGTGCCGCTTTTCTGCTTGACGCTCGGGACGTTGATCGGGTTACTGATCTGCAAAAGCGTCCTGAAACATGCGATGCGCGGTAGAGTGTCCGTGGCAGAAGAGTTGTTCAACCCAAAAAACAAAGTTACTGTCGATGGCGTAGAATTCTTAGTGGAGGGTGTTGACTACTGCGCCGATCCTACGGGACATACCGCTACGCTACGACTGAGAGACGTCCATTCCGGGCCGCCGTCACGTCTGCGGGCGGGAAGGAAATGACCATGGACCCCCTACTCACCGCAAGGTCGAAGCGCTTGCGCGGCCACATCCGTTTCCAGCGGGACGTGGATCAAGAGCACCGACGCATGCAAGAGGCCCGGGAGAGCCTTGAGAAAGCGGTGGGCACGCTTATGGACGTGAGACTCACCAGGCAAGCCAGGGTGAGCAACGACGTGACCTTTTTGGCGACGCTGACCCTTCCGGGACAGACATTCGTCGCGGCGGGTAGACACGCACATGTGGAGACAGCGGCGGCTGCGTTTCGGGCACTTGTGCAGAAGTTCACCGACCTGATCTCCGATGGAATGCTCTCAAGGCAATTCCCGGAGAGCGAGTACACGCGGGTGGAAGGGCCATGAACAAACCGTCTCGCCTCAAGCGGTTGCGGACCGCTCTCGGACTGACTCAGGCCGAGTTGGCGAGAAGGGTCGGAATTCATCAAAGTCTGTACGGACTCCTGGAGAACGGCAAGCAATCCCCCGTGAACCAAAAGACCGGGGATTGGCGGAAAGACGTGTTGAAACTCGTGCTCTATTACGGCAACTTTGGTGTTCTCCTAGAGGACATATTTCCAGAGCACGCCTCGGGACCGGGGGAAGAACCCGAGGGGATCGATCTTGCGCATCAAGTCTCGACGCACACCTACCGGATGCTCATGGAGGGGCCGGACGAGGCGCTGGCCAGAAAAGAGTTGCAGAGACGCATCGTCGAGGTGCTGGACACTCTTACGGCGCGAGAGGCCAAGATCATGATCATGCGTTTCGGGCTGAACTCAGAGGAGACGGAGACCCTTGAAGACATCGGGAAATTATTCGAAGTTACCAAGGAACGCATACGCCAAGTCGAGGCAAAGGCACTGCGGACTTTACGTCAACCATCCCGGGCCAAGCGCCTACGAGACTTCGTGGAGGCCGAATGATCTTCTTACTCAACGCCGACAGAGTCCTTGCCGAAATCGTGATCTTGGCAAAGATCAAGATATCTGAGACAATAGGAGGGATAGGCCCAGAAAACGTGAGGGTCGAACTGGAGATCGACGACGATGGAAATCTGGTTACTAAATTCGGCGTGGATCTCTCGAAGGACGCAACTGAACTGGAGCGGAAACGAGCGGAGCACGCGGTCAAGAACTACTGGATGGGCACGGCTAGGCCGGCCCTGGTAGAGAGGCTGAACGGGCTGAAGACGAGGAGACATGGCTAAGAAGACCAAAAAGCCAGCGACGAAACCTGTGCGCAAGCGACGCAGGAACGCGGCGAGCCGCCCCCCCCCGGAAGGTGTCGACCCGTACCAAGAACTTGCGAAGGAGATAAAGCCAAAGCGGGGCAAGGGACGGAGAGCCGCGAGCGATGGACTCGAACTAATCAAGAACCTCGCAGAGATCAGGTACGTTACCGATCCGATGGGGATCTCGGTGCGGGAAATGGTCGAGACGGAGCCGTTCAACACAGTCCACTTCCGCACAGTGAGCCAGTGGTGTTCTGATGGCGACTGGGTAGAAAAGAGACAAAAGCACTTCGAGGATATTCGTGACGGCATCAAGAAATCCATGGGTAAGCGGTTGGTCAAAATATCCGTGGAGCAGTTGAAAGAACTGGACGCCGCATTCAAGATAGTAAAAAAGAAGTTCAAGGAGAGCAAGCCTAAGTCCATGGAGGGATTGGTGGGTGCCATGACAGGCCTGGTCAAGACCAGCAACGAACTCAGGGACCGCATCGCCGCTGAGATAGTTCCGGGACGGCTTGGCGGACCAGCGGAGCAGGGCATCCAGATAACTCCCAAGCTCACAGAGAAAGAGGCTCGGGTAGCGGCCAGGGCGATCCTCCACGAGCGACGCGCGGCTATGCGTGCGGAGGCGGCGAAAAAGGACGCTGACGACGGAGGGGACGAAGAGAAGCCGGCGCTACGCCTAGTCGAAGGAGGGGCCGATGAGTAAATTGGGATCAAAGATCAAGAAAGCGCTCGGGCGAGACTTGAATAAGGTACGCGCCTTGTGGGGCTATTTAGAATGCCATAAATGCGAACGCCCAGTAGGGCGGGGGCGGCGATTGTTTTTCTGGAGATTGATCCACAACTACCGATGCCGAAAAGAGATGTTGTTGCAGTTGTCCGATAATATGCAGGATCCCTTTGGCCAATCCGGGCCGTGGAAGAGGCAAGAAAAGCATTCCGATGGCTAGACACTGGACAAGACGGGAGCGGAACGTATTGCTCCAGGGCGCCAGCATCCACGGTCTGCGATGGTTCCGGGCCCGCGCGGGAGATTCCTACGACTGGCCCAACGCTCCGGAGGGCAGGTCCAAGGACAGCATCTTTGCAAAGGCGCGACGCCTGTACGGCACCGGGGGGATTACGAGAGGCGCATATACTCTTCGCAAGGTCTGCGATACCACCGGGTACTCGGTGTCACAGATCCGCAGGGCGCAGAAAGCGCTTGGTCAGAAATGGAAGCGAACCGGCCAGGGCGGTAGCTATCTGATCCGAGAGGAACAGTTGGATGAAATCGCGCAGTGGCTTCATCGCGATTACTGGTGTACGCACCTACGGCTATACAACTGTATTTGGTGCGCGACCGAGGACCGCAAGCATTATTCCTCCGGTCTATGCACGGCGTGCTACGAACGATATCTGAGGAGGTTGGTCGGCGCCGGGCTCCCGCGTCGCCGGGGCGAACTACTGGCCCTGGTGCGAAAGCTGATGAGGGAGTGCGCTGACCTGCCGGACGGGATCGAGAAGCAACTGGTTCGGGGCCGGGCCTTGACCAAGAACCAGTTGCGACGGTTAGTGATTAGTGGAGGGAAGATGAGGATTGAACTAAGTCCAGACGAGTTGTCCCTAGTGATCCGCGCCTTGAGCGAGGCCAGAAAGATGGACGGCGAGTTCTCAGCGGTTGAACAAGCCGCGTTGAGGCGTCTCGCACAGGGGCTAGACGCGAAGCGGAAAGAGGCGACAAGTGTTGAACCCGCAACAGATGATTAGCTACTCGGAGCAAATGGTGGAACTGCTCGTGAAGCACGCGGAGATCCACGGCATCGCGCACACCGACATGCTCAAAGGCATCATGATCGCCAACATACTCTTGAAGGCGTCGTGCCCGTGTCGGGCCAAGATGTTTGCACTCATGCAGGAGGCAGAGGGCGACTTGGCCATGATGTATCTGCCGCCTGGATTGCCTTGTTGAGGATTGGCATGAACGAACTCTCACTCTTCACCGGAGCGGGCGGCGGGATCTGGGGTTCCAAACTTCTAGGATGGAAGGTGATCGGTTATGTCGAGAACGAACCGTACTGCCAGGAGGCCCTCCAAGCTCGGATTAGGGACGGGCTCTTTGACGACGCGCCGGTCTTCGGTGATATACGTGCCTTCATCCACCGGAAATGCGGACATGCCAGAAGGTATCGGGGATTGGTTGACGTTCTTACGGCGGGATTTCCATGCACTCCCTGGTCCGTCGCCGGCCGACGACTCGGAGCCGCAGACGGGCGCAACCTTTGGCCCGAGACAATCCGCTGCATTCGCATTGTACGACCGCGATTCGCATTCTTGGAGAACGTCCCAGCGCTCCTTGCTAACCCATACTTCGGAACTATACTCGGAGACTTGGCCCAAGCGGGGTATGACGCAGAATGGTGCGTGCTGGGAGCGGACGATGTTGGTGCCCCGCACCGCCGCAAAAGACTGTGGATTCTGGCCCACGCCCAACACGGGGGACGGGGTGCGGGGCGCGAGACAACCGGACGGACGGCGCGGGTTACTCCTGACGGATTGTGTGCGGGCAGGACAACCGATGTGGCCGACGCCAGTTGCACAGGACGACAACAAGACACCCGAGGCGCACATGGCGATGAAAGCCAGGATGAAGGGCGGTCCCCGGAAGACATGTACGAGTCTCCAGGTGATGGTCAAGGGGATTCAGCGCGGTATGTGGCCCACGCCAACGGTGAACGGCAACTACAACCGGAAAGGGCTGTCGGCCAACAGCGGAGACGGGCTGGTAACGGCGGTGAAGAAGCGGCCCACGCCGACAAAGAGCGACGGGACTGGTGGCCCGGGATGCAGCGGGAGAGACGGGGGGTTGAATCTGCGAACCGCTGTTCGTGGTGGGATACCGACCCGGCAGACCTACCCGACGCCACGGAGCACGGACGGGGACCGGGGCGGTCGCGGGGATCTACTTGCATCGATGCGGGGATACAAGACACAGCGGGCACATTGGCCAACTCCGACGAACAGCATGATGACGATTGGAGACATGGAACAGGCGAAGTTTGCGGGGACCGATCCGAGGCGACCGAGCTACGAGGATGCGAACAAGAGTGCGGAGTGTGGCCAGTTGAATCCCGAGTGGGTCGAGTGGTTACAAGGTGTCCCAATCGGTGCGACAGACTTAAGGCCCTCGGGAATATGCAGGTTCCAGAGGTGGTGGCGACTGCATGGCAATTGCTCTCGGAGGGACTGACGTGAGGGATGACGGCAAAACCGGATGCGCCTGGACGCTCAACTGGGGAGATCGTTGCGGCAAGCCAGTGGTAGAGCGGGGACTGTGCGAATATCACGGTGCGGAGAAGTGTCACTGCGGGCAGCCTGCGACACACGGATGCCGAACCGTTCATGGCCCTATGGTGTGCGGAAGTCCCCTGTGCGATGACTGCGGCATGGGTTGTTACCGCCAAGGGCACAAAGGAGGTCCGGGATAATGAGCGACTTCTTCATCGGGTTGATCGTCGGAGTAATCTCCGGAGGGCTAATAGCCGCTGTGGCATTCGAGGGGGCGCTGGCGGGGTACAGGCGGGCGTATGACATAGGGAAGAAGCAGAACAAGGGAGAAAGCCAATGACCGACTTTTTCGATCAGTTGAGCGAATTCTCCCAGCGCGTGTTCCAATCGCTAGGCATCGACGAAACCGAATGCCCCTGGACAAGCGGCCCGTTCCGGGGCGGACACCCCAAGGGCGCCGTCCTGCACTACACCGCGGGCAACAACATCGACAAGACGCTGCGCTGGTTCATGAAACGCAAGTACAACGCGCGGTCCAGCGCCCACGCCGTCGTGGCCGATGGCTGGCCGGAGGGGATGCGAGAACTTGCCGCGGACCTACCCCTGATCAACTCCCTGCCCGCCATGGTGGTGCAGTGCGTTCCGCCCGATCAGATCGCTTGGCACGCGACCTGGACCAATTCGTTCTGCTACGGGGTCGAGGCAGTCAATGTGGGCGAGTTGCGGAGATTGCCGGACGGGACCTGGGTGTCGCACCACAAGATATCCGAACAGGCCCGGGAGTGGACCATGCCGTGGGAGCACGAGACGAAGGAGCCGATGCGGTTGTTCGGGCGGCATTGGGAGCCGTGGACGGCGGAGCAGTTACACACCATAGCGATCATGCTGTGGGAGGTACAAACACTTCACGGCACGCTCAGGCCAGAATGGGTGCTCGGACACGAGAACGTGCAGGGCATGCGCACCTTGCGGTCGGAGACTGGCGTGCGGTTGCCTTTTGGCACCGACAAGCGCGACCCGGGGCCGGGGTTTCCGCTGGAGGCGGTGCGGAGAGCAATTTCGTACAGCGGGGACACAAGGCCTACGTGGAATCATGCGGCCAGGATTGAAAGCGAACCACGATTTGGAGAAAAGATCCGAACCAAATGGATCCAGCAATGGTGGCGGCCGGCGGAAAGGCCACCGGGCGATGCGATCTGGTCCCACTTTCGGGAATCGCTCCCCGGATTTGTGGACTCCCCGGGCTTTGGGGAATTCGGCAAGCTCTGTCTCCGCATCCTGGGCTATCATATCAGCAGCAATACGGCCGATCTCACCGAGGTAGATCTGGAGAGCGTGTGGATTTTCCAACGTATGATGGGGCTGGAGACTGACAAACAGCCGGGGCCGAAGACGCGGCGTGCCATTGTGTCGCGGCTCGCGGACCGTGGGTTTGCGACGCAGGAGGCCACTATGGAGCACCTCGTGAACCGGGATTTTCCTTCGAAAGAGGGGTTGCGATGAGCATCTGGAAATTCAATGTTCTCCCGCCCGGGGGGTTGATAGAGATTCCGGACTATCCGTCCTATATAAATGGACTCCCTGCCGACCAAGTGATCATCGAGTACGGCGCAAAAAACTCATTCCTGGTCGATGGAATGATGGCCGATGTGAATCAGTACCTGGAGGACCACGGCGATCCTCCGATCAGGATAATCGTGGGCGCACAACACTACGAGGCGTTGATCGCCTTGGCGTCAACGGCAAGGAAGCTGCCGATAATGCCCGACAAGGTCTCGATCTGCGGGGCCGTTCTGGATGTCATTGTGGACCCCGATAGCAAGTGGTCCAGGGTGCTCGGAACTCCCCAGGACGAATACCAACGGGCAAGAAGCAAAGAGATTGCGGATAGCCGCAAGCCATCGGAGAAGCGCAACTGGTTCACGAGAGCGCGGGAGCGCGGGAATGGGCAAGAAGGGCGGTGAGGCCATGAATCAGGAATCCGAATCGTTAGCGCAGAGACACGCACGCCTAGTCCTGCGCCGCGCAGAATTGAAGCACGGAACATCCGAGGCGCAGAAAGCGGAACTCCGAAAGGTGAAACGCGCCATCACCAAGATTGACCGCAGATCGAAGCGAGGAGGCTGAAATGGCAACAGCCCTGAAAGTGCTGGTATGGCTGGCAATGGCTGGCGTGGTGTACTACTGCGTCGCACTCAGCGGCGTGAAGTCGGATTCTGCACTCATGCGGGAACAGGTGCGGTTGTTGACAGAACAGGTGCGCGTCCTGAAGCTGTTGGAGGCCAGGACGGCGCAACTCAGCGCGCGGCGGGACGACATGGGCCGGGTATGCCGCACAGCGTATGCGGACCTTGTGCGGCGACTCGGGTTGGACAGGCCCGGGATGGCCGGGGCGGTGATGCAGGCCTTCGATGGGCTGGGTGGGGGAAGTGAGGGGAGAGCGAGATGAAGGGGACATACAGATTCGATGCCGACGCGGCACGAAAAGCGGTTACTGAGAATGGATATGCCTGCACACTAAGAGATGTCGGGGGCGGGATGCGTCGTGGCGAAATATTCGTTGTCGAGGGCAGGATGATTCGTGGCGAAACATTCGTTGTGGACAGTTGCGATGTTTTCGGTGTCTGCTCCGTAACCTTCGAGGACGGCGAAAAGGGGCAGATCACAGGAGAATTAATCAAGTCAAGTGCCATTCCTGTGTCAGCGAAGGAATAAAAAGGAGAGCGAGATGACTGACGAAATTGAAGACGGCTTTGAGATAGTTGCTTGTCATATGTGCGCCTGTACAGACATGTTCCTGACCCCTGTATTCATCGGTAAGGACAAGGCAAAATACCTCTGGTGTATGCGTTGCAGCAGGCTCTATACCAGGAGTGGTGAGCGGGCTGGCGAGTTGAGGATGGAAGAAAAAGGAGATACTCCATGAAAGATATCGCAACAGGCGTGTACCGTTTCGACTCCGTTTCCGCGCATAAGGCGATAAACGCCAATGGTTGCCCTCTCTCATTAGGCGGCACAGAAAAGAGAATGTTGCGTGGCGAAACATTCGCAGTGGAAAGATACGAAGAACCTGGGTATTGGGTGACTTTCGAGGATGGTGAAAGGGCGAAGCTATCCTTAGAGTTTATTGAGATGGGCGCGGAGCGGCTTGGATGGACAATTGAGGATTGGAAGATTGTGGTTACGGCACTTGCCAACGAAAAGGAGAGCGACATGCCCAAAGGGACGACGGCGCTTGACGCGACCCCGGTTTGTCCCGCATGTGGACATCAGTATCTCGCCCGTGGATGCATAGCAGAAGACGGCATTCTGTGGTGCGTGAAATGCGACAGCATTTTCCCCGAGAGCGAGTTTTGCAAAGGCACGAAGTCGCCAGAGACGCACAAAGAGAAAACGGATAGGGCGCGCCAACCCGCGCGATGGCACGGCCAGTACAGCATCCGTGGCTCGATCTGGAGCCCAGAGGGCCGGTGCATCGACTTCGAGACGGATCTCACCGAGGCCCGGGGCGAGACCTTCCTGGAGATGATCGGGGCACAGTTCAAGGAGGGCGGGTCAGTGGAGCCAGTGCGGATCCCGGAGACCCTGGACGAAGCCATCGCGGCGCTGGATGAGATGATTGTAGAAGACCTTGGTTGGTTCATGCAGTCCTCGGTGGGCCTCGATCCTGTCGACCGAGAGCAGGAGTTTACGGCCACGCGCCACCACGGCATCGGTAGATGGATGCGCAACGAATGGGGTCTATGGCGTGGATCCCCGCTCCAGACGCACCTTAAGGGCCTCGGCCTGACACATGCCGACGACATGTCCAGCGTCATCCTGACCTGCTTCATCCGCAAGAAACTAGGGATTCCATTCGACATCGAAGGCCAAGTCGCGCACTACAAGGCGTATTGGGCAGCGATAGAAAAGGGCGCCAATGAAGGCCAAGGCTGATCCCCGCAACGCGCCCTTCGTGGTGGACACGACCCAGCACTGCCTCGGGTGCTGGCCCAAGAGGGCGAGTCAGGACGTGCATGACGTGGATTATACGCATCCCGGCCGCGGCCTTATGCGGTCCTTGCTATGCGCTGAGTGCCGGGAAGCCGTCGAAGTCTTGTTTGACCGGGGGCCGGTGAATTTGGAGGAGTCATGAAGCCTTATTATGAAGAATCAGGGATCACGATTTACCACGGGGACTGTCGAGAGGGACTGCCGGGACTGCCGAGCGTGCAACACGTGGTCACCGACCCGCCGTATGTCTTCGGGATTGCGTCCACCGGGCAGGAAAGCAAGGCCGGGGGATGGGGCGACCTTATGAACAGCGCCTCTTTTTACGCGGACCTTCTGCGGTCATTCCGCAAGCTCATGGCCAACACAAATGGCGGTGGTGCTTGCTGGGTGTTCAACTCATGGCGGTCCTTCCCGGTCCTGGCGCGGGCCGCATACGAGGCTCAATGGCCCATAACCAGTTTGATGGTCTGGGACAAAGACTGGATCGGGCCAGGAGGCTTGAGCGGACTCCGGCCATCCTATGAGCTTGTGGGCTTGTTCGCAGGGGATGGATTCGCCCTGGAGAACCGAGGGTTGCCCGATATCTGGAAAGAGAAGTGGGGAGGCGCGAAGACTTGGCACCCGGCAGAAAAGCCGGTTCCGCTCCTTGAGAGGATCATCACCGAGAGCGGCGGGAGTGGAGTACTCCTCGACCCGTTCTGTGGCTCCGGGTCAACCTTGGTCGCAGCAAAGAATCTCAAGCGCCGCGCCATCGGAATCGAGATCGAGGAACGGTACTGCGAGGTGTCCGCCAAGCGTCTCAGCCAAGAAGTCATGGACTTCAGCGGGAGTGCCCGATGACCAAGGAAGAGTTCGAGAAAGACTGGGCGGTCGGCGCCAAGATGACGATTGAGCAAGTGCAGGAGTACGGCATGACTGCTGTGCCCTGTACTTGTGGAGAGGATGGCTGCAAGGGTTGGCAGATGGTGGCCGATCTCTCCGAGGTGGTCGAGGAAGCGAATAGGCGCTTGTTCGAGCATTTGGCTGATCCGAATAGGGGGCCGCTTAAATTAGAAATATACAAAGGATCGCGCGCCACCGGAGACAGTTGAATCTGCTGTAGGAGGACGAAATGCGATACGTGTGGCTGATACTTGGAAACATTTGGATGGCACCAAATACGATAGTTTCGGCGTTGTACCTGGGCGTGCTCGCGGCGTTCGGGCAGGTGCGGTACGATGGGGTCGGGGAATGGTCCGTCAACCTCCTGGTCGTGGAGGATTCCTGGCTGTGGAGGTATATGGACAGGGGTGGCTGGAACGGTTTCGCGAGTGGTGTGTTCGTGACGATGCGAGAATTCTATCCTCGGGGGTACAGACATGAAGAAAGGCACGTAATTCAACAGCTTTGGTTAGGCCCTCTGCAATACCCGCTGTACGTCATGATGTCGGTCTTCATTTGGGTCTTTCTGCGGGACCTTCACAGTTACTACCACCATCCCCTGGAAGTGGATGCACGTCGGTACGCGGGACAGCAGATCGACATTCCTAAGAGTCAGTGGAAGGATTCAGAAACCGACCGTTGGGCTTGGTGGATTCTGCTTGTGACCTCCGGGGTGTTGACCAACGCTGTCACTAGTGCTAACGTCATATAGTGGAGGGCCAAATGGGACGAATTGCTATAAGCGGTGAATCCAACAAGTTGACGGTTATAAGGCGCTCAGACCCACCTCGTGACAAGAATGGAAATCCACTATATGATGTTAAATGTGGATGGTGCGGACGGATCAAGACAATGCGTAAGTGGGTCATTCATTGTTCTCAATCTTGCGGCTGTGCCCGAAAACAATTGATAGGCAAGGCCAATACAAAACATGGGGCAACGGGTAGCGGCAATAGAGCGCCTGAATATAGGGCGTGGAGTGTGGCGAAGAACAGGTGCTGTAATGCGAACAACAAAGATTACCACAACTATGGGGAGCGCGGAATCAAAATGTGCAGAGAGTGGCTGCATGACTACCCGGCATTTCTGGAACATATCGGTCCACGCCCAACTCAGCCAGAAGGAAAGATAGAATACTCATTAGACAGGATCAACAATGATGGGAACTATGAACCTGGAAATGTGCGGTGGGCCGTAATGAAACAACAATCCCGCAACCGAAGGAATAACCGGATTATCAAGTTCAACGGTGAGGCACTGTGCGTTACTGAATGGGCCGAACGTCTTGGAATCAATACCAGCACGCTCTTTATGCGCCTCGAAGATGGCTGGACTGTTGAGCGAGCACTGACCCAGCCACTGCAACCGCAAAACCACTCACGAAAGATACCAGCCAATGCCTGAGTCCAGAAAGTACATCTGCTACTGTTGCGGCAAGGGCACCTTTCAAGCGATGCTCGGCTACGCGGCTGTCTACTGCAACCACTGCTTCGCCATCTTCTCATTCAAGGAGATGGTGCTCTGCGATGATCCGAGCGCTGACTACGACGTTCCGCCGAGAACGTGGGCGCGGGAATATCTCGGCGGTGACGGGTGGGCCATTGTGATGAAAGTAAGCGAGCGGGCACGGACGCGACATCTTTTCTCCAAGTATGGGGAGTTGCTTGAGATGTTGGCAAAGTCTTGACAACACCACAAGACACGGAGTAGGCTTGGCCTGAAAGAGGTTGGCTTTCTGGCCGACTTTCTCCTTGGGGCCTGCGGTAATTTTGCCGTGGGCCTTTTTTGGAGGTACGCCGTGGCCCGCAAGAAAAAGAACTTGCTCGGCCCAAGCATCGGCCACCGGATCCTATTCTCGGATCCGGGCGGAAAGGCGGGGTACGCTCTGTACGAGGGCCGCGACCTCGTGGAGTCCGGGGCCGTGGCCGGCGACGACGTGCATCAGATATGGGACGTGTTCAAGCGCACGGCCCCGGACGGCCTGGGGATCGAGTCACAATACATAGGTGTCAATCCGAAGACAGCGATGGTGATTGTGCGACGACGGGCGTATTGGGAAACCATAGCCTTATTGCTAGGCCTCAAGGTGGCGGAAGTCCCGGCCAACATCTGGCAGGCGTGGGCCAAGGTGAAGCCGGGGGACAAGCAGGCGTACTACAACCTAGCTTGTGCAATCGTCGGCCGCCAACTAGCGAGCCAGGACGAGGCGGCGGCCGTGTTGATCGGCATGTGCTACGTTGCGTCCGTGCCGCAAGCCTAGCCGTGTCAACGGTTTCAGGTATTCGAAAAGTTTTCAAAAAACATTTGACAAGCCCTTGCGCCCGTGCTAGTGTCGCTCCCGCATGGTCACGATTTCCCACAGTTCGTCCTTCCACGACCTTCGATTGGTCCCCCTGGCTCTCATGACCATGCTGGCCTCGGGGATGTCGGGGGCGCGGAGTCGTAGGCGCACCCCGGAGTGTCCCCCCCGCTCCCTGATTAGCGCCCTGCATCGGCTCCGCGTCCCCACCTTTTCAAGAGAGATCGTTGTGGAGGCGCGGTGCGCACCATGGCGCCGGACCAAGGCTTGGCCCCTGTGGGGCCTCCGCGCGGATATGGCCCCCCGGCAGGAAAATGGTCCCGCGCCTCCACATTATAACCAAAGGAGAGGGACATGAAAGCTACCGCAGAATTCGGGATCCCCGACGTAGTAATCGACATCGAGACGGACCAGGATGTGAGCGAGGCGCAACGCGTCCACCTAGAGGCCGGGATCAGCGCCCCGAAGAACTACAAGGACGCGGGCAAGATCGAGGCGTACATCGCCAAGGCGAAGGTCGAAGTCCTAACCAAGGCCGCGTTGTCGCCCCGGACCGGCCGGGTAGTATGCGTCGGCATTGGGGTGCGCACCCACGACGAGGGCAAGCCACCAAGGCCCAAGTGGGACTTCTCTGCGTTCGTGGACGAACAGAACGAGGAGAAAAAGCTGCTCGCGACCATCGACGAGGTGCTCGACGGCCAGACCCACGGCCACTTGATCACGTTCGATGGTCGGAGGTTCGACCTGCCCTTCATGGCGGCACGGGCGATGAAGCACGACATGAACCTGCGCTACAAGTGGCCGCTCGGCTACAACCCCACGCACATAGACCTGTTCGAACTGCTCGGCAAAGAGGGCCGGCTCGATGCTTGGGCCATGGGCCTCTTGGGCCGTCCCAAGACCAGTTCCGGCTCCGAGATCGCGGGCATGGTCGAGGCCGGGCGGTGGGACGACATCCGGGCGCACTGCCTGGAGGACGTGCGGATGACGGCGGAGCTTTACGACCGGTTGGTTCGCGTTGCGTCGGTGGAACGGCGATGATCCTTCTAGTCCATAAGACCATGGCCGACGGACGCGCCCTTGAGGTGGCTTCACGTATATCCAGAAAGAAGGATTGGCGCGTCGTCTCCATTTGCCAAGGATACATTGAAGATCCGGAAACGAATCAGGGCGATCTTTGGTGGTTCATCTACTACGAGATTCCGCACAGTGCCTCCACGCAAGAAGTCGAGGAAGTCATAGACGGCAAGCATTTCACGCCGTTACGGGGTGATCGCTATAGTTTAGAGCCAACGCCCGGGCCATGGCGCGTTGGACATGGGGGCAGCGTGGTCATCTGCGATACCGACCCCACGGGTGGGGCCAACACGGGCCACGGGGGTCCGAGCGCGGTCCAGTACTACGGTGGCAACATGATCGCGGAGTCGATCTGGAGGCGTGCCGACGCGCACCTAATCGCGGCCGTTCATGATCTGCGGGCGGCGTGCGAGGCAACTCTGAAATGCTGGGGTCCGTCACAGACTTGGCCGCGTGGCGGAAATCAACGCAACACCTTACTGTTGAGTGAGAATGCCATAACCAAAGCCAAACGAGGAGAAAGCAAATGACCGACGTAAAAGACAAAGCCAAGGAGTACAGCGAGGAACAAAAGAGGGCACTGGCGACCCGAGAGGCCAATCAGCAAGCCCTGGTGCAAAGCGGTGGCGATTCAATGCTCATGAATCCCGCCGTGTTCGAGCAGGCACAGCGCGTCGCAGCTATCTATGCCGACTCGGATCTCGTTCCCGACCACTTCCAGAAAAAGCCGTCCAACGTATTCGTCGCACTGGAACTGGCTGAGCGCTTAGGCGTCAACCCGTTCATGCTGATGCAGCGCCTGTACGTGGTCTACGGGAAACCAGGGATGGAGGCCCAACTCGTGATCGCATTGATGAACACGAGAGGTCCGTTCACCGGCCCGGTCCAGTGGGTGTTCAAGGGCGAAGGAAAGGCGCGGTCCTGTACGGCATTCGCCACGCACAGGAAGACCGGCAAAACCTGCGAGGCCACCGTTGATTGGGACATGGTGGTCAAGGAGGGGTGGTACGACAAAAAGGGATCGAAATGGAAGACCATGCCGAACCAGATGTTCCAGTACCGATCCGCCGCGTTCCTGGCCCGCCTCCACTGCCCCGAGGTAATGATGGGGCTGTCCACCACCGATGAGATCGAGGACGTGCATGGAGAGGTGCTTCAAGCCGTGCTCGAACCCATGCCCGACGACGACAACGCCGACGTGCCCGAGTTCACCGCGCCCAAAGACGACTCCCGGGAAGGACCGCTGGTAGAGACGGAACAGCCCGCCGAAAGCGACGACAAACACAAGGCCACCACGGCCGACACTACGGCATCCAGGGCGGTCAAGATCGAGGCCGTGGTCGCCAAGGCGGTCGATGCCGGCGCCCCCGCCGAACTGATCGAGCGGTGGAAAGAAGAGGTGGGGATCTCCAAGGATGGACGCAAGAACAAAGGCAAAGACTTCGTCGCGAAGCTGGAGGCCCTGGACGAAAAGGCCATGGAGTGGCTGACCATTCCGGACAACGAACCGGGTTCCCCCGCGCCGACAAACACCCCTGCACCCACTGCGGGCGGCTGGAAGGCCGACGAGCACGAGGTCATGGACCTGTTCGACGCCATGAAGGTCCGGTTCGGACACGTGCATGAGTCCGACGTGCTACGGGAGACCAATACCTTGCTCGGATTCCCGGACGGCCTCAAGTCCTTGTCCGACCTGACCAAGACCCAGTGCGCGGCGGCAATCGCGAAGTGCAAGGCGGGGAACGGCAAGGCGCAGGGCGAACAGGGCACCTTGGTCTGATCGAGTGCGGGTGGCCGCGGTTCGCCCAAGTAGCACTAGGCGGCTGCCCGCGCTTTCAACCTCTACTGGCTAGGATTGAGGTCCACGCATGGAAGGTCATCTCCTCAAGGGAAAAATTGTCAGGTCCAAGAAGTGGCGAGAGGTCAAGGGCGACTTCCCCCGCTTGGTCTACTGCCTACTCGTAGCCGCAGTGGACTCGTGGGGTATGTTGCCAGCCGACGGGGCGACCCTGAAAGCCCACCTTGGCCCGTTTGATAGTGACCACGATTCGGATGACTACGAGGACGCGATTCAAGAACTGAGTAGGTGCAAGTTAGTCGCAACCTGGACGCATCAAGGTGATCCTTGGTTGTATGTGGTGAACCACGACGAGGAGCAAGCCCGCGGGATCAAAAGCAGAAAGGTGCGTCCAGACGTGCCGAGGCCCGATTGGGTCGTGTCCGGCCAACGACAAGGTGCGCCTAAGACGCAACAAGGTGCGGGTAGGGCCGTAGAAGTAGAAGTAGAAGGTGAAGATGAAGTAGAAGGTGAAGATCCCGAAACACAACCTCAAGAACCAAGATCCGACGAGCCATCCAAGCAAGACTTTCTTGAACGCTACGAAGGAAATGACCTGATCGAGAAAACTCTGGACGCAATCGCCACGACCCGCAAGAACAACAAGATCGCGGACAGTGTTCGGGACGGGATCCTTGCGCAGTGGGCCAAGTGTTCTGTCGAGGCCGTGCTGGCCGGTTGCAGGACATACCTGGAAAAGAACATCGCATCCGAAGGGAAGAAGGAAAACTACCTCTGGGCGATCATCCGGCGGAAAGATGAGGAGATCCGCAGCAAGCCTGCGAACACCGTCAACCTAGGCTCATCGGTAGTTGAAGTCCTGATCCGCCTACGTCGCGCCCACGCCGTTGCTGGAGGCTACGAGGTCCACGGAGACGTGGTGCAGAACTCTACCGCTGCGCGCATCGCCCTGGTTCTCGCCAAGTACGGAGAAGAGGGCTGTCTCCAGATCCAGCGCGGGCACCTTGCGAAAGGCGGGGATGACTTCACCTCGTGGCCGGGCGCCTATCCGCACGTCAAGGGGAATGAGGCCGAACCGAATTGGGACTGGATAGCCGGGTTTCACAAGGTTGGCGGGAAGAAAAAGATTGACTGGGCGCCGGGGTGTGGGCCGTGAACTCACCCGATCAGACTCCGCCCCAAAGCGTCGAGGCCGAAAGGGCTGTCCTTGGCGCCGGCCTACTCGACAAGGAGTGCATCCGTCGTGTGGGCGGCCTACAGCCCGAAGACTTCTACTACCAGAAGCACAGGATAATCTTTACCATACTGCGAGACATGGCTAGGCGCGGGGAACCGATTGACTACCTGACCGTTGAGGACAGGTTGCGGGCCACGGAGAAACTCGAAGAGATCGGAGGATCGGCCTACCTCTCGGTCCTAACCGACGCCACACCAACTCTGTCCAATGTCGAGGGCTACGCCGCAATCGTACAGGAGAAGGGCAGGGCGCGGCGGCTCATCGCGGGGTCAAGCGATCTTATCAGGAGGTTGTATGAGGGCGAGACATCAAGCGAGGTCGCCCCGGACCTGGCCAAACTCCTCGGGATCGGAACCGATGGGAAGTACCACGAGTACGATGCGCGGGATGGATTCGAGGATCTCCAGAAGTACCAGAGCGGGGAAATGCCGGGCCTGTTGGATGTCGGGTTCGACTGCCTTGAGCCGTACTTGCCGACATGTGAAGAACTGATCATGATCGCGGCCCGACCGTCGATGGGCAAGACCGCGCTGGCAATCGAGATGGCGGAACGGATCGCGAAACGAGGAGATGCGGTCCTATTCATTTCAGCCGAGATGTCGGGACAGGGGATCACGTACAGGCGCGTTTACTACCGGACTGGAGTGCCAACGATACGCATGCGCCGCAAAAACGGTCTTTACGGAGACGAACACGAACGAATCGCCAATGCTTTTGGAGAGATCAGCGAGAGCAAGTTGAAGGTCTACGCCGGCACGTTTCGGCCCCTGGATATTTCAGCCCTGATCCGTGCCGAGAAGATCAAGGACGACATCAAAGCGGTGTTCATCGATCACCTAGGCAAGACTAAGTTCCCGCGCAAGGAACGCCAAGACGTTGAGTACGGAGACATGACCGCATCATTGGCAGATACGGCCAAGAAAATCCGGGTGCCGATCTTCTTGCTGCACCAATTGAACCGCAAGGTCGAGAGTCGCGAGGACAAACGACCCAACCTCTCCGACCTGCGGGACTCGGGGCGCATCGAGGAAGACGCGGACAAGGTGTGGTTTCTGTACCGTGAGAACCGCTACAACAACAACGCGGACGACAAGTTCGAGATCATCGCGGCGAAGACGCGGGACGGCCCGACCGGCGTTGCAGAGGCGCGGTTCGATCCCCGGACCGGACGGGTGGGGGACAGGTGATATGCCTAAAAAACGCCGATGCCAGAACTGCGGCTACTACATCGAGACAAAGCAGCAACACCCCTACGGCTCCACCACGGCCACGGAGTACCTCGGGGATTGTGCGGTTGACGCCGATAACACTTGGGGCGAACCGTGCCCGTCGTGGCGGCACTACCAAGAGATAGAAGAGGAGAGCGACAATGCATGACAAGAACATCCATAGATTCAGGTTCGCCACGGACGGCGGGGACGCCTACGCGGTGGCGGTCCTAGGCGACAAGGAACAGCCCCGTGTGTGGCGAGTGGGGTTCGCGTTCAAATCACCCCTGGACGGCCGCAACATGAGGCCCACAAAGGTCGAGGTGAACGGGGACAAGGTTAAAAAGAAATTTGACCTTGGATACCTGATCGCGGAGAACAGGGCCAGGAAGTACGTGGGCAAGTTAGCCGTGGCATTTCCGATGTCGCATGGGGCAGAGAGCGCACGGGACGATTTATCCGCGTGGCTTGTTGAGCGTATTCTGCTAGCGCTCCCACCTTACACGGATGCCTCAATACCTCTGTCGCAAGCGTTCGGGATTCGTCCGTACTTGGGCCTCGGGAAGGGCGACTTCGGAAAGTGGGTCCTTGGCCCGTTCGCGGAGCAATTCAGGACGCGGTATGCTCCGGGAGGAGAATCATAATGACCATGACAGAAAAGACGAGGAGTACGACTCGGGATCTCCCGGTAGACATGACCCCGGAGGAAATCGCGGGCGTCAAGGACAGGGCACTTGCCGAACTGACCGAGATCCTGGACCTACAGTTCGAGGCCAAGGATGTTGCCGCGGGCTACCGGGCCAGGATCGTGATCGCCACGAAAGAACTCAACGCCTTGCGGGAGTCAGTGGCCAGCGGGACGGCGCAGCGGTCAGTGCAGTGCCGCGAAGACTTCCATCCCGCCGAGGGCGTCGTCAAGGTCTACCGGCTGGACCGGAACAAGTGCTTCGAGACGCGGCCCATGACTGCGGAGGATCGCCAGGACGATATTGAGGACGGGGTCGAGGCGGGGCGGGGTGGGAAGTGATGGGAGACTGCAAAGAACGAGTACACGACGTTCATGGCGCCAGTCTTCATCAATGCACGCGAAAGGCAACGCGGGACGGCTACTGTTACCAACATCACCCCGATGCGGTGGAGAAGCGGCGTAAAGAGTCCGACCGAGCGTACCACAAACGAATGGAGCGTGATCCCTTCACGCTATTTATGCGTTGCCAGAAGCGGTGCGCGGAGGTGGAGAGCGTGCTGCGGAAGTTCGTGGAGCATTCTGTCCAATGCTCTTGCGAGACAGCGCCGTGCCTTGCCGCGCTTCGGGAAGAGGCCATGAGAATACTTGACGCCAAGAAATGACGGAGGCCGTATGCTGTACATATTTGTGTGGGCCCTGAGTTACTTCCTAGTGGTGCTCAGGAACATGGAGGCGTCTGTAGCCGTTTGTCCACGCGGCGAAGCAGGCGTTTACGGCGGCCCAGCGCGGCCGATACCGGTGAGCGCCATTGGGGAAGCTTCTTCTTAGGCGCGTTACTAGGGTGCCCCGCGCCTATAACTATAAATAGGGCGAACACTTTTTGTAACTGGAAGGGAATTAGAACATGAGCGATGAGATTGACGAACTCAGAAAAGCACAGGTGGTGGCCGTAATGCCACTTATCGGAATCTTGCTTGACTCCTGGGATGGATTGCCCAACGATCTGAAAAGCGATCCCGGCATGGAGGACTTTCCAAAGATCATGACGCGGATCAATGGCGCGATGGAGGGGGAGTCTTTCATGAGCGGCGTCGACGCGGAAGCCAGGCCGGCGACCAAGACACCCAGGCGCGCGGAAAACCTCGCCTACTACTTGCGGATTTACATCCACGCGCACCAAGCGGATAACGTAGTGCCGCCTAACCTGGAGGCCGAAGCGATCAGGGCCGTGCAGGGATTGGCGGAACCACGCGGCGGAACGGCAGGGGGTGGGGGATGAGCGGCAAGTATTGGACCGCCTCGTGGAATTGCATCCTGGGCTGTGAGAAGTGCTCGCCGGGGTGTCGCAATTGTTGGGCGTTGTCGATGGTGCGCCGGGGGATCACGCAGATCACCCCATATGGAGACGCATGCCTCAAGGCCCTGGGCGGCAATTATACCTGGGCCGGGGAGACGGCGCTCATTGAGGACGCGATCAACAAGCCTCTCCATTGGAGGGAGCCCCGGACCATCGCGCCAAACTGGCTGGGGGATATGTGGCGGCGGGATGTGCCGGACGGCTGGGTAGAATCGGTAATCGACGTGGCCCAGCAGGCTCCGCAACATCACTATCTATTTCTGACCAAGCAGATCCAGGACATGGAGCGCCATCTGAGCATCCTTCCGCGGTCGACGGACGCCTGGCCGGACAATCACTGGCACGGACTCACCATCTGCAACCAGGCCGAGGCCGACGCGAAGATCCCGCACCTGTACCGTATTCTCGGTAAGCGTTGGTTGAGTATCGAACCGCTTTTGGAAAGACTCTGCCTTGATGAATGGCTTTACGACACCGAGGTGCACGCCGTCCCTACGGATGATCCTGACGATGGATTCGTTCCATACGAACATCACATCGGAGTGCAACTCCACTGGGTAGTCGTCGGCGCCGAGACAGGCCCCGGTGCTCGCGAGTGCAAGCCCGAGTGGGTGCAGAGCATCGTGGACCAGTGCGCGGCGGCTGGGGTTCCATGCTGGGTAAAAAAGGCACCTGGTGGACTCGACCCCGGTGAAGTGACGCGACCGTGGCCTCGCGAGAAGCCAGCGGGGATGCCATGAAGATCGGTGATCACGAAATCGAAGTCGTGGCCACCAACGACCTGCCCGAGGGCATACTGGCGATGCTGGTATCTCCTCCGGTGGTCGAATACACCATCGTTCTTGAGCCACATAGCGACCGAGTGATCGAGGTGAAGGAGCGTTGGTTTCCAGAGCGAGCCGTTATGTTCCTCAAGGGCGAACCGGATGTCATGACCAAGAACGAACAGAAGATCCTAGAAGTGCTACGCGATGAGCTTCAAAAAGAACTACGTGTGGACCCCTGTGTATATCCCGACGGACGCTGGATGACTCCCACTAATATCGGCAAGGCCAACGGCAGGTCATATGCACATGCCAGCGGATGGGCCTGTCGCTACCTCAAGCATCTATGTGACCGGGGCTTGGCGAAGCGGAGAGATCCGGGAGAATACGCCATCACCGAGGCCGGGCTAGCGGCGCTGGAGACGGAATGACCGATGACCGCCATGGCTGTCTACGCTGGGGCTTATGCGATGCGTGAAGACTGGACATGCCCGCACTGCGGCCGGAAGTCCACGAGCCGTGGCGGGAAGCACAACCACTTGAAGCATCGTGAGGAGACAGGCGAGTGTCCGCCTTCGCAGAACGAGGTCAGGAGACGGACGCACAGAGAAGCACAGAAAAGGGCGGCTGCGGAAAGAAAGGCCTATCTGACGGAGTCCGACACGATAACTTGGTCTGACATCGACGGTTTTTGGACGTGAAAAAAATGCTTGACAAGTATTTGAAAAGCTGAAAGAGTGCAGGGAATGAGTCGGGCAAGCTCAAATCAATACGGTTGCAGCGCGGTCAGTGGTCTCCTTCTCGGGGTCGCCCGACTCCCTCGACGGAACTGCTGGCCGCGCTGCTTTGGAGGTAGGGCATGAGCGACGTAACGGGCTACTACTATTTGCACACGAACGGGGACATGATCTTCAAGACGACCTGCCCGGAACTGGACAGCGGCTTCGTGCGGCGCGTCTGGCCGTTCATCGCTGATGATCGTGCTTGTGCCTGGATAATCTGCATTGAGGCGCTAGCGCTGGGAGCACATGAGTCCCGGATCAAGGAATTGCAGGAGAAGTGGGGCTTGACCGACGAGGACGCTTCAGAGTTCGCTGATATGTCTGGCCACCGGATCTTCATGGACGGCGACCAGTGGTGCGCCACCCACGAAGCCTTCGAGGATCTCCAACTGAGCCAAGCCGGTTTCGGAGATGACGCCCTGCATGCCTTCGCGGATTTCGCCAAGCAGGGCGATCTGGACAAGGGCGGTCCCGTCTCCAGATTGCTACTCCTCGTACAGGGAGAAATGACATGACGGACAAAGAACGAGAGGCCATGGACGCTATCATGGAGTTGGTTCGCGAGCATGCGTTGACCATCGACAGCCTTGAGAACCAACTCGCAATCTGCACTAAGGAGCGAGACGGATTGGCACGCTGGCGGGACGAACACATGGCTGAGTCCCGCAAGGCTCTCGATATTCTGGGGAGAGAAGGCCCCGAGGGAGTAGTAGACGCCGCCGACCGGGTCGTGGAGAGACTGCACGCCACGATCAGGAGCCGGGACAGCCTACGGGAAGATCTTCGGGAAGAACGGGACTCGACGGCCGACGAATCGCTACGTGGTGTTCGGGAGAAATATCTTGCCGGGAAGTGCCAGTTCGCCACCAAGCGACTCATGGAAGAACTGAAGTCTTGGGCCAGCATCCTGAGCGGAACATTTGGGACCACGGACGCGGCAAGCGAGGCACGGCGGGTCATGCGCAACGTCAAGGCGCTGGAGGGGGTCGCGGATACCGCACTGGCGGTGTGGAAAATCTACGGGCGATTCGTTCCAAGAAGCGATAAGGACGCCGCGCGGAACCGCCACAATGAACTTAACGACGCCATTGGCGCATTAGACGAGGCACTCAGCAAGGACGCGGACGACCGGGCACCCGCCAATCGACTCCGGGGAATAGAGGTTGCGGCACGAATGGCCTTCACGGCCTATGCCTGGCCATCGCCATTTGGCCCCGTGGCCAGCCTTAGGGCCGCCATGGGCGCGTTGTGCAGAGCACTGAGAAGGGACGACCAAGAGGCACCGGAAGACACCGGGGACGACAGCGAAGCAGCCCGGGCACGTTGCCCTGTCTGCAAAGGGATCAACGACGACGAGCAATGCCTGAAGCCGCATGGCCACTCTGGGCCGCATGTGTGGATCGAGGAACTAGGCGACCCAATCGATGCAGAGTGGGTCGGGCATAATGAACCGCATGCGTTCGAAGAATCTCCCAAGCCTACAGATACGGAGTCTGGCGACAGCGAGCCAACCGACGCCAAGTGGGTGCAGTGTAAGAAAGTGGACGACCGTGGCTATCGGTGTGTGTACGAGGAAAACCATGGCGACATGCCGTGCAAGTTCCAACAGATTCCTATGCGTCTTACCCCAAAAGGAGAAAGACCATTTGATGCCGATGATATCGGTGGCGGCGAAGATCCAACCGCCATTCATGATGCATTCAATGCAGCAACCAAAGGAGAAAGCCAATGACGACTAAGGAAACCAAGGGACAGCACGTAATCGAGTTGCGCGTCACGAACTACATGGGGGTCAAGGTAGGCGCGGTTCGGCCAAATCGCAAGGGCACAACCTACGTCGGAGGCAAGAACGGGGCGGCGAAGACGGGGTTCCTGAGCGGCATCGAAGCGGCCCTTGGGGACAAGCGCTTCCTGGCCCAAAAGCCGATCCGCGAAGGTGAGGAGGTGGGGGAGGTCGACATCGAACTCGATGACTTCATCATACGCTGGGAGGTCCGGGGCGAGCGCACGACCAAGCTCACGGTGTTCAGCAAGGAACTCGGGTACGAACTCAAGAAGCCGGCCACCGTGCTTGCCAAGCTGTTCGGCCCACGCGTGTTCAACGCGCTGGGGTTCGCCCGTATGGACGACTCGAAGCAACGCGAGGCCATGATCTCCCTGGCTCCCGGTCTTGCGGACTACCTCGCGGAGTTGGTTGCGAGACGGGCCAAGGCGTTTGAGACGCGCACCGAGGTCAACCGGAACGTCAAGACCATCGAGGGGTCGCTGACGCGCATGGAGGGCGAACCGTTCTATGCCCGACTCGCGGACATCCCCGACGAGCCGGTATCGGCCGGGGACATCGCGGAACGGATCAAGGCGGCAGAGGCCAAGAACCTGGAGAGGCTGGACAGGCTCAATCGGATCAACGGGGCGCAGAACGCGCTGGAGGACGTGAACAAGAGGATCGAGGAGAAGGAATGCCGGATCGCGGCGCTCCGATTTGAGATCGCAGACCTGGAGACAGAGAAGACGCAGACCCAGGAGCGGATCGTCGGACTCACCGATTGCGTAGAGCCGCCCATCGACACAGCCGAGATGATCGGTGAATTCGACAAGGTCACGGAGACCAACGATGAGGTGCGGCACAAGCAGGAGTACCTCAAGGCCAAAGTGGAACTCGGAACGGCACAGAAGCGGTCCGACACCTTGACCAAGCAGCTCGAAGAGGTGGACGGCCAGAAGCACGAGGCGATCAAGGCCGCCAACTTCCCGGTCGAGGGCGTGGACTTCTCCGACGACGGTGTGACTTTCAACGGCTTGCCGTTCGATCAAGCATCGCAGACCGAGCAGATCCTGACGAGCTTCGCCATCGAATCGGCCCGCAACCCGCCGGCCAAATTCATGATCGTTTACGAGGCCAGTCTCATGGATGACGAGCACCTCGACCTGCTCCACAAGCTGGCGGTTGGGGCCGACGTGCAGGTCTTGGCCGAGTACGTCACGCGGAGCCAGGCAGACGAGGAGCGTTGTGCCATCGTGTTCGTGGACGGGGTTGGGACGGCGAAATGAAAACGATCTGGAAATTCGAGATTCCGTCCAGTGCGGCAAGTCCAGAGGGTGTAGAGATAAACATGCCCATGGAGGCGAGAATCCTGCACGTTGATTCGCAGAGGGATCAAATCTGCCTGTGGGCGGAATGCTCGCCCGATGCACCAAAGGAGGCTATTCGAGTATTCGTGCGTGGAACCGGACACGCCCTGCATGGGGGCCGAGGTGACGCATCTGGGGTCACTAAAGATGGACGGCGACAATTTCATTTTTCACGTCTACACCGACTAATCGGAACGGCACAGGAGGGGTGATGATACCTTGGAGAAAAATATTGCTAGTCGTTTTCTTTGGCGCGGGCGCTATCCTGGTTTCTCTCTGTGTGATTTTTGTAGTCACCGACATCTCCGAGTCGCGCAGGAAGACCGGAGAGGAACGCCAACGCGCCCTGCTAATGGCGCCGAAAGCGTCTGAAGTGGCCCTAAGCAATGGCGGCGTGACGCAACCCAATGTTGGCACTGGAAATGTTGGGACGGGAAATGTCAGCGCGGGCACGCCCCGAGTGTTCAGGGGGCACCGAGAAGGGGATGGGCCAGTGAAACTTGAGGGCTACCAGATCGTTTGCGCCGAAGGGTTCAAGTACATCCATTTCGACTACTGGGGGACGAACAATCGCGCAGTGCTGGCCCCGGTGTTCGATGCGGACCGGCTACCAGCGCGGTGTGGTGCGCTCGAAGAGACCAGGATCCTCAAAGCCGCCCCTGTCGAAGCCATGCCGGCCGACCCTAGCCCAGTTGGTGAGACGCGAACCATCGAGGCAAGAACAAGGGGCACAAGCACGATAATCCTGGACATCGGCAACCGTAGAGTCGTGGACGGGGAATACGAGACGTGGTCGATCCTGGTGAGCGTAGAGATCCCCATGAGCAACGCAAAAGAGGCGGAAGCCTTCAAGGCCGCGATGGAAAAGTATCTTTGCGGCTGGGTGCTGGTCAAGACATCGGACTGCGGTACGGCGAAGGAGGCGAAGTGAAAGACAACGTCAGAGAATTGCTCCAACGGCCTTTCGGGTCGTTGTCGGGAGCCGAAGTCGAGGAACTCCGCGCTCTGGAAAAGCACGAAATATTGGCGGCTCTGGAGTACGCACTGGAACAACTCCATGAGTCCCGCGTAGCGGCTGATTTGCTTCGAGTGACCCACGCCAAGATTATGGTTCTTGGATACGACGGCCTGCAGGACCAAATCGTTTACATAACCGCAAAGAAGTTCAAGGCGTGGAACGACTGTGACGAGGCGCGGGCAGACTTGAAGGAGTTTCGGAAGCAGCACGACAAGACGCGCACCGCCCTGGCCGTGCTAGTCAAGCGCCTCGACGTGGTGAGGGATAGCGCTGAGTACCGAAGCGTGTGGGACATGGCGTATGTTCACGATGGCGCTTACTCCGGGCCTACTTTCGCCGCAGAGCTTGAGGCGGCGCGGGCCGTCGTGGAGGGGACATGAGCGACGACAAGCTACCCGAGGGGATGACGTGCGGGGATTGTGCAGAATTCCCCGGTTGCCCAGACAGAGCGGCTCAATATGCGATCTGTGGCTGGAGCCCTTCGCGGTTCCGGCCCAAGTCGGTAAGCTGCCAACTGTCCGAGTCAGGCAATGCAATAAACAACCTTGAGGCGCACGTAGGTTACCTCGCGACCCAACTGGTCGAGTCGCAGAATCGTGCCGAACTGGCCGAGCGGCTACTAAAGGACGCCTGCGATAAAAACACGACATGGGGCGAGATGTGCGTTGAAGCACAGGCGCGGTTCGACAGCTTACTTGACGACAACGCCCGTTTGATACGTGCGGGGATGTCCAGAAGCGAGAGGATCACACGCCTCCACAACCGCCTTTTGGAACTCGGCGGAGGCCAGTGAGGTGAGTGGTGAATAACAAGGAAAAACCGATTCTGTTCAAGGGTCCCATGGTCGTGGGGGTCCTCAACGACACCAAAACCCAGACCCGGCGCGTGGCCAATAAGCAAGAATGTGTACACGGCCCGTGTCGAGACGGATCGTTCTACTGGATTCCAGAAGGCATGCACGGAGATCCAGAACCGAACTATCCGAGAGTGGCCCTTGTAGACAAGGCTCCCCACCAAGTAGGCCAAAGGTTGTGGGTCCGGGAGACGTTCACCTGCTCTGCCGAAAATGAGGCCATGATTTACCGGGCGGACGGCGAGCGATTCTACGCCGCGACAGCAGCGCAGCGCAAGTGGTTGTGGGGCAAGACCGTCGGCCAAATAATCCCCTCGATCTTCATGCCGCGCTGGGCCAGTAGGATCGACCTGGAGGTGACCAAGGTTCGGGCGCAACTGGTGCAGGACATAAGCGAGGCGGACGCGCGGGCCGAAGGGATCTACTCCGAGGTGATTCTTGGAGTTCCGCCCAATCCGTCACAGGAGCGCTGGGTTGCTCCGGGCATCAAGATGACAAATCATGCCGGGGAGCGGGACGATCATGCCCCGGCTCATGTGAATGCACGGGGAGCCTTCGAGTGCCTCTGGAACGACATCAACGCCAAGCCGAAGCCGGTGCTGGTCAAGAAGGAGATCGTCAGCTACATCTCCTACCCATGGGAGGATGTCCGCGAGACACGCGAGCACCGGGGCAAGCCGTGGCTGGTAGTCGGAAATCCAACCGTGTTCGCCTACACTTTTCGGAGGGTGCGGCCGTGACGGATAACGAGCGAGAGGTGCTGGAGGCGTTGCGGGAGAGGCTGCTGAGACTAAGGGCGCGTCGAGAAGGCGATGGGGCACATTATCGCGGCTGGATGACCCCAACGCAGATCGGCGTGGCCTGCGGGAAGATCCACTACAACGCGAGTACGTGGGCCTGCCGCTACCTCAAGCGATTGCGAGATCGGGAACTCGTGTGCCGGGAGCCTCCCGGGGTGTGCGCCATCACCGAGGCCGGGATCGCAGCACTGGAGGAGAAATGAAATGCCTCCGTTGTTCATGGTGCTGCCACTACCTGTCAGTGGTAATCGTAGACGACCCCGCAAAGGGCGTGGTCGAGAGCAATCTCAAGACGCACCTCGGCAGAGGCGAGCCGTGCCAGCACCTTGGCGGAACCGAGGCGACCGGATACCACTGCGAGGTCCACGACGAGCCATGGTATGCCGAGACGCCCTGTGCGGCGCATGATCAGATTGTGGGCGGACACCAGAACGGAGACGACACGCCATGCCGGATGGGCGTGTACCACTTGAGGAGACGTGATGATAGATCCAATCGAACTGGTAGACAAGAAAGATCCCGAGAAGGTGATCGCCCATGCCTGCGGGAAGTGCGGGACGGTGTGTCGTAACGGCAAGGACGCAGTGGAGCACTGCGAGCCACGACTCTGCAAGTGCGGGGCGGTACTTGACAGAACACAGGCCATTTGTTCCGCGTGCTGGGAGAAAAAGCGCAAGGCCGATCTCCAAGCCAAGATAGATGCGGCCAAGCCTATCAGTGCCACGGACTACGACGGGCCGGTCCACTGGGAACAAGGGGATCGATACTTCAGCGATGTTGGAGAAGCGTTCGAGCACCTTGCCGATGACGGCGTGCGGGACGCGATCCTGTGGCCGTGCGACAAGCTCTATTTGGCACTGAACGCCTGTGATATCATCCGGGACGCATTGGAGACCCAGGAGCATCACGACGAGGCAGAAGCGAGCGAGAAGGCTGAGAAGGCACTCCAAGACTTCCTGGATGGATGGAACGACACTTTTGGCGAGGAAGTCGAATCATGGTTCCCGCGCTGCGACGAGATCGTGGAGATCCCGCAGGCGTGGTGGGACCGTCACGACGCGGGGCAACGCAATGACTGACGGCTTCGACGTGAAGAACTCCAAGGTTCCCGGTGCCAAGATCGAGACGGAGAACCAAGCACAGAACTTCGTCTTGGAGTTGGTACAGGAGATGCTAAAGTGGCGGGTCAAGTGCAACGCTGTGTTCCCGGGCAAGCCAGAGTTGACCGTGATCCACCAACGCCGTGCGATGTGGACCTTCTTGAACAAGCAGGGCCAGGTCGTGGGTGCGCTGAAGGCGCTTCTCATGGCTGGCCTGATCTCGGACATGTGCTTTGGCGAGTTGAACCAGATCGCGACTAACACTCTCATTCCTACCGTTGTGGGGCGAACATGATGCCCAAGCAAGAGATTGTCACATTGACGAAGTGCCTTGAGCGGGCCAATGACCGTGGCGTCCGAGCCATCGACGCCGGGCTACAACTGGCGAAGGAGTTGGATGAAGTGCAGTCCAGCGTCGGCCGCATGCTTGATTGCGCAAGACCCTGCCTGTCCCCAGTACCTGCTCCCGGCTACGAACATCTTGGGCCGAAATTGCCTTGTGGAGAATGCGCCTACTGCTTGGCCGGTCAAGAGATATGTAATGCGTATATGGGGGATAGGCCACAGGAGTTAGCCGAAGTCCGGGCCAAGATCAGGAAGCTAGGGGAGTTGGCAGTGATCACGCGGGAGCGGGATCACCTATTGAGAGCATCCAAGCATCTACGAAACCATAGGGACGGATTGTTGGAGTTGGTGAACCGGCAAAAAGCAGGAGGATAATGATGGGCGAAAAAGAGGCTGGCCGGTGCGGCGAGTGCGAGTTCTACGGGGAGAAGGCAGACGAGGAAACAGGCTTGATCGTGGATGGGTGCCCGTGGCCTCGGAGTAACGAAAGCAAGTGGTGTCCGCCCTATCGGGAGTTGATGAAGACCAGGGGGGATCGAGATGAGGCACGAAAAGAAGCGGCTTGTTGGTTGATGAATGGAGTAAAGGAACTAACCGAGATCGAGCAGCGAGGTGTCCGCGCCATAGACGCCGGAAGGAAGCTGGCCGGGGAACTCCTCAAGACCCAGTCCAGGGAAACACGCATGCTCATGTGCCTGGCAGGCAAGGCGTGCCTTTCGCCGGCCGGAACCGGGACGGACCCCAAGGCATGCGGGGAGTGCGCCATGTGCCGTTTGTGCGCCGAAATGGTGGATATATACTTTGAGGAATAGCGAGGCGCGCATGAAAGAACCCGAGATCGCCGCCGCAGTCATGGACTGGTTGCAGGCTCAGGGCTGGGACTGCTACCCAGAGGTCATGCCGGCCAGGGGTGGACCGCGGGCCGATATCGTGGGAGTGCGCGGCAACCTCGTCATGGTCTGCGAGGTCAAGACGAGCATGGGCCTAGCCCTGTTGTCGCAGGCCATTGGATGGCATGGAACAGCCCACTTCATCTATGTGGCTACGCCGGTCAAGCAGAGACGATACGAACGCAACAGGGCTGAAGACCACATTATCAAATACTTTGGTCTCGGATTGCTTTCCGTGCTTGACCGCGATTCTGCCTATCGGGACAGGGTGGATGAGCGACTAAGGCCAGAGTACAAGCGGACATGTTCTTTCAACGTCGAGAGAATGCGTAACTGCCTGTGCCCCGAAATGAAGAGGTTCAACCCGGGCACACAGGCGGGCTATTCCACGCCCTGGAACCGGACAATGGATCTAGCCGTGGAGTACGTGAGCCAACACCCGGGCTGCACCATCAAAGAGATACTCGGAGAGGTCAAGACGCACTACGCGAGCAGTGCAGGGGCGCGGGCCGGTCTTAGGGACTGGCTACCAGCGGACAAGAGAGTCCGGGCCGACACCGAATCCAAGCCGTTCCGATACTACCCGGCCAGCGAGGAGGGACAGGACAATGGCACTAATGCGGATCATTGACCACAAGAGCGACAACCTGCCGGTCTACTTCATTCAGGTAAAGGAAACCGCCTACGAGATACACCCGGTCAAGAAGAAGAGGAAGAAAGACAAGCAGCGGTGGGCGCTTCTCCGCATCCACGCCAGCGGGAAAATGACTGCGTCGTTGGCTACCTGCGGCACGCCGAACGAATGCCGGGACGTAGCGGTCGAGCATGGGGGACGGCTGAGAACGCCGCCAATACCCGACGAGAAAAAAGGTCGACAACGATGTCGGGGTCTGAGATCATGCCCGAGTGTTCAAGGATGGAAACCAGATTAGACGCTCTGAGACATGGCCCACGCGGCCAGCACCTACATCCCCTACTTCCATGGAGGGCAGGCCAATGTGTTAGCGTAGCCAACTGGGCGGGAGCCCACACAATCACTTCAGATTTGAAACGGGATCAGAGGCCTCGGGGAATTCTCTCCGGGGCTTTCTTTTTGAGGTAGCTTTGGAACTAGAGCGCACCAGGAAGTTCCAGACGGCCGGCGAAGACAAGCCGTGCGGACCAGTCAAGATCGAGGTGGACGGCAAGGTGCAGACCGTCGTTGTCCACCGCTTCGACGGGGTACAATGCCAGTGCCGGTGCGGAAGAAAGATCGTGCGTGTGCCAGTTCGGAAATCACAGTTTGGAAAAGTTAATTTGAAAGGTGGGTGGCGACGTTGACGAAAAAGAAAAAGGGCGGCGACGAAGAGGAACAGAAACCGAAGCGTGCCCCAGTGGCACGCAGGTCCAAGCACGCGACCCTGAAGAACGCGAAGCGCCGACAAGCGCGGCACGAATACCAGGCCAAGAAGAAAGACGTGCGGCTCGTGAAGCGATGCGAGGCGTTGGAGGCATTGCTAGACGCCAAGGGCGTTGACCGTCCCCACTACCCCGACAGGCCCGATAAGAGCATCGGGGCACGCTACAGGCGTTTGTGGCGCACGGCCAGACGCCACGGCCTAGTCGGGACGCCCATCAAAAAGAAGGCGCGTGCCGAAAAGCCAGCGGCAAAGAAGTGGCCGTCCCCGGACGAAGTGTCGCAAGGCCCTGAAACCACGGAATAACTTTCTTGCATATTCTTGTCGTTTTTCCTTGACATATTCGGACACTCTGATAGACTGTAACCATGAGTCGCATCCGTGACTGGCTAAACGAAAGGACGATCAGTGACCGAACTTTCAACCAGTCCTTCTCGCTTCTCAGAGGACGGCAACCCGCTCTCTCCACGAAGGAGCCGGAGGCCCCTTTGAAGGATATTGATCGCAGCGTTGTGATCCCGGTCGAGCACAAGCCCGCATTCGGGACAGTCATGGGTGCGGGCGCTCAGGTTTTTTGGGACACGAGTTCCACACCCAGAGCAATCCTGGGTGGTGCCTCTGGGATCGACCATAATGACCGTCCTACCAGCGCTTTCAGCCTTGTAGGTAATCATCCGGCTCAGTTCACCCCAAGCAGCCAAATGGATCTCGCGACGAAGGTTCCTGTGCGTGCCGGTGATCATGGATCTGATATTCAAGTCTTCGACGACAATCGTGTCGTTTTCATTGACCAACTTTCGAGAGACGCGGTCCAGCATGGCCTTCCGTGCTCTGGTGAGGTCGAGCCATCGGCGTGCTACGATCTGCCTTGCCTTGCGGCGCCGATTCGATCCCAGTTTCTTGCGAGAGACATTTTTCTCGGCTTTCCGCAAACGCCGTTCAGCATGTCTGGCCGGGCCGGTGTCGCCAAGAGTGTCGCCATCCGAAGTAGTGACGAGGTTCTTGATGCCCAGATCGATGCCAATCTCTCGGTCGGCGGGCTGGAGTGGTTCGGTGGGGACCTCGGTGCAGACGAAGTCGGCATACCATCCATCAGCCCTTCTGATAATCCTGATGCGCTTGGGTTTGCAGGGCAGGACGCGGTATGCCTTGACTTTCATCCAACCGACGCCAGTGATAGAGAGTCGAGAGTTATCGTAATCGTACTTCCAGCCAGAGTTCCTGAATTCCAATGTTCGGAATCGGTCTCTACTCTTGAATCTGGGGAACCCAGGCTTTTCACCTCTCTTTATCTGGCGGAAGAAGAACTGAAACGCACGGTCAAGTCGTCGGACAGTGGTATAGAGAAGGTGGGAGTTTATGGCCTTGAACTCAGGGAATTCGCGTCGGAGGGCAGTGACCTCCTTGGTCTGGTCGAAGTAGGAAATGAACTTGCCGCAACGCTCGTAGGCAGTGATGCGTTGTTCCAATGCAGCATTGTAGAGGTCACGGCACCTGTCGAGCATCGTGCCCAGGACGGGGATCTGAGTCTTGGTGGGGTGGATGCGGAACTGGTATGTGCGCGTCAGCATGTGGATATCTTATAACTGGAGTGTCTTGGATGTCAAGCATTCCGGTCTATCTTAGGTGAAGATTTTGAGTCGGGCAAACTCAGACAATCGGAACCAGTCACGGCCAAGGCCGGGACGCCTATGCGCTCAAGGGCGCGGGGAGTAACGAGATGGCCAGTTCAGGCAAGAATGAAATCAGGCATATCCAGGACGGGGACAACAGGCGGCGCATGGTTATCGACGGCAATACGGTCGGGTGGATTACCAAGTGGCACAAGCGCGACGTGGTGAATAATACCGGCATCCCGATGTTCTCGGCCAAGCCCATCGGGTTGTCTGTGGCGAAACATGATTGCGAGACATTCCGGTCGGCAGAAGCGTACATCCTCGGCTACTTCGAGGACGCGGACGGGGGTGTGTCATGATCAGCACGGCCAACCTCGGAACCGCAATCGCAGAAACTACGATGCAAGCAGCGGCGGCAATCCTTCGCCAGCGCGGCAAGTCGTCCAACGACGTTGACCTAGACGCGCTCACCAAAGCGATCCGCATCGAGGGCAAGGCGGCCGCACTTCGCATCCTGGACGACGGCAAGGCGCTGTTGGACTCGGGCCGGTCCGGCTGGCTGATTACTTTCATGCGGACCGAGTGCTTCACGGCTGCTGGCGCGGCCGTTGACGCTGTGTGCGGGGTGGCGGCATGAAGACCAGGAAAGATAAGCGAGACCGGATAGAGGCAGCCTTGAATCGCAAAGGGCTGCGTAACCGGATTGGGGCTATCGACCAGGGCCAGGATGGAGAAGTTATCCTGTGGGCCGGGGCTGGTTATCCGGTACGGAGCGTGAAGGAGGCTTTGGCCTTGGTAGGCAAATGGGCTGGTCGGTGGGGTAACTGACATGAAAACCAAGAAAGAACACATACCAGCGCCGGGCCGGGCCGATGGTCTCGCCGGCATGTCGCTCTGCGGACGGTGGGCGCAATACTCGACCGGGGACCACGATCTGTTGCGGCGCCTGGCAAGGGCGGCGTGGAACGAACGGCAAGACGATCACTACTGTCGCATGTGCGTGCGGGCGTTGGTGAAGAGGTCGTCATGATCATCACGGCCAAGTTCGAAAGCGAGTGCCTCAAGTGCGGCACCACCATCGCCAAAGGCGCCAAGATCGAGTGGCAGCGCGGCCAGGGCGCATGGCACGTCAAGTGCCCGACCATGGAGTTGTGCTCCGAGGCAGAGGCCGGAGCGGCAATCGGTGTCTCCGCGTTCCTGAGTGCCGTCCTGCTCGACGAGTTCGGCGCAGCCAAGGGCGTGGAAGCCTTCTTGCTGGCGTTTCAACCCGAGGCCACCCTGGTCTATGCCGATAACCGCTTCGAGTGCCTGTGCAGCTTTGAGAAGCGCTCCATTCCCAGACAGGCCGGGTTCCGATGGGACGGCGACTCGAAAACGTGGTGGACCGCAGACAAGTCAATCGCGGTACGCCTAGCCAACTATGCGGACGACGGGGCGCGTGCGGAACTGGAGAGCGTCGAGAAGGCGCTGGAGCAATCCAGGGCGGCAGCGGCTGACATCGACATCCCGGTGCCTGAAGGCTTGGAGTACCTACCGTTCCAGCGCGCGGGGATCGCCTACGCCATGGCGCGGGAGTCCACGTTGATAGGTGATGAAATGGGACTCGGAAAGACCATCCAGGCCCTTGGCGTTATCAACGCGGACCCCAGCATTGAGACCGCCTTGATCGTGGTTCCTGCCAGCCTGCGCATCAACTGGAAGCGGGAAGCCGAGAAGTGGTTGGTCACTCCCCGCGAGATCTACGTGGTAGACAACAACAAGCCCATTCCCGACAGTGCCGAGATCGTTGTCGTCAACTATGACCGCGTGAAAGGCGCAGTGTTTGACAACATCATGGCGCGGGAGTGGGACGTTCTGATTATCGATGAGAGCCACAAAATCAAGAATCCCAAAGCGGCGAGAACTAAGCGCGTGCTGGGAGTGTCCGAGAAGAAGAGGTCCAAGAAAGACCGTGTGCCCGGCCTCGTGGATCGCTGCAAGCGCAAACTGTTCCTGACCGGTACTCCGATCCTGAACCGGCCCATCGAGTTGCAGAGCGTGCTCGCCGCGATCCGGCCCGGGGAGTTCGGCAACTTCTTTCAGTTCGCCAAGCGATACTGCAACGGCCACCAAAACAAGTGGGGATGGGACTTCACCGGAGCGTCCAATCTCGACGAACTCCAAACGCGACTCAGGGCCCTGTGTATGGTGCGTCGATTGAAAAAAGACGTGCTCACCGAACTGCCGGCCAAGCGCAGACAGGTGATCGAGTTGGCACCCAACGGTGCGTCCAGGGCGGTCAAGGCAGAGGCCAAGGCGTTCCGGGCGCACGAGGACCGGCTGGCCGGGTTGCGGGACGAGGCCGACCTAGCCCATGCCGCCGGGGACGAGACCACGTACAAGGCCGCGGTAGAGAAGTTGAGGGACGAGGCGCAAGTGGCCTTCTCGGAAATCTCACGACTCAGGCATGACGTGGCCGTGGCCAAGATTCCCTCCGTGATCGACCACGTAGACAACATGCTGGAGAGCGGCGTCTCCAAGTGCCTGCTTTTTTGCCACCACAAGGACGTGGTGAAAGCGTTCGCGGAGCACTACGGCGCCGCAGCCGTCAAGTTGACCGGCGATACGAGCCAAGAGGATCGCCAGACCGCAGTGGACCGGTTCCAGACAGACCCCGCGGTCAAGGTATTCATCGGCTCGATCACGGCGGCCGGCGTGGGTCTGACCCTGACCGCTGCGGCCCACGTCGTGTTTGCCGAGCTTGATTGGGTGCCCGCGAACATCACGCAGGCAGAGGACCGCTGCCACCGCATAGGCCAGACCGGCTCCGTCCTGGTCCAGCACTTAGTCGTGGACGGTAGCCTCGACGCCCGCATGGCCAAGACCATTGTGGCCAAGCAGGCGGTCGCAGACAAGGCCTTGGATAACGACGTGGGTATCGTGGTGCCCACCGACGACCCCAAGCGTGTTCGTAGGCCCGGCAAGTACCCGGTGGCCACCACGGAGCAACGTAGGGCGGCGGCACGCGGTCTCCAGCTTCTGGCCGGGTGCTGTGACGGGGCGCGGAACAAGGACGGGATGGGATTCAACGGCTGCGACACCCGGATCGGCAAGGAACTGGCCGGGAAGTCTTTGGGGACTCCCCTGACCGATGGACAGGTCTGGCTGGCCCGGCGCATCCTGCCCAAGTACCACGGGCAGATCGGGCCTGAGTTGGTTGCGGCGGTGAAGGGCGTGGAGGTGGCGTCATGACCAAAATGGACCAAGCCAAGAAGCCTGTGAAGGCGAAGCGGGCCCGACGCAAGGGAGACTGAGATGGCGACGAGGAAAACAAGGAACCAAAGGCGGCTGGACGATCTCCAGCACACGGAGCCAATCATCGACGAAATAGCGGGCATCACGGAGCGGTTGCGCACCCACAAGGGGTGGTCGTACATGCCGGAGCGGTTGACCGTGTTGAAGGCGCAGTTGGCGAACAGGAGAGCGAGATGACAAAGTATCGGGTAGGCATGGGCAAGACCTTGAACGTTGAACGCGTGGAGTGCGGGGATCTGGAAGAGGCGAAAAAAGTATGCCTTGGCATGGCTCGGCAAAAGGCAGCGCTCCGATCCCCGCCTCCCGAAGTAGCTCTGTACGGTCCTGATGGCTTCGGTGTGTGGCGCGCACACCCCACGAGCAAAACCTTCTTGGGTGATTATGGTTCTTATTGGCCGCAGCTTATGGAGTTTCGCGACGTGAACGATGCCGAGACAGACGCCCTGAACGAACTGCACGGATGCATAATAGCCTGCATCGGGACCGACACCAGAGTCTCGATTCGGAACGGCCTCGATGACGCATATGAGGTGGGGAGAAGGTCCGGACTGGACAGCATGCAGGACGCCACGCTGGAGTTGGCTACCAGGCGCAAAGAGGTGGCGGAGTTACGGGCCGGAGTGGACGGACGCCGGAGAGTAGTCGAGGACCTGGAGCGGGAACTCGCGACCGAGATCAATGGCAGGAGAACTCTCAGCGAGAGGCACGGGGCCAGAGCGAACGAGGGCTTTACGGACTTCGTGGACCGACTGGCCCACGAGCGCGATCAGGCCCAGGTCCAAGTGTCACGACTGACGCAGGAACACAGGACCGAGCGTGACCGAGCCAACGAAAAGATAGAAGGCCTGAAGCTGGAAGTCAAATCCATGCACGGTTCCAGACGCGAACTTCATTACAAAGTGAAGCAATTGGAGGCCGAAATCCAGGCCAAGGGTTCAGAGTGTATCCAGTCCGATAGCCTCATGGCGTTGGGGAAACGCATCGAAGCCCTGGAGACGTTGACCAACCGGCTGCGGGCCGAGGGGGACGACGGTGAGAAGGTCTGACACGAAAGAGCGGGAGAAAACCGAGACGCTGCAACAAAAACACGCCCGTCTGCGCCGACGCCTGAAGGATTTCAGCTACGCGGGTTGCGACCCGAGAGACCCGCACCGCAAGAAGGTGGAGGCGGCCGTTGAGCGGGTCGAGCGCAAGATGGAACAGGGAAAGGAGAGTTGAGATGGGAGACAATCCAACAGCGGGGCCGTGGCGTACGGGCAGCGGGGGATGTCATATAATTGGAGCCAATCGGGTAGACGGCAAAGCCGGTATGCGCAAAATCGCGCAGACATACAGCAACGAAGAGACGATTGATTACAAGGAGCAATTCGCCAATTCCAAGCTGATCGCTGCCTCTCCCGATCTGCTAGATGCCTGCGAGAAGATGTTCGAATCCTTCGAGCCGGCCGGGGGCTGGGAAGGCAAAGCCCGAGAGGCGCTGTTCGCATGCGAAGCAGCCATCGCCAAGGCGAGAGAGAAGAGGACATGAAAAAGCAGCACATACCCGAATCGGACAAGACGAGCGGATTGTCGGGTAGAGCGCTCTGCGGACGCCAAGTCAGATACGCGATAGGAGATCATGGAGACCTTCGCCGCATGGCTACCGCCGCGCATGACGAGAAGCGAGCCGCGCACTACTGCAAACGGTGTTTGTGGTCACTAATCGCGCAAATCGAGTATGAACAGTATTTGTCAAGAACGCCGATAGGATATCAACCAACCCGGGCCCAAGCGGCCGGCAACAGGGGCCAAGGCCCCGGGAGGCAGTGATGAAAATCCAACTAACAATCCTATGGACGCGGATTGGAGACGCGACGCCACATTTGCACAAGCGCGTACTGGTAACCGAAGTGCCGATTGGGCGACATGACTTTGCGGCTGCACAAGCGACTCAAGCCGAATTGGACGCAGTGGTGTCATTGCCATGGTCATCGAGTTGCGGGTCGTGCGCGGTGAGACTAAATGATCTGCGTGACTCATTGACCGAAGAGATGGTCGTGAACGTCGCCGTTCCTCTGGCGCGTGTCAAAATGGAGGCAGCGGCGATGGAGAGAGCCAAGCAAGAGGAGGCGCACCGCGCCGAGCGGCGGGCCAATCTGGAGGAGTGGCTCGACCTAGATGACGATCCTGTTGTCATCCCATGGGGCGCGGACAGCAAGCGCGTCGGCAAGGTCCGGTCAGAACGGCACCCCTCGTACTCGCGAGACGTGATGCACCACGCGCTATCCGACAAGGCGTTGGGCTGGCTGGAGGGCCACGACGATTTGCAGAAGCGGATCGAGGGACGCCTCGAATCGCTCAACTCGCTCGCCGAAGATAGGGTCAGAGTCAAACTTGACGCGGCCGACGATGAACGAGACGAGAAGCGTGCCGAACAGGAGGCCAGGGACGCGGCCAAGCAGGCGATAGACGCCCAGCGCGCAGAGGAGATCAAGGCGTGGGCAGAGACATGCGGCAGTGCCCGGCTCACGGAGCAACTCAGACAGGGCGGCGACGGCTGGCCATTGTACCTGCACGAACGGATGGCCGCGGACCTCCCCCATTGCGAACTGGACAACGATGGGGAGCACGGTGACGTGGTGATCAACCCGACCAAGGACCAACTCGCCATAGCGCGGCAGATCGCGGCGCGGGCCATCGAGTTGGAGTTGTACGCAGATGAGCAAGAGGCGTTCGAGCACATCGAGATCGTGCGGATCGAGTTCGAGGAAGACGATATGCATGATCCCGCAACGTTGGTGTACGTCACCTTCGACGGCTACCGGCCGGGGAGCGAAGTGTTCGAGACCAAGACGATCCGGTTCTGTTGTGCCAGTGGGGACTGAGGGCGAGATGCAAGCTGGTGGATACGTGCTTGATTTGTATTGTGACGCAAAGCCACGGTTTGATCATAAAGGTGGGCTTAATAATTATGTCCCATGGCCGATGCGACAGTATACAGGTGAGTATGGGTCACAGTGTAGACGCAGAGCCCGCAGGGACGGCTGGATACTGCACAGGAATGGTGATGCGACGTGTCCAGAGTGCAATCCCAAGTGGAAAGGAACGTCATGAGCGATCACACCGGAGACGAGTGGGAGTACGTGCCGGCAAGGGCGTCATCTTGCACACGTGGACTGATAAAGGCAGACGCATGGGGTCCTGACGGTATTGTGGTTGCGGTCATTGGATCTATCCCTGGCTCCCCTGAAGAAGAACACGCCAACGGCAAGCTACTCGCCGCCGCGCCCAAGATGCTCAAGGCGCTCAAGGCCCTGGAGGCAGAGATCGTGGACTGCTCGACCTGTGGCGGTACGGGCAAGGACAAGTACGAGTCGGTTGACAACTGCTATGCCTGTGGCGGGTCGGGGCAAGAACTGGACGGCACGAAGGCGATTGGATTGATCCGGGCGGCGTTGGTAGGGGTCGAGGACAACCAATGAACCGCGAAGACGTAGTAGAGGCGGCACGCGCCACGCTGGACGGCCTGAAAGACAAGGACGTGGAAGACTACAATCCAGACACTTGCATCACCGCTGGGGAGTTGCGGGCATTCGGATATCCAATTCCCGAAACGATCCCGGACTGCGGGTGGGTCAGGCGGTCGTCTTGGGATGTCACAACTGGGGCGGTATCCATGGACGATGACGGGACCATCAATATGGATATGAACATGGGATTCTGTGAGGCGTTCCAGTGGATTGAGGTAACGCTTACCGTGGCAAAAGAGGCCGAAGATGACTGACAGGGCACTGCCAGACCAGACCGAACCCATTGAAGGCCACACGATCAAGTATATTCGTACCCGTGTCAAATGTCTTGTGGGCGGTGGAGATCCAGAGTATCCCGATGTCATGGACAGCGTCATGACACAGTTCCGAGCCTTCGGAATAGTGCAGGGCGAGATGCTGTCTGGCGAACCCCGTCCCACGATTGAAGCCGTTGCGTGGTGGATCCGGCAGGCCAAGGTGATCGACGCCGTACTCGTGGAGTACGATATCGCCCCGTATGGCGACAACCACATCAAGGAACGCATCGTTGAAGGGGGCCACGGCCTGACCATGGTGGATCTCGACGACATGAGCGGTGACGCCTGGACCATGGTGTGGGAAGAATACTGCGCGGCGAAGCGGCGCGGGGAGGGGAAATCGCGGGAAGGAAGAGAATTAACCATGGCGGATTTCGAAGAGTACGAGGCCCGCATGAAAGAAGCGGCAAAGGCTACCATGCGCCTCATCATGCAAGAGGCCGGCAATCAGTTGATCTCGGACAGGCCCGGCGAAGAGGAGGCAGCGAGGATCGTCCAGGAGCACTTCAAAAGACTGGCCGCCATGACAATGCCTAGCGGCGAACCACTGAAGCAGATCGAGGTGCCGGACGGCACGATGACGTGCGAGAGGCATGAACCGGTGGAGTTCACGATAGCGCCATTCGAGGGTGCGCAATGGTGTCCGAATTGCCTGAGCCTTCACGACAAGGACGGCAAGCACTACCTCGGGAAACTGAGTTTCGATGGGGATGGTGGGTTGCTGTTCCAGCCGCCTATTCCGTTGAACTACATTTCTATGACTGTGACTCTGCCAGAGGGGAGTTACGACCCGTGCTCTCCAGTGCCAGCGGTGTCCGCCGACGAGGACAACCTTAGATACGAGAGCGGGTGCTGGATCCTATACGACGGGGAAAGGAAAGTCATGTCAGTGACCCAAGGGGCAGTTGAGGGCCTGATGGGAACACATGGCCTGAAGACGGTACAGGCCGTGTTCGAATGGATGATAGAAAAGAAATCTGGGCATTTGACCCTTGAGGAGCCTAACGCGAGTGATTCATTCGAGATGCCCGAGCACCTACGCCCGGCCAAGGCGGAAGACGCACCCGAAGGGTACATGCTGTGCAGCGGATGCAACGGCGAGAAGTTCCTTCCCCCGGACGGAGCGGCGTGTGGGTGTGGTCGTTACGGCAAGCACCAGGGGTACATGCTTAAGCCTAAGAACAGAAAGGGCGCCAAGGACAAGTCATGAAGAAGCCATCCATAATCGATGACGAACACATACCCACATACGATGCTGAGAGACGCAAGCAAGTGGATGACTTCTTCGACGCAATTGAGAGCATGCCTGGTGTCCGGATCGAAGTCAAGGCGATCCCGTACCGTGAAGGGGACTTGCACGCAGATCTAGAACTATCATCTGGCGACCCTGGCCTCGGGCCGGTGGATGAAGGGAACGAGCCCACGGGTGAAATAATATGCGATGAACATGAGTACACTGATTTTGTTGCTGGCTTCCAAGAATTTGAAATAACGTCAGGAGAAGATTCAGTAAATTGGTGCAAACACTGTCACTGTCTTTACGCAATATCCGGTGAGTATTTGGGCAGATTGGAATTTGCGGACGGGAAAATAATGATGACGCCAAAGGAGGAGTCATGAGCAGAACAGCCTACGCCGTGATGGTAATCGACAAGAAGACACGCCAAGTCAAGGGAGTCAGAGTGTTCAGCGAGCCCGACCCGGGCCTCGGCGGGATGGGGATGTTCACAATCGTCATATTAGAACGGGAGGCTGACGATTACGGGGCGGCCCGCGATGTAGCGTTGCTTTCCCTGAAGATGGATCCCTTCTACGCATGGCTCAAGCCCGTGGTCGAGTGGGAGCGCGGGAAGCTGGGACGGCCCGGGGAGACAGTGGAGATCGAGCAACGCTTGGACGCGCTGGAGAAGCGGGTGTCCGTTCTGGAAGAGGGGCACGGAATAGAGTCCCCGAAGGAGACCACATGAAGATCCTGATAGCCAATAACGCCAAGGCACTGGCCCAAGCCATGGGTGAATACCCCAACACGGCCACGGTCGAGGCGGAGTACGGGGATGACGTGGTGCAGGGAACCATGTGTACTCTGGCTCACCACGGGAAGTATTCGCACAACCCGGCACCGTGTATCACTCAGATTTTCCCAGCGGACTCTTCCGTCAAGAGGGGTTATTATATCAAGGGTGCAGTATCCGAGGAACAACTCGAAAAGTTCCAAAAGTCATGGAGTGGCATGACAACCGGGGACGATACATTTCGTGTTCTGGTGATGGACGGGGGAGAATGCCGGATCTGTGAGTTCCCCCCCGACGCCATCGGAATCTCCCACGTCGACCTGGACACGCTCGGGGGCATTCTCGGGCTGCTGGAACGGCGGCGGGACGGTCTCACGGACGGAGATGGCGTGTTCTGGAATGTCGCCGCAGAGGTTGACCTGCTCGGCGCGCATCACTTGGAGGAGATACTGCTGCCAGAGAGGATAACGCCAGAGGCGCGAATCAGAAAGACGGTGGATGGAATGATGGCAACGACCCGCCGCCAGATCCACGCATGGTGGGGCTGGAACGAGGGCCATCGCATCTATCCGCCCCGGGACGGCACCGTGGCCGACGTGGCCGAACAGGTCCTGGAGGCCTGCGAGGTGATTGACCGGATCCTGGCTGGCGACGAGGCGCTTCTCGAATTGGGCGACAAGTGGTTGGCGGGGCAAGAGGCGCTGAACGTCGAGTCGTATGTTGACTGGTTTCAGTTTAACCCCAAAGACCCCAAGGTGGTGGCACGCGCCTCGAAAAGGTTCTGCGGAAACCTCTTCACCGCCCCGGACGGAGAGACATGCGGGGCCATGGTCTACCTCAATGTCGAGACCGGGGCCATTTCCGTGAGTTTGGCCGACCCAATCCCCAATGTGAGTTGCGAGCGGATCGTCAAGAACCTGTGGGGTCCAGAGGCCGGTGGACGGGATGTTGTCGCGGGGTCGCCGCGGGGACAAACCTTCGGCATTCCGGACCTTATCGAAACGGCCGTGTATGTAGCAACCTATCTTGCACAGTACGGACCCAGTTGAGGTCCCTGGAAAGGACGTTGACATGACGGTGAAGAAAACGACTGAGGGGATGTCGAGGGACGCAGCACTGCTGGAGATCAAGCGCAGGGGGAGGAAGATCGGATCGCTCAAGAGAAAGGCCAATCGCCTAGAAGATGCCGAGATAATGATGGTACGGCACGAGAGGCACTGGACAAAACTCCAAGCCGAGAGAGAGTCGCTGGACTCAGAAATCGCCACGCTCAAGCATGATCTCAGGGTCCAGACTGAGGCAACCACTACTGCCCGCGGTATGATACGCACCATCAGCCAAAAAGTGGACGAACGCGTTGCGCGATGCCATAGGCTTGCAAATCACGCAAAGTATCTCAGAGGCTTGCTGTGCAAGGCATGGGTCACGAACGACGTGTTTCGCGCAGAACTCTCGCTCTCGCAACCGAGTCCCGGTTGTGGATCCCTCCGTACCGTCTCCAGAGAGGGCATTGTGGGCGCGTCGCACGAGATCGTTGGGGACACTCTGGACACCGACATCTCCGGCCCCGAAGGGAGCGGCCCATGAACCGGCTCGAAAAGAAACAAGCGTTAATCCGTAAGCTATCGGAGTTTCTAGCGGGGCCCAACACTGCGAAGTATTCGATTGAATTAGCGCAAGGCAGTGAGACTGCTAAGCTCTGGGCCGAGATGCGGGGGTTGACTCCGTTGTTCGGTTATCCAACCGTAGACGAAGCCGAGAAGATCCTGTGCGAATTTCTTGGCTGATTAGCTATCTTCCAGAGCGGCACCTACCTTCCCGTAACTCTCAGACCTAGACAAATCCCCGCACTTGCTCCATGTTCATGGCATGGAGAGCGAAGACCCAGGCACATCCCTGATCGTTCGGGAACCAGTCGTTGAAGCGGCCAAGGGCCTTGGGGATCTGTTCGAGCATGACCGGTTCACCATCACTGAGGAAGAATTCGACGACCGGGTATACGAAAGCGTGTACGGGGAAAAGGACTATGCCTGGAAAGGCTTCACCAATCAAATGCTTAGGTCCTCATGTGCGTTCTTTGCCCAAGAAATTCTGACCGGAGAGTCAAAACCGCCATTCAACGGTAAGTTTATGGTCAGTGAGCATCATGAGGAATGGGACGAACTACTCGTACACGACAGACTTTGTGTATTGGCTCCAAGGTTTCACGGCAAAACATTTTTCTTCGATTTCGCATTCCCGATATGGAAAGCGGTCTACAACAGGAAGGGGTACGGATTCATCTTCTCTGCGACACAAGTACAGGCATCCAAGATACTTGGCGAAATCATAGAGGAGATCGAGTCAAATCCAGAACTCCGAGGACTCGTACCAGACAAAAAAGTGATGTGGGGGAACACGCAGATCATGATGAGCAATGGCCATCGCATATACGCCCGCGGGTACGGAACCAAAATCCGCGGCGGGCACCCCGATTATATAATCGTTGACGACGGACTTAACGATGAGACCATATACAGTGAAATGGTGCGGAACAAGCAGATCGAATATTTCAAGACGGCCATCACCAACATGGCGGGGCCGGGTGGGCAGATCATTGTGATCGGCTGTGTGACTCCAGACACTTGGATTTCCACCGAGAGTGGATTGCGCCGTATCGGACGGTTGAACCCTAGTGACGAAACACCGGGGCGGCACTATCCCCTGGACCTACGGGTGGCCGGACGCCGCGACATGCAACGGGTCAACAAGTTCTGGGTCCAGGGAGAGGTCCCGACCAAGCGGGTAACGACAGAGTTTGGCTATCGCCTGGAAGGGAGTCATCGGCACCCATTTCTGGTCATGGGCGAAAATGGAATTCCTCTGTGGAGACGCGCGGATGAGTTGAGCATTGGGGATTATGTCGCGATCAGGCCAGGAGTGGACGCGTGGGGTCCAGAGATCCCTGTGCGGATCCCAGTGAGGAATGGGAAGCGCAACAACAGGATCGAGATGCCTACGCATATCACGGAAGATTTGGCATATTTTGTAGGTTTGTGGACCGCAGAGGGCAGTTGTGAGCAAGGTGGGCGATTGATGATAAGCAACACCGACCAGGAGATAAGGGAATGGCTCCTATCTTATCCCTTCGGCCTTGCGTTCAAGCCCAACGATAGCCCGGGTTGTGAGCAGACACTCAGGTGTTGCTCAAAATCATTTCTTGAATGGATGCGGTCATTGGGCGCGGTATTGAGTACCGCACCTAAGAAGGTTGTCCCGGAAGGGATAATGGCAGCACCAAAGAGGATAGCGCGGGCCTTTCTTCAAGGATTATTTGATGGTGATGGATGCGCCTATGTATCCAATAGGTATCAATCCATAACTCTTGGAACCACAAGTGAGGCATTGGCCAGAGATGTACAAATGCTATTATTGAATTTCGGGATATTGTCTTCTTTGAGAGAACGCCCGCCGGCAAAACCCACAAGGCGTGTTCCTCAAGGGGGGAAGTATCCGTTATGGGCGTTGAGCATGACTGGAGGAGAGGCGTCCAGATACATGGAGCGAATAGGCTTCAGGCTTTCGAGAAAACTGGATGCGAAGGAAGGCATGCGTGAAAGCGGCGTGTCCAAGATGCGCGGAATACCTAATCAGGCCGGTCTTATATCTCTGGCCCGCAAAGAGAAACCGCGTAGGCCGAGAAGTGCTCGGGCCAATCCTCCACCGTTGAATATCTCTGGTGTCGCCAATCATGAAAGACCGTCCAGGAGAAACCTGGGACGGGTGACTGCATGGTTCGAGAAGTGGGGGAGCAACGGCAAGGGCGTGGCTGGCTTGCGAGCCAATCTTGCCGAGAACTTGGCTTGGATGAAAATCAAGACCATCGAAGATCGATCCTCCGTGACGATGGACTTTGTTATGGAGCAGGGAGACCATTCATTCGTATCTAACGGGATTGTAAGCCATAATACCCCATTCCACACCGAGGATTTATACGCCGCCCTGAAAAAGAACCCGTTGTACGAGTTCCGGAAATACCAAGCCATCAAGGATGACGGTACAGCTTTGTGGCCCGACAAGTGGAGCCTGAAATGGCTTGAGAAACGCAAGGTTGAAATAGGTCCGATAAGTTTCGCGAGAGAGTTTCAAACAGATCCCTTGTCTGACGAAATGTCCCTGTTCCCAATGTACTTGTTCAAGGGCGAGCCGGTCGAGCAGTTCAGCGTAAAACTAGGCATGCCCCTAAAGTATTGGCAAGAGGCCGGAGTCGAGATATTCATGGGCGGCGACTTCGCGATGAGCGCCAACGTAGGTGCTGATTTTACTGTAGTTTTCACAATGGGGCTCGACAAGTATGGCAATCGCTGGATCGTAAACATTGAGCGGGCCAAGGGAATGCCGTACCAAGAGCAGTTAAGCATGATAAACAGTACAGGTCGGAAATATGAGGCCTCCCTGATTTTCCTCGAAGACAACCAGATGCAGCGCATCTTTGGGGACGAGTTGATCAGAACGACGGACCTACCAATCAAGAAGTTCACTACCGGTGTGCAAAAGCATTCTCTCGAAAAAGGCGTGCCGAGCCTGCGCGTTTTGTTGGAGAACAAGAAGATCAGGATCCCGCGTGGTGACGCGCATAGTATTGAAATGACAGATATTTGGATCAATGAGATGCGCAGTATGACGTGGCAGGACGGGAAGTTGCAGAGCGTGGGCGGTCACGACGACACAGTTCACGCAATGTGGTTCGCTGACCAAGCCATACGCCAAGGCGGGTTCGGCTTCTCGTTCGGCACCGAGGAGGAGTACACGGAGGGGAACATGGACGATCTCATGGCGGAGTTAACCGGGGTCGAGCCGGGCAAGGACGGGATGGGTCTTGACGGCTTACCGAAGGTCTGAGAGTTTGGGGCCAGGCGCGTTGGTCGTTGGTCGCTCTCCGCCAGCGCGCTTGGCCCACCCAGAGGGTATCCAATGGCAAAAGCCAATTTCTTCGTACCGCCGACGCATTCGGGATATCGTATCCCTGGCGTGCCGAACAAGGCCAGGATTCAGGTCTTGAAGCAACCCGGGGTGCAGGTCTCCAAGTTTGATCCAGACAAATCTATGGACCTGCCCGTGCTCACCGCGGCGGGGGCGGTCCGGGACCTAGGGTTTCCGCTGGCCGAAGAACAGGCATGGGCACGGTTCGTGGAGCAATCGGTAAGCACCTCAGTGAACGAGATCGTGTTGCGGAAGCTGGTCATGGAGCGGGCCCGGGAGGAAGGCTTTGACGGGGTGCTGCGCGGGGTCTTGGTCAAGCGGGCCATGGCTTATTGGCGCCACGTCAAGGTAGAGAAGGGTTCCGCAGGCGCTGTCGACCCCTGTAACAGGTTGAAAATAAACACAGTTGGCTCGACCGGGGCCGCAAAAGGGGGCGTTTCCGCAGGTGCTGTCGACCACGGCCAGAATACAAGGATCTACACCGTTGAGGAGTTGCGCAAAGCCCTGTACATCGGACCGAGAGGCGGGAAGTGGGCTGATCCGCGGCACACCATTCCCTACGACGCCGCAAAGCACAGGGCCAAGAAGATCCATGTGATTGACCGGACCGCGGCCGTGGCCAAACCCGTGCCTGCCCCGCAGCTAGGCCTGTTCGACCAACCCGCGGCGCCAAAGGAGCCGGTTGTCCCCGAGCCGAAGGCAGTGGTCCCCATACCGCAGAAGCCGGCATTGGTGGTGCCGAGGGCCAAGCCGGTCAAGAAGCGGGAGAAGGCGGTCGAGGTAGGCGAGCACGTCTGGGGGTCGAGGGCTGATCTAGCCGTGAGCAGTGCCGCGGACCTCAAGGCCCTGTCCCCGGAGGAGCAGTCCAAGTACGCGACAAAAAAGAACTTGATGCCGGTCCGGAGCGTTGACGAACTGCTGGAGGCCAACTTCACGCCGCCGGCCATTGTGTTGAGACGGGCCATCGAGAGTTGTGTCCAGTCCAAGGCGCCGAACAGCCTACTTGAGCGCCAAGACTACATGCAGGGTGTAGATTTTATGTCGCGGTCCCTGGATGAGTGCAGAACGGCACAGGAGGTCGAGGACTTCCTGACCGATTGGATGTACCTGTCCGCTGGTAAAAAGCGGGACAAGACCTATTCGGCACAGGACATGGAGACGATCCGGAAGGAGTACCTCGTAGAACACGGGATTGCACAGACCCGCACCAAAGACGAACTCAGTGCCTTGAAAAAGGAGCAGTACGAGACCTGGAACAAGATTCGCGACGCCCAGATTGTCAAAATGCCGGCGACCCATAAGCAATACCTGGAACTGACAAGGCGGGGGAAGGAACTGAGCGAACAGATCAATATTGCCGAGAAAGCATTTCCACAGATCCATTCCTTGCTGAAGTGGAAGCTGGACATCCCGCGGTATGGCGGATTGTCGGCAGAACACGGGCGGGACGGCTCGGTCACCACCTACCTGGAGGCCCCGGAACTGGGTGCTGCCGACAGCAACGCCTACGAGGCCATGGCCAGCGCCATGGGCCCCCGAATGGTCAACCTCGTGAACACTGGAGGCACGTACAGCACTTGGAGCAGGAAGGGCCAGACCCCAAAGGTCTACAAAGATGCGCGGCGCGCGGCCCGGGACATGCAGAAGGAGTCGCCCGAGAAGCAGTTGGAGACATTACGAGGACTTACCGGAGCCAAGGGCGTCGGGCCACGGGTCAAGCGACCTCCCTATCGGTGGGAACGGGACGTGCCGGGCGGAATAGACCGCGTGGGTGGCAAGCCGGTCACCACGGCCGATCCGGCGGGATTCGCAAGAGATTTCGGCTTCAAAAACGTCCAGTTCGGCAACTGGGTCACGGAGGATGACGCTGACTCCCACCTTCGCGGTGCGCATGGAGCCCTGTTCGACCTCGCAGACATCATGGGCGTGGATCCCAAAGCGGTGGGCCTCAACGGCCGGCTGGCCATAGGGTTTGGCGCCCGGGGCGCGGGTGGGGCCAGTGCCCACTATGAGTCCGGGAAGCAAATTATCAACCTGACCAAGATGGCGGGGGGCGGCAGTCTAGCCCACGAATGGGCACACGCCCTGGACAACATCATTGCTGTGGCGTCGGATCCAGAGGCAACCGAGGCCGACATGTTTCTGACCGGGAACAACACGGCTGGTGTGGACCGAGCCGTGACGGACGCCCTGGACAACGTCATGGCGGCTATGCGGTGGGGCGGGGACGCCGAAGCCCAGAAGATGGAGCAACGCGCCAAGGAGTTATTGGTGCGGCGCAAGGCGAAGGAACGGTTGACCTACACGGAACGTCGCAACTTGAAGAGTTACCAGGCCGCAATGTCTGGAAAACACATAGCGGCGACGCGGTCCAGCTATTTCGAGGACGCCATCGCCATCGGAGGGGGCGGCAAGAACTCGCACTGGACCCGGCCGCACGAGATGTTCGCCCGTGCCTTCGAGTCGTATGTCGAGGATACCCTGGAGTCCGATGGGCGGCGGTCCAGCTATTTGGTGACGGGGACCAGGAAGCCATATTCCACGGGGCGAGAAGCTGGAACCGAGAGGCGTGACGCCCAGCCCTATCCCCAAGGCGCGGAGCGCGTAGCCATCAACACAGCCATGGCGCGGCTGGTCCAGGCAATTGCTGGAACCAAGTCTCTGGAAAAGGCACTCCAGGCATTGGAGGGTGGGATGCGGTACGTGGTCGACCTGGAGAAGTCTGGACCGCGCAAGTGTCTGGAGTCCACAGGAGTTGAGGCCGAAGAGTCTCTGGAGTCGGCAGTCGTCATTCCTTCACTCAGCAAAGCCGAGGCCCGCGGCGGCAAGTACCACAAGCGCGTACCCAAGTCCGGTGGCGGCTTCCACTACATCTACGACGCGAAAACATACGACTCCAGAGATGACGCCCACCTCGACGGCAAAGAAGCTGGAGTGGCATATATTGCTGGAAAGATCGGCAAGTGTCTGGAGTCGGCCGGCAAGAAGGGGTGCGAACCCAAGGATTTCGAGGCGCTCGTGAAGCGGCACGGCCCCAAACGGGTGGCATCGGCCTTGCGTGATGGGGTGAAGGGTGGCAGTTTGGCTTTCAAGAAGGGGCGATTCTACTCGAAGTCTGGACCCAAGCTGGTGGTGAAGGAGCAGTCATGATCCTAGTCCTTACAAACGGCGACCGTGTAGACACCAACGACCCGGACGCCCTGGAAAAAGCGACCGTCATAAACGAATGGGAATCCCTGGAAAAGGCGGTGCTGACTCCAGAGAAAGCCCGCAAGATCCTGCACGACAAGGAAGTCCACGGCAAGCCTCTGACCGATCAGCAGCGCAAGTATTTTGGGGCGGTGGCCGGCGGGACGGCGAAGAAGGGTAATCCGGACGGGAACGACAAGCCTGTGTCCGACGACAAGCCGGGGGAATCCTTGGAGGAAACGTCCACCAAGGAGTTGACCACCACGCTGGACGACATCAAGGCCCGGCTGAAGAAGAAGCCTGGTGACGCCGCCTTGGTGGCACGACAAAAGGCAATCTCTGGAGCGTTGGCCAAGAGGAAGACTCCAGACACTGCGGCCAAGTCCCTGGACTCTGCTGACGAGGCGCCCAAGCCCCTGGACTCCAGCGATTCGGCCCGTGAGCCAATGTCTGGAGTGTCGGCCATCGAGGCGTTGGGGGAGTTTGCGAAGGCTGTCTACATCGGGCCGCGTGGGGGACGGTGGGCGGATCCGAAGCACACCATTCCGTTCAAGGCGGAGGCCGGGAAGGCGCCGGGCAAGAAGCCGGGAGTCGAGAAGCCGGCCGAGGTGGGGTCGGTTGCTCTCACAGACGATCCAAAGATGAACGAGATGATCGGGAAGCGGGTGGCGATCCAGGAGCGAATGAACTATCTGGATGCCCCGGCGGCAAAGGATGAGCTTGCAGCAGAGCGCAAGAGACTGGAGACGTTCGACAAGAAGCATCCCGAAGTGTTGGCGGCGATACGGGCACATGGCGCCAAAAAAGAGAAAGAGGCCAAAACTGCCGAGAAAGAAGTGGCGGCGGGGCGCAAGAAAGACATCTTTGAAGGACTGGGAACTAAGAAATCAATGTCTGGAGTCCAGATACTGGAGGAATTCGTGATGAGCAAGGCAGAGACAAACGAACAGGAGACCGATATGACCAACGAACTATTGAAATCCCTGGACCCCGCAGACGCCGAAATGGTGAAGGGCATGTACGGCCCGGCCGGTAGCGGGCGCGTCCTGGAGTGGGCCGACCAGTTCTACTCCGATACCGGCATGGAGAAGCAGGCGCTCCAGTGCGTCAAGGACATGATCGCGTGCAAGAAGAAGTGGGACGCGCACCGCGAGGCCGGCAAAACCTGGCGTGAGATCGAGGATATGCCCCGGAAAGCGCGTGAGGCATATCGCGCGAAGCGCTCGAAGGAACGGGCCGTAATCGACAAGGAAGAGGACGCGATCCGCATGAAGATGCGGGACCTGGAGGAAAAGCTGGTCGACCACCGCATGAAGGAAGTGTCCGTCCGCCAGTCCATGGGCAAGGGCGGCGGCATCGAAGCGCTGTCCGACTTCGCCAAGGGTGACGATGCGGGACCGGCCAGCGACCCGGCCGCAGAGAGCGAGGAACCCATGAGCGGAGCAGAGATCCTCGGGAACCACCTGGAGAAGTCACGGCCCGCACTTGCCGTCACGCCCGCGCCAGTCCAGGCGCCCGAGCCCTACGTCGAGTCACAGTCCACGCGACCGCCCGACCGCATGACGACCAAGGATTTGTCCGTGCCAGGCCACCAGCGCGAAATGGTGGCTCACGCCAACGCACAGGTGGTCTCCAGGCTTCGCAAGGGTCCGGCCGACATCCACGTCCGGCCGGGCGGTCCGGCCCGTAAGGTAGCCCCAGAGCCCGTCCGCAAGGCCCGTCAGGTGTTCAGGCACGACGACACCCTGGAGATATGCGATAGCGGGGCAGACGCGGCAGCGGCCCGGATGGCCAAGGGCGAAGACTACTGGGAGGGCGGCCACGCCCCGGGCATCGGAAAGAACCCCATGGCCCTGACCCAGCGCAAGCGTTGTCCGTCCTGCAACAGCTCTATGGCCAAGAGTCTGGCCGTGTGCTCCAACTGCGGGGACGGCGCCGGGGCATTGGTCATGCCGAACCCGGAACAGAACTTGCGGAAGTCCGGACCAGTGCTTAGGCCCGCACGAGGGGAAGCGGACATCTTCATCGAGTAAGGGGAGAGCGGCATGGGCGCTACGAGGACATAGATGAGCTTTTTCACTGACGCCAGAGACCTCGGCCTCTTAGCGCTAGGCGCGGCCGGCAACGCCATGACATCCGTGGCCGACTTCGCCAAGGCCGACACCGAGGGTCCCGAGGCCGGGCCGAAGGGCGCAGACGCCGACACGGCCGAAAGCAACCCGGTTCCCACCGAGAAGGCCGCCGAAGATCCCAAGTCTTTGTTCTGGGATCCGTTCGCCATTATCGAGCAGATGGGGTACAAGGATCGACCGAGTCAGTTGACCTACGGCACGCTCAAGGCCATGGTCTACCGCATGCCGATCCTGTTCGCGATCATACAGACCAGGATCAATCAGGTAGCGAGCTTCAGTCAGGTACAACACGACCGCTACCAACTCGGGTTCCGGATCAAGCTACGGGACAGCGAGAAGGAGCCGACCCGGCTCGAGCGCGACTGGATGCAGCAAATGGAGAGCTTGATCACGCGGACCGGGGTGACGGACAACCCGAGGGGGCGCGACAACTTCAACACGTTCCTGCGGAAAGTTACGTGGGATACTTTGGTCTACGACCAATATTGCGTCGAGTTAGTTCCCAATCGCAAAGGCGATCCTTGTGAGTGGTACGCGGTTGATGCCTCGACGATTCGTTTGGCAGACTCGGCCAGCACCTACCTTGACGAAGACCTGGAAGACGCGACACGATACGTCCAGATCTATGACGGCATGGTGCTCAACGAGTACAGCCAGTCCGAACTATACTTCGGCGTGCGCAACCCAAAGGCCGATATCCGCTTGTTCGGGTACGGCACCGCAGAGACGGAGATGATCTTGGAGACCATCACCGCGCTGATCTATGGCTTCACCTACAACAAAAAGCAGTTCTCGCAGGGCTTGAGCGCAAAGGGGTTCCTCAACTTCAAGGGTGCAATTTCCGAAAAGCAGATGCAGATGTTCAGGCGGTTCCTGTACCAGCAATTGTCAGGGGTGGAGAGCGCTTGGAAGACCCCGGTCACAAACGCCGAAGACCTGCAATACATCAATCTGCAACAAAGTAGCCGAGACATGGAGTTCAACGCCTACATGGACTTCATGATCAAGATATGTTGCTCTGCTTTTCAAATGGATCCCATCGAGGTCAACTTCCAGTACGGCAACGCTGGGGTAAAGAGTTCGTTGAACGAGGCCAGCAACAAGGAGAAGATCACGGAGAGCAAGGAGCGCGGCCTGCGGCCCTTGTTGGTTGGTTTCGCGGAGGCGATGAACCAAAGCATTGTGTGGCCCATCAATGAGGCGTTCGAGTTCGCCTTCGTGGGTCTGGACGCGATGACCCGGGACCAACTTGCGGATCTGAATGCGAAGAGGGTCAAGACGCATATGACCGTTGACCAGTTGCGGGCAGAAGACGACATGCCGCCGATGCCGAACGGCACGGGCGAGTGTATTTTGGATTCGACATGGATTCAGTTCTCACAGCAAAAGGAAGGCGGCATGGAGGACGGCGAACCCGGAGAGGGCGACAACGACTTCGAGTCCATGATGGGCGGGTTCGGTAAGGACAAAGACGAGGACCAGGGCGAAGGCGAGACCAAGGGTACGCCCAAGGGCGGCAAGCCTGGAAAGCCGGGTAAGCCCGGGGCGCCTGCGGAACCCGACGAGACCGAGAAAAGCCTTGTACGGTGGGAGGTGCAGTTATGACGACGCTACGAATGCAACACAAGGTCTGGCTCGCCATCGCGCGGGACGAGGACATGAAGGATTTGGCCCAAGGCGGACTGGATGAAACGGTGCGCAAGGTTCAGACCGATATCTTTGACCGGAGCGGCGGCAATACGTTCGACGTTGCGGACGGCGCGAACGAAGACCTATCGCTTGGCGACATTACCAGCGTCAAGGGGATATGGCTCCAGACCACAGCAGAGATCCAAATCAAGATCAATGGGAGCACTACTCCGCTCCGACTCCGAAAACCCAACACGGCTGCAACGGCCGTTGCCAAGTTTTTTCTTGAGGCCGACATCACTGCGATCAACGTGATCAACGATACTGGTGCCGCGATCACCGGGGACTACGTGATCTGGGGGCTCAGCACTTGAGCGCGCCATGAAGTTGAGCATTGAAGCCACTCCAGACGAGCTACAAGAGAAGTCCGGGGACTTGCTCAAGGCCGTGGCCGATATCGTTGAGCCGGTCGACCCTGACGCGGCGGAAGCGTTGCTCAAGGCCGCGCTCCCACGTAAAGAGGCAAGTCTCAAGTTCCCGGTGCTGCGCGCCATACTGTCCGAGACCGAGGCGCTCTACGACAAGATGACTGCGGCCATGCTGCGAGACATAGGCAAGGTCTTGGACCGGGGGTTGGAGAAAGGGGAGAGCACCGACGACGAACTCCTCAAGGCCCTGACCCACAAATACATCCGCCGCGTGCCCAAGTCGGGCGGTGGATACCGCTACTACTACCGGGAGAGCGCTGCGGCTCGCACTGCACGGGCCGGCGAAGACGTGCGCCTGGGCGAGCGCATGGTCAAGATCGTGGAAGTCACCGAGGACGGCGTGGTCACGCTTGAAGAGGACGGGAAGCGGCGCAAGGTCTCCCCGGACGAGTGGGCCGGGCTCATGGCAGAGCACTACGGCGACTCGTACTACGCCCACGCAGAGAAGAGGGCGCGGCAAGCCATCAACGCTGTGCTACGCCACGTCCCGCGGAAGTTACTGGAGGACTTGAAGGGTGGGACCGACGCGGAGCGGCTGGCCGACTTGAAAAAGCGAGTCCCGGACGTGTACAAGCGCCTGCAAGCCGCGTTCCAGCGTGCCGGGGTCGACCCGTTCCGAGCCAAGCAAATCATTGGCTACGCCCTGGAACGCAAGAACTGGGCGCCAGAGGCCCGGGCCCTGGTGATCGGCTCGGTTCTGACCGCTGAGGGCGCCAAGCGCGCCACGCACCACCGGCAGATCGTGGCTGGGGCCGAAAACCTGGCCGGCGGCAAGACCGTTGAGTCCCGGCACGTAGCCGCGGTGATCGATCTGAGGGTCGAGACCAGGGTCGAGGCAGAGGCGGGGCGGGCAGAGGCAGACTTGGCTAGGCTCGAAACCCTGATCGCCAGAGCACGTATGGGCGGGCGGGACGCGCTGGTGGCCGGCGCATTGGCCAATGCTGTGGCGTTCACCTCGGAGAGCTTGCAGCGCCTGAGCGCTTACGCCACGGCTTTTCCCGGAGCCGACGACAAGGCGGTTGGGCCGGTCCGTGAAGCACTGCTGGAGGTCCAGGGCGTCATCCCTCGTGAGGCAACTACTGAGGGCGCGGCCACAAACGTGTTCGTCGCAGGCGAAGGGGGGCGTCCCGAGGCGCTCAAGGCGCGGTACAGACTCATGGAGGCCGGGGACGTGGTCGCATCACACGCGCCACCATCGTTCAGGGCACACGAGGACTATCCCGAAGGAGTGCAGGAGCGCGCATATCATCGGGACAAGACCGAACAACTCAAGGTCTTGCGCAACGCCAAGCGCATGGCCCCAGAGTTCGTGATCAATACCAATCCGGACGCGGTGAACGGCCCGCCGATTGTGACCGAAGACGGGGTCGTCCTTGGCGGTAATAGCCGCACCATGTCCATGCAGATCATTTACGACGAGCACCCCGACAAGGCCAAAGAATTGAGGCAATACTTGGCCGATCACGCCCACGAGGTGGGGTTGCAGCCAGCCGATATCGAGGCCATGGACCGACCAATCCTGGTCCGCGCCGTCGAGGTCGAAGACACGAGCAAGGCCAATCTCCAACTACTGGTCCGGCAAATGAACGAGAGCTTCACCCAGGCCATGGACCCGAGGACAATGCAGGTAGCGATGGGCCGGCGCCTTGGGGACGACGCCCTGACAAGTCTTGCCAGCGCCATGGACGAGGGCGAGACCCTAAACTCATTCCTCAAGAGCGGCCGATCAGCACCATTCATCGGGGCACTATACAAGGCCGGGATCATTGACGAGCGCAACTCCAACCAGTACGTCAAAAGGGGCACGAAAAAGCTGAACGAGGACGGCGTGTTGCTCGTGTCGAGAATTCTGGTTGGTCGTACAATTGAGGACGCCGACCTTCTGTCGGAGACTAGGCCTGGCCTGTTGACCTCGATTGCACAGTCCGTGCCGGCCATGATCGCGGCGAAGGGTAATGGACCGGGGTACGACCTGTCCGAGGAACTGAAGATCGCCATGGGGGCGTTTAACCGGTTACAGGACAAGGTCGATGCTGGCACCATCAAGGCGCTCAAGCCAGACATCAAGGAACGGGAACTGAACAGCATTGTTGATAGTTTCTTTGCCGACATGTTTGGGGACAGACACCCAGTTCTTGACAATCCAAGAGCACGAATCATGCTGGAAGTGCTGATCCGCTACCCAAAGAGCAGGCAGATGGTATCAGTTTTCCGCGAGTACGCCCGGATGGCAGCGGCCAATCCGGAGGGCCAAGACATCATGTTCGGGGAGAAGTTGACTCCTGAGCAAGTGTTTAGGTTTTCTATCCAGTCCGCAATCGACAAAGAGGCGGCGGCAGAGAAGGCTAAAGACGCGGAGAAACGGGCCAAGGAGGAAGCCGAGCGCGCCAGGAAAGAACCAGAACTGTTCGCCGCGTCGCTGGATCCCGACGACCCAAATTACTTCGAAAGGGCTGAAGTCCACGACCACACCAAGCCCATCGCGGACCACGACGACATCGCCTACGAGCGCGTGAAGCAAGTCCTGATTGGCCGAGGATACGAGGCGTCCGACTTCGAGACAGGCGGTCCACTTTACGGGTACTCGACGAACCAACTGATCGATCTGGCGCGGGACAAAAGGGCTGACAATGTCTAAAAAAGCGCTTCACTTCGGAGACCAAGTGAGACACTTCCACCACGAAGTGAGACACCGCTTTGGGCATATATATGGTAATTTTACATCTAGTACTGTAATAAAGCCCCTAAATTCACGTGTTTCTTGCCCGCGAGTTGATGCGTTCAGGGCGCAACAAGGTGAGTCTAAGGCGCAAGTGAGTTACACCCCCGTAATGATTACAATATCTAATTTACTCGCGTCTAAGGCGCGACTACTTGCGTCTAAGGCGCATCTAGGGCGCAACAAGGCGGGTCTTAGGCCATAGAAGTAGAAGTAGAAGTAGAAGTAGAAGTAGAAGTCTGGGATTTTCGTTTCGTGAAACCTAGACTCAACTACGGAAAAGCGAGACACTTGAAATGAGACACTTTAGGAATGAGACATGTTGCTGACGGCCGAACAACTCCGAGAAATTCGCCAAGTGATCGAGGACCACCACAGTGCCTTCATCGCGAACGCAATCGACCCGTCCGCGATGGCGCCGGAGGTCTTGCGCCGACTCAAGGCCAAGGGCATGATCGACCCGGGCGTTGAGTCGATCAAGGACTCGTACCTGTACGGCCAGTTGGTTGCCATCCTGGAAAGCGCCCAGATCGCCAAGATGGGATACGCCGAGTTCAAGAAGTTCCTCGCAAAGAACCCGATCCCGTTATCCAAGGTTGAGCACCAAGCGATCCAGATGGCGACTGAAAGCGCTGCGCAGTATTGCCGGGGGTTGGGCAACACGGTGAACGTGGATACCGGCGCCGTCCTGATCGAGGCCGACGCGAAGCTCCGGGCCACCACTGAGGCCGGTATCGTTGACGCCACGGTACTCAACATCGCGCGCCGGCAATCCGTGAAGCAACTCAAGACCGACCTCGGGTGGATGGCGAAGGACTGGGCACGGGACTGGACCAGGATTGCGGTTACGGAGAAGCAGACCGCCATGCTGCACGGCCAAGGCGATGCTTACCGGAAGGAACACGGCGGTGACGTGTTGGTGGCAAAAAGGCCGATGAACGACGCCTGTCAGTGGTGCAAAAAAGTCTACCGCGACCCCAACGACCAACCGCGGATCTTCAAACTCTCTACCCTTGAGGCGAACGGTACGAACGTTGGTAGAAAAGCGGCTGACTACCGCGCCACCATCGGAACCCTGCATCCATTTTGTTTGTGCAATCTTGTCCGCATCCCCGCCGGCTGGGGCTTCGACGACAAGGGCGACCTCGTACCTGACGGCAAGCTCGGCTACGTCTACGACGACGAGGGCGACCTCATGCTGGCCATGCGGCAAGAAGACAACCTACAAAAGGCGTTCAAGCTCCAGGGCCACGTCGAGTACCAGGGACTGAAAATCGCGATTGAGAACCGCAAGGGCAGTGTGAGGAAGTGGAAGGACGCGGCGGGCAACAGTGGCAAGACCCGCATGAAGGTCGGGTATGGCTACATCAAGCGAACCAGCGGTACGGACGGTGAGGAGATCGATTGCTTCGTGGGTCCGGACCCGAGAGCCGAGAATGCCTACGTGGTCGAACAACTCGATCCGAACACAGGCCTCTACGACGAGCAGAAGTGCTTCCTAGGATTCGGCAACCAGGACCTTGCCATCGCGTGCTATCGCGAGCACTACGACAAACCAGACGAGTACATTTTCACAGTGTCGCCAATGGCAATGGACGCTTTCAAGCGATGGGTCGGAGCCACCGCGCCCGAGAAGGCCAACGGGTTGCAGAAGGGGCTGCGCCTCGTCGTGCCGCTGGAGAAGGCACAGGTCCCACCCGAGATCGGAGCCGCTACGAGCCCGGCCGCCAACCGCGCACCTGGTCCCGGCCTTGGCGCCAACTACGTGTTCCTGCCGTGGCCTAAGCGGGAAAGGGACGACAAGACCCGCGTCGTGCCCGCGGCCAAGGAGTTGGTCGAGCCGTTAGAACTCCCCGAAAAGAACCCGATGAAGCGGGACAAAGAGGAATATCACTACGATTATCCAATGCGGATCGTCGTGCCCATCGAACTCCCAGCGGACATCTATGGGAAACGCGAGGCACGCGAAGAGGAGATCGCGGCCAACATGCGGCACATAGTGCGGATAGGCACGGACAAGATCGGGCCGCGGAATATGGCCGAAGTGGCGGAAGCCGCGCGGCGGCCCGTGCTGAAGAAGGCGGGGCCGTACATCGGTCCGCGCGGCGGGAAGTGGAAAGACGCTGCGCATACGGTTCCGTGGAAGTCGGAGACCCCGCCAGCCGCAGAGAAAAAGGCGGTCCCCAAGTTGCCGCCCGTAAAGACTCCGCGCGAGCACGTAGCCGTTGCGAAACGACTCATACGCCTGCATGCCAAGGCACTGCCGCGCATCAAGGCGGCGATGGCCAAGGCCGCCGGTAAGGACGCGAATGTCCAGGGCCGGGTGAAGACCCTGGAGAGCGCACTTGGAAAACTGATCCGAAAGCCAGACGAGTATCTTTCAGCAGATAAACTCCAAGACATCACAGGAACCCGGATCATCCACAGCACCGTGGAGCAAGTCAAATCGACCGTGACCAAGCTCAAGGACCAGTACAGGGTAGTTGGCGAAGATGACTACATTGATAAACCACAAGGAAACTATCGCAGCCATCACCTGATTCTTGAGGATCCAGAGACCAAGCTGAAATTCGAGGTACAGATCCGCACCAAGAACCAGAACACCTTTGCGGACTGGGCGCATAACGTCTACAAGCCGGTTAGCGAGGAACAGGCCAAGCATCGTGCGGATCCCGAGGTCTCGGCGTATGAAAGCGGGATTGCTGCCTACTTTTGGGCGCTTGACACCAAGGCTAGACCGCCAAACAAACCACCATGTACGCCGGTCATCAAGCAGGCGTTTGGATGCCTGTGAGAGGGAGACCGCATGCTGGACAAGATGCGAATGGACAAAATCAGATTCATCCCCAAGGTCGGGTTCAACGTCGTTGGAGTAGACGACTTCGAGACGATTGGCGAACAACTCTACCGCATCGGGCACTACGGCACTGCGGAAGAGGCCGAAGCCGCGCTTGACAAGTGGAGGGCAAGGAATCCGGGGGAGACGGCCCACGTCTATGGACCGGAGACGAAATAGCTATGCGTTGCAAGTCTTGTAAGAACTACGTGCTGCAAAAGTCTGGAATGCAGACCAAGATCCGGATCAAGGGCCCGTTGACTATTGGCGACGACGGGGTGTGCAAGGCCAGTTGCTATTGGTGCGGAAGTCCAGTGATAGTGCCACTTTCAGTGAATCCTGGCACTCGGGTGAGCGCTGAAAAGTTCGTCCTGCCCGTTAGGCCTTGACAGGATTTTAGCATTTCCTTAGTTTGGCGATGGTAGACATAACTCGGCACAACAGCCGGGATCGCGATAGGCCCAAACAGAGCCATAGTGGTTCGATAGGCGGCGCAACGCGGGACACCGAGGCCCTTGAGGCCCTGTCTGGCATTGTGTCGTTTTTCAGTTTCAGGAGCAAGATGAGCAAGCATCACATACCATTCGATTTCGAAATACCGATGTCGGTCTTCGAGAAGGCCGATGCTGAACCCGGCAAGGAACGGCGCATCGGTGGTATCGCAAGCCTCGAAATCGAGGACAAGCAGCAGGAAACCCTTTTGCAACGCGGCCTCGACTTCTCGGACTTCCAGAAAAACGGATGGTTCAACGACAACCACAACAAGCAGACGGCCGGCGCGGTCGGGTATCCAGACACGGTCAAGCACTTCCGTAAGGGAGAGGCTCTGCCCGACAAGTCCACTGCGCCGGCCGATGGCCACTGGGTCGAGGGACACCTGCTCAAGGGGCACAAGCCCGCCGATGACATCTGGGACTTGGCCAACGCCTTGGCGAAGGCAGATACGCCCCGGCGACTCGGCTTTTCAGTTGAGGGCAGCGTGCTCAAGCGGTTCGTGAAGGGCGGGAAAAAGTTCATCGCGGCTGCTGTGGTCCGAGACGTGGCCATCACGAGATGCCCCGTACTCGCAGGGTCCAGGATGGAGGTCTTGGCCAAGAGCCTCCAGGTCATGGAAGACGCAGATCCCGACGTGCTCGAAAGGGCCCTGACCATGGGTGAGGCAACGCCGGGCGTGACCCCGGTAGGCCCGAGGACCGGCGAAGGCGCGGGCGAGATCCTGTCCCCGGAAAGTCTGGAGACCGACGACGAAGACGAGAAGAAAAAGAAAAAGAAAAAGGGACTCAAGAAACTCACGAAGGCCGAAGCAATTGCATTTGTACGCGCCCGGCTACCGCACGCAACCCTGGCACAGGCCGAGCGCTTCATCGAGTTGACCAAGGCGCTAAAGCGCCAAAACAAACTTTGCATTTGAGGGAGACACGCCATGAAAAACGGCAAGGACATGAAGGACAAGAAGAACGGCAAGGACAAGAAGAACGGCGACGAGAAGAAATACGACGAGGAGGGCAACGAGATCGAGAAGGAAGACGAGGAGAAATCGGCCAAGGCCCTCGACGTGTCCGGAGACGATCTCAACAAGTCACTGGACAAGATGGACGAGTTCGTGGCTAGCAACGACGGCGTGACCCGCAAGGATGAATTGCTCAAGAAGGCGCTGGACGGGGAGTTGCCCGAGGACGAGAAGAAGGAGTTGTTCGGCCTCATGGGCGACGCGGCCAAGCCGGACGAATCCAAACTGGCCGACGAAGTGGCCAAGGGCATGGAGGGCAATGAGACGGTCCAGAAAGCCCTTGACGTATCCGACTTCCTACGAGAGCACACCATCGAAGTGGCCAAGAGCCTCGGGATACTGTCCGACCACGTCGAGCAACGCGGCGACCAGCAGGGCGAGTTCAACATCATGCTGGCCAAGGCGATGAGCCAGGTCGGAAAGCACGTCGTCGCGATAGGCGAACGCCTTGGCGTCATCGAGGCCCAGCCCGCGCGCGCTCCCAAGAGCAAGGGAGTCGCCCCGATCAACAAGAGCTTCGCGAATCATCCCGGCGGACCCAACGGCAGTGACCTGAGCAAAGCCCAGATCATGGGCGCCATGGTTGACATGTGCGAGAAAAGCCAAGACGGGAAGGTCGGCGGGGTCAACATGACCGACGAGGTCATCAAGTTCGAGGCGTCCAGCAAACTCAGCCGGCCCGCGATGGTGGCGGTCCAGAAGCACATCGCGTCGAAGGCCGCGGATCTGCACTAGCCGCAAACAACGGATTGGGAGGATACCGAGATGAATACCACAATTGGATGGAGCGATTACGACGGAGTCGAAGGGTTCGGCCAAGCATCGCCGGAAAGTATCAGCGAACTCAACAAGGCGCTTTTGATCGGGCAGGACGTGAACGCGCCGGCCGTCGCACCGGGAGAAGGCTTTCCCATGCGGGTCGAGTCGCTGGAAAACACGATGCGCGTGACCACTTTTTCCGCCAAACACCTGCGTCTTTTCCGCGCCCTGGCAAAATCTCCAGCATACAATACAGTGGAAGAGGTAAATGTTCTCTCCAGCTACGGGGACAACCAGGACTCGGGCTGGATCGATGAGGGCGATCTGCCAGAGGAGCAGGACTCGACCTACGAGCGCCAGACCGCAATCGTGCGGTATTTAGGCGTCCAGGGACGTGTTTCGCTCCAAGCCACCATGGTGAAGCCGGCCCACGACCCACTGGTCGCGCAGGAAACGGCGAACAAGACGCTGAAGCTGCTGGAACTGGTCGAGCGCGGCCTGTTCTTCGGCAACAACTCCCTGCAAGGCCTCCAGTTCGACGGCTACGAGAAGCTGATCACGGACAACTCCCCATCGACGAACGTTATCGATCTCAGGGGCCAGCCCTTCAGCGAGGACCGCCTGACCGACGCCGCGATGACGATCCACGACGCACCGAATTTCGGCACGGCGACGCACATCCATTTCAACCCCAAGGTCGGCAGCGACTTGGGCAAGACGTTCTTCCCGAAAGAGCGCCACAACACGTTCGACGACAAGACCGGCACCGTGGGGAACAACATCACGGGGTTCGTGACACCGAGCGGCACCATCCAGTTCGAACCCAACGTGTTCATCCAAGATGGCGGGACACCGCCCTCAACCGCGCAGGGCGACGCCTCAAAGAGGCCCGGCGTGCCAACGATCTCGACCGGGAACTCAACCCCGGCCAACGCCGCGTCGCAGTTCGTGGCTGCCGACGCCGGTTCCTACCGGTACGACGTGTGCGCGGTCAACAGGTATGGCCGTAGCGCCGCAATCGCGGTCAGTGGCAGCGCCATTACGTTGGCGGCCGGCGACGACATGCGGTTCGGGATCACTCCGGGCGGCGGGATCGGAGTGGACTACTACGAGTTGTACCGCTCGCTGTTGAGCGGGGCGGACGGCACGGAGCGGAGCATCTTGAAGGCGGCCGCCACAACCGCGCTGGGCGAGACGACCGTCATCGACCTCAATGCCTTCCTGCCGTACACCACGTCCGCATTCATGTTCCAGCAGAACACGAACTGCATGCAGATCAAACAACTCGCGCCCATGATGAAGATTCCCCTGGCCCAGATCGACCTCATGGTGCGCTGGGCACAGATCATCTTCCTCGTGCCCACGCTCTACACCCCGGGCCGTGTCGTGCTGTTCAGAAATGTCGGTCGCGCAACGGGTTACGTCGGCGCTCCCTAGCGGGTGCCTGAACTGAATCGAACCGCCCGTCCCTGTTAGCGCGGGGGCGGGCATTGGAGGACGAAATGCCTGAAACCACCTTGAGCGACGTTGAGGCCGCCCGCGTCCCGACTCCCGCAGAGGCGACCGAAGTCGCCAAATTGTACGCGGGGCGCACGTCCGAGTTCTTGGGCGTGCCCCTCGATGCCACGGCGGATCACTGCTATCCGTCAACGACGTGGGCGGACGGCACCCTTGCCATCGCGCTACAACCCGACGTACCTCGCAACCTGACGGCAACCCTGACGGATGGCGACAACTCTGTGACGGGCGTCTTGACCATCACGGGCCTAGACTACGCGGGGCGAACCATTGTCGAGACCATGGAGCCCCTCGGGGACGGCAACGGAAAGGCGCTGGTCGGCACCCAGATCTTCGCGGAGATCACTTCTCAGGTGATCACCGCGACGGCCGGCGCGGCCGGTGGTGATGTTCTCGTGATCGGCGTGGGCGACGTGATCGGCGTGCCCTACGACCTGGAGCACACCGGGGCGGTGGCCTTCGCCTATCTGGGCGGCACCAAGTTGACCCCGGACGCTGTCGCCACAGGTGCGGGGACAAGCGGTGTGGACGTGAACGGCGGCACCATGGACGGCGCCAAGTGGCTCCACGTCATCATGCAGCCGGCCAGAACCGTGGCGTAGGAGGACGAAATGCCCGAAACCACTTTGAGCGACGTTGAATTTGAGCGACTCCCAACGCCACTAGAGGCGGCAGGGGTGGCTGACCTGTACGACAAGCGCGTAAGCGCGTTCCTGGGTCTGCCCGTCTTGATCGACGACAACCGCGTTGTCACTACGGTGGACTGGGCGGACGGCACGCTGAGTATCGCGGCGCAACCCGATGTGCCCCGCAACGTGACCTGTGTGCTTACCGACACCGACAACTCCGTCACCGGGTTGCTGACGATCCTGGGCCTAGACTACGCGGGCCGGGCGATCACGGAGACGATGCAACCCATCGGTGACGGGAATGGCAAGACGTTGGTCGGCACCAAGATCTTTGCCGAGATCACCAGTTGTATCATCACGTCCACGGCCGGGGCCGCGGGCGGAACCGACAAGCTGATCATCGGGGTTGGCAACGTGATCGGAGTTCCGTGGGACCTGCTACACACCGGGGCGGTGGCCTTCGCCTATCTGGGCGGGGTAAAGCTCACGCCGGACGCCATCGCGATTGGCGCGGGAACAAGCGGTGTCGATGTCAACTCCGGCACGATGGACGGCGCGAAGTGGCTCCACGCCATCATACAACCGGCACGGAGCACGGCGTAACAACTGACGGGCACACCCGTCACAACGGAGAGCGAGGCAAGTCATGGATCTCAGGTGCAAACTCAATCACAAGGCCGGAACCTCGGTGTCGGTGAACGGAACCGTGTACCAGATCGGGGACGACAACGTTTTGCGGAACGTGCCTAAAGCAGACGCGGACAAACTGCTCTTGGGCCAGCGCGAGTGGATGGTCTTTGTCGACCGCAAACCGGTGGCGGCACCGGCCAAGCCCAAGCCGAAGGTGGCCCCAAAGCCGCCGCCTGCTCCGACACCGGCCGAACCGTCGGCGGCGCCTGAAGAACCCGAGGCGGAGGACGCAAAAGGGGATCCCGAGGGCAGCGACGGGCAATGGCCCGAGCCGACCGAGGAGATGGGCATCGACTACCTGAAGACGATGGCCGATGCCTATGACGTGAAGTACAGCGTGCTCATCGGCAAGGCAAAGCTCGTGGAACGACTCAAAGCGGCCATGTACGAGTAGTGGCCTGGAGGGCTAAGAAATGGCCAGTGGACTTCCGAAAAGAGCAGACGACTTCATCCCGTACTGCGAGGGCCAGGGCATTCCATACCTTGTCGCCACCAACGCGGCTGGAGTCAGCATCCAGTACGCGAGTTACATCGCGGGTGCGGGAACAGACGCCATTGTGTTCGCAACCGAGGGCCTGACCAACATGGCCAATGCGACCTACGAGGCCATCGCGTTCAACAAGACCGCTGTCGCGCGGCCGATGGTGGTTAGCGCCAGGGCTACGACCGGATTCTCGATTGCGGGCCAGAACGCTTCGGATGTCGTGACCCTGATCATCGTGGGTCGGCTCGCGGGACAGACCGCGTGAAGGAGTGAATTATGGCTAGCGGATTGGCAAAGAGGGCGGATTCTCAGATCCCGTACTGCGAGGACCAAGGCATTCCCTACGTGGCCGGGGCCGCAGCGGCCGGGGTGGGCCTCCAGTTCGCGAGCTTCACCACTGACGCCGCGCCTGACACCTTCGTGTTCGCAGACAATGGCCTGATGAATATGGCCAACGCGACCTACGAGGTGGTTCCGTGGAACCAGACCGACGTGGCGGACCAAGGCGTGATCAGTTCGAAGACCGCGACCCAGTTCGTGATCACGGGTCCGGACAGCGGCGATACTCTCACGCTGATCATCGTCGGAAAGCTGGCCGGCCAGGTAAGTTAAGGAGTCACTTTCGGAAAGGAGGCGGCTCCCGCTCTGAAAGGAGGGCTCCATGTCCATCGCTACAGTTCGTGGGGGCATCCCCCACGTCACCCACATGACCATCGACTCGACGGGCCGGTACTTCCAGTTTTTCGGGACCTCGTGCTACATCATGTTCCGGACTGGCCTGAAACAACTCAAGGTGTACTTCACCGAGGCCGACTTCGACGCTGACACCAACTACCTCGGGCCCTACAACGAATGGGAAGGTCCGGTCGAAGCCAACGGTTGTTGGCTTAAGGGCGATGGCGGTGATTGCGATGTCATATTTGTCGAGTTCGAGCGCAGAGCATAGGAGAACGACATGAAACGATACCTGATCGCACTGTGCCTGGTCCTGGTAGCCTTTCCGGCCATGGCCAGGATAATCGACGGCTACGATCCTAACGAGAAGGTGAGGCCGTACAGGCTCGATGCGGATGGCCGCATGATCGGCTGGAACCTCGTGATCGATGCGTGTGAGGCCACCACGGACTGGACCGCTCTAAGTAACGATACCACGGGGATCGCCACCGACCTCGACCACGTCATGGGCGCCACGTCGCTGGAGTTCGACAAGGTTGACGGCACGGACAACACGATCTTCGGCGGTATCCAGAAAACGCTGACCGCCATTGACCTCACCACCATCGTTGCGAACGGGGGGTCGTTCACTGTCTCGACCAACGTTAGCAGTCTTGCCGACATCGCCTACTGCTTTCTTAGGCTTGGCACCAGCGCTTCGCACTACAACGAATGGCGGGTGGACGACGCCGATATGTCAACGGGTTGGAATTCGCTCAGGTACAACACGGACTCGCCTTCCAGCGCGGGCGCGACCGGAAACGGTTGGGATCCGGCCGTCGTGACCTACATCGCGATTGGGTGCGCCTTCGATCTTGAGACAAGCGCCCTTGCAGATCTACGCGTGGACCACATCACGGCGCGGGGCGGGCAGCAAGTATCCGCAGACATCAACGCCAGTTCGAGTTCGAGTAGTGGCCCGATGGCGCAAGTAGACGTGCAGCAATACGGCGGCAACCCTGTCACCACCGCCGATGCCGACACGGGCGCGGGCGTCGACAATCTTCAACGCTCAATTAACGTTGTGCCTGCCGCTGGCGGCGCCGTGATCGGCACCGAGGACTACGACACGGGTGGCGGCCTGGACCATGTGAACAGGGTCGGGATCAAGGTGCCCGGCGCGGGTGGGGCCGTGACGATTACGGGCGTTGGGGGCGATCTGGACATCGACATTTCTGCGCAATCCTTGACTGCGGTAAAGGTGAGTGCGACAGCGGCCGCAAACCTAGTAGGCAACCCGATCTATGTCGCCGTGTCGAAAGACGCCGCTGCCAACGCCACGGCCAATCGGATCTGGGCAACTGACAACCTGGATCAGATCGCTGGTAACGCAGTTGCGGTTGACGCAGGCAATACCGATACGGGCACGCTGAGAGTGGTCAATTCGACGGACGATCCTAATCTGGCCGTCATGAGCAACTGGGACGATGGTAACGACCGAGCCAGGACCGCTATAGAGCGGGATTTCCTATTAGATCCCCTTGACGCCACGGCTGGATGGACCGTGGGTAACAATGCCACAGCCAATATAGCTCTGAGTAGCAGCCATGTGGAAGGATCTGGTTCTCTCACTTTTGATAAAGTGGATGGTGACAATCACACCGAGGCATTCATACAAAAGACGATCCCTTCTATAGATTTAATTGACTTCCAGTCACATAGCCTAGTGGAGTGGAATACATATGTCAGCGACTTGAGCGAAGTGGCATACGTCTTTGTCAGGCTCGGAACGGACAACGCCAACTACTCGGAATGGCGTGCTTTCGATGTCGACTTGACGATTGGCGTTTGGAACACGGCTGTTGAGCCTGGTGGGACCGTGATATACACAGTCGTGGGGACCGGAATGCTTTACTCCGCGATAACATACTTGGCTGTCGGGGTCAGCTTTGATGCCGAGAACGACACACTTACGTCCATAGGAGTGGATGTTATAGCGACCCATGAATCTCACCACTCAACGTCCACTATTTCCGCAGAGGTAACGTCTAGTGTCAACTCCGCGAACATCAATTTATTCAAAGTAGGAAACCAGCCAACCGCTAAGAATACAGGTGTTGCCACCAACGGCACCCAACGTGTGACCGTGGCCACCGGCGACATTCTGACCGTTTCGGCCACAGATGCGGCCAATACTTCCAGCAACCCTATTTACACCTCCAGCGCGGGCGCGGTGTCCACAACGGTGGCGCAAGGACCAACCGCAACTGGGGGCGGAACAGTTCTGGTTCTGAACTCCACCGATATCTCCAAGGAATCGTGTTGGGGACTCACACTTGAAAACGTTGGGGCCAATCCATTCACCGATGCCGACGTGCAGATATCCCGTGATCTCGGAACTACCTGGACACCGTTGACCTGGACCAGTTGTGACACGGTTGCCGCCGCTGCTACCTGCGACTACGATTTCCCGTTGAACAGCTACACCAATGTACGGGTCTACGTCACGTCGGGCGTGGCCACCTCGGTTGATGTCACGTTCTCTTCAAGACGATAGGAGTGCGACAATGAACCGCATCGCAGTCTTCTTTGCCGCTGTATTTGTAGTCGTCTTCATGCCCATCGCCTCAATTGCGGGCGCACCTTTCGTCCGCACGGGCGGCGACCCGCAGATCGAGGGCAATACGACGTTCTACGGGGACACGACCTTTAATGGCGCCATGGAGGCCATGCTGGGGTCAACAGAATCCCTAGTGCTCGATGCCGCCACCATCGTTCATACGAGCGTCGATGGAGTGCTTCAAATCAACTGGGCGGGTAGCGGTGCCGGCGCGAAGGTGCTGGCGGTAAACGCGCAGCCCACGGCGGACATATCGTTCACCGGGATCGAGTCAGAGATCACAGGGCGTGCGGCCGGCAGTAGTGGGTCAATGTCGAGTTACCACGCAACCATGGTCGGAGACGACAACGACGCAAGCGCGGTCTATGTTGGGTTCGGCGCCAACGACTTCGCCGCCAACGGGGGGACCAACGCTGCTTTTGGCCTAGGCATTGGCCTCAACTATACAGCAGCACTGTCCATCTCATCAGGAGATGTCTGGTTTCACGATTACGCGGCCACGATCATGCCCTTGAGGCTTACCGCTGGCGCCGGGGACAACCTCACGATCCACGCAGGGGACGGGCTGGACGCTGGAGCGGGGGCTCGGGACGGCGGTGATCTGCGGCTCCACGGCGGCCTCAAGGCCAACGCGGGGACGGATGGCGATACGCTGCTGGCGTGGAACGGGGCGGCTGCACAAGGCAACGCCGGCATCGGGACGGGTACTCCAAGTTCCATACTTCATATTAAAGCAAACAGTCCAGGAGTAGTTGGTAATAACCAAGCCGGACAACTGATTATTCAAGATCCTGATAATGATGTAAACGGCAATGCGGTTATTACTGGGTATGAGTCAGATGTTAGCGGAAATCCAGACCAGCAACTTTGGTATTTGGGAAGTTCAGCCTTTGATAATGAAGATATTCTTTTCTCGAATAGAAGAAATGCCTCATTAAACCTTGGAACGAGTAACACTATCCGTATGACAATAGATGCTAATGGTCAAGTCTTCATCAACGGGGGTGTTTCAATCGACAACCCAGGTGCCACACAAGACTCCTACAAGTTATCGCTTGTAGCCGACGACGGTGGGGTAGTGCAGACCGGCGCACTCTACACAGTTCAGGGCGGCGATCCTTACATTCGCATCAGTGCTCCCAACGATGCGGGTACGGAAACTGCCACTATCGATGTCCACGATACCCTCATCGTTCCGTCAACGCCTGGCGGAGTGTCCCTCGGCAGTAGTGGCAACTGGTTCAACCAGGTATACCAAATCTACGCGACGTTGCAAGATCAGACCAATCCCAGCCACGGGCTATCGTTGAAGTGGGACGAAGACGGCGGAGCAGATTACCATCTGGGGTTCAAGGTCAATGGAGCAAGCCGGACGGTTGACCTCTCAGGCAACCTGACGGTTGAAGCGGCTTCAATTGTGAATCAGGATCTTAGTACGGATGCATCGGTGCAATTTGGTGATGTTACGGCGGGCACGGGTATTACGAGTACAGCGGGCAACATTACCGCATCTGCGGGTTCTTGTGTTGACCAATTTGGTGATGTGAGAATGGCACGTCCAATAGTAGATGCTGATGTGCCGGCGGAACCCTTCACGTGTAATGCCGCGGTCTACGCCTGGATAATTCCGGTCGATGATACCGATGATACGAGTGCAAGCTGGCTGTGCTGGTGTGCAAGGACCGACGATGTTGGAGGGTATGCGTGGCGAAAGGTCAGCGACGAAGGAAGCTGTTTTTAGCCTAGTGGGTGCCTGATGGATTTGCGAGTCGGAGAAGCAGCGATCATAGAGGTGCAGGGGCGCCAACTCCTTGCGGTGCCTACCCCTACGGCCGCGGCCTCCACGATTGCGATTCGTTTCTACAAGGATGGCCACGCCTCAGATGGTTTTTATTGGACCGGGGCCGCGTGGCAGGCCGGGGCGGCGACAGTTAGCTCTACGCAGGCCGATCAGTTTGCACACGACTACGCCTTTCCAAGCACGGCACTGATAGCGGGTATGGAGCGCGGCCGGGTGATGGCGCGGATCTCCAGCGCGACCGCCTACGGCGAAACGATCTGGTTCGACGTGGTGCAGGCCTCTTGGATCACCGATGCGGTCTATGTCTCTGGCGACGGCGCGAGCGGTACGGCGTACCCATTAGGTCTTAGGACAAGCACGAGCGATAACATCGTGGACGCCACAGCCATCGCGGTTGCGAACGGCGTGAAGCGGATCGTCTTTATTGACGGCAGTTACACCTTGGCTCAGACCTACGAGCAGTGGACGTTCGAGGGCGAGACCTACGCGGTTATCGACATGGACGGGCAGACGCTCACCGGATCGATCTTCAAGCAACTCACTCTGACCGGATCCGGGAATCCAACCGCGTGCTTCGAATGCGCGTTGCTAAACGCTACCTTCGAAGGGGCCTTCTGTTTCCGGACCGCCGTGATCGGGTCCACTACTTTGGGGGACGGCGCTACCCAGCTATACATGGTCGACTGCTTCTCGGACGGCGCGGTCATGACGCTGAACGACCTGACCATGTTCTCCAGGTTCGGGGGCAACGGTACGTTCGCTGGATTGACGACTGGAACAGTGGACTTCGCCGGCCTCAACGGGATATTCACCATCGACAACACCTGCACGGGCGGAACCATCAATCTGGCCGGGGTCTTTGCCCTGACCGATAACTCCGGAGCGGGTTGCACCGTGACCCTAAGCGACGGCGCGTTGTCCCGGACCAGGATCAACAACGGCGGTCCTGGTCTGTATGAAGCGACGATCCATGTCGAGGACGGAGCAGCGGCACCACTCGCGGCGGTAAAGGTCCACGTCTTCGACTCGACCAATGCCGATCCGCGCTGGTTCGGGGAGACCGATGCCGCCGGAGACGCCACGTTCAACCTGGGTGCGGGAACGTTCTCGGTACGTCTCGCCAAGGGCCTGACCAGCTTCACCTCTCCAGAGACGATTGTGGTGACGCAGGACGAGACCTTCACCTTGATCGGCACGTCCTTTGTCGCTCCGACCGCGGCTGACCCCGGGGACTGCGCCGTTTACGGCACCATTTGGGACTCCGAGGGCAATCCATGGGCAGGGGTGCAGATCGATGTGCGCGCCACGATAGATCCACAATTCGTGGGTGACATCACGATGGGGGACCGGCCGGGTACGACTCGTACAAGCGCACTTGGGGAGTTCACCATCGATCTGCTCAAGGAGGCGGAAGTCAGGTTCCTCGTGGCCGACGCCGGGATCGATTTCACAAAGACGGTTCCGGACGCGGCGAGTGTAGATGTCAAGGATTGGATATAGACATGGCGACCGACAACGAAGACATCCTGGAGGCTGTACAAGGCATCGGTGCGGCACAGGTCGAGGCGACGACGCAGATAACGGGGCGTATGGATACGCTTGACGGTCGCATGAGTACCTTTGACGGTCGCCTCACTGCGCAAGGCAAGGACATCGCGGCCGTGCGTGAGTCGCATACGTCTCACCGTGCTTTCCATGACGGCGTGGAGACGGCAGAGGCCAAAGCCGCACAGTCCGGGGCAAGGGACAAGGCGGACGACAGGGAGAAGGAGAAGACCTTTAGTTCGCGGCTGAAACTAGCGTTGACCATGGGGGCCTTGCTCGTCTCCGTAGTGGTCTACATCGTATCTGGCATCGGTGCGTCCGATGAGCGACCCGTACCCACGGAGACCGAAAAGCTCCAGGCCAGTATAGACCAGTTGGCCAAGGCACTCGGTCGGGTGCTGGACAAGCCAGACCCCGCTACGCCAACCGTGTCGAACCGAACGGCTGGCACGGCCAGCGCAAGGGGCGGGAGTTGACATGAGCCACTTGGTAGTCCCAATCACGATCACGATTGCGGTGACTGATATCGACACCGTGATCGCGACCTACGATCAGATTCAGGTGCATCGCAGCACCGATGGGGAGAGCGGGACCTACGCGGAGATCACGACTGAGAAGACACGGGTGGTTCTCGTCGCGGGGCAAACCGCGTACACCTACGACGACGACGAGGGCAGCGACGAATATTGGTACAAGTTCCGGTACTACGATAGCGATACCCCGGCCAGTGGATCGTTCTCGACGCCGCAGCGGGGCGCACCGGATCCCGCGCTGGAGATCATAAGTATTGCGGAGCTAAAGGAATTCTACCTCTTCGGCCTCGACCTCACCAACGATGCTGGAGAGCCGTATCCAGACAGCTTGTACGCCCACTATATCAGGTCGGCCCTGGGTTCGCTCGAAAAGAATCTGGACATCAAGATCAGCCGGGTGCAGTACACCGAGGAGCGACACGACTACTTTAGGCAAGACTACGTCAAGCACATGTTCGTCAAGCTGTTCCACCAACCCGTTATCTCGGTCGAGAGCGTCAAAATATTCATGCCGGGCGAAGCCGAGATCATAGATTTCGAGAACGACTGGATCCATATCCAGCGAGCCGCGGCCCACGTCGAGATCGTCCCCGGCCTTGCCGCTGCTTCCTCGACCTGGATCGGGCTTTCGGGGGTGTGGCTACCCCTTGCGATGCGGCGCTACGATTTCTTACCGGACGCCTTCAGGATCGCCTACACCGCGGGGTTTGGCGTGAAGCGGGGGACCGGGGTGTCTCCGTCAGATCCGGACTTCGACAAGGTCCCCGATGACATCAAAGACTTGGTCGGTAAAATTGCGTCTTTCGGGCCTCTCAACATCGCGGGAGACCTCTTGGGTGGGGCGGGTATAGCCAGCCAGTCGATTTCAGTGGACGGCTTGGCGCAGAGTTTTAATACGACTTGCCTAGTTCCCGAAACCGAGATTCTGTTGGTGAATGAGAACACGAAAACCATGGCCGAACTAGCAGCGATGGGTGAACCATTCTCCATAAGGACAGTGGACCAAAACTATGCGGCTATCACGGCCCGTGCTGCCCGGGCGTTCCCCACTATCAAGACCCGGGTCTGTCGCGTACTCCTGAGTAACGGACGCTTGGTTGAATGTAGCGACGACGAGTTGTTCATGCTCCGCGATGGTCGGTGGGTCGAAGCGGCCAAGCTGGAGCCTAGCGCAGAACTAATGCCGGCCGAAGGTCTGGCCGGTGACAACGTGCGCGTGATGGAGGTACATCGGACCAGCGAGATCAGGCAAATGTTCGATATCGAAGTGCCGAACTATGCCTGCTTCGCATTAGGCGCTGGGATTGTGGTCCATAATAGTTCCAGCACCTCGGCTGGATACGGAGCCCGTTTAAAGCAGTACGCGCTAGAAATTAAGTTGGCACTTCCCGTGCTGCGGAATTATTACCGCGGCATCAAGATTGTGGCCGTGTAGGAGTTTCAGGGTGTCGAATACTGCAATACATATGTCGGAAACAGAACTCAAGCAGTTGCAGACAAGGCAGCAGTGCGTCGCTTCTGATTGGTATCATCCAAAACTTGCCAGAGCAGTAAAATCTCCCGACATCTACCAGTCTCGTGAATATCTACTGGCCAAAAAAGAGTTGGCTGATGGACGACCCTGTAAACTCTGTGGTTCAACCGAGGACATATGTGCTCATCACGTTATCCCTAATGACAATTCTTCATTGATCCCTTTGTGTCGCAAATGTCATGCGGCGGTACACGGCAGGGTATTAGCGAGGCCAGATGTCAGAGGAAAATATCCACCCGTAGGAGAATCGCCACCGCCTTGCGCCTGTGGGTGCAAACTCCGCACGTCCTGGAAGCGGTATCGGGGTTGGGCCATGTACCGCCACGGTCATGCAAATGCAAAGGTCCCGGCTGGAACACGGACCCAAGATGCACCCGCATGCAAATGTGGGTGCGGGGAGTCTGTTGCTTTTAGGCATGGCAAGGGCTGGAACGAATACAAGACCGGCCATAGGCAGCGGGTCGAGGGCCACTACCGAGACAAGGCCGGAACGCGGGTTGAGGCTCCATTATGTGCCTGTGGATGTGATCAGCCCACGCAAAAAGCTGGAAGGTCTAACTACCCTAGGTACATCCTCGGCCATCGACTGATCCACGCAGGTCGCAAGCCGCCATTGGGTGAACAGCCACCAAAATGCAAATGCGGTTGCGGACAGGAAACGCGCTGGCAACCGGGTCACGGCTGGTCAAGTTTTGCTCAGGGACACCAACGCCGAGGGAAGCCCGGGGGGATGCTCGGAAAGAAACTCACACCAGAACAACGGGCACGATGCTCTGAAGGCGCGAAACGGCGAGAAGCCCGGAAGCGTGAAATTCGTGAGGCAATAGCATGACCAAGGGCCCCACACTGACCATGCCCGCAACCCCCGTCCTGGGACTCCCTGCCGGCGAGAAAGACGCGGGCCAGCGCGTAGACTTCAAGCCCAAAAAGTTCTTCAACGCAGTTGAGAACAAGGGCTACCTCTTGGCGTGGACCCGTGCAGCCGTGTGCCCGTGCGCGCCCGTTGCGACCCAGACCGAACAGCCCGACCCGAACTGCACGATCTGCAAGGGCACGGGCTGGACATATTTCGGCGGAAACGTGACCCAAGACTTCGACGTGGAGGCCTGGAACCTGGATGTGATCCAGAAGAAGATCATTGCCGACAACGACGCCATGGTGATCCGAGGCATTGTCACCGGGATCCGGTCCAAGCAAGAGCCCTACGACAAGTTGGGGAACTGGGTCGAAGGCGCGATGAACGTCACGACGCGGCCCGAGAACAAACTGGCGTACTACGACCAGTTGATATGCCTCGACTCCGAGATTTCCTACTCCGAGATATTGATCGCGGACGGGACCACTGTTACGGACGCACGCTACCTCATCACCGGCATCAACTACCTGCGCTCAGAGGCAGCGGTCTTTGTGGCCGATACCGATTACCAGATCAACACGCTGGGCCAGATCGAGTGGTTGTCTGGGAACGAACCCGATGAGGATACCCGGTTGTCCATCCACTACCAGTGCCACCCAACATTCTTGGTCGTCGAGCACCCACATGTGATCCGGATGACGCTGAAAAAGTTCAAAACGTCCAAGCCGAAGACTCCGCTTGGAGACGCCGAGAACCTGCCGATCCAGGCCGTGGTGCTGTACGACTTCTTGCCGAGGCCAACATGATTATGGTCCAAGAAATCAAGGAGTTGATCCCGGCGGCGGTAACGGCTGGATTAAGGCCAGAGGCGGTGGACAGCGTATTGCTCAACGTCGCGACGGCGTCACGCAACCACTGGGTCAAACTGGCCGGAGACGATCCGTCGTCGTTCAGTGGCGACTACATCAGGGGCATTCAGAACGTGAGCATGAGACCCGGTACAGCGATTATCGCCCTTGTCGGAGAGATCCCGCACCTGCTTGAGAACGGCGTGGCAAACGAAGACATGCGGGACTTCTTGCTCGGTCCCGATGTGCCCACCGTGCCCGTGGGGGAACGGGGGAAACACCAAAACAAGGCTGGCGGACACTACCGGGCAATTCCGTTCAGGCACATGACTCCGGGGACGAAGGGCAAGACGGCGGGTCGGGCCATGGGTAGCCCCTACAGCGGCCATGACGCGGTGAAGGACTCCAAGAAGCTGGGCCGGGACATCTACGCAGCGGCCAAGGCCCTGTCGGCTACCCGTACCGCGCCTGGAGGCGCCAAGGCATACGGCGGTCGCTTGAAGGCGGGCACGGCCGGCGCGGTCCCCTCGAGGCCGCACCACAAGACCGACATCTACGCCGGCATGATCCGTGAGGAAAAGGTCTACGAGAAGGCGACCCAATCCAAGTACGTGACGTTCCGCACCATCTCCACCACGGCCGGAACCGGGTGGATGCGAACCATTGTGGCCCGGCACTTCGCGCAAAAGGTAGGCGAGTTCGCGGCCGACTCGGCAAAGAAAGCGTTCATGGCGTTTGCGGAGGCCAAGTAATGCTGCACCGATTGCTATACGACGTGCTCACGAGCGGGATCGCGGCCATTACGGACGACATTACCCTACTCGAAGAACTGTTCAATGAGCACTACGGGATCGAAGCGACGGAGACCGCGGCGATCCGGGAGTATTTCGAGAACAAGGGTTTCAACGTGATCAACGGATATGCGAGGCGCGACAGCGAATTCCCGCTGGTATCCATCGTGCTGGCCGGCGAGAACGAGACCACCCCTGTGATCGGAGACGATGGGGGCATTGTCTACGATGCGGGCGATCCCTTCATCGGGGCCGATATTGAGTCCATGTTTTGGGAGCATGTCTACCACCTCTATGTCTACACCGAGCATCCAGACATGACAGCGGCCTACTACGAGTTGGTCAAATCAATCCTGCTTGGTGGTCTGGATACCTTGACCGAGGACGGATCCTTCCAATACCACGTCTCCGGAATGGACCTGGCCCCGGATCCGCGATACGTGCCAGAGCACCTATTTGTAAGGCAGGTCACCTTCAAATGCACGAGGGAATTCCAGCGAGTTGATCGCGACTCCAGGCTTTCAAAAGCCTTCGCAGTCGCCGGGATCCATATTGACAAATCTGGCAGTCCCCGTGATGTTGGTGGGGTGAAAACGTTGGTAACGACGTATACGGAGGGCGAGTAAATGAGCACTGACAAGAAACGGCCAGTCGCGAAGAAGCGGACCAGAGACGAGGCGAATGCCATGCTCGAAGAAGCTGCGGACCAAGCGCCGTCCCTCGGGAAAGTCCCGGTTTCGTCTTCCGAGCCAGAGGCCAAGAGGCCCGAACCAAAACCCGTAGAGCCGGGCCCGGCGCCCGTGGTGGCTCCCGAGCCAAAGCCAGTAGAGGCCCGAGTCGCCCTTCGGGTATATCTCGCCGCATGCAAGCATCGTTGGGACCAAATGGCTGGGTTCAAAGTAGACGCCAAGGCTCTGGTCCCCGGCTCCCGGACCATGCGCGAGTGGGAAGAGGCGTATCAAACATATCTGAAAAGACCAGTGATATAAGGAGCTTACAATGGCCATATTTTTTAACGGAAGGGTGATAAACATCCCGGGCAGTTACTCCGAGGTAGACGCCAGCGGCCTGGAGCAAGTGGGCCTAGGAGCCGCCGGCATTGTGGCCGTGCTCGGCACTGCGGTGGGCGGCGCCCCAGCAAGTGCAAATCCAGAGGCCGGGGACTTCGTCCGGATCACGAAGCCAGAGCAAGGCCGCGCCCTGTTCAGATCCGGCGATCTGCGTGAAGTCATGGACATGCTTTTCGCACCCGGCAAGGATCCAGACATCCTAGGTGGCGCGCAAGAAGTGGTGGTCATGAAGACCAATCCGGCCACGCAGTCCACGGCAACTTTGCCCAACGCGACCGGCAACGCCATGGATCTCGTCTCTACGGACTACGGCGCGCACACCACGCAAATCAATATCTCGGTGGCGACCGCGACCGGTCCGCTCACCGGAAAGCTGCTCACCGTCATTTTCGAGGACGATACCATCGCGGGCGACGGGATCAGTGGCGACATCTTTTTCAACCTCAAGTACGTGGACAGTGGCGATGGGTGGGAAACCGCGACGGCGCAGGTCCAGTCCGGAGGCGACATTGAGGTGTTGGGGACCCGTACCTCCATGGCTGGCCTGGACGGGGATGTTGTGCCGCTAGGAGCCACGGGCAAGGTCACGGTAGAGTCTTCAGCCGGTGGCGACACGACACAGACCATCACGCTTTGGGGCCTGTCTGCGGCCGGAGTCGCGCAGAGCGAGGTGATACAACTCGCTGGCGCAGCCAAGGTGACTAGTCAACTCACCTATCTCATCGCCACTGAGGCATGGGGTGGAGAACTCAGCGCGGCATGTACGGGAACTGTCGATGTCATGGACGTTCCCGATGTCATCACCGTGATGACCTTCGCGCCGGCCGCCCTGACCAAGGGCCTGCACGTTGGTGAAGCCATGTACGCCAACAGCGTGATCACCTTGGTGTCCAGCGGCGCATCCACCAAGGACGTGATCCTGTCCGGCCTCAGTGCTACCGGGGCGGCGCAGCTAGAAAAGATCACATTGACGGGGGTGGTTGCGGTCGCCGGCTTGCTCACCTTCAGTGAAATCCAGCACATAATCACCGGCGGTGTCGAGGTGGCCCAGACCGTCACGGCCAGCGGGACCATCGCCAAGAGTCTGGGCACGGTCCAGGACACGTTGCAGAAGGTGGCCGATTTCTTCAACTCGCGGGCCGTCACGCCCGTGGCGACCACCTACGGGTTCGTGTTCACGCTCGTGACGGGCCTGACCAGCTTCGACCCAGACGACCTGGACGTAGCCAGCGCGGTCACGAACATCCTGAGTCCGCTTGATCCAGCTTTTTACGCGGATTTGTGGGCGTGCGTCGATTGGTTTAACACCAATGCGCAGTATCTGACCGCCGCGGCGTCGAGTGGAGCACAGGACGGCGCTCCGAGCAACACGGCGGCTCCGGTGTTCCTGTCCGGGGGTGTCGAGGGTTCGGCAACTTCCCAGACCTACCTGGACGCGCTCAACCTGCTGAAAAAGGTCAGGATCAACAGTATTGTGTTGCTGACCCACGACGCCGCGGTACACGCCAACGGGGACGCGCACTGCGCCTACATGGGCGGGATTGGGCGTTCCGAACGGGACCTGTTCGTGGGCCTCAAGGGCAGCGGAACATCACCGTTCACCGCTCTGTCCACAAAGGCGGAGATCAAGACTCAGATCATCGCGCTGAACAGCCGGCACACCGGGGCTTTCGCTCAAACCATCGAGCGCTACAACACGGCGGGTAGCAGGGCGACCTTTGACCCGTACTTCCAGGCGGCGGTTGTATGCGGCATGCAAAACGGCAGTTCGGTGGGCCTACCAATGACCCACAAGTACGCCAACGTCCTGAGCATCTCACAGAGCACGGGCGCCACGGGCTGGAATCCGACCGACGACTCCGAGGAAATGATCGTCGCCGGGTTGTGCTTCATGGAGAATGTTGAGGGCGTGGGGAGGCGGGTCGTGCGCGGCGTCACCACGCATCTCACGTCTTCGAACCTGGCTTTCACGGAAAAAAGCGTGAACGAGGCCGTGAACTACTCGGTCTTCAACTTCAGAACGAATCTGGAGTGGGCCGTGGGGCGCAAGGGATTTGCCGGCACCGTCAACGCGACCAAGTCAATCGCGACCAACACGCTGGGCCTGCTGGTCAGTGAGGAAGTCCTGGTCGCGTTCCGGAGCCTGGAGGCCGAACTGATCGTCGATGTCATGGAGGTGGAGGTTGAAATCGCTCCAGTTCTTCCGATCAATTTTGTAAAAAGCACGGTCCACTTGGTGACGATTCCCCAAGTGGCTGCGTAGAGAGGTGTGAGTCATGGCTAAAAAAGGCCGCATTCTAACAGGTGCCCGTTGCCGCTTTGCCATCGACGGCAAGAAGGTGGGCTATGCCCGGAACGTCTCGGCGTCGGAAGCAATCGAGATGGAGCCGGCCGATGTCTTGGACAACATCGAGACCGAGGAGTTCGTGCCGCTCAAGTACCGCGTCACGTTCACCGCGGGCTGGTTCAGGATCATCGATACCGATGGCGAAGGTTCCGTCAAGGGACGCGGCTGGTTCGCGGAGCGCGGCGCCGATACCGCGGCACACCTCCAGAACATCTTGTTGAGTGGAGACATGGTGGCCACCATCGAGGACACCAAGACCGGCAAGATCTGGGCACAGGTACACGAGGTCCGGATGACGAGCCACAACTGGACCGTGGATGCCCGCGGTATCGTGGGCGAAGACGCGGAGTTCGTGGCTACCTACATCCTGGATGAGACCGAGGTGTGATAGCGTTCCCCGTCCTTCCATGGAGGGCGGCATGAAGTCCCCGGCCCCGGCGGTCAATGTGCCGTTCGGGGGTCGCATTTTTGCCTGGAAATCAAGTGCTGAAGTTTTGGCCCTATTCCGCCATTAAAAGACAGCAGCGCCGCGAAAACAAGGGACTTTTTAGTTATGCAGTCGGGGGCGGTCTCAGCGGTGATGCCTACGAAGTGAAGCGTCGGCCGCAACCACGCTCATCGTGATCACGGATCGCCTTCGCGTCATAGCCCAACAGCAGGCCACTGATGCGATGCGCGTGGTCTTCGGGCACGTCGTTTGATCTTACCAGCCAGGAATAGAGATCGACGACCCACGATGCCGCTGCGAAACCGCAGACGGCGCCGCCATCATTGCGACGAATCACGAACGGGACGACGGCTTCACCGATCGAGACGATTTCTAGCCGTGATGCGGCCTGTAGCATCAACTGCTTATCCGCTTTGACGTACCCAACGATGGACATTGGACGCACGCCCCGGGCCACCAAGTAGGCGGACTCGGAAACGCAGCTTTCAGACCATTCGTTTTCCATGCACCATTCGTCGTTTTCCATGTATTTCCCCAAATTGGGATGTCAAATCAAGATCTCGGACCATCCGGTGCCCCGATAATGTCATCCGATCCAAGAGTTGAGAATATAGCCAACCAGTCAAAATCCGATGCCATAATCTGAATGCCTTTCTGCTCTGCCCGCTCGATGAAACAATCAAGACATAAACATCCACCATCGTCCGGCATCACACTCATCCAGACTTCATCCTTAATTGTCCACGCAATCCTGAAGCAATGCCCACAGTCCATGCATGATTCACACTCCCAAAAGAATGAACGCAAGTTGGCCAGGTACTTCACCTTCTTCTTGAACCGCCTGGTCAACTTGCTCAGAAGCCCAGCGATCGTCGGCGGTGGAACTTGTTCAACGCTCATAATCCTACCTCCTTGGAGAACCAAGAGCACGGGCCTTCCTGAATGTCAAGCAAAAAACGAGTGATCGTAATAGGGGGGGGGGTTCCACGTGGAACAACGGGCCAATCCCCGGGGCATTGACAGATCTGGGACCTTCGGGCACGTTGTTTACAGAACCCAAACCGAGGAGAGCGACATGAGCAAAGAGACATTGGACGAACGGCTGGAACCAAAGCACC